>MDTF01019154.1_pt1 | contig 89822 bp, 100 predicted proteins | sample 811191 | NCBI WGS metagenome assembly MDTF01 (sample SAMN05326649, study PRJNA326480) | marine metagenome | isolation source: seawater | place: Southern Ocean | collected 2011 | reverse complement strand
TTATTATTTCAGATGGATTTCAGTCAGATACAGCCTCATACTATCAATACATTGAGGTTTATGATGATCCATCACCGCTGTTTACAATAGCACCACCAACTCAGGGGTGTGCACCTTTGGCTGTTCAGTTTACGAATAACTCTTCGTCTAATGGGCCTCCAATCGTCAATTATTCATGGGATTTTGGTGATGGCACTCCCGTTTCAAATGCTCAAACACCAAACCATACATATCTCTATTCTGGTAGTTTCCAAGTTCAGCTAACTGCAACAGATGCTAATGGATGCAGTGGGTCATTTATTTACCCAGCATCAGTACAAGTAGATCCACAACCTGTGGCATCTTTTTCAGCTGATTCAGTTAGTGCGTGTAATCCACCATTAACAGTTACGTTTTCAAATAATTCAACAGGAACCCCTCCTTTATCATATACATGGAATTATGCTTTGGGTACAACAACCAATAACACACCTCCAACAACTACATATTCCAATGCTGGTGGGTATGATGTTTCTTTACAGGTAACAGATGGGAATGGCTGTACTGATACCTTAGATGTGGATAATTTCATTGCTATAGGAAATGTTTCAGCAGACTTTGATATACCAGATACAGTTTGTCCTGGAGAAGTATTCCAAATTAATAACACATCTTTTGGTGGAGTATCTTTTAATTGGGATTTTGGAGATGGTACAACGTCTACATTACAAAGTCCTAGTAAATCGTATTCATCACCAGGAACTTATACAATAAGCCTGACTTCACATGTTTCTTCAGGTTGTAGTGATAATGTATTGAAAACTATTGTCGTAGAAAATTTTCAAATATCTCCCTCAGCAGATCAAAATTATTCTTGTGAAGCACCTTTTACGGTAAACTTTACGAGTACATCAACCACAGCTGCTACTAATTGGAATTGGTATTTTGAGGGATATGACACATTGTATAATACCTCATCAAACCAAACAATCACATATACACAACCTGGTGAGTTTAATGTACTAGTTGAAGCAACTTCTAGTAATGGCTGTCCTGCAAGCTATAGCCAATCAAATATGATTCGAATCATTGGTTTGCAGGATACAAATATTATGGCTGACCCAATTTCTGGTTGCGTACCCTTAACTGTTGATTTTCTTGATCAGTCTCAACCTTACGATTCTATTATGTCTTATTTGTGGGAGTTTGATAATGGCACCTCATCAACCTATCAGTCTACTCAGTTTACTTATAACGACACTGGAATTTATTTTGTAACAGCCACGCTTACTCTATATGGAGGTTGTGAAATTGAAGAGATTATTGAAATATCGGTTGGTGATCATCAACAGCCTAACTTCTTAATTGATACGGTAATAGCGTGTTCATCTGATAGCTTTTCATTCACTAATTTGTCAACAGATCAGAACTATATTGATGCATATGAGTGGACTTTTATAGGTCCTAATTCAACCGCTGTTAGTGTTGATTTTGAACCTAAACAAAGAATTAAAGATACGGGTTGGGTTGAGGTAAGGTTGGCAACGGATCATAATGGATGTCTTGATACCTTATCTGTAGATAGTCAAATGTATGTTTTGGGTCCATATGCTCGCTTTTCGTCTAGTGTGAATTGTGATTCTATCTTTTGGCGAGAATTATATAATACCAGTATGGATTACACCTCATTCTTTTGGGACTTTGGTGATGGTTCTCCTATTGATGCAATTAACGATACAATTCTCCATGATTACATTCAAAGAGGAAACTACAAAACTAAACTGGTAACATATAATTCAAATACAGGATGTGAAGATTCTGTAACTGTAACAATGGCAATTAGGGAACCTATTGCCTGTTTTACTATTAATGACAGTACTCCATGTAGGTATCAAGATGTTTTTTATCAAGGTCAATGCTCTCAAGACGCTGTTAATTATAACTGGAACGATGGAGAGGGGGATTTCATTTCATTACCTAAAAACTATTGGAGTGAACCCTATCAATCTGATGGTGTGTTTACACCTAGTTTGATTGTTTACGATCAAAATGGATGCGCTGATACAGCTTACAAAACCTTAAAAGTGTATAAACCCGAAGCAAGGTTTTCAGCAGATTCTGATAGAGCGTGTGTAAATGACATAGTTCATTTCTTTGATCAAACATTATATGATACTACATCATCAACTTGGCAATGGGATTTACAAGGATTGAATTATTATTATACCGAAAACCCTACACACTCTTACTTAAACACAGGTTATCAGTATTATGATGTTGAACTGATTGTAACAGATGTTTTAGGATGTAGCGATACCTTGTATGCCGAAGATACCATATTAGTAGGTGCTCCAAATCCTATATTCACTATTTCAGATTTGACTTTATGTGTAGGAGATGAATTACAGTTTGGTACAATTCCAAATTGGAATCACCAGTACGTTTGGGACTTTGGTAATGGAGATACCTCATACACGCAATTCCCAAGTTATCAATATCCTGCATATGGTAATTATGATGTTACTCTAACCGTATATGATTCTATCGGTTGCGACTCATCTTTTACATATCCTGTATCTGTGAATGTAGAAGGAATTAGTGGAGTGGGGATAATTGCTGATCCAACAGATACCAATTGCTATCCAGTTAATGTACAAGTTATGGATACCTCAGGACTTACATACATCAATAGCTGGGAGTGGGATTTTGGTGATGGCACAACATTAACAACTGGTGCACCAGTTGCGTACCATACCTATAATTTAAGTGGATCTTTTCCTGTTGTGCTAACAGTAACGACTGGTAATGGATGCATAGACTCAGTAGTTGTACCTGATTTGATAAACATTACAGGCCCTTTTGCGAAATTGAAAACAGTAGAAGATGTTTATTGCTTAGGTGATACAATTACCTTTTATGCAGATAGTGCCCGGTATGTTGATGAATTTGTTTTTGACTTTGGTGATGGTATGATTATACAACAAGCTGATAGTACAGTAAAATACGCTTATAACCAAACGGGATATGTTAGTGTTTTTATGCTGATGTCTGGTGAAAACAATACGTGTATAAAGTCAGATTCTATATCCTTTTTTGTTGGCCATGTAGAAACTGAGATGGTTACATCAGATACGATTGGCTGTGTTCCTCTAACTGTAGATTTCAGTGAAATATCTTTGGGTGAGAATCTGTATGCTTGGGAAAGCAACATTGCTTATTTGTCTTCAGACTCTGCTTTGTCATATACCTTTGATCAAGCTGGAACTTATTTTGTTACACTTACAGCTAGAAATGACTCAACTTGGTGCGATGATCAGGATTCAGTTACTGTAATAGTTCAACCTTTACCGAACATTCAAGCAAATGACGATGATATTTTATGTATCGGTAGCGAATATCAATTACAAGCTTCTGGTGGAGAGTTTTATGTTTGGTCACCATTAGATTATTTAGATAACATATACAGTCCAAACCCAGTAACCAATACAATTGAACCTATTACATATACAGTTTCAGGAACAGATTCTAACGGATGTGTTAATACAGATCAAGTTTATATCGATATTCAACCTGAACCTGTTTTAAGCTTTATTTCAGAAGACACAGTTGCTTTTCCTGGAATGACAATTCCAATATATTCTGATAGTGATATGGATTTGACTTATTCATGGTCTCCAAGCTCTAGTTTGACTTGTACTACTTGTCCAAATCCAACAGCTACACCTGAAGAAACAACTACATATACACTGTCATATTCTGATCAATTAGGCTGTTTCACATTTGATACTACATTCACAATTATAATAGATGATGAATACAGTATATTCATACCAAACGCTTTTACACCAGATGGTGATGGTATAAATGATGAGTTTATGGTAAAAGCATACGGCTTTAAAAAGTTTGAGTCTTTTGCAATTTATGATCGCTGGGGAGATTTAATTTTTGAGACTGCCGATTTAGATGAAGGTTGGGACGGAACTTATCCAAACGGAGACAAAGCACAATCTCAACAAGTGTATGTGTACCGATTTATTGCTGAGAGGTATAATGGTGAACAATTTGAAAAGAAAGGGAGTGTATTACTCCTTAGAAACTGATTAAATTTTGATTTTCTAAAGGAGTTCCATTCAATAAATCTGCTGGAGCCATAGCTCGTTTTCCTTCTAATTGTACATCGGTAAGTTTTAATTGAAAGTCATTGGTGTGTACAAAAATCGATTTGTCTTTAATCTCTAATAAGCCAGCTTCATTAGAAGGATTTTCAGTTAACTCGCTCGATTTAACTTTTAAGAGCAATTTTTTGTCTTGCACTTTTACGTGTGTATAAGCTCCTGGAAAAGGTGCCATTCCCCTAATGAAATTGAAAATTCTTTCAGCAGATTGATTCCAGTTGATAGCACAATCGGGTTTGAAAATTTTAGGAGCATGTTTGATATCGGCTTCATCCATCAATTGGTTTTGAGGAATGGGCTCAATTGTGCTATCAAACAAACCTGTTAAAGTCTCTACCAGCAGTTCAGCACCCAAATTCATCAAGCGTACGTAAACTGATCCGGCTGTTTCTTCTGGAGTTATTGGTGTTTTCTTTTGTTTAAGAATTGCACCTGTATCAATCTCGTGTTTCAATTGGAAGGTCGTAACACCCGTTTCTTCCTCACCATTGATTACAGCCCAGTTTACCGGAGCTGCACCTCGGTAATTAGGTAACAAAGAACCGTGAACATTAATGGTTCCCATTGGAGGCATTGCCCAAACGGCTTCTGGAAGCATACGAAAAGCAACTACAACTTGAATATCAGCTTTTAAGGCTGCCAATTCAGCTTGAAAATCAGCATCTTTCAAATTTGTAGGCTGGAGCAACGGCAAGTCGTGTTTTAACGCACATTCTTTTACAGGCGAGTATTGTATTTTATGACCACGACCAGCTTTTTTATCTGGCATAGTTACCACACCCACAACATTGAAGTTGTTCTCAATCAATGCTTCTAATGATGCAACTGCAAAATCAGGGGTTCCTAAAAAAACAATGCGATTACTCATACTTATTCTGCGTCTTCTAATTCTTCATCCCAATCACTCCAATCATCACGAAAATCATCCATGTCTCTACGGTCTTTCTTGGTAGGTCTTCCCATACCCTTAGGACGGTCTTGCATGATTCGGATACGGAGCATTTCTAACTTATGTAGCTCCTCAGCAGGGGTAATATCTTCTCGATAATCAGCAACTAGTTTGGCTCCAACTCGGTTTTTTAAAGTAGCTAATACCTTGTATTTATACCAAATGTTTTGCTTTCTCACTTGAATGATGTCACCTGGTTTTACTTCACGTGCTGGCTTTACAGCCTCTTTATTAACAAGTACTTTATTGTTTTTTACAGCATGTGTCGCTAACGATCGTGTTTTAAAAACACGAATGCACCACAGGTATTTATCTATTCTAGCCAAGCGAGTCTCTAATTTTGCCGCAAATATAAGGGCTTGCTACAGAGTGTCAATTTTCAAAGTGGTGTAGTTTTCAACGAATAAAATTGAGTATTTTGAACGGCAAATCTCCTTAGTCTATGTCGAACGTTAATTTCAGACCGCGTTTTAAGTTTGAATCACCATTGTCTATGCCCGAGTTGGTAGATAAGATTAAACGCCAACTTCAAACGAACAACCCTGTGGGCTTTAAATCTAAAATATTACGCTATCATTTGGTAATCAGATATCCACAAAACAAAACGCATTTTTGGAGTCCTCAGTTGGATATCAATTTAGAAGAGCAAGAAGACGGATTGACATTAGTACGTTGCTTGTTTGGACCAGCTCCAACAGTTTGGACTTTCTTCATGTTTTTATACAGCGTTTGTGGTTTACTTGTGATTTTAGGATTGATGATTGGCTTCAGTCAACAAACGTTAAATCAAACCACATGGGCTTATTGGTTGGCTGCTGCGGGTGGAATTGGCAGTTTGATTTTATTCTTAGCAGCGCAAGAAGGCAAGAAATTAGCCAACCACGAAATGGTTGAATTGAAAGTATTTTTAGATGCTGCTTTGGAATGCGATTGCTTGTCGTTGGCTAAAGAAGAGTGATTAAAGTACAATCAAATAGTTTTCTTCTTTGCGCAAATAGTTGCTGTCTATCAATGCGTTTACAGCTTTAGATATTTCATCTGTATCTGCCGATGAGAAAACCTGATACAGTTCTTCTAGTGTGCGTTTTTGAGTTTTCAACTGACTCATAACTAGTTTTTCCCAATGCGATAACTCGCGACTGTTTTTCTTGGCTTCGATGCATAAATCACAAATGCCACATACTTCAGATTCTGTTTCTCCAAAATAGGATAGTAGGAGCTGACTTCTACATCCTGAACTAGCTGTAACATAACCCTTCATGGCTTCTAATCTTTCAGCAGCTTTTTGCTTCAAGAAATCGTAATTCTTTTCACTCAATCGGATTGATTGCTCAGGCAAACGCTCTTTCAGGTAGATGACTTTTGGCTTTTCTGTTCTCGGTGTAAAGTCAATCAAATCACGATCGTTGAGGTATTGCAGTTGTTTGGTAACTTTACGCCAATCAATTTGCAGTTTACGTGCTAAATAATCTTCATTGATAGAAACGTATTCCTCAAAACAACCTGGATACGAGCGCAATATCAAATCAATTAAATTGGATAATTCAGGATGAGCAACTTTAAAACTATACAGGTTACGTTGATTAGTAACAATGCGTAATCGAGAAGGGGAGTTGGCTGATTCAGAAAGCTGCAACAACTCTTCCTTTTCCAAGAACTTGATGCAGTGATACACCAACATCGGTTTCATATCGTAACGCTCTGAAATGGCTTTTAAATCTACTTCATAAGCCTCACCTAAACCCGAACCTGTTGCCAATCCTAAGAAATTACCCAAAGCTTGATACACTCTTCGTACTTCTTGTAAAGTTGGAAAAGCCAATTGAAAGTGTTGATCCAGTCTGGCTAAATCATCTTCATGGTAGAGGAGAGATGCAAATGCTTTTTTGCGATCTCGACCACCGCGACCAGCTTCTTGGAAATAGCCTTCAATGGAATCGGGAACTGTAACGTGAACTACAAAACGTACATCAGGTTTATCGATTCCCATTCCGAAAGCATTAGTCGCACAAATAACCTGGGTTTGATTATCAATCCAACTTTGTTGTACGGCTAGTTTCTGTTCTGGCGTTAATCCAGCATGGAAATGTGCCGCTGATACGTTGTTCGCTTTCAGCTGATCTGCCCAGTATTGAGTGGCTTTACGAGTGCCGCAATAAACCACTCCAGAGCCACCCACATTGTGAATGATTTTGAGTAGGGTTTCTGTTTTTTGAGCTGTTTTTCGAACTACATAAGCCAGATTGTCTCGCTTGAAACTGCTCTGAATAATGTGCTCATCTTTGAAGTGGAGTTTGTGGCAAATGTCTTTAACTACCTCAGGAGTTGCCGTTGCAGTTAAAGCAAGCGTGGGCACTCCGGGCAAGAATTCCTTAATCTCAGCAATTGACAAATAGGAGGGTCTAAAATCATAACCCCATTGCGAAATACAGTGTGCTTCATCAATAGCGAGCAGACTGATTTTCATGCGTTGTAAACGAGCCAGAAACAAATCGGTTTTGAGTCGCTCTGGTGAGACAAACAAGAACTGGTATTGGTTGTGAATGGCATTTTCAAGCAAGGCATCCAACTCGCGGTAAGATAGTTCTGAAGTCAACGCTTTAGCAGAAATATTGCGCTTTTGCAGGTTTTGAACCTGATCGTTCATGAGGGCAATCAACGGACTCACAACCAGTGTAGTGCCACCCAAAGCCAAACCTGGAACTTGATAACAAATGGATTTTCCGCCTCCGGTTGGTAACAACGCCAAAGTATCTTGCTTTTGCAAAATGCTGTTGATGATGTCTTCCTGTCCTGGGCGAAAAGCATCGTATCCCCAGTATTGTTGGAGTATTTGATTGATTTCCGACATGAATCTCAAAGATGGTGCTTAATTTCCATTCGCTGATGTAGGATTCGGACTATTTCAATTTGCCCGTCATTAATTTCTCTATAATAAATCAAGTGAGATTTGATGGGGGAATACCTATAGCTTTTGAAGGTTTTACCAATTCCTTGGTTTTTCGAAATGAATTCAATTTCATCAATGATAACTCTGTAGTATCTATCAGCTTGTTCTTTCGACCATTTATTAAATGTGTAAAGCCAAATAGAATTCAAGTCATTAATAGCAAGTTCACTTATGTAGTAGTTTTTCATAAGTGTTTTTCGTGCAGTTTTTTCAAATGTTCTTCTGGGTCAAAATCACCCACAAATCCACTTGCTATACCAGCCTCAAGCGCTTTGAGTAGCTCTTTTTCTTTTTTCTCTTCGTTTTCTAAAAGTCTTAACGCAGAACGAATAACCTCACTTGCCGATCCGTATTTTCCAGATTCAACTTCAGATTTGATGAAATCTTCAAAGTGATTTCCTAATGATATAGATGTATTTTTTCCCATTTAGAACTCTTTTCATTCAAATATACCAAAACTTGGTAACAAACAACGTGTCGTAGTTTCAATGATTGTGCATTACCATGCCCTTCAAACTCCTACCTTTGCGGCATGTCAACATCAACAAAAAGTCAGGAAGCCATATTAGCCAAATTGGGAATTGAGGAATTGAATCCCATGCAGGTAGAATCACAAACGGCTATTACAGCTAACAAAGAAGTGATTTTACTATCGCCAACTGGAACGGGTAAAACATTGGCTTTTTTGTTGCCATTGATCAATGAGTTGGATGAAAATCTACAAGAAATTCAAGCGTTAATCATTGTTCCATCGCGTGAGTTAGCCATTCAGATTGAGCAAGTTATGCGCGAAATGGGAAGTGGATTCAAAGTGAATGCCGTGTATGGTGGTCGCACCGGATCTAAAGACCGTTTGGAAATCAAACACCGACCAGCTGTATTGATTGGAACTCCAGGTAGGGTAGCCGATCACTTGCGCAGAGGTGCTTTTGACACGCGTAACATCAAAACATTGGTGTTGGATGAGTTTGATAAATCACTCGAAGTTGGCTTTGAAGCCGAGATGAAGGAAATTATCCAAAAACTTCCGAGAGTTAAGAAGAAGGTGTTGACATCAGCTACACAAGGAGTTGAAATTCCTGATTTTGTAGGGTTGAATGATTCATTAACGATTGATTTCCTAAAAGGAAAAAGCAACAACCTAGAGATTAAAAAGGTGGTTTCACCTTCTAAAGATAAACTGGAAACACTGGTTGAGTTACTGGCGCATTTGAATGGACAAAACGGAATTGTGTTTTGCAATTTCAAAGATTCCATTCAACGTGTGAGTGATTTCTTGGCTTCAAAAAACATTTCGCACGGAACGTTTTATGGCGGCATGGAGCAAGTAGATCGCGAGCGTGGCTTAATCAAGTTTAGAAACGGAACTCACAATATTTTACTAGCTACCGATTTAGCTGCTCGTGGAATTGATGTTCCAGAATTGGATTTTATCATTCATTATCACTTGCCTTTGAAAAGCGAAGAGTTTACGCATCGCAATGGACGTACAGCCCGTATGAACAGCAACGGTACGGCTTATGTGATTCAAGGAAAAGGAGAGGACTTGCCTGATTTTATTGGCGATGTTCCTGAAGAAGTATTGGAGCAATTGCCATTGCCGAAACCGTCTGAGTGGAGCACGTTGTTTATCTCGGGTGGACGAAAAGACAAAATCTCTAAAGGTGATATTGCAGGTTTGTTCTTCAAACAAGGTGGGTTGACCAAAGATCAATTGGGTGTGATTGAACTCAAAACCGATTGTGCTTTTGTATCGGTTAAATCGAATTCACTTAAAGGCCTGTTGCCACAGGTTAATAATATGCGCTTGAAGAAGAAGAAAGTACGGGTTTCGGTGGTTTAGAAAATACTGATTTTCTGTAAAGATTCAGAATCTCAGCCATCCATCCAGTACAAAAATCAAACAAGCTCTAACTGGTCAATTCTATTGCCGATGGTTACGGCTTTCATTTCCGCTTCTAAGTTGCTGTATTCATTTTCAGTAACTCGCTTGACTATTTCTCCAGCTTTGAGTAGAAAAATCTCATCGCACGTTTCTGTGAGTGTTGAGAATATATGAGAAGAAATAATCACTGTTTTCCCAAGCGATTTTAGCTTTTTAATGATTTCGGTAATCACCAAATTGCTTTGAATATCCACACCGTTGAATGGCTCGTCTAAAATGAAAACTTGATTCTCTTGAAGTAAAACAGCTGTAAGGGCTAGCTTTTTCTTCATTCCCGTTGAGTAGGTTGAAGCGTATCGGTTGAGCGGTAAATCGAATATGTTTTTGTCTTTCAGGTTGGTTAGTGAAACATGTCTGGCGTTGGTAAGTAACCGGATGTATTCTTCGCCTGTTATTTTAGAAAAAAAGAACGGCTCTGTTTGTAAAAATCCGATTACATCTTTGAGTTGTTCAAAGTCTGAATGAATTTGTCCCGAATACGATTCCAATCCAGCAATACACTTGAACAGCGTGGTTTTACCAGCTCCATTTTCTCCCACAACACCGTATACTTTTCCTTTTTCGAAAGAGATATCTATCGAGTTCAGTACGTTGTGTTTTCCGTAAGATTTAGACAGCTTTTCAATTCGGATCATGTAAAATGGGATTTAGTTTTTTAACAGATTGGAGGTAGAAATAGGGAATTAAACCAATTAATATGGGCTGAACAACCAGACTGATTCCTAAGAACATGCCTTGTGTTATGTTTATCTCATTGGGATATGCGGCATACTTGGCCAAAATGAAAGCGATTAGGTATGCAAAACACAGCAGAAATAGGAGAAGCGTGATGGTTATTTCATCTGTAAAATAGATTGAAAGAGTCGCAATTATTGGGAGTGTTAGGATGGTGAAGTTGACCATCCCCGTTATTACTTTTTCAATCAAAAACGATTCTGGCGATCGATTGAAATTCCACACGAAATATTTGTCTTCTGGTTTAGCGTAGTAAAAGATGCAAACCAAAGCCAAAACAGCCATCGCGAAAATGCCCAAATTGTAGTTATTCACCTGAATAGAGATGAACGTTAATCCGTAAACTATGGGGAAAAGAAAGTAGGTGTTTCTGAACCCAACGGTGAATTCGTAAGGCTTCTTACCGAATGGAGTTGGAATGGTAAAGTTTGTTGAAGTTTTGAGCTTCAGAAGAGCTGTGAGAATGCTTGCAAAGCTTAAACCTATTGCTAACCAGTACTCGGACTTGAACATCAGAAATAGAGTGAAGGGCAATGCAACTATTATGTTCTCAATAATCCGAAGTTGAGTGTATTCTCGTTTTGAAAAAATAGATTGCAGAAACTGATTCCGATTCGGTTCACTCATTTTCGATACAACTCCCAATGCAACAACAGCATAGATGTAAGCTGCGTAATTCAGTTTTTCAAAAAGTAAATAGGAGAGAAGTACAAAAAGTATGGGGCTAGCTGAGTATGCAATCCAAAGCGGAACGCCAAAGTCAACCCATTTGCGCTGAAGCATTTTATGTTGAAGCTGAAAGTAATCTTTCATGGAAGGAGGCTCCGATTGATTTTTAGCTCAATACTACACCAAGTAAAGCGTAAAAGGGAATTTAAGGGTGTTAAAAAACGCAAATCAATTAATTTCTACAGTGTTTATACATCAAATAGACTTGTTGATAATCAATGTATTCTTCCTGTTTTTGTTCTTTCATGGTAGTGATATATATTTCTGTTAACTCAATGCTTTTCTCACATTCGCCTAGTGCGCTACAATTCATCCCCAAGTTCCAAAGTGCATATGGGTTTTGAAATTTGTCCCAACATGCTTGATTGTACTTTGAACTCAAAAGAAGATCTGACTCATTGTGTGTCTTGCCGTACATTCTGTAATAGGTAAATCCAATGTCGTATAAAAACTGTTCTTCGCCTTCGGTAATTTCAAAATGTGCAAGAGAATCTAAAAACTGCTTGTTTTTAACCAGATCAGTTGAATCAATCTTACCGCAAGAAACTGTAAACTGATCTCTTAATTCAAGGTAGTTTACCTGACTAAATACAACCGTTGAAAGAGAGAGAAATAGTAATGTGATTAGAATATTTTTCATTTTATGAAGATAAGGTGTTGATTGGTAAAATAAAATTCAAATTACCCAATTCGGGTTCCATTTTTAACCGCTCTTTCGGTTGTTAGTAGGGTGACTTCTTTATTATCTCCAACACCACCTAGAACCAAACACTCGCTCATCATATTGGCAATTTGTTTGGGTGGGAAATTGATAACAGCAACTACTTGTTTTCCTACAACATCTTCTGGTTGGTAGAGTTTAGTAATCTGAGCTGAGGTTATACGAGTACCGTATTCACCAAAGTCGATGATGAGTTTGTAAGCTGGGTTTCGTACTTCTTCAAATACCTCTGCTGAAATGATTGTTCCTACTCGCATTTCAACTTTTGAGAATTCGTCCCAGGTTAATTGGTGATTCATTTCAATTGAATAGTAAAAAGTAATCTATTACTGGAGACCTCTCTTTTTCATTTCCTTTTCAAGTTCTTCTTTATCGTACTTGGACTTGTTTACGAGTTTGTAAATTAAGAAAAGAGGAATGAGAGAGAGGAATCCCAAGCTATTTTTCCAAACACTGTACACCAATATACCAGCGAGAAAACCAACTAGAAGTGCATTGGTTATGTTTTTAGACTTCTGCTTTTTGGCTTCAGTAAGCAGTTCTTGATCAGTTAGGGATGAAATATTATTGGTGTCCATTTTTTGATTAGATAATATTGAAGTTTGAGTTTAGCTATTTAATAACTCTTGAATCTCTTTTTTCTTTTGAATTCGGCTGAAAGAGACTGCTTGAGAGACATCATCGGCAATTTGTAGCAATTCGAGAGCTTTATCAAGCTTTAATTGAATTTTTTGTTTGTCTTCTTCAAGTTCAGCAGTGCCAGATGCTTTTAAATAGTCAGCAATAATTTCAATGTGATCTGCTGTTAAGTTTCTATCCTGAAGGTATTTCATTAAATCAGTTGCGCTCAATGTAAGTACTTTTTGAATATCGATATCCAACTGATTTTGGAAACTCTCATTAGCTATTTCAATAGCTTTAGAAGTTTGCCCTTTTGAACTCATGCCTAAAAAATCAGACAGTATTTTAGTCAGTGCATTTCCGAGTTGTTCTATTTGATCTTTCAGTAAATCACGTTGTTCCATCGGCAGCTTTATTCAGATTTCACAAGCGGTTTAAAGCCTCCATATACCATTCTTCGGGCATCAAAGATTGGTTTTTCGGTATTGAAAAGTGGAGCAACCAGTGTTTCCATTCTAGAATCTTCAGGTACTTTTTTATTGGCAATATCGCGTACTTCTTTTGAAGGAAAAACCACCCAGCCAAATACCACTTCTTCATCTTCAGAAACATCGATAACATCCGTAAAAGATCTAGTGCCTTCAAGTCGCAAATCATCACCGATGAATTCGAAATAGGCTAAAGCACCATATTCTTTCCATATTTCGGCTACTTTTTCGGCAATTGCTTTGTAAGCATCTGTGTGCTTTTTCTGAATTGGAAAAACAAATCCATCGATATAATTACCCATGTAAATACCGTTTAAGTATTAATAATTGATTTTGATCAGAGTAACCAAAATCAGGATTAGCGTTAAAACACCAATAAAAGTGGTGTATCTTCCAATCTTCTTTGATTTTGTCCAACCCGAAAGTGATACTACAGTTGTTAGAGAAATGAGTCCAACGATAAAGGCGATTATTCCTATAATTCTAGGGATGATAAAGTCGTCTGCCGTTACTTCTTTTAAGGGGTAACCGGGTGTAGTTATCAAGGCTATTTGAACGGTTGCAAATACCGATACAAGAAAGCTTCCAGCAGATAATGTAGCAGCTTTTAATATCCGGTTGGTTAGCGTATCATTTTTGTCTGAAACCAGTAGGTTTGCAACAACGGTAATGGAGAATCCACTCAATAATGAACTGATTAAAATGAGCTGTTTGGCTAATTCATTCCAATATTCAAGGGTTAATTGCATGGGTTAAAATTAGGGCTTTTAGTGAATGTAAACTAGTCGGTGGTGGTTTGATCTTCGGGGGCTGCAGTATGGTTGTCAGGCTCAGTGATATCTGCAATTATAGCTACAGCATTATTAAATCGGGCAATTACAGTTATTATGTTGATGATTAAAAAGAACAATAAGGTGATTAGAATCCAGTGACTAAACGAGAATGATTCTAGAATGCTGAAGTAAAAAATCAGAATGATTATTCCTGCTAAGATGTTTAACGATAGGAAAGAATTACCAATGACTCTTTCTGCTTGTTCGTTTAAAAGCCCTTTTGTTGAATATCCAAATCGTTTGTTCATCAAGTGATGAAAGTCAACCCATTTGTCTTTGTTCATATTAGCAATTAACGATAAAATAAACTCAACGAAAAGACCAATAATTTGCTGTAAAAGAGCAATTGAGATGATGATACTACCTGTTAATAAAGCTGATTCGTCAACATTGTTGAGTAATTCTGAATCAACAATTTTACTTGGATTTAAAACCAAAATAAGCCTCCACAATCCGTATGTAAAGCAACCTGGGATTCCTAGTGTTAACAGTAACCAGAGGTTTTTTCCAATTTCTTCAGCTCCCATTGAATGGTTATTTGGTTTGAATAATAGTGACTAGGCTAAATTACTCAATCCCCTCAATTGGTTTGATGGATAATTCAACTAAATAATAAAGCGGCTTGAAATTCCTTCCAAACCGCTGTTTACATTTCTATCACTTGTGTTTATTGCTAAAACTCTGTGCTGTGTTCTATATTCCATTCACCAGTAAGTTGGCGGTGAATGTAACAGGCATCAGCTTGCTTCAATAATTCATCTTTTTGCTCTTGAGTTACATGGCCTTCAATTTGAATTGCAACTTTAACGTTGGTTTGAAAACCTTTGCTGCTACGTTTAACTTCTTGAGAAAGCTCTGCTTTCACTTCGCCAATATTCCAGTCATTTTTTCGAGCAATGAATCGAATGGTTGCAACCTTACACATGGCCAAACCGCTCAAAACCAGTTCTGATGGACTCAATCCTAAATCGGTGCCTTTGCTCTGTAGCGGCTCATCTCCAACAATGGTGTGCTTACCGTTTGTGATAATGCTTTGATATCCTTCCGGTAGATTTTTAATGCTGATTGTTGTTGCCATAGTGTTTAAAGCTCTGGTGCAACTGGAAAATCAATTTCGATACCAGTTAAATTGTGAATGTAATTGCTGATGATTTTATCTCCAACTAATAGTACAACATCAATTAGATGTGCTTCTGTATAACCGGCATCAAAAAAGGCAGCTTTACTCTCTTCTGTTGCTTTACCACGGTTTTCAACTACTGAAGCTGTAAATTTGACTAATGCATCTAATTGAGGATTAAAAGAGGCAGAACCTTTTCTAAGTTCTATCACTTGTTCATCAGAAAAGCCATTCATTTTGCCCAATACGGTATGTGCAGATTGGCAATATCTACAGCCATTAATTTGACTGGTGACAAGGTTTACCACTTCTTTTTCTTTGGCTTTAAGATTGGTTTTACGGTTTTGCAATGCCAAATAATCGCCTAGCGCTGTTTCGTTTTTGGCGTAGTAGGCATATAGATTAGGAACAAAGCCTAAGCCTTTTTCTAGGTTGTCAAAAATTGCTTGGTTTTTTTCCGATACTTCTCCTCGGGTAGGAACTGCAAATGATGTCATCGTATTTGATTTTTTTGTTACGATGCAAAACTGTGGCGAGAAAGAGAGGAGGAGTTAGGTTAATAATCCCGATGAGTTGGCAATATTTCCCTCTTGAGCATTTTTGTATTCCGTTGGACTGATTTTTTCAGATTTCTTGAAGAATCTACTGAAAGCTTGGTTGTCATCAAATCCCAATTCAAGCGCTATTGCTTTAATGGGTTTATCAGTATAGCGCAACATTCTTTTTGCCTCTAACAGTTTTCTCTCATGAATGATTTGCAGTGGACTTTGTTCTGAAATTTTTGAAAATATATTGGAGAGTGTTTTCGGTGATTTATGGAGTAAATCGGCATATTCTTTAACAGAATGCTTGGTTTTAAAGTGTTGCTCTACCAAATAATGATATTCTCTTACAAGATCAACTTCACCCACTTGAAGTTTAGAAATATCCATCTGAGCCTTGTAAAGGCGAGTGCTTAATATGATGAATCTTTTCAGCATCATTTGGAGCATCTCGAGCTTCAAGTCATCTGTAGATTGCATTTCTATTTCAAACATCTTCCAGAGTAGTTCAAACTTTTCTAGCCCTTCATCTGGAATTTGAAAGTAGGGCAACTGCTGAGCGCCATAAAACAACAAGCCTTTGCAGCTTACTTCGCTATCGTGATCTGTAACACAATAAAACTGGCGATTAAATTTAATGACTCTGGCAGATTCTAGTTTGGTGAATTCAATGGAATGAAATACACTTAAACTGAGTATGGTATTGTGAGGTAATTGTTTTGTAGAACCCTCGTAAATAAACTCAGAGTGATCACCTTTAATCCAAACAAACAGCAAAGGAAGCGACAAGTCATTATCGAATGTGAGTTTACATTCATCCGTTAATTTGGAAAGTTCTAGATATTCGTCATTCTGTCCTTTGTAGATCATTTCAAACGGTTTGAATCCCTTTATAACTATTGATTTTGGATGCTAAAGTAGGGGAATAAAAAGATTCATTTATTTAGAAATAGAATAAGGTTAGCGTTTGCTCCATTTCTTCAAAATTGCAATCCAAATTATAACTGTGATTACAAGAATAATAAGCTTTTGAGTTCCATTTATCCCATCTCTAAATAGAGCGTTCAACATCATGATTTGGATAATCATGTGGAAGCAGGCACTGGCAATTATTGATTTGGTGGCATCGGCAACTTGACCCAATCCCCAACTGCCCAAAATCAACATAGATAGAAAAAATAGATTGTTTCCGATTCCTGAATTAGATAAGAATGAGAGGTGCCACACATACCATATACATCCAATAATAGCGTACTTCAAACCTGGCTTAATGCCTTTCAATTCTTCTTGTAAATATCCGCGCCATCCGTATTCTTCCATTACACAATAGAGCAAAGTACCAATTGAAGCAACAATTCCGTAAAGATGCGGATTCATTTCAAAGCGATTTTGAACTCCAATAACTCCTAAAACAAGGATGGGGATTACGGCCATTAACAAACTTTTCGATTTTGAAGTTCCAAAGAGAGAAATCGCTGATTTTCGTTCTTTTTTAAGTAGAGGAAGAATAATCAAAGCACCTAACAATACTCCGCTACCTTCAAGTAATACATTTGAGAGAATGTAAATCCAAGTAGGTAGTTTTTCAAGCTCGGCCTTTAAATCAAATACATCAAACCGAAACACATTTGAAATAGCCGTAGCAATAACGAAGAAGACTATAACTCTAAACCAGTTGATTGGTATTTTGTGTTCTGTAGGGTTCATTCGGACACGTTTTCATTTTTTGCTACGAGGCAGAAGAAATGCTCATCTGCAGACAGTTTTTCCATTTCTGTAGTGACTTCATTCAAGTTGAAGGGTTTGAATGTATCGGGGTAATTCTCATGTTGCCACTTTTGAACCGATTGGTTTAGCCTAGCGAGTTCACGAAAGTCTTTTGTATGTTCAATTTGAATTGTCATCGGGTTAAAAATTATTCAATCGCTATATAAATAGCTACTTCGGCATTTTCTCCGTCTTGCGATTTAGGGCCGTAAACCTCAAAGTCTGCAGTGTATTTTCGGTTGAGCTCTTTATCGTTAACCCAAATCTCGTTCCATGTATCAACAACAGCATCAGGCATTTTTCCTTTGGCAATAAATTGACGGTATTTTCCGCCTGAGAATTTACGACCAACAAGCCCTGTTGGAATTTGGTCAAGTGAGTTAACCTTCATTCCAAGTACTGTGGTGTATTTACCCTTATAATCAGTTTCGTAATCGGTGTAAATGGAGTAGACTTCTTCACTCACAACATTAGGAATTATGGATGGAATATTATCCGCATAAAATTGCTCCCACAGTTTACCAATGTCTGCAGTAGCTTTGCCGTTTTCGTTGGTGGTTTCTACTTGTATTCCAATGATTTTAAACGATTCAAGTTGTTTCATTTCAGTATGTTATTTTAATTGAGCTAGGTTTCACAATATGATCAATTCCAAACACTGTATAAACCTCAATACATAAAGTCAATAATCAAAACGAAATAAATGGTATTAATTATGGATGAAGGAAGGTTTCCTTACCTAAACCGCTCTGGTTTTTGGTTTTTGCTGGCGTTCAAAGCAATTTCAATGCTTCGCTTTTGTCTGGTTTCGGTTCGTTTGGCAGAATTAACCCAATACAAAAACATCTTTTTTACAGAATTACTCAAGCTGTTATAGAATTCCATAGACCCTTTATGATCGGCAAATGCGGCTTCTAATTCTTCTGGAATGATAAGCTCTTCAACAGAGTCGAGAATGGTCCACGAGCCATTTTCTTTAGCAACTTCAATGCTTTTGTAACCAGCTTCGCGCATGAGTCCCTGTGCAATTAGCGTGTCTACTTTTTCTTTGTTGACTTTAGACCAATTGCTTTTGGGTTTCCGTTTGGTAAAGTATTGTTTATAGCTCTCGTGGTCAATTGTTTTCTTGGTGCTATCAATCCAGCCAAAGCAAATTGCCTGGTCTACCGATTCGCTCCAGCTTAGGTTATAGTTAGGCGACTTCTTCCTATAAAATATCAACCAAACAGCATCTTTCTCTTGATGATGTTGCTCGAGCCATTCTCTCCAATCTGAAGGGGTAGTAGGGCAGAATTCTTGAACTTCATTCATGGTTTAATCAATAGACTAAATTCCAATAAAATAATCTGTAAAAATTATATTTTTTAGTTGACTGATCTATAGTATTCATCGGTATATATACCATCAATAACCTCTTTTGAATACTTTTCAATCCATTTCGGGTAGTAGTATACTGCTGATATTTTTGAGTCTGATAAAAGGTATTTAGCAAATGGCTGACCAATTTCAGGAGAATGACTAAGACCAAAGTCTTGATCAATTTTGGTGTCAAATTTACAGTCCATTTCTTCACTCCAAATTAGCTCTACAGATACAGAGTCAATAAACTTTGCAGGATAATAGTATATACATTGTCCGTGATATTGAATGGCAATTTGGCTGGTGTCAATATTCAGAGTTGTTAAACCATTGGACCATGATCCGTAAAAAACACTTGAGTGATTGTTAGGCTGTTTGTTAGATGAGTCTCCACAGCTAATTGTGAGAGTGGCTAAAAATGCAATTAAAGATAGTTTAAGTGTTAGTTGTATCATGTGATTTCATTACAATTCAAATAAAACAAAACAGGTGGTTAGTGGTGTGTGAATACAAGTATTTCACAAAGGTGTTTTGTTGTGGAAGGTTTTTTACTCGTCCATTTGGCTGTTCAATCTTTCAAATTCTTCAAGTAGGTTGTTCAATTTCTTATTCTGTTTGGCAATTGTTTTTGGTCTGATAACGAACCAGCATATAGCAAACCAAGCTGCAGTTAATCCATACGTTAAGATTCCCCACATCATGCTCATATGTGTAACATATTCGTAGAAATATAAACCGATACCTAAGCTTAATAAGATGAAGTATATGTTTAAGACTTTAGTTTGCTGAAATACTTGCATTTCTTTTAATTTTTTGAGTTGTTTTAAATATTCTTTACTGTTTGGTTCCGTATTCTTTTGGGTGAGTACAGCTAGTTGTTTGTTGTATGGAAATAAGAAGATTACCATACTTAAAATAGCCAATACTATTCCAATTTTAGTTGTGATATACTCAGGCTGAAAGTAGTACCAAATAAATCCAACAAAGCCGATGGTTAGCAATAGCGAAATGTTGACGATAATGAGTTGTGTTAAGTTTTTACGCTTGGCGCGATTCACTTTTTCAAATAGAATCTCAATGTTTGGAGTTTCTACTGGTTGTTTATTCCAAATGGCTTTTAAATCTATATTAGTTTCCATAATGCTTCATTTTTTCTGTTAATTTCTCTTTGATGCGGTGAACTTTTACGCGGACATTTCCTTGCGATAAACCAACAATTTCTGCTATCTCTTTTTGATCAACTCCCTCGAGTTCCAGCGAAATGATGATACGTTCAACTTCTTTTAATTCTGATATACACTTGTGCAAAAACTGAATGTCTTTTTCCATATTTGTATCAGAGGCCTCGTCTTTCATTTCTAAAGGCAATTCAGATTTAGGCATCCTTTTGTCTTTCTGAATTTGGCTCAAACACGTGTTAGAGGCAATTCTAAAAATCCAGGTTCCAACAGCAGAATCATTTCTGAATTTTGGCAGCTGCTGCCACACTTTTACAAATGATTCCTGTGCTAAATCTTTAGCTATATCTGCATCGTTAACATAACTCATGCAAAGCCTAAAAACCTTTGGCCAGTGTGTATTATATATTGTTTCAAAATCCATTTTATTTCACCCATCCTTTAATTGCATCCACAAATGTTGTTTGCTGATCTATGAATACATTGTGCGAGCAGTTGCTTAAGTAGTTCAAATTATTTTCGCCAATAATTCCCTTAATTTCACCTACATGAGCTTCAGAAAACAAGCCGTCATCGGTGCCATACAAACCATAAACAGGTGTGCCGTTTTTAACTACCTGACTGAGCTTATCGGTTAAGTTTAACGAGGTGTATTGCTCATTTTTCCAAAATCCTGTGGGTGCATCGTAGCTCATTTGCGAGCTGTATTTCACAAGCAAGCTGTCGGTTCTGAACTGTTGGTAGATTCCCATTGCTTCAGCTGAGGTTTGTTTGGGATAATAAAACCCGTTTTGCATGGCATGTGTAAAGCAGTATGAGCTGTATTTTAATGAGCTTTTGTCCATATTCTCAAGCATGGTGATATAACCTAAGTTAGTACTATCGTTTTTGCTTTGATAAATGGCTTTACACGATTCTGTAATGGTAGCAAATGTTTCTTGCATAGAAAGTGGAGCCCCCACCAAGATTACCGATTCAACTTTGTTTGGGTGTTTTTCTGCAAACATGGTTGCAATGATACCACCAAAGCTATGACCAACTAACGTTACCGATTTTAATTGATACTGATCTAACAGAGCGTTGAGGTCTTTCTGTGTTTCATCGAATGTGTATGCTGCGTTGCCGTCTGCTGATCTTCCTTCGCCTCTGCGGTCGTAAGTGATAACATAAAACCCATTTTCAGAAAGTCGTTTGGCGGTGGTAGCTTCAAATGCTACCGAATTGTAACCCGGACCACCATGAAGAAAAATGATTGGTTTATCGCTTGAGTTTCCAAATGCTTTAGAGTAGATTGTTTGAGCGTTTGCAACTAGGGTAGAAACTAGTATGGCAATTAAAGTTAGTACGTTTTTCATTTTGTTTCTTTTTGATTTTCCCTTTAGAGCGGCATATCATCAAAATGTTACAAAATATTTTTTCTTTTTTTTAAGTTTCTTGTGAACCCCTGTATTTACTGGACGTGTAGCGTGTATTTAATTTCAAATCACATTCACTTTAATGCTTCAAATGGGTGTTGAACCATGTAATTACTTCCTGATTTAATTCAGCTTTATACCCGGTAAAGAAATGATCGGTTTCAAACTTTTTCAATGTAAAGTCATAATCTATTTCTGTTAGCAGTTGAGCAAGTGTGTCTGCTTGCAGTGGATTAACTCTTTTGTCGTTTGTTCCACTTAAAATTAAAAGACTGCTGCTTTTATTTAACTCATCAGCCCAATAAATCACTGAGCGATTCTGTAACTCCTTTTCTTTATTCTCCCAGTAGTTTGGAATACATTCTGCAAATACTTTCGTTTCCATTATGGGGCGAAATTCCAGTGTGTTGAATAGGTCAGTAGCTCCATTGCCAACAACGGCTGTTTTTATTTTGTCTGACTTCTGTAGCGCTAAATAAGTCATCATGCCACCTCTAGACCAACCAAACATTCCGATTTTGTTGACGTCAGCTTTTTCAAGTTCTTTAACGGTTTCGGTTAAGCACAAAACATCATTGATTTCAGCTCCACCAAATTCATCTTGAGTTCGGTAATTACTTCCTATTATTACATAACCCTGCTCAGCTAATTTAGATGTTGACATGATTAGCGATCCTATGGTTAGCTGCCCAAATGTTCTATTTCCACCTCGATTGAAAATAACAACGGGATACTTCCCATCTTCCTTGGGTTCAATAATTGCCCCTCTAACTTTAATGTTGTCACTTTGATAAATAATGGCGTAGAAGTTCAGTTTATTCAAGTGTTCAAACTCGGGTTTTAGTTGACCTTCTTCAGTAACTTTTAACCAAATGGGTGTTTCTGTAATATCAATCATTTTCTTCGAAAGGATTTTACCGTTTTGACAAAATCCAGGGTTGAATAGGAGTATAAATAGTATGGATAAAATGAATTTGTACATAGGTTAATGTTTTACAGCTCCAAGCTTTATTAGTTCTTCTGCAAGTTCTTCGTATACACTTTCGGCTAAGGTTTCATCTTTGGGTGCTCCAACTTTGTATAAAATCACCTTTCCAGTTGAGTCTAGAATAAGGGTTGTAGGATATCCTTTTACCAGCGCATACTCATTAATGATTTCTTTCTCTAAGTGAAACTGCTGAAAATCATATGGTTTCGTTTTTATAAATGCATCGATTTCTTTTTTGGAGTTAAACGATATGCCAATAAAACCAAGCGAATCACTAGCATAATCTTCTTGCAATTTGTTTAACCATTTAATCTCAGCAATGCAGGGTTGACAAGTTGTAAACCAAAAGTTGATGACAAACACCTTGTTGTTTTCACTCAAAATAAGCGTGTCGTTGTTGTATGAAACCAAGGTGTCTATAGGGAATGTTTCATTCTTCCATTCGTAATAAAGTGGACTGGATTTATCCTCATCTGTAGATTGGGCAGTCGCCATTTGGAATGAAAGTAGAGCGATTAATAGTACAAGTGTTTTAGTCATAATTACAATCAGCTAAAGTGGATTAATTCCAACCATTTTTTTGTTTTTCAGCTTCAATTTCAAGAATCAGTTCAGCTTTTCCATCCCAATTAGATTCTACTGTTTTAAGTAAGTTCTCTGCTTTCAATAAGTATGCTTTCGCTTCACTTTGATTATGATTGAATGTTAGGTTGTATAGCGAGAGATAAAAATCGTAATAGTTGGGGTAGTAGCTTAGGCCCAGCTTAAAAACCATTGTAGCTTGATCTTCATAATCGTTATTCCAGTATCTGGATGCAATTCCGTTTAATTCAGCAATTTCGGGTGTGTAGTAAGAATCTCCAATAAAAGAAGCCTCGTTGATTTTTGATGCTTCTTGCTCTAGAGATTCAGGCGATTCGGTTAGCTTGTAGTTTTCATCTACAAAAGCAATGTGATGATATCGGGATTTAAAAGATTCAAAAACTTGAGTTAATAGCGTTGGAGTAGATGAAATAGGAACAGCGTTGTGTGTTGAGAAATTGGCTTCAAATAAGTTGAATTCACTGAACAACTCAGGGTATTGATCTTTGAGTCGATTGTAGTTTTTTCTGTGGAATGCATCCTTACCGGGCGCTATTCCACCAATACTAATTGAGATTCTATGCTTTTGAATTACCTCATTATCCTTTAAACGTTCAACCAGTAAATCCATTTGATGTAGAGGCGTATGAGCAATAACGTGCTTGTAATATTTAGGGTGATTATAAAAGGAGTAAAGTGAGAATGACGCTGAAAACGAATGCCCCATGATGACTTTAAACTCATTTGGATTGTACTTGACAAGCTTCTGATCTAACTCTTGAGTGATGAATTTATCTAACGGCATTTCGGTTTCTAAATCTGAGAAAATACACTCTTTGTTTCGGTCTTTATGCGGAATAACAACCACCAGCGCTTGTGGAATTTCATGCGCGTATTGTAAATAACGGATATCAGAAAGTATTGGATTGATAAACCATTCATGTTGGCCATCTAGCAAGTAAATAACAGGTAGTTTCACCAATTCTGATCGGTACTTATCGAATTCAGGTTTGTGAACGTAAACGGTTCTTTCTTCTTGAAAGGCTTCAGAATAAAAGGTAAGTGTATCCACTTTTTGACAGTAGACCAGAGTAGTAATGGCTAATAAGAACAGGGTTAAAGCGATTTTCATTTTTAGGTTTTATGGTTGGAAAAGTGTGGTGGAGGCGGTAGAGGTGGTGGAGTGTAAAGTTAGGTTTTCTTAGTTTAGATGTTTGACTATTTTATTTAGCTTTAACTTAATTCTGTTTTCATAGGGAACTCCTTTCAATACAATTGTTGTCGTGCATTGACTATGCTCTATGTTTTGAATTTTTGTTAGAGTAGGGGTTTTCCATAAAGTTTCATAAGGATGTTTATTTTTTGATAAACTGATGACTAGTGGTACCTCAATTTCAGTGAAAAATCTATTTGATCCATCAGGGTTTAAATATGGGAAAATAAAAAGCTCATTTTTTTCAATTAAATAACACTCATTGAACCTTAAACTATGTTGAGATGCTCTAAAGTGTTTAAAGAAATCTTGCAGTGGTATTTCATCAACCTCTACTTCAACTGGAATTTTTTCTTTTAAATCACTTATGTCAAGATTTAATTTATCTAATAATGAGATCCATTTTCTGAAATGATACAGGTTCATCAATGTAGTAAATGGGAACATTATGAAGTTCCAGATTGCTTTATGCATACCTTTTTGAGACAATCTGTCTTTAACTTCATCTTGTATGAAATTTTTGTAATTCATAAACTAATTCTAGTTTATTATTTAGCCATTTTTTCTTTTTTGAAATTCTCTAAATCTTTCGTGAATTCTTCTATTTTAATGCTGAATTTTCTTTTAGTCATATTTATCGTACTGATTTTAGTGTAGCCGTCATTCCAATTATTGGGGAATTCTGTTGAAGCCAATACCTGATAAATACCTTGTCCTTTTTTTCTCGGTTGATTAAATTGAGGATCCACAACAAAGCAAAGAAAAAAGAAAACCCTTGGGTTATATTTTAGTTGAACTCTCCAATGTTCATCATCCCACCAGTGTTGGTTTGAACCGATTTCAATAATTTCCCAATCTCTACTTAAGAGTTCTTGTTCAATTTGATATTTGTAATCTGATCGCTTCAACTTCTGTAAATATACCCAAAGTTCACTGGATTATAATGAATATGTCAATGGTGTGGTTGTGGTTATCTTACTTGTTTTTCAATGGTAATAGCATTGCTCAAATTGCTCATCAAGTTCTATTTTGGATTCATTCTATTATTCTGGGAGCAATGTTTTTAATCACGATTATTGATAAAAAGGTACAATGCATAATCTGCCAGTTCCTTCTTTTCTAAACGATCATCATCTTTCAGCTTTTGTATGATGTTACTTGCTTCAGCATTAGAATAGGCAAGTGCAATACCTCCAATTACTTCATCAATCTCAATACATTTATGGCCGTTATTATTCATTACGCTCCAGCTACATGGATAGGCAAATTTTCGTCCGTTTTTTTCGGTAGTGGTACACCAGTTACACGGGTAGGCAATTACTCGACCATCATTACCAGAAGTAGTACATAAATTACATGAATAAGCAATCACTCTTCCGTCACTGCCAGAGGTAGTGCACAAATTACATGGGTAAGCAATTACCCGTCCATCGTTACCAGAAGTAGTACACAAGTTACACGGATAAGCAATCACTCGACCATCACTACCAGATGTAGTGCATAAATTGCAAGGGTAAGCAGTAACCCGTCCATCTCTTCCAGTAGTAGTACACCAGTTACATGGATAAGCAATTATTCGTCCATCACTTCCAGATGTAGTGCACCAATCTATGGGATAAGTTATTTGGAAGCCGTCACTTCCAGTTGTGTTTACCAAAGAGTAATTCATTCCATAGATGTATACAATGTCATTTTCAATAACAATGTTTTGGCTGTAAGCAATTGTTGATGAAGTGATTAGTAAAATTGACAAAAGGTAGTTCTTCATTCTTATACGGTTATCATAACACATGGTATTGTTGTGCTTAAATTTAGCTTATTTCTCCACGTATGAATGAATTGAAATGTTAGTTTTTACTTTTCTTTCTGATGTAGATTTCTGTTGCAGCTAGGCATAAAATTAAGAGTGCAATATGAAGTCCTATTCCAAATTGTTCGTTGGCTATTTGAGTTGATTCGGTTGCGTTTGTAGGATAATCTAACGTAAATAATGGGTCAATTCCTTTTTGCCCTCCAATTACAGATTGAACTAAATTCAAACCAAAGTGCAGACCTGTTGGAGCAGCAATGCCTTTTGAAATTACTGCCGTCAGCGCATACGCTAATGCCCAGATACCAGGGCCTAAAAAAGAAGCTTTTAGTCCCCACATCATTAACATGTGGTAAATGGCAAACAACAGAGCTAATATGATTTGAGTCGCTCTAAATCCGAATGCCTTGTTTAATGTCAATAGGGGGTAAGATCGGAAGGCTATTTCTTCCATAAACGCCAATGGAACAAATGCTAAAGACCAAAAGATAAAAGGCAACAACGATACCTCTTTATTTACAGATAACTCCAATTGACTGTAAGCTATTTGTGAGAACATCATGATACAGGCTAGTACAACGCCCAAAAGGAGACCTAATCCAAATTTGCTTAATGTTCTTTTGTCCCAATAGAGACCATAATCTTTCAGTGTTTTCTTCTCAAGTTTCAGGAATATCAAAACAGCTATAAACACACCAATTGTTCCTGTGATTCCTTGAGCATAGCGTTCAAACTCTTGTGGGAATAAGGGCTTCAATTGCGCTAGAATAGCTCCAAAAAACAGATAAAGTGCAATAAACCCTATAGATTTTACAAGAGAGATTATTTGATTTTGGTTAGTCACAGTGGTTCGTTTTTTTGAGTACAATTTGGTCTTTTAGAAGGATTCCATTTTCTACAATTGGATTGTCGTAATTTCTCAGGAAATATTCCTTATTAACGGCATACTCTTTAAATCCATTTCTCTTGTAGAACCTAAGCGCATCAACAGATCCATCTCCTGTAGCCACAAATACATTTTTCAGAGCATACTTCTCTTCAATCATTTGTATGCATCTACTTCCAATTCCACAGTTGCGGTGTTTTACAAGAATGGCTAGGTTTTTAATCTCAATAGTGTCATTGTTTGTTTCTTGGATAGCACAAACTCCAATGGTCTTTTCATTGTCAATAACAGCGTAAATAACACAATCGAAAATGTATTTGTCTATCGACTTCACGTTTTCATCGGCTAATAATAACAGCTCGAATGGAATAGGAGAGTGCTTGGGTATTTTGCTGAGAATGATTCCAGAATTTCTCATAGTCCTTCAACAGTATATAACTTATTCATTTGGTCGCTCATGACCTTTTCAGGAGTCACTTTCATCATTGCTTTGAGGAAAAGCTGTCCTGCTTTATTATGAGCCATTTTTCCGAAATTCCAGGAATTATTAACGATGTAGTCAACCTTATTTCTTCTCTGCTTTTCAAAAGCTTCAAATGCATTTTTTGCCGATGGAGCATCTTTGAGATACTTACTGATGTAAAACGCATCTTCTATTCCTTGACAGGCTCCTTGACCCATGTTTGGTGTGGTGGCATGAGCTGCATCACCAATTAAGCAAGTGTGAGAGTTATGCCAGCTTTTAAGCCTCTTTAGATCCATTAATTCAGCCGTGTGGATATTGCCTGATGCGCTAATGATTTCTCCCACAACAGGATTGAAATCTTTAAATAATGAAATCAGAGATTCAATGTTTAATTCGGTGGGACATATTTCTTTGTTGATGACAGTGAAAAAATATACAGAATCGGCAGATAACTGAGAAAACCCAAATCTTCGCTTATTACCCCAAACTTCTTTCCCTTCATGTTTTAGTGTATCTGGTAATTGCATTTTTGAAATTCCCCGGCAGCAAATTTGGTTTGAAGGTCTTAACTCTGAAGGTAATCCCATCGATTTTCTCACGAGCGAATTGATTCCATCAGCTCCAAGAATGAGATCCGTTTGAATGGTTTTATCCTTAAAGTGAATATATGATCGAGCATCAATATTTTCATGATTTACATATGGCATGCCCAATTCAACTAAGCTCAATTGCTCACATTTATCGTAGAGTATGCGTTGTAGTTTTCCGCGATGTATTGCAATGGTTTGGTTACCGTATTTATCTGCAACTACGTCTTCTTTAATGTTTTTAATGGGAATCAGGTTTGGGTAGGTGATTTCCATTTTATTCAATAGACAACCTTCGTTTATGACTTGGTCAGCTACACCCAGCCATTTTAAAATTTGCATAGCATTAGGCTGTAGCCAAACTCCAGCTCCAATTTCATTCAGTTGTTCTGCTTGTTCGTAAACGGTTGATGTAATTCCTAGTTTATGTAATGCCAACGCAGTTGTTAAACCAGTTATTCCGCCTCCTATGATCGAAATCTTCATTATCATTGTGGTTTTAGGTCAAAGGTACTAAAATAGGTCAAGTGTACTAATTTTTATGAAAACAAAAGATCGAATACTATTTAAGGCGTTAGATTTATTCAATAAGCATGGCATTAAAGAAGTTACATTGAGGCAAATAGCCAATGCGCTAGATATGAGTCAGGGTAATTTGAATTATCATTTCAGTACAAAAGCAGAAATCGTTTCGCAGTTATATTTTCAGCTTGTTGAAAGGATGGACGAGGAGATGAATAGATTGAATCAGAATAGACCAATACTTTCTTTTCTGTATGAAAGTGCGCTTATTTCTATGGATATACTTTATGAGTACCGATTTATTACGCGTGATCTTTACTCGGTGCTAGAGAGAGATAATGCTTTGAAAACACATTACCTAGAATTGCAAGAAATGAGAAAGCAGCAGTATTTATTTGTGTTTCAACAATTAAAGAATGAAGGGTTGATGCGTGCTGAAGAGCTGGAGGGTGAGTTTGAAAGACTGCATGAGCGCATGAATATTTTAGGTGATAATTGGATTAACGCAGCCGACTTTTTCCAGAAAGAAGGAGTTTCTAAAGTATCGCATTATCATGCCTTATTGTTTGAATTGATTTACCCCTACTTGACCCTAAAAGGAAAAGAGCAGTATTTGGAATTGGTTCAGTAGAAAAGGTTTTGTGTGAGATTGAGTATTAATGAATGCTCACTTTGAAATTACCTTTTTGTTTAATGGGTACAAACAAAAAACGATCAACAGTAACAGTATTCCATATGTAAACACTTTGTAGTGATACAGAGTTCCTTTCATAAATCCTAAAATAATTACTGAACTATATATTAATACAGAAACAATAAAAAGAATGCTTTTTAAGTTCAATCTACCTTTTATGTTGAAGTCTTTAAAGCAATTATTTGTGATGTATATAATTGCGGGAATAACCAATAAGAATCCATAGATCTGTTGATGCGGAAATATTAGTGGTGTAATTAATAAAATGTAGCTAATTTCATAAAATAACTGTTTATTGCTCTGCACTTTTTTAAACAGAGAATAGTTCATGATTTTAATCGTGTATAGGATCAGGAATGCACGTGTAATATTCAGGATGTAAAAAACAGCTGAAGGTGCTAAATCTAGAATATTTCGTTTGTATTGTAAATTACCTTCATTCCCTAATTGGTTAGTAAATAGTGCTGAAAAAAACGAGGACAAACTATGTAAACCTCTTTCGTTTACATCAATTATATGTTCTTGATTCAATGGGTTTATTGACTTCCACCATTCAATATGTAGAAAGCTATTGTATTCTATTCCAATAAAAAAAGCAGGAATTACCAGTAAAATGATGGATATTAAAATAATATAGATTGTAGGCTTAATCATATTTCTGAAAATGAAATATGGAATAATAACTATTGGAATGATTTTGATATTAATGGCGATCGCAATTAATAATGCACCCCAAAAATACCTTTGTTTAAAATGAATTAAATCAACACCTTCTATAAAAGCATATAATAAAAAGATGGTCATTTGATTTAAATGAAAGCATTCAGAAACAAATACAAATGAGCTCAGAAAAATACAAGCTTGAAATAGTTTTTTCTGTTTAATAGAAAAGTTTGATAAATCAAGATATCTTTCGTTAATAATGACCCAAATACGATATATGAAGAAGAAATTAAATAATTTCCAAATTAGTATTGGAATTAGATCGTTGATGTTGACAAACAGTGAAAGAAATAATGCGAATAATGGGCTATAGTAATACTTGAAACTATTTAGATCATTATAGATATATATGTTATCTCTTCTTTCTAATAGCTCACCAGCATCTAGAAAAATTTTAAAGTCACCTAATCTGTGAAACTCACCTATCAAATACACGATAATAATTATAGCAAAAAAGCCGATGGGTACAATTTCATTTTTTAGATCAGTAGAATTAAATTGAACTTTTTTGGCCATTAAAATGAGTGTGTTTTATACTTGGGTTTTGGTTTCTACCACACGGTAATACTACAATATTATAATCTATTGCTGATTAATAAAATGTAATTTCTTAACGGTGTAAATTGGATATCAAACTCTATAGTTCAATTTGTGTTGTTGGTCTCCGTATTGATTTTAATTGTCCTAATTTCTTTAAAATGTTCTTCCGTTATCGGTTTTGTTTCAGGTAAACGAGCATAAAATCCTTTGCTCCAATTATCAAGAATTGTGTCGGTTGAAACTGTAATGTATTCCGAGAATATCATTTGTGATTTGTATTTATTCCAAGGGTTGCTATATGTTGCCTGACTAAACATTATTGCAACTGAATCACCATAAAATTCCCTGAATTGGTCTGGGAAACTATCTGATTCTATTGCCAAATCGTAGTTGGAATATGGGTTAAACATTAGAGGATTATAAATAGTACCAGTAATTGTTTCACTGTTCTTAAGTGGAGCTACGTAAACACCTGTTCCACAACCATGTCCACCAAAGGGAATCGTATCGCCAATTCCATTTCGATAAACAATCATGTCTTGTCGAAAACGAGTGAAAGGAGCGCCCCAGCTTGTGTAATAGAACTTCTCTCCAGATACGTTTGTCAAGGAAAGTACAACAGTGTCAAGCTTTTCGAATTGTTTTGAATCAAGATGCCATTCAATTGGTCTTTTTTCTGATTCTGGTACAATGTCTAAAGGAGAACTGTCTTGTTCGAAGAATGTCTCTGCGATTAACAAGTCAAAATACGGTGGTTGGTTAGGATTACCTTGTATGTAAATTAGAAACCAAACTGACAACGTTAGAATTGGTATCAGAATAATACTGGCAAGGATTGTACTCAATATTTTCGTCCCTTTTGTCATTTTTTAATGTGTGTCAAGTTCATCGTCAAACCGTATTTGATTTAGCTATTGTTGTGGCTAGTTTTTTTATTCCTCATACTCTTTATTTAGGACTATATCCAATGTGTCTATGCCACCTTGTTGGTTTATTACACCAATAAACTCTAATTCAGTAATGTAGTTCTTATTACCAGGCTCAATTGTTCTCTGAGTCATTTTAAATTTCCTGTCTGAGATGAATTCAGTAGTGGTTTCTGTCGCCATGTCACACGAACTGTGGAACTCGGTAACAGGAAAGTAGTTGATGAGGTTATCATTCTTGTCAATTAACAGAAGAAAAACTCCGTCATAGCATACACCATAGTAAAGTGAAATAATCAGACACTTGTACTCGAAAATGTTTTTTTGAATCGAAACAAAGTAGTTTTCATTTGATTCATTGCAAGCTAGGTTGTATCCGTCAATTTGAGTTAGGATTCTGCAATGAAAAGAACTGTCAACCTTGACTAAGCTTGATTTATCAATACTTTCAGCTGTGATCAAAGTCAGTTCTTGTAGTTTGAAATTGGATGGATCAATAAACTCTTGATTATCGTCCCTTAAAACACTCGAATCATGTCTATTATCGGAGTGTTTCTCATCTTCCATATTACTGTTGACACATTGAGTATGAGCAATTAGTGCTGCTAAGAGTATGAATCTGTTTCTCATCATTTTAAATATACGCCAACCTTCATAACTAAAGCAAGCACATTAAAAACACCATCTTAGCTTTCGCCCCAGATAAAATTATCATAAGGTCTAGTATTTAACTCAGTTCTATGATGTGCGTTTCTGCTATTTAAAACTGCCTTTCAAAAGTTTTACCATTAAAGGTGTATACTTTTCCGTCTTTTGTTCCAAACCACAAATTGCCTTTGTTGTCTTCAAAAATGGATAATGCAAGGTCATTTATTAACCCATCTTTCTTCGTGTAATTGGTCATCTCAATACCATCGTATTTCCATACACCCGCATCTCTGTCTCCAAACCAGATATTTCCTTTACTGTCTTCTGCAATGGTGAAAACGTGCTCAAGTGTTCCAGGCATTGATTTATCACCTCTTCTGCCACTGGTAGGATGAATTAAATGATTCTTTTCGGAGAAATTAATTATAGAATCACCTTCTTGAAGTAATACTCCAATACCATTGTTACCAATCCAAAGTCTCCCTTTAGAATCTTCTAGAATACTCCTTATATGAAGTGGAGCGATAGCTCTATCAAAACCTAAAGTTTCATCGTTGATAATGGTAAAGTTAAACCCGTTATAACCGAAAACGCCTGCGTATGTGGCAAACCAAATCATGTTTTTTTGGCCTTTTGAAATATCAGTTACAGCAAATAAATTGTCGTTAAGATTAAGGACTTTGTGGGGAGGAAATGCCAAATAATGTAATTTTTGTCCATCATACCTATGAACTCCTTCTTTAGTCCAAGCTCCAAACCAAAGGTCATTATCTGATTTCATCCACTCAATTTCTGAGGCTTCATTGCTATGGTGTGTGAAATTAATTTGTGGCTTTTCGGAGTCGGTTTGGGTGTGATTAATGATTTTCTTTCCATCATAACTGCTTACTCCTTGTTGCGTATCAAACCAAATAACTCCTTTGTGATCTTCTTGAATGGAAAGGACTTGGTTATCAGTTAATCCATCTTTAATAGTGAAATAGCGGAATGATTCACCATTGTATACAGCAACTCCCTCTTGTAAACTACCAAACCAAAAATTTCCTTTGCTGTCTTGATAAATAGCACGAATTCCTGAAGTGAATTTTAAGGTGTCTGTTTTTGAAGATACTTCCAATTCAGGTTGGTTCATTTCCTTGGGAGGTGATTTCTTTTCAACGCAGGAAATGTTTAGAATCAATAGAAGTAATAGGGAGATCGATTTTATGTTTTTTTCCATTTTGTTTTATTGATATTTTATTTTGACGTTTTGAGTGTCTTCATTTAAAATCAGAACAAATCTTTGGTCATCAAATAATCTAAACGTAATACTGGTTAGTATTTCTATATTATCGAATCCTAAGAGTTTAGCCGTTTCTTCTTCTTGAGGTGTATTGTTAATGGTACTTTTTTTGAAAAAGACTACAGCGGTTATGTTATTCCAATAGAAACATTTTGGAGGAACTCCTAATCTCCATAATTCTTTACCTAAAACATGGTGTTCAGTTTCACAAGCTGCATCTGCATGCCAAGCATAAATCGTATCGTTTGAATTTCCTTCCGTTTTAATTGAAATAAACGGCTTATCCATAAACTGATTCTGGATTTTATCAAAGTCTTTTTCGAAATCCCAATATTTCAAACTGTCACAATTATATTTTGACATTGGAATAATATCAAAGCTTCCACAACAAGCCATCGATAGTATATATGTTGTATCTGGTTTGAAATTGCAAATAATTGGTGAATCTAAATTTTGGGAGTCTGATTTGAAAGTCAGAGTGTCGAACTCTGGGTAATTTGTGGAGATTTTTTTACCTATACTGTCGACCATGTAGTCAACTCCATTAACAGAGACATTTTGTAATCCAATCTTTGATTTTAATTCAAATTGTTCCTGTCCATAAATATCAATGGACATAAAGGATATCAATATTGCAAAGAAGATATGTCTCATCTTTCATGTATTTGTGCTAAAAGTTCAAGGCTAAACCAAGCAAGGTTAAAATACGTGCTTAGCTTTCGGAAGAGATAAAGTTATTAGAAAGAAGGGAAGTGTCAAGTTCCTGGTTTAACTGTGGTTAATTTAGCTTAGTTATATGTTGTCTTTGGGCATTATTTATCAGCTAAAAACTCTTTGGCTGTTAAAACGGGAAGTTTAGATTTTTTAAAATCCTTTTTGTTTCTTGTTATTATGATATCAATAGAGTTTTCAATTGCTGAATAATATTGTAATCCATCTTCAAAGTCAGTAAACTTTTCATCACTGATAGCTAATTCAATAATTCTATCGTCTAGGTTTAAAATGTCTACTAATACCTTGAATTTCCTTAATATTTCTCTTGCTTCTTTTGCCGATTTAATTCGAGTTAAGATGTCGTTTGTATTAGCAAAGCTCAGAGATGATATTTTTAACTTGATTTCTTTTTTATCGGCAAGAGAAAACAGTTGAGCAGCTTCATTATAAAACTCATCTCTTTTGGCTAATAAGTCGATGATAATATTCGTGTCGACTAAAAGGCTTTTCATTTGTACTTATCTATTAAGTAGTCTGTATAATCCTTTTGGTTGTCATCAGGTAAGTTAATTACGCCAGATAAACTTTCTACAAGTGGAGTAATTTCATTGTCGTTACCTTTTGCTGTCAAACTGTTTAGGTATGCTTCAATTAATTTGGAAACGCTAATATTATTTGAACGGGCATAAGCTTTTGCACGCTCAATTATATTTTGGTCGAGACTCAGAGTCAATTTCTTATCCATAGCTAAGATTTACGTGTAAAAATAATAATGTTTTACGTATTTTGTTAATCTGAGTATCGATATTTTGCTTATTGGCAATGGTTTGGCTTTGTTTTCATTGCTGAAAATTCCCTAGTATTCTTACTGCATAACCGAAGTATAATAAATAGGCGTTGATTTCTGGTACGTGATTCAGCCACAATCAACTATGGCTAGTGATGCCAACTGGAATTATTTTATTAATTCAGTCAGATAAACAATTCCGAATATCCAACCGATATAAAGTAGTGTATATGTGAGCGAATAAACAGCTGAAATCCCAATATTTCCTTTAGTATCTATTGATTTCTTAAAAACAAATTTCAACGCTCTAAAGAAAATCCAGTAAAGCATTGCAAAAATAATAAAGAGAGAAAACCAAAAAACGGCTTCCAAAACGATTAGTAAAACAACAAACAATATTGACATCACAATCCATAATAAAATCGACAAAATTAGACTACCAATTCCATCTCCAAAGTCAATCGAAGAGATATCAATTGATGGTGATGAACTTCGAGTCAAATCGCCTGTTTGAAAGTTTCGAAATTTCGGAAAGTTGTCAATTAGTCCAATTCCAAAGTAAAGTCCGTATGTCATGAATAAAAATAGAGCTGTAGCTATAATTCCTAGAGACAAATAAAGATTGGATGTCAAACTTCGGTTGTAATTTATACCAGTCAGATAAACGGTCAGAATTGTGATTCCAATAACGAGTAATGAAACTATAAAGACGGATCTTCCTTTCAGATATGGTTGTTTTGATTTCAATTTATAGCGTTTATTGTTAAACTGTTGTAGGTTTAGCTTAATTCTATGTTGGGTGTAGTATTTTAATTAATTTTGTATTAATGAAATTCTCAGAAAAATATAGTCAGTTAAGCAATCAAGTTGCGTTGGAAGAATTGGTGACTAACACAGTTTATTCAACAATGGCACTTGAAAATCAGACTGTTTCTAAGAGTTATATTTCAAAGACGGTAAAGCGTTTATTGCGTATTAGAAAGTCTTCAAAGTAGTTCTAATTCTTCTTCAATTAGTTTATTTAATTCATCAAAGTTTCCAGAATCAGCAGTTTGTAGGGCTTTGATATAGATCATTCTTGAATCACCTTCTCTGTGATATAATTTCAAAGGTTTATAACCGAATATTAAGCATACAAGGTTCATCAACAATCGACCAGTTCTACCATTTCCATTATTGAAAGGATGGATTTTTATGAATTCATAATGGGCAAATGAAATACATTCGATTTTATCTGATTCAGTTGATGCGTTTTTGATTTTGAATTTTAGATTATCGAGAAATTGATACATCTGCATTGGTACGTTAGCGGGGGAAGGGGGATTTAATTTCCCAACAGCAACATCAATCTGTCTCCATTTACCAGCCCAATCATAGAGTTCTTCAAAAGCAATTTTGTGAATTTCAAGAATTAATTGAGCAGAAATTTCAACATCTTCTTCCAAATCGAATGTAAAAAGCTCAGCTTTAATCAGACCTTTAGCCTCAATTTCATTGATTTTATTCTTGTCTGTTAATTCTAACTTATTATCATCTGGACCAGGTGTCCAATTCGTTTGGTTTTTCATGTTTCAAATGTACGAAGGACAGGCCAATTTTGATTTTACACCCAACGTTCATAACTAAAGTAAACACTATAAAAAGTTCCGTCTTAACTATCGGCCAAGATAAAGTTATTAGAAAGTAGGGAAGTGTCAAGTTCCTGGTTTAACTGTGGTTTGATTTAGTTAATGTATGCAGCCTTTTTTTTAATTTAATAATTCTCCTTTATCATCCTCGATAATCTCGATTATAATAGATGAGTCTTCCTGAATTGAATATCCAACTTCAATTCCTTCTCTGGAAAGTAGTTCCTCATAGGCTGTGTTAACTTTTTGCATGACTTCTTTATTCCAAGTCATCGTGTCAAGATTATTCTCAAGGTTCGTTATTAAAGTCTCTAGTGAGTCAACATTTTGTCTCAGTTCTTCTAATTGGGAGTTTTGATTACAACTTGTTAAGGTCAGAACTGTTAGAATAATAAACGTATTAATTGTTTTCATTTTATTTAGTGCCAACGGTTTAGTCAAGCGCTGTGTCTTGTAATACATTTCGCATAAGTTTTGTTAGCCAAAGTTTTTTATTACTTGTTCATAATGTTGTTTGTTACACAACCCAAATTTATTATATCGGTAATTTCCTTTTTTAAAATCAGTCCAATTGGGAACTTGATTCAAGATTTTGGGAACTTCTTTATCAAATGAAATGATGCAGATTGTCTTATGTCCGTGGTCAATAGTGTCAATTGGTATAAGTCCGTTCCAGATTGAAAACTTTACTTCTGCATGTACTTCAATTGGCTGATTTGGTTTGTCAATGTCAAAAAGGCAATTATAAATTTTAGGGATTGAAGTATCACAATAACCATATCCGCAATAAGCTATAATTTCATTGTCGGATTTTTTCCATTTATAAAAGTTCTTGATCGGTTCACTATTAAACTTTGTGTTGTCATTTATCCACTTCTCAATTGATTCTTTTGAAGGTAAAACGTCTTCTGTTCCAATTGCTATTATTGGCAACACTCGTTTTTCTATTGGACATTCTATTTCTTTGAGCATTTCAAATTGTGGTTAACGTTTAGCATATCGCTTATGAAGGTTTTCTCACAAAGTAATTTGATTTATAGGTGTTCGTGAGTGCTTAGCAGTTCGAAACTAAATCAAGCACGGTGAAAATACCAACTTAACTATCGGTCGAGATAAAGTTACTAGATAGAGTGGAAGTGTCAAGTTTATCATTAAACTGGGATTGATTTAGGCCTTGTTGGGGTTAGTTTTTTCCTCTTAAAGCAATTTTCATCGTCCACCAATAATAGTCTCGACCAGTTAAACTATATATCAAACTTCTATTCTGTTTCATGGCTAGCAAGTCCCAAAGTCCGAGATAGTTCCATTCCATAGTTCCAAACAATGTCCACGTAATTTTCTTTCTGATTGCTTGAATTTCGGCAAACGAAAAACCAAGTTGTCCAAGTGTTTCTTGATTTCTCTGAATGTCAGTCGTTTCCAATTCAGTGTCAAGAAAATCGTTACAGATTAGTTTCCATGTGTCGACTTTATCCGATTCTTTTATATTGTTTTTTTCGGTGAATTCTTTAATTCTTGATTCGTCACCATGATTGAAGAAAATTATTTCCCCTTCGTCAATTTCCATGGAACAAGGTTCGGTTTTGAAGTCGACTTCTTTTATTCTCTCAACAGTAAGTACCTTGTTCCTTCTTAGAGAGCTGAAGTAAAATTCGTAGAAGTCGAATGTTATTCGGTCATCATGGATCATGTACTTGCTGTATCTCATTTTTTAATTACCGCCAACGTTCCTAACTAAACCAAGCATGGTGAAAAAGCCAGCTTTACTATCGGCCGAGATAAAGTTATTAGAAAGAGTGGAAGTGTCAAGTTCCTGGTTTAACTGTGATTGATTTAGGCCTAGTTGTGGCTAGTTTTTTCTTTAAAGTAATTTATAAATGCCACTTTTGCCATCTGAGACAAAAGGTTGAAAGAAATTATCTTAATTTGACTCAATCCCTTATGATAAAATATTTGCCTGATAACTATCCCACTGTCATAGTAATATGAATTACTTATTTCTGTTATCCTATCTGAGGAAAAACTGTATTTCTGTTTATTTCCCATCTTTGAAATGTACTTATCTTTAATTAGTTTTTCAATAAGCTTTTCAGGTTTATCAATACCTGCATCTTGAAAGTCTTTCTGAGATACATATGGGTTTTCCTCATTAATATACACCTGTTTTATATATCTATCGTAATTATCTGGTCTGTTTAACTGGAGAGCCTTTCCCTCGTGATAGAAAGATGACCTGTAGCTATAACTGTCTTTTAATAGTTTGCCAAAATCAAAACCAATAACTGTCTTCAATCCATCAAATGAGATTGAGCTTTTATTATGATGGATAAAATTATTTAGGAAGTCTCTTTTAATATCCATTGTCTCAAAGGGTTCTTTTTCTTCTGGTAATAATCCAATTCTATCGTATTTACTGGGGATAGATAATTCGGATAGTGGTGAATATTTCTGCAAAAACCTTTTAAATCGTTCACCAGTATAATGCTGTTCTAATTTGATATTCAATGTATTTCTGAAATCACTATCTAAGCCTGCATCACGAGCTACTTCTTTTATCCTATTTTTGACATCTAACCAATCCTTAACAACATCTACAACCTTGAATGCATTTGTAGCAACAGCTTCTATAGAGGAGACTATCTGAGCATAACTTAGATTATGGTCTAAATCCTTAACTTGATGAGCAAGTTGTCCAAGCCTGCAAGCTCTTACTAAAGTTCGGTAATCATCAAACTTGAGATTAAGTGCAATTTCATATAACTCACTAACTGATTGAAAAAAGCTTTCCACTTCATTTTCATCTGGTTTATCTATTGCACCTGGCCCTGTAAATTGCAATGGCATATGAATGAAGATTTCATCTAATGAATCAACATTATAGTAATTCCTGAAAAACTTTACGTTTCTTCCCGATGATAGTGAAACAATAGAACTGAGAATTAAAGAGAAGCAAGCTGAATAATATTCTTCATTTTCGGTATTTCGAAGCCACGAAGGCACTACAATTTTACTGAAATATGAGATTGTATTAGTTCCTATATTCTTCTGCTCACTTTTGCAAATTGTACAGTCTCCTACATAAAAATCTCTTCGTAGTTTAAAATCTGTAAGTAGATACAGACCACTTCGTAGACCTGAATTACTATTTTTTGGTTTCTGCTTTGAATTTAAGTCCTTTTCTCTAAAGTATGGGATTGCAGACTCGAACTCTATATATCGCATCATATCGAAAAAAGGTTAATTAATTGAAGCCAAAGTTCATGGCTAAACCAAGCAAGGTGATAATACCCGCTTTTACTGTCGGCCTAGATAAAGTTATTAGAAAGAGTGGAAGTGTCAAGTTCATTGTTAATGAGTGTAAAAGTAAACTATGTAATGAATTGAACTTTAAACTCCTTTATACAGTTCATTCACTTTTTGAAAGTCTGTTACACTATTTATTTCGTAAAAATAATCCAATTGCCATTTTTGAGTACATTCAGCCTGTTTGCTTTTTACACTATCCCAATTTGGATAAACCCTAAAAGCTCGTTTTCCTTCTTTCTTTTCGGTTGAGAGAATTCCATATTTAATCAGCACCGATTTAGGGAATACGAATTGCCCAAATTTGTCTTCATTACGAACATTCACAGTAAAAAAATCAATTGGATCTTTTTCGCTGAAAGGTTCAATCGGTCCAGTTCCATTTCGTTTCCAAAACGTAACAAATTGTCCCACCTTTTTTGGTGTTATTTTGGAATTTCTACTCCGTACATTCAATCCATCAAGCTTAAATTGACAAGCGTCATATTCAGTACTTTCTGTTTCAATGATAAAATCCGAAAATTCTAATGGACATTGATCGTAAATTTCCGTTTTGATTTGTTTCAGATTCTTATCCATTTGCTCAATTGTATTGGGCATAGTTTTTTATCAGTATGGTTCTGCCCAATCTGAATTTCGAATTAATAATACAGCATCAAAATAGTCGGTTGTAACCGATTCATTCAATGTGATTTCCATTCCTCTAGGGATCAATCCGAAATTGTCAACAAGTCTCAATGATTGAGAATATGGCGATTGTTCGTCATTGAGAATAAATAAGGTATTGGTGTTTTCTTTGGTTACTCTTTTCAGGTCGGTTACACCGTAAAAATACATGAGTGTAGGACTATCATAAGAAATGGGGATTTTTGTTAATCTTTTTTCTCCTTGTATTGGTGCAGGTAAATAGGCTGAAGGGATGCCCCATTTGCTGTCTGAAAACATCGTTACGATTGAAAACACTTTATTTTTTATCGGGAGATCTGACTTTTTAAGTGTTGCTGCAAAATCGTCATATCCGTTCATTTCGCTTTTTAAAACGTGTGCCATTCCGAAATAACCGTATAGTTTTTGATTTTCAAGTTCACAACTTTTAAACTGTTTTTCAAAATTGGCAAACATCAGTTCTGGTCGAGTTTTATCAAAATATTCTTGTAGGTTGAATTTGATATGCTCAAGGCTGTATAAAGCTAGCGAGTCAATAGAATCCTTATTATTCTCAATGATGTTTGGAAGTTCCATTTTAGACCATTCCACGATTTCTTTCTTTTCTACAGGTATTTCGATATTGATATTCAGGCTTTCAAATATTCGAGTTAAATGATCTCTTGTAATGGCAAAATCGTTTATTTGATCGATCCCGATAACTTGTATTCTTTGGCTGTCTGGCAACGCTTGGTTGAATTTGAATAAATTAAACCACTTGTTGTAGTAGTCTTTATTCTCTCTTCCGGCAACTACTGCCCAATTTTTTAGAGCGTAGTTTACCAATAAGTCATTTCCTGTTTTTAAATATTCGTTTATGTAATGTGCTTGGCTAAAGTCTAATTCGACAAGGTGGTATTTCATTCCAGCAGTTCGATTTAGGTATTTTACTAACTGTAGGTCTATTTTTTGAGCCTCTTTTGTTCCATGTGATTCTCCAAATAAGATCAAGTTGTTGTCCGAAGCAATTTGCTCTAATATTTTGAAATCAAACTCATTGTTTTGCTCAACCTGTTCAATCTGATTGGGGTGGTTTTCCCAATATTCCACATAGTGTTTTCCAGCAAAATATTCTTTGAGTTTGAAGCCGTAATTAAAAATTAATCCCAAGACAATCAGGCCTATAAAGAGTTTGAAAATGAATTTTATTAGTTTTAAAAACTTAGTCATTTGATTGAAGTTTCTCGAACGTTATGTATAACGAACATAACTAGATCAGGTATGATGAAAGTACCGGTTTTGCTATTGGTCAAAATAAATTTACAAGAAAGTAGGGGAGTGTCGAGTTCATGGGTTAACTGTGGTTGGTTTAGCTTGGTTCAATGTTGTGCGTTCGTTTTTATTCTTCTAAAATATCGTTTAAACTTTTATTGTTTTCATCTATCCAATCATATCTAACTCCAAAACCCCAAAATTTCCTAACATCTTGTAAATTAAACTCGTCTGTCCATAATGCACGTAATTTACTGAAAGAATAAAGCTCTTCTGAATTTTGTCTTTTTAAGCAGTTCTGATTAGTATTCATAACTTCTGCTTCTACTAAATGTCTTTCAACTCCCTGTTCTATAGCAGGTTTTAAATATACCTTTTGTCCGACTTTTAATTTATCACTTTCAAAAAGTTTTGTGATTATTGACTTTGCCCTTTTCCTTTTTTTACTTCTACTTTCTTCTGTTATATTTTCTTCTGGTTTGATAAAAGACTGAGCTAAAAATTCTTTGCCTTTATTATCCTTGAAATAATTAAAATTTACAGCATTTATATTAACCGAATAAGGTTCACTTGACAAGTAATCTATTATTCTAACGGTTGAATCATCAATTTCAGAACCAACAATTAACATTTTGTGGTCAGAGTTAAAATCAATTTCTTCCGAATCCTTTTCAAATTTTGAAGTGAAATATTCTCCTAAATCATTGTATTCCGTATTACTATGTTTGTTGAAAATACTATTCAACTCATCGTAGCTTAAATCTTTTACCCAAGTAGCGTAATCTAGAGCTTGAGCAACAATTTCTCTGTATGTTTTGTCTCTTTTTAATTCTATGATAATTATTTCGCCTATTAGGTTAACAGCTAAAATGTCAATCTTTTTATTATAAGATGTAATAACTTGACTACCTATTACAGCTAAACCGTCTGAAAGAATAGAAATATCCTCAATCAGCCATTTTTCAAGTCGGTTTTCATAGTCCAATTTTGATTGAGAAACTTGTTTTACATTTTCTCCTTCTATGTTCCAAAGTTTAATTTCTTGCATTAAGTTTTTCGGTTTTCAAATGACGCACAACGTTCATAACTAAACCAACCACGGTGAAAGTACCAGCATATCTGTCGGCCGAGATAAAGTTACTAGAAAGAGTGGAAGTGTGAAGTTCATCGTCAAACCGTGTTTGATTTAGGCCTTGTTGCCGCATCGTGTTTTTTTATTCATAGTCAACAAAGTCATGAAGTTTAGTCTTTCTCATTGGCTGATTGGAATTCGTGTCGATCATTGTCACAACGACATTATAAGTCATTCCTTGTAGTTCGGATTGAATATTCAAAGGGATGTTATTCCATACAATAGCTGTTCCTTCTTGACCTATTCTATCAATTTCGAATTTATAGACTTGACATTTTCTATCTAGATAAACAGTGTCTGAAATCAATAGAAATTCAAAGTCTCGTGAATATAATTGGCTGTTCTTATCAAATACACAGTCTTCAAATATATTATCAGAAGTTCTTTGATGTTTTATTGCCATAGAGTCTGAAAGAAACAGATATTGGACGCTGTCTTGTTTTAGTATTGAAAAATGTCTAGGGTTTGTTTTGTCTGTGAATTCAAAATACTCATTAGCTCCATAGTTAGTGAAATAGACATTCTGTTCTATTCTTTCGTTCGACAAAAAATGTGTCAACTCATAGGTAAGAAATCCGCTTTCAATAGAATATTTCCTGAAGTCTTCTTTCTTAAAGTTCAAACTTGTCAGCAAGAAGCAAATTGATAGTCCAATTAATATGTTTCGTATCTGTGTCATTTTTACATGTGCGCCAACGTTCATGGCTAAAGCAAGCATGGTGAATGAACCAGCTTAGCTATCGGCTGAGATAAAGTTATTAGAAAGAGCGGAAGTGTCAAGTTCATTGGATAAATGTGGTTGGTTTAGCTTGGTTCTGTACTAGCAACAGTTTTTCTTTCCTAAATTTTCATATTCTAAACTATATTCAAGTTTAATTTCTTTGCGATTGCTATTTTTTCATTGCTTAGGAAAGTAAAAACTTTATAAATCCGACTTAATTTTGCTTCGTCATCAACTGAATTCTCCATTTTTTTGGCATAATTTTCTTGAAGTTTTTTTATCGCCTTAATCTTGAAAAATGAAAATTGTTGTTTCATATAAAATTCTATTTCGTCTAAGCCTCTTTTTTCAAAATTGTCACGTGCTTTAACCATTTCAGCTTCAGTCGAGAGGCTCTTATATTCAATTCCGTATTTTTGAATCAAGTTAAAATAAACTCCTAATGTGCCAACTTTTCTGTTTAGGGAATTTCTGATTTGTTCATTTATTAGTCGGATTTTATTTAGCGTCTTTTCGTCTGTCCAATTTGCGATTAGTCCAACAGTTGGCTCACCTTTTTTTATTTCGTCCTTCAGAGTTGCTAGGAGACCTTTGTAGATTGAGTTTGTAATTTTTTCTGCTTCATGGTCTGTCATTGAAATTTTGTCAACAGGAAACTCAATATCCTTAATACGTCTAAATTCTTGCGAATAATAAGCAGCAGTACCTTTATCACTAATTACTGAGATGTTTTCATCATTTGTATTTGCATTCTTAGTCCAGTTATAAGAGCCGCTGATTACAAGATTGTTATCGATAACACAAAATTTGTTGTGCATTAAGTAGTAATGTTTGTTCAGATCTTTAATAAATGATACTTCAAAGTTTTCTGCAATTACCATTTTAAGATTTCCACAATTTCGGTTTCTCTCATTGTCGTCAACTACAATCTCAACATCAAGATTCTTTTTCTTAATAACTTCAGCACCTATCGTTTCATTTGTAAACCAAGCAACACAAATTAATATTCTTGTCTGGGCATTTTGAATATGGTTAATTATGTGATGTTCTATATCTTGAAAATAGCAGTCCATTTACTGTGTCGTCTTAAAATTGCAGCCAAAGTTCATGGCTAAAGCAAGCACGGTGAAAGTACCCGATTAGCTGTCGGCCGAGATAAAGTTATTAGAAAGTAGGGAAGTGTCAAGTTCATCATTAAACTGGGCTTGATTTGGCCCATGTTGGGCAACGTCTTTATTTTTTTCCTTCGACATAGGTTTTACAAAAAGATTCAATGTCGTCTTGAATGTCGTTAAGATGTTGGATAATATATTTTAATGATTCTGTGATATTTACTTCATCACCTTTGAAGTCTTTTTGCTTTTTTAAAGTTTTGGAATATTGAATCAAGTGAATAGAAAAATCTTTCAGGTGATATGAAGTTTTTGTAATTTGACTTGCAGCTATTCCGAGTTTTTCTTCAGTGAAGGTTTTCAGGTCGAGGGGGTTCTCTATGGAGACTTCAAATTCATTATTGATACGACTTAAAAACAGTTCAAGCCTGTTTATGACATCATAACCAACCATCAATTTTTTACCTTCAATTATTCCTCGAATTATAGTGTCAGATACATTACTTTTTCTCGAATACTCTTTGGACTCTCGGTAACCAACTATTTTCAATAATTCCTCTCTTATTCGTTTTGTTTTTTGAGTTCTGTCGTCCCTTATTTCCTCATGTATTCGATTTACTTCTTGTCGCGATGGAACGGAATGCATGTATTTATCCCATTGTTCCAATGGAATGCCAACTTTGTAGGCTAAAAGAGGTCTATCTTTGATTACTTTTTTGACCTCTCCCCAGCGAATTCTTATTTGTTTGTCAGTTAGTTCTTCCATTTTTTTTGATGTTGCCCTACATGAAATAAGCCCAGTTTCCCATTCTTATCTCAATTCAGTTTTCGTAAAAATAAGAGATAAAACCAATCAGTCTTTCAACTCAATGGCTAAGATTTCGCCTGTAGCACAGGGTGTTTCACCAGCAGAAAGCGTCATGTCTACCCAAATCTTTCTGCCTTCTATGCTGCGTAGTTTTCCTTTCAATTCCAACTCAACGCCCATGGGAGTTGGAGCCTTAAAATCTACTTTTAATGATGCCGTTACACACCTCACGGCTAAAGGTGCTTCAAGTGCAATTCCCTTTTGTTGGCAAGCAAACGCTGCTGCAGATCCTGTTCCGTGGCAATCGAGCAACGAGGCTACTAAACCGCCATAAACGCTGCCCGGTAATGCCGTGTATTCTTCACTGGGTGTAAAATGAGCAACGGTTTCATGGCCCACCAAATAGGTTTTTAAGTGTAATCCGTTGGGGTTGTTTTTTCCGCAGCCGTAGCAATGTGCTAGGTTTTCGGGGTATAAGTCTTGTATGGCTTGTGACATGGTGTAAAGCGCTAATGTATTAGTTTGAGCCTAAGGTATCTATTTTCAATCATTGGTTGGCATTTTTACTACCCTGACAATTGTCATAGTATCGCTGCTTTTCTTCCAATACTATTGCACCGTTCAAAAGCAAGGTACCATGGCAAAAGGTAAAATAGAGGTAATGGCTCCCGTTGGTTCATTCGAATCGTTGGCAGCGGCACTAAACGCAGGTTGTAATTCGGTTTATTTTGGAGTAGAGCAGTTAAATATGCGTGCGCGCTCAACCGTAAACTTCACTACAGATGACCTCAAAGAAATTGCGGCTCGTTGTTCTGAACGTGGAGTAAAGAGTTACCTCACCATCAACACGGTTTTATATGATCACGATATCCGCTTGATGAAAACCTTGGTAGATCAGGCCAAAGCCAGTGGCATTTCGGCTGTTATTGCTTCTGATCACGCGGTAATGTCTTATGCGCGCAAAATTGGGTTGCCAGTTCATATTTCTACGCAAGCCAATGTTACCAATGTAGAGAGCGTGGAGTTTTACAGTGCTTTTGCAGATGTAATGGTGCTTTCTCGTGAGTTGAGCTTGAGTCAGGTTGCTGGTATTACTCGCGAAATTGAGAAACAACAAATTACGGGTCCATCGGGAGAGTTGGTTCGCATTGAGGTATTTGCCCACGGTGCGTTGTGTATGGCTGTTTCGGGTAAATGCTATTTGAGTTTGCATTCCAACAACTCTTCGGCTAATCGTGGTGCTTGTGTGCAAAATTGCCGCAAATCGTATATCGTTACCGATGAAGATGGCAATGAATTGTTGGTAGATAACGAGTACATCATGAGTGCCAAAGATTTGTGTACCATCAACTTTTTAGATAAAGTAGCTGAAGCTGGAATTCAGATTTTAAAAATTGAAGGTAGAGGTCGCTCTGCCGATTATGTTGATACTACGGTTCGTTGCTATCGCGAAGCTGTTGATGCTTTAGAGGCTGGAACTTACGATGCGGATAAAGTTGAAGGTTGGATGCAGCGTTTGGCTAAAGTCTACAACCGCGGATTTTGGGATGGTTATTACCTCGGTCGTAAAATGGGCGAGTGGAACGATTCTTACGGTTCAAAAGCTACCGAGCGTAAAGTGTATCTCGGAAGAGGGTTGAAATACTTCGGTAAAATCGGAATTGGCGAATTTCAATTGGAAGCGCATGATTTAGCCATTGGCGATAAAATCATGGTAACGGGCCCAACAACGGGAATCGTTTATGCCGAGGTTGGCGAAATGCGTAAGGATGATGAAACGGTTGAAACGGTTGCCAAAGGCGATACATTCTCGATGCCAATTGGCGAAACGGTTCGTCCGTCAGATAAAATCTACAAAATAGTGGAGGCCTAATGCCGCGTATATTCTTTCAGCGAAATAAGTGTATTGGCTGCAACGCTTGTGTTGAGGCAGCTCCCAACAGGTGGCGCGTTTCTAGAAGCGATGGCCGTTGCTTTTTAATTGGTGGCGTGGAGAAACGCGGTATTTATCAAACCTCCATTACGTATGAAGAATTAGATGATAATCTGCGAGCTGCAGTGAATTGTCCTGCTAAAATCATCAAGGTAGAAGAGTAGCTATTTGCCAGCTGCTTTTTCTAGAGCTGCAATATCCAGTTTTACCATGGTAAGTAATGCTTGCCCAACGGCTGGTGCTGTTTCAGGATTACTCATCAAACGGCCTAATTGTTCGGGTACAATTTGCCACGATAATCCGTATTTGTCTTTCAACCATCCGCATTTGTTTTCTTCACCGCCATGGGCTAACAGAGCATTCCAGTAATAGTCTATTTCGGTTTGATCTTTACAAGTAATCACCATTGATGTAGCTTCAGTAAAGGTAAACTTAGGGCCGCCATTCATGGCCATGAATTTTCTGCCCATAATTTCAAATTCTACTACAAAGGCGTTTTCTGAAAGTATCTTTCCTTCTTTAAAAACAGAGATGTAAAAATGAGCGGCTTCTTGGGCTTGGTTATCGAACCAGAAACAAGGGTAAGGAGCATTTTTCATATCGATTCAGCGTAGCTTTTGTAATTATCTAAAATGGCTTGCCAGCCTGCTTTTTGCATTTCTACCGGGTTTTCAGATTCGGCTTCAAAAGTCTCGGTAACGAGTGTTTGATTGAGTTGAGGCGTAAATTCAATCATCACCATGCGCTTGTCATCCAATTGTAGTTTAATAAGCTCGTGTTCTATAATTTCAAGGTATCGTCCAGTGAAATCGAATCCAGCACTTTTATCTCTGGCTTCCATGCGCCAGTTCATGCGTCCACCAGGTTGCAAATCGTTAATTGCTGCTAAGCAAAACCACTCTGGTGAAGCAAAATTCTAGTGGATTATGTGTTGTGGCTTTGTCCAAACACTCCAAGCTTGCTCAACTGGGAGGTTTAATAAGGCTTGAACTTTAATGGTCATTTTGAGGTTTTGTTTGTAGTAAATATATATTAAATATTGAAATACAGTTAGTTGAGATTTGTCTGTGGGTTTTAAAATCTACGGTGTTTTACGTAGGTAAATCCGATGAATCACGTATTCTACAACGGATTTTCTACAAATAGATTTGCGGTTGTATCAATTCATCTTATACAGCCTTGCAACTATGAAACGCTCACTGATACTGTTTTTATCTCTTGTGTCTACTTTTTTTGGGCACGCTCAAACCAATGTTGATTATACTACAAAACGCATTGGTGATAATACATCTCAAAGATCAGGTCTTGATCTATCTCCAGATGGTAAGTATTTAGCCATTGCTGGAACTCAAAAAAAGCCATTAATCATTTACGATTGGGAGAATGATCAAATCATCAAACAAGTTGATGCTGGACAATGGCCCGGAGGTGGAAGAGTGCATTACTCTAAAAACGGCAACTATTTATTGCTGCAGAACACGCCATTTAATGATATGAACATCAACAAAGACAAACCCATTGATTTTGAAATTGTAGATGTAAAAACAGGAGCGGTAGTACAGAAAATCAATCAGGCTAATGCTGCAAAAATCAGTGCTAGCGAAACCAAGTATTTGGTGCTCAAGAATAAGAAAGTTACCATTTACAACTTGAAAACAGGAGCAGAAATCAACTCCATTGACTTGCCCAGTATCACCAACAGCGTGGCACTTTCACCCGATGAATCTATTCTAGCTATTTCGCACAAACCAACGCTTGAGCAGGTTAAGAATGCACCTACCATTAGAGGCGATAAAAAGGCTAAAAAAGCCATTAAACCAGCCTTGAAGTACAGAGAAGTTATTACACTTTATGATGCTAAAAACCTAACTGAAATCACCTCCATTAATGAGTTGTATGATGTGGTTTACAGGCTGCAATTTTCTAAAAACGGAAACAAGTTATTTGTTCATACATGGCCGCACACCAAAATGCAAACTTCAACCGCTGGCCGACAGGGTTATGTGAATGTAATTGATGTGATAAACAAGCAACCATCACGAGTTTCATACTTAACGCTTGCACCTTTTGAACCTGATTTTATGGAGAATGAAGCAGGTACTGTTTTCGGTATTGTTTCTCTAGATAAGTTTCCAGAGGTAAGGCTTTACGATGCTCAAAACGGACGGTTGTTAGAAATCTTCAATCTAGAACAAAGGTTAGGCGAAGTATGGCGTACCAAACTAATGGGCGATGGCCGAGCTAGCTTCACTTTCTTACCAAATAATTCAGTTTTTATAGTAACCGGAAATCAAGCTGTGATATGGAAACCAGAAGCGTTGCAAAACTAATTACAGCACTTCTTTTTATGCTGAATGTTTTTCAGCTGAGTGCACAAAAAAAGCATCTGTCAACACCTCAAGAAGTAGAGGCTGAAATTCATTCCATTCTAAATGCTCAGGTTCTTGAAGAGGGCAGTAGTTTATACAAGCTCAAGCATAAAAAGGAGCTGGAAGGCACCTACATCATCGATATTTCAATTAACGATAAAAGCCAAGTTATATCTGTGTTTATTGTAGAAAACAACGGAGGAACTACCGATGGACAAGTGCTTTTGAAAGATGTATTAATAGACTCAAAATTCAAATTCAAAGTGCCTAAAGGCAAACGCTATAAAGTAAGGCACACATTCATTTTTTAACCAGACTTTAATTATTTAGCTATGAAACAGAAACTAGTAACATTGGCCTTGGCTGCACTGTCTTTCGGAGCTTTTGCTCAAGATGATATGAGTACGGTGTGGGAGGTTAAATTAGAACACAAAATTGATGGCTCAGGAACTGGCTCTGAACATCGTGGGCACAGCTACGCCTATTCTGAAAAAGAATTTACGGTGTTCAACAATGCCGATGGTAAAACACTTTGGACCAAAGCGTTTAAAGACATTGCTCCAACCTTGCGCAAGGTTGATGAGGTTATTCCATTGTGGATGTCTGATGCAGTGATTCTTTTCGATAAAAAAATGGGGAAAGACCAAGCTGCCTGTATCGATCTTAAAACAGGAGAGTTGCTTTGGTCTAGCGACCGTTATCAATTATCAACATTCATTAAAGCCAATGCAGCTTCTTTTGAGCAGATGTTTTTAGATGTTCCTGAAAAGGATGGTTTCATCGTTGTGCTGAAAGAAGAATTAATCTTTGTTGATGCCCGTTCTGGCGTTGAGAAATGGAGTACTTCTAAGTTTAAAGGTTTAGTTGGTGAGTATGTTTACAAAGATGGATACATGGTTGCAGTCAACTTTAAGCCAGGCTGGTTAGGCGCTCTTTTCTCGGGTTACAAAAACCAGATTGTGAAAATCAATATGGATAATGGTGACATCGTTTGGGATCAGGAATACATTGGTAGAGCTGAGCAAAAGGTGATTACAAAAGAGTTTTTATTTGAATTAGATGTACACGACAATATGGTTGTGTTACGCATGAATGGAATTCAAACCTATGATTTTAAAACTGGGGCTAAGCTTTGGGCAGCAGCTTTTGATTTCTCGGCTGAGAAAATTGTTGGTGAGCCGGCAGGAGCAAAAAAGTTTGGTGTGTATGGAGCAGTTGCAGATCCAGTAATCCACGGTGATGATATCTATGTTTTGGATATGTCTGGCAAGAAATCACAATTCATCAAGAAGTATGATAAAAATACAGGTAAGCTGTTATGGACATCAAACGAAATTAAAGGAGCTAAGGCCATTCCAAACATGTTTGTTGTTGATGATAAAGTGGTACTTCAAATTGGGGGTGTTATCGAAGCGCAAGCTTATATCCGCAAAAGACAAGGTGAAGAGTGGATTGAAGAGTGGAAGGTTTGGTATCCAGATGTAAAACCATGGGGATTACAGGCATTCAATACTTCTGATGGTTCTAAAGCGTGGGATTCTGAGAAGTTTAAAAAAGGGATTACCAATTCGTTTGCAATTGATGGAAATGTGGTTGTGAGTAGTGGTAAAGCTTTGTATTCTATCAAAGTAGCATCAGGTGATGTGAATTATGAAGTGAGTTTGAAAGATGATGGGATTAGTACTGGAGAAGGATTGAGGCTGTATAAAGACAAAGCCATTGTTATCGGTAAAAAAGGAGTTAGTTCTCACAACATTAGCGATGGTAAATTGGTGAGCAGCGCTAAATACAAACAATCGTATTTAGAAGATATGGATGGCGATTACTTGATTATGAAAACAGATAAAGCCGATATCGCTTGCTACGATTTGCGTACCGTTAAATACAAGCAATTTAAAGCGAAGAAAGGTGCAACTACTTCATTGTCTACAGATCAAAAGTATGTGTATGTGTACGAGAATAAAGTAGTAACAAAGTTGAAGACAGAGTAATTCAACAAGTCGAGGTAGAAAGACCTGTATTTGGATATTCCGAGTACAGGTTTTTTTATTATTTCCTTAACCTACAACTCTCCAAATAGGTTTTATTTTCGCAGCAAAATAATTGGATAATGAATTATCGACTTTTAACAATCCTCTTTTTACTGCCACTCGGACTTTTTGCTCAAATCAAAAATCAAGAGGTGATTGCTTTTTACAACCTCGAGAACCTTTTTGATACCATTAATCAAGAAAACGTGAATGATGGAGAATATACGCCTCAAGGTAGAAAAGAGTGGAACACGGCTAAATACGAAAGTAAGCTCAACAACATGGCTAAAGTGTTGTACCAATTAGGCGACACAAATTCTAAAAAGGGATTGGCTTTAGTTGGAGTTTGTGAAGTTGAAAACAGACAGGTATTAGAAGATTTGGTTTCCACAAAACCTCTTAAAAAGAGAAAGTTATCAATCATTCACGCAGATTCGCCAGACAAAAGAGGAATTGACGTTGCGATGCTTTACAATCCTAAGAAATTTAAGGTGATTCATTACCAGTATCTCAATCCAAATATCAAAACCGAAGAAGGTGATACTGTTTTTACTCGTGATGTATTAGTGGTAAAAGGAGTTTTAAGAAAAACGGATACTGTTTATGTTTTGGTGAATCACTGGCCAAGTAGATATGGTGGCGAGGAAAAATCTAGACCAAGAAGAAATCAAGCAGCATTATTCAATAGAAGCATTGTAGATAGTATCAAATTGAATGAAAATCCGCTGGCTAAAGTTTTCATCATGGGCGATTTGAATGATGACCCTACCAACGTAAGTGTAGATGAAACTTTAAACACCATTGCTGATTTGGATTTAACGGATAGCGTTGCATTATACAACCCGTATTACAATATCTTAAATTCTGGTACAGGAACGTTAAAATACAGAGGTAAGTGGAACCTGTTTGATCAGGTAATTTTTACTCAAAGTGTTACTTATGATGGCGAGTATCTTTTTGAATCTGCCAATATCTTTAACCCAGATTACTTGTTTCAACAAGATGGAGATTACAAAGGATATCCGCTTAGAACTTTTGGTGGAAAGACTTACCTAAATGGGTACAGTGATCACCTACCGGTTTACATTATTCTAAAGAAGTAATAGCTCTCTAACGTTAGGTATAAAAAAAGCCCTCAGATGAGGGCTTTTGTTTTTTTAGTCAAGTAATTTCTGACGAAGTAAAAACTCCAACTGCTGGTTGGCTTTTTTCAGTTTCTCCATCAAAATCTGATTTTCTTTTCTCAACGAATAAACCTCAAATGCATTCTCTACGTTGATTCGTAGCTCGTGCTCATTCCAAGGTTTAGTGATGTATTTATAAACCTGACCTTTGTTTATCGCATCCACAACAGCCTCAATATCTGAGTAACCTGTTAGCAACATACGAATAGGTTCAGGGTGTTTATCAAGAATAGAAACCAAGAAATCAACACCTGTTTCTTCAGGCATTCTCTGGTCGGTTATTATCACTTGAATATCTTCTTTTTCTAAGATTTCACGACCTTCTTCAGCAGATAAAGCGATAAATACTTTAAATATTCTTCGGAAGCTGGCCTTGAAAGAAATCAAATTGTGTTCTTCATCGTCTACATAAAGAACGCGTATTTTGTCTGATGTGGTATTAGAATCCATAATTTCAACACAAATGTATGCCACAAATCTAATTTTAAAATATCTTGGGGGTCGAATTATGATTATGTATTAAAGATTTTGAATTTATACTTCAAAAAACCTGAGAACCGTTAAAATATCTTTACATCCAACCTAAAACAAAATAAAATACGTCAAATTCATGTTTAACTCTAACGAAGTAAACCCATTACCGTTAAGTGAAGCAAGATTTCTTTTTAGACCCGTTATTCTAGAAAGTCAAAAAAATGCCTCGGAGATCCTGTCACTAAAAGAACAACCAGATGTATTAGTTCTTGATACTATCGAAAAGCAACTGGTAGAACTTTATAAATTACGAAATCCAAGTAATCCTGATAAAACCAAAATTAGAGCTCAAGTTCAAGAAGAGTTCCATTCAGATTATTCAAATCTTGGCTTATGGGTTTACTACCCGTGGAAAAAAACACTGGTACACACAGTTAGTAAAGCCGAGTTTATAGAAATCAGAACCAACAGAAACAAACTCAAAATTACAGATGAAGAACAAGAGCAACTTTCATCTAAAGTAGTTGGAGTAGTAGGACTTTCAGTTGGTAATTCGGTAGCTCTAACCATTGCAATGGAGCGTTTAGCTGGTAAAATCATATTAGCCGATTTTGATGAGCTTGAAGTCAGTAATTTAAATAGACTTAGAGCTAGTTTATGTGATTTAGATTTACCTAAAACCATTATTGCTGCTCAACAAATAGCCGAAATTGATCCTTTTATTGAAGTGGAGTTATTCAACGATGGATTAACCGATCAAAACATGCAATCGTTCTTATCAGGTACTTCAAAATTAGATTTACTAGTTGAGGTTTGCGATTCCATACAGCTGAAATATCAAGTTAGAAAAAAAGCTCGCGAATTACAGATTCCGGTGGTAATGGATACCAACGATAGAGGGTTGGTTGATATTGAACTTTTTAACGTTGAACCCAACAGACCTATTTTCCATGGATTGGTAGATGAAGCTGAGTTTGATAAAATTGATGAGCTGCCATTAGATGAGCGGATGAAATTAATCTCTAAAATTGTGGGTGGAGACGCAATAAGTGATCGTTTAAAACTCTCTATGCCTCAAATTGGAAAAACTTTAACATCATATCCACAATTAGCCTCAGGTGTTATGCTTGGAGGTGCTGTAACTGCATATCTTTGCCGCAAAATTTTGCTTAAGGATGATACGCCTTCTGGAAGATTCTATGTAGATTTTGATGAAATTTTTAAATAAAGAGCCAAAGCATGTTTAGAATTAGAGCTTTTCGCACCACTCAAGACAGAGAATCGTGTGAGAAATTTGCTTTTGGCCATGAAAAAGTACTCCGTGATTTTGGCGTTGAAAAAGTAACGTCAGCCAATAAATCGTGGATGGACAATCCAGATGTGTATGTGCTTATTGTAGAAAGCCTTGATGGTGAGGTTGTTTACGGTGGCTCTCGTATTCACAAAAGAAATGCAGAATTTCCATTACCCGTTGAAGATGCCGTTGGTGAAATGGATCCCCAAATCTATGAAATGGTTCAGGGAGACGAAACTTACGGTGCTGGTGAAATGTGTGGACTTTGGAACTCTAAAGATGCCCGCGGAACAGGTATTAGCACAGTGTTAACCAAGGCAACTGTTGCTAAAGCCGGAGTTGAGATTGCTAACTTATTGGGTATTAAAAGGCTTTGGGTTCTCTGTGCCCCGTATACCGTAGGCATGGTAGAAGAAGCAGGATTTAGAATTATAAAATCTTTAGGAGATCAGGGAACTTTCCCATATCCACGTCCTGATTTACCTGCAACCATTTTAAGATTAGATGATGCCGATCAGTTACCAACTGCTACAGACGGTAACCGAACAGATATTTTTGACTTGAGAAATAAACCTGTTCAGAAGAAAGTTGAAATAGGACCTAAAGGAGAAATTATAGTGGAATATGATCTGATGATCAAAAACTTATAATAATCATGACCAAGATTGTTAATCACCTTATTTTACTGCTAACACTCATTTCGTGCCAATTTGTTTATTCTCAAAATAACGCTGTTGCTCTTCAAGCAGATCACGTAGAGCGCTATTTAGGAACTCATATTTCAATACTTCCTGGGAGTTACACTTTTGAAGAGGCGCTTAATAATTCTACAGAATGGCAGAACTCTACAGATGCAATTGTTTCACTAGGAATTCCATCCAATGGTGTTTGGCTTAAATTACCTGTCAATAACCAAGTAGATGATATTGGTTATATTCTTGAAATTGAGAATGCTATCATAGATACTGTTCGTGTGTATCTCAAGAAAAATGGTGAATACTCTATGATTGAGTCTGGAGAAAGCAAGCCTTTCGATGATAGAATCTATGATTATCAAAACTTTCTATATCCACTAGATGTAGACTATGGATACTCAGAGATCTACATGTATATCTCAAGTGACGAGCAACTTAATTTACCCATCAGCATTGGTTCTGAGTCAGATAAATTGAATAGCATCACCAATCGTGATATGCTTTTTGGGTTGTATTCAGGAATCATCCTTGTGATGTTTTTCTATAACTTTTTCATCTATACCACAACGCGAGATAGTAGCTACTTATACTACATCATGTACATTTTGTTTGTAGGTATGGTACAAGCAGCTTTAGATGGATACGGTTATCGCTTCCTTTGGTCTAACTCTGTTTTGTGGCAGAAATACAGTTTGAATTTCCTCAATGCTGGAACTGCGCTGTTTTCATATCTCTTCTTCTCTAAATTCATCCACTTAAATCACATCATGCCAAAATGGAAATATCCATTTATGGTTTTAATTGGGTTGTATTTCATTCAAATAGGTTTGGCGTTGGCAGGACAAGAAGCATTGGCTTATAATATTATGAATGGAACAGCCATGTTATTAGCAATATTGTTTGTTGTAGCATCTATTGTTGCCATCCGTAAAAAACAACGTCAGGCACGTTATTTCTTAATTGCATGGTTATCGTTTTTTACTTCTATAATCATCTTTGTGCTTAAAGATGTTGGAGTTTTACCGTATTCATTCTTCACTTCTAATGTGTTGAAATTCGGGTCTAGTTTAGAAGTTGTTTTACTTTCTTTCGGTTTGGCCGATAGAATCAATATCTTGAAACAAGAGAAGGAGGAAAGTCAAAAACAAGCACTTGCTGCTTCTAGAGAGAATGAGCGCATCATACGCGAGCAAAATATCATCTTAGAAGAAAAAGTGAAAGAACGTACCAAAGAGTTAAACGAAGCTTTGGTAAATGTTCAGAATGCACAAACTCAATTGGTAGAGCAAGAAAAGATGGCGTCTTTAGGTCAGCTTACAGCTGGTATTGCTCATGAAATCAATAACCCCATCAACTTTGTAACCGCAAATGTGAAACCGCTAACACGCGATATTCAAGATATTTTTGAGGTATTAGATGCGTATGAAGAAATCAATTCTGGCATAGAATACGATGCTAAAAAGGCTGAGATTGAGGAGTTGAAAGAAGAGCTGGAATTAGACTTCATCAGAAAAGAAATAGAATCGTTACTTCAAGGGGTTGATGATGGAGCTAAACGAACTGCTGAAATCGTTAGAGGATTGAAAATTTTCTCTCGAATGGACGAGCAAGATCTTAAACGTGTAGATTTAATTGAAGGGATAGAATCAACTCTAACACTCTTAAATAGTTCAATGAAAGGAATTATCGAGATCAATAGAGATTACGATGATGTTCCTAAAATTGAGTGTTACGCTGGTAAGTTAAATCAGGTGTTTATGAACATCTTAAGCAATGCCGTGCATGCTATCAAGCATAAAGAAGGTGGCGATGGTAAAGGTTCCATTTCAATAAATATTAAGGATAAAAACGAATTTGTTGAGCTTGTCATTTCCGATACAGGATCTGGGATGCCACAAAAAGTAATTGACCACATTTTTGAACCATTCTATACTACAAAGCCTGTTGGAGAAGGCACCGGACTCGGTTTGTCTATTACTGTGGGGATTATAGAAAAGCATCATGGTAAGATTTCCGTAACATCAGAAGTTGGTGTAGGTACTTCTTTTATTATAAGTTTACCTAAATTGCAGGAAGATAATCTCAAGCAGAATGGCTGATTCAAATAAAAATGACAAGGTAATTCTCCTTTTAGACGATGAGGAAAACAACCTCTTTTCATTCAAAAGTGCCTTTAAAAGACATTTTAAGGTTCATACGGCAATAAATTCAGAAAAGGCATTTAAAATTTTAGAGGAAGAACCCGTTCAGGTTTTGATTACAGATCAAAGGATGCCTGATATTACAGGGATTGAGTTTATCATTCAAGCCAAAAAAATTAAGCCAGAGATTGTTTGTATTTTAATGACTGGCTACAGCGATTTGCAAGCTACCATTCAGGCTATTAATGCAGGGCATGTTTATTATTACATCCCCAAGCCATGGGATGAAGATCAGTTAAAACTCAACATTGAAAAAGCATTTGAAAAGTACAATGATGAGCTAAAGATCAGCCAAAAAACTGCTGAACTTGAAAAAGCTTATCAAGAGTTAGATCAATTGGTTTACAGCGCTTCTCACGATATGAGAACTCCTTTATCTTCTATATTGGGTTTAACCAATTTATTGGAGCGTGAGTTTAAGGTGAATTCTACAGCAGCTGAGTACATAAACTTAATTGAAGAAAGTACTGAGCGTATGATGCGCGTTCTTAATGGTTTAAGTGAATATTCAGAATTACATGCTCCAGAGAAAGAATCTGAAAATGTTGACGTAAAGTCTTTGATAAACAATATTTTAAACAACGAATTAAACGCTTCTCATTGCCCAGAATGTTATCAGGTTAAATTTGAATTTGAAGGAGAGAAGCATGTATTTATTGAATACCGTAAGATTCATTTAATCTTCAAGAAGATTATTGAAAACGCTTTTCTGTTTCACGATAAAGAAGCCTTTAATCGTAAGGTTTTTGTTCAAGTTTTCTTGTCAGAAAGTAGGTTAGAATTCACCTGCGGAGATAATGGTTTTGGTATACTCCCAGAACAAGCAGATCATGTATTTAACCTGTTTTACAGAGGCAGTAGCCAAAGCAAAGGCATGGGAATAGGCTTGTACCTTGTAAAAGAAACGGTTTGCAAACTTGGTGGAAAAATTCAGATAGAATCTAACGAAGAAGGTGGCACAATCATTAGAGGGAGTTTACCTGTTACCGTTGCTGTTTCGTAAAGTATCCAATTAGCTTGGCAAATACATCAAAGTAAAGTGTAATGCCCATTATTGCACTCATTGTCCACAATACGCCAAGGTTATACCAGAACGTATCCCAATATCTTCCAAACAACTTCTTTTGTGGAGCATAAAAGTGTGCTCTAAAGTTTGAAGCGTCATTAAATACAGGGTTTTCACGCTGAATGAGATGATTGTTTACCTCAATGATTTTCGGAAAATCATTACTTTTTGTAACCATATCCGAGAGGCTTTTGTTGGTGTTGTTTGCTTTTACTTCATTGAAAGATAATCCATCGCTGTTTTCTTCAAATGATTCGATCACTGCATCGCGCTCATTCATGAAATTCATGGATGTTTTATTCAGGTATTTCTTTAAACGATCAAGGTATTTTTGCGTTTGAGCAATAAGTTTTTCGTTTTTATCAGATTCAATTCGAGCCATATCGAATTCAAAATCAAAAGGTGGATACTCTAGGTGAGAGTCAGGTTGAGCTAATTCAGTTTTAAGTAAACTGACTTCGTCCATTAGTTTTTCACGGTCAATTTTTGAGCGGTGCATTTCATTTGCAACAAAGTTCAAACGGCTCTCAATTTCTGGATACCAGTAGATTTTACGGTAGTTAACTACACTGATTTTCTTATCGATATCATACAAACGTTTCTCCAGTGCATTGTCTTTAAACTGGGTAACACACAAGGCTTCAAAAGCCCACCTTGATGCCATCATTTCACCAATTGCTGGAACATGTGATCTTGAGCTAACCGTAGGATTCAGCTTATCGAATTTCACAATGACACCACTAAAAATAAGTTGAGGAATAATTAAGAATGGGATTAGGATGTAAATGGTTACAGCTGAGTTGAAGCTGGCAGAAATATTCAATCCCAACATATTAGCAAAACAGGCTGTTGAAAAAAGTACGAGCCAATAATTAAAAGTCATTTCAGGTATTTCAATGATGTAATTTCCAATCAACACAAATGCAAGTGTTTGAAAGGCTGAAATACTGAATAGAATTAAGATTTTAGACCATAAATAACTTCCCTTACTCAGGTTTAAAAAGCTTTCTCTTTTCCTGATTTTCTTGTCGCGAATAATCTCTTCGGCACTCACCGTTAACCCCATAAATAGGGCAACTACAACAGCCATAAAAAGATAGGCAGGAAGGTTATCATTGTTTAGCAAATGATATTCTTCACTGGCTACAGATGAATACTTTATGAAGTATGAAAGAATTAAAGCTAGAGTAGGAGCTTCAAGTAGGTTTATTAGTAAATATTGCTTGTTCGACAGCTTCGATAGCAAATCGCGCTTAACAAAAATGGCAAATTGATTAAAAACATTGGGTGTTTTTAAGTTGCTTTTGGGTATTTCGTGCTGATGTTGATCTGGTTTTAATTCTCCAGTTGAAATCAAAAAATGATCATACCAGGTTTTAGGTGATACTTTTCTGTTGTTGGTTTGATTTCCGTATTCGTCAACAACCTTAGCTTCTATAATATTGAATATCTGTTCTGGATTTACATTTCCACAAGAATGACATTCACTTTCTTGACTGTTGATCTGATTGGTTTTCTCTTTGAAATAGATAACGCTGTCAACAGGATCTCCATAATAAATAGGGTAGCCGCCTAAATCAAGTATGATAAGTCGATCAAACATTTTGAAAATCTCACTCGATGGCTGGTGGATAACCACAAAAATGAGTTTCCCTTTCAGTGAAAGCTGTTTCAACAAATCCATGATGTTTTCACTGTCTCTTGATGAAAGGCCAGAAGTAGGTTCATCAACAAACAAAACAGATGGTTCACGGATTAATTCTAAGGCAATATTCAGGCGTTTACGTTGTCCACCGCTAATTACCTTTTCAATGGGATTTCCAACTTTTAGGTCTTTGGCTTCATACAAGCCTAAAGTTTCTAAAAGAGCATGAACTCTTTCGGTTATCGCTTGGTTAGATTCGTTTGCGAAACAGAGTTTAGCGTTGAAATACAGGTTTTGGAAAACAGTTAAGTCTTCCATCAATAAGTCGTCTTGAGACACGTATCCAATTACACCTTCAATAGCAGATTTATCGTTGTGAATATCAACGCCATTGATGGTTACAGCTCCACTACTAGGAGCGTAGTTTCCATTTAAAACATTTAGCAAAGTAGATTTTCCGGCACCAGAACCGCCCATAATCCCCATTAATCTACCGCCTTGTTCGCAGAACGAAAACTCATGCAGGCCTTTATTTCCATTCTTGAATTCGTATTCAATTTTAGAGGCCTTGAATTGAATTTGATCGTTTTGAGCATCATCCATAAATGCCATCATTACATCGCTGTAATAAATGGGATCCATTTTAGGATTTCTCAAAGATGAGCCATTGTTTAAAATGTAAATCCGCTCAGGTGAAATATGCTGTCCATTAAGCGTTAAGCTGGAGTTTCCGAAGTAACGCATGGCATACATATTTACACTCTTTATGTTGAGTATAAGGATAACACCATCAAGGTGATTGCTGTAGAGCTTTTTGTGCGTGATATCGCTGTCTTGATTGTCTGATATCACCAACATTTGATTGGTGTAATTCAGTTTATCGTGGGTGCTACTGGCGAATTGTAGTGCATCGTCAAACTCATCTTGTGTAACGTTAAAAACGTTACAAAGCAGTTTTAAAAATTCGAGTTCGTGCTTCGAGATATTACCATCAGCAAAAATGTATTCCAGTAAACGAAGTACAACAATGAGTTTCTGCTTTTGAACCAGATTTTTATTGATTTCAATGCAGATGTGCTCAACGTTTTCGGCCTTAAGCAATTCGTTTTTAGAGCTGTTTGGATCTTTGTAGTATGTGATTACGAACTCTTCATACAGATCAATGTAAGCTTCAGTTTGTTCTTTGCTTAATTCTGATCTTAAGAATCGCTCAACAACATTTCTACTTTCGCTAGTTATATCGTTCGTGTCTGATGCAAGTGCAAATAATTGCATCAAAGCACGCAAAAGCTCTTCACTCATGGTGTGTCGTTCTAGGGTTTGATTTCAAAAATAAAGAGGATGAAGAAAACGCTAGATAGTAGAATCTACTGTTTTTAAATTTTCTTCGAACAAGTTATGAAACTCACCTTTTTCATTGAAACTATAGCATTCTAAATCCATTTGGAAGATGGCTGGTTTGATAACTGATTTACCCAATAACATTCTGGCACATTCTTGAATTCCTTCAGGAATGGATGGGTGAGGGTGGATGAGATCAACCAATTCGTGAATACCTTTATCTAAACTCATGAGTAATGCAATAGCCTCGATGGTACTTGAAGCATGATCTCCCAATACTCGAAGTCCTAGTATTTTCATTTCATCATCGTTAGAAACCAATAACTTGATGAATCCAGTTTGATTTCTCATTGCGATGGCTCTGCTTACGTACTTGTACTTCATTTTGGCCATTTTGTATGAAATTCCAGCTTTTCTGGCCTGACTTTCATTTAAACCAACTGCTGCAACCTCTGGATTGAGGAACATGATCGTGCTGATGTTGTTGTAAATGAGTTCTTTGCTGGTTTGTTCGTAGATTCGTTCTATCGCATGTCTACCTTCTAACTCAGCAATATTTACCAAAGCAATATCTGCTGTGAAATCACCAACGGCATAAATGTTTGGTATGCAGGTTTCTGTGTCGTTATCAATGCAATGACCTCTATCATTCAACTCTAAACCTATTTCTTTCAGCCTCATGTTTTCAGAGTTTGGAACTCTACCAACAGAAATCAATGCCTTGTCTACTGTGTAAATCTCTTGTCTGCCATCTTGAAAACCAATGGTGTATTTTACTTTATCGTCCACTTTTTCCATTGAAATTAATGAAGCACCACGATGGATGTGAACTCCATTATCTTCTAGGTTATTGGAAACCGTTTGTGCAATGTCTTCGTCTTCAAATGGCAAAATACGATCGGCTTTATCAATTAGATAAACCTTTGTTTTACCAAAGTTGCTGAAAATGGTTGCAAACTCACAACCGATAACACCGGCTCCTAAAATCACGATGCTTTTGGGGAATTCGGTTAGTGAACCAATGTCGTCACTGGTCATAATGTGTTTTCCATCTATCGGAATTTGAGGTAGAACTCGAGGTTTACTTCCTACAGCTAGAATGATGTTTTCTGCGGTTATTGTAGATTCAGAACCATTTTCTGATTGGATGACAATTTCATGATCAGATACCAAAGAAGCTTTTCCGTGTATGAAGTTAATCTGACCTTTTTTCTGGAAATAATCGAGCTGCTCTTTCAGTTGAACGTATCGTTCATTTACTGCTCGATTCATTTCGTTAATTACAGCTGAGAAACTAACCTCTCCATCGTATATTGAGTATCCGTAACGGGTGTCTTTGGTGTTTTTGTAGCGTTCTGAAAGCTCCCAAAGGGTTTTAGAAGAAAGTGCTCCGTTGTATATTCCAGCGCCACCAACTCTGTTTTTTTCAATCAATGCTACTCTTTTGCCATAATCGGTTGCTCTAATTGCAGCGGCATAGCCAGAGGGGCCTGCGCCAATTACACAAACATCGTATTCGTATTTCATTTCAATCAGGATTAGATTTTTCTAAGGTATAAGTTTAGAATCAATAAAAAAACTATCGAACGCTAGTAGGGATTTAACGGTATAGTTAATTTAGCACATCTCTAAAATCCAGAATAATGAAAAAAAGTGTCATTCTAGTGGCGGCTTTTCTTGGAGTTATTTCTGTGTCGTGTGGTGGATCTAAACAAGAGAAACCAAAAACCGAAACAGAAACCGAAACTGTAGCACAAGATACCGCTGAAGTTAAAAGTCAGTTTGTTTTACCTTCAACTGTTCAAGTTGGTCAAATTTTTCAAGATGCAGGCTTAAGCTATGTGTCTGGAGTAACCAATGATCCATCTTCAGTTTCGGTATACAATACCAAAGTAGATAAGTTACTGAACTACGGTATTTATTCTACAGACTTATCTTACTGTATTCTCAACAATCAAAATGAAGAATCTCAGAAGTACTTGATGGCTGTTAAGACTTTGTCTGATGATTTAGGTCTTTCAGAAATTTATGAATCGGATGATTTATTCGAAAGATTTAAGAAAGCCATAGGCGATGAGAAGGCTATTCTTGATATGATGATTGAAATTCAAGAAAAAACAGATAGCTATATTGATGATAATGAGTTTCAATCTGAAGCATTGGTGATTTTTACAGGTGCATGGGTTGAAGGTATGTATATAGGTGTTAAGGCTTCTGATCCAAAAAATGAGCACCACATTAGTGCTCGTTTGTTAGAGCAAATGACTGTTTTAGATAACATGCTGAATGGTTTAGATGTTTTGAAAGTGAAAAGTAAGAAGCTGACTGATGTGAAAGAACGCTTACACAAAATGCAAGTTACTTTCGAAAACTTGGAAGAAGTTAAGAACTTCAAGAATTATGATGGTGAATTTAACCTTTCAATGGATAATATGGTTGAATTAGCCAATCAGATAGTTGACTTAAGAACAGTTATTGTAAACTAAAAAATCCAAAGTCATGAAATTGATTCACATATATACAATAGCATCAGCGCTTACTTTTAGTGCTTTAAACATACAGGCTCAAGACGATACAACTTCAATAGAGAACTCTGACGAGTCTTGGATGGAAGAAGATAGTTGGGGCGATTCAGAAAGTGCAGATCCATGGGGTAGTGCTACTAATGAATCTAAAACCGAAAGCAAATCACCAGCAGTGAATTTTGTTAATTCTTGCACCAATAGGAATGAAATTCGAGACAAGGCAAAAGAAGCCTTATTACCTTATCGCTATTGTGCTGGTAAAACATCTACACTTACTTTTAAGAGGTACCCTCAACAAGAGCAGTTGATCATTCCTATTTATTACGATCAGCAACACATACTAGTGTTTAATACGGAAGGTTTAGATCAGAATATTCTAATTCGAGTGTACGACAAGCCGGTTGATCATAAACGTAAAGAGACTTTGTTTGAGGTTAGTGGTGGTGAGAAACAAAGTTTGTTTGAATTACCTAAAGATTATAAAGGATCTAAAATATTTATTGAGTATATAATTCCACCTTATAATGGTGAAAAGAACATGACTTCTAAAGGTTGTGTGGTATTCATGATGGGCTATTTAGATGAAAAATTCATGGATTTAGCTAATGATGCATCAAAAGTTAGTGAGTAGATACTATAGATGGTGAGTGCATACTCATCTATTTGATAATTAAGGTCTTGAGTAAGTTCTCAAGACCTTTTTTTATGATTTGACTTGTTAATTAGAGCTAATTTAATATATATTTGATAAAATAATATATACGGAAGTTATGGAAAGTGGTAATTGTCCTAAATGTCAGTCTGAAAGCATTGTTAAGAGTGGAGTTGTGAATAAACGTCAACGTTACAAATGCAAGCAGTGTGGTTATCATTTTACAGTTAAAAAGCTAGGGAAGCGTATAGATGATTATTTTGTAGTGAAGGCTCTTCAGTTGTATTTAGAAGGGGTGAGCTATAGAGAAATAGAGCGTATTTTAGGCGTGAGTCATGTAAGTGTAATGAATTGGGTTAAGCAGTATAAAATCAAGCGTCCAGATAACTATGATTACCATCCAGCTTACAAAATTCTAAACAAAAAGGAATTGGTTCAGTACATGGGAGATTCTGATTTTACTGCTGGAAAAGGGATTTTAATTACTGAAGTTGGAGATAAGTTTATGGTGATACATTGGGATAGATTCCGTGATTAATCTATATACTTACCAAAAATATATATAGCTTTTCATTTTTAGCTTAAAGTTTCCTCAATTTGATCTCACGAAGAAAAAAGCATTTCTAACTGAGACTAAAACTTAAAACTATGAGGAAATTAAACGTTTACACCTTAGCGCTTATCCTAATTGGTAGTTTGATAACCAATTACTCCTTTGCCCAAGGATCACCAGAATACGGTGGTGGTCTTAAAGTTAAACTTAATGATGACGGTTCAAAATATTTCAGGCTATTAACTTGGCATCAAGTATGGTTGAGATATAATGAAAACAATGATGGTAGCACCCGCTTGGGTGAAGAGCAGTCATCAACTACTGATTTCGGATTAAGAAGATCTCGCTTCTTAATGTATGCTCAATTACACGAGCGCATGCTAATCGTAACCCACTTTGGTATCAATAACCAAAATGCAATAAGTGGTGGGTATTTAGGAACTGATGGTAAAAAACCTCAGTTATTCATGCACGATGCATATGTTAACTTTTCAGTAATCAAGAAGTACTTAGATGTAGGTATGGGGTTGCATTATTGGAATGGCATCTCTAGAATGTCAAATGCATCCACACTAAATATGATGACTATTGATGCTCCGATTTTTAACTGGGCTACGATTGAAGCAACTGACCAATTTGCACGTCATTTAGGTTTGTTTGTAAAAGGTAAAATCGGGAAATTGGATTACCGTTTAGCTGTAAATGATCCGTTCTCTACCAATTCAGGCAGTGCAATTAACTATGATCAAGCACTTTACAATCCTCAAAACAATAACAAAATTTTCGCGGGATACTTGATGTATCAATTCTGGGAGCAAGAAGGAAATTTATTGCCATACATGGTGGGCACGTACCTGGGAACCAAGAAAGTATTTAACATCGGTGCTGGATTTCAGCAAAACTCAGAAGGTATGTGGTATGAATCAGGAGATATGACAGATCTTGATACCAACTACTCAGATATCATGCTGTTCGCTGTTGATGCTTTCTTGGACATGCCTCTTAGCTCTGAGCGTAAAGATGCAATCACTGCTTACGCAGCTTATTACAACTACGATTTTGGTCCGAATGCATACAGAAACATTGGTATTATGAATCCTGCTAATGGTGGTGGTTCGCTGAGAGGTAATGCATTCCCTACAATGGGTACTGGTAGTATTTACTATGGTCAAGTAGGGTACTTGTTACCAGATTTCTCTGAGACCGTTCGCATTCAGCCTTATGTAGCTGGTTCTTATGCGGATTTTGAAGGTATTCAAGATTCTAACGGTGATGTTGTTCCTGTATCAGTTTTTGATGGTGGGGTTAACTTCTACCTAGATGGACACAATTCAAAGTTCACTCTAAACTACCGTTCACGTCCTGACTTTACTAATGTAGACGATGTAACGCGTAAGAGTGAAATTACTTTACAAGCAATGATTTATCTATAAAACCTGGAATTTGACTATGAAAGATTCAATGAAAGAGTATTGGAACGAGAACAAGAGGTATCTCTTTATTTTAATGGGGATTTGGTTCTTAGTTTCATATGTGTGCGGAATACTATTAGTAGACCAATTAAACACCATCAGAATTGCTGGATTTAAACTCGGCTTCTGGTTTGCACAACAAGGAAGTATTTATGTGTTTGTGGCATTGATTTTCATCTATGTAAAATGGATGAACAAGCTGGATAAAAAATACGATGTACACGAAGACTAATCGCATAAAATTGAGATAAAATGGATATTCAAATTTGGACATATTTACTAGTAGGGATTTCATTTGCCCTATATATTGGTATCGCAATCTGGTCACGTGCCGGAAGTACCAAAGAATTTTACGTAGCTGGTGGAGGTGTATCGCCTCTAGCAAACGGTATGGCTACTGCAGCCGACTGGATGTCAGCAGCATCTTTCATCTCTATGGCGGGTTTGATCTCATTTATGGGATATGATGGATCTGTGTTTTTGATGGGATGGACCGGAGGTTACGTATTACTAGCTTTATTATTAGCTCCGTACCTGCGTAAGTTTGGTAAGTTTACGGTTCCTGATTTTATTGGAGATCGTTACTATTCAAACACGGCCAGAACGGTTGCTGTAATCTGTGCTTTGTTCGTATCGTTTACTTACGTTGCTGGTCAAATGCGTGGAGTAGGTGTTGTATTCTCTCGCTTCTTAGAGGTTGATGTAGAAATGGGTGTGGTTATCGGTATGGTAATCGTATTCTTCTATGCGGTTTTAGGTGGTATGAAAGGGATTACATATACACAGGTAGCACAATACTGTGTTTTGATCTTCGCGTTTATGGTTCCTGCAATCTTCATTTCATTACAAATGACGGGTAACCCAATTCCAATGCTTGGTTTTGGTAGTACACTAGAAGATGGAACTTACCTTTTAGATAAACTTGATGGGTTGCACGAAGAGTTAGGTTTTGCAGCTTACACAAGTGGATCTAAATCAATGATGGATGTATTTGCAATTACAGCTGCATTAATGGTTGGTACAGCAGGTCTTCCTCACGTTATTGTACGTTTCTTTACAGTGCCTAAAGTAAAAGATGCTCGTTTAACTGGTGGTTATGCTTTGATTTTCATTGCAATTCTTTATACATCAGCTCCAGCGGTTTCTGCTTTTGCTCGTACAAACTTGATTCAAACAGTGAGTAATGTTGAGTATTCAGCACTTCCAACTTGGTTCTCTAACTGGGAGAAAACAGGTTTAGTAGGATTTGAAGATAAAAACGGAGACGGTAAAGTTCAGTACTTGGCTGATCCTGAGAAAAACGAATTACATGTTGACCGTGATATTATCACTTTAGCAAACCCTGAAATTGCTGAACTTCCAAACTGGGTAATTGCTTTGGTTGCTGCTGGTAGTTTAGCTGCGGCATTATCAACAGCTGCTGGTTTGTTATTGGTGATTTCAACTTCAGTTGCTCACGATTTATTCAAAAAACAAATCAAACCAGATATTTCTGAAAAAGGAGAGTTAATTGCAGCTCGTGTAGCTGCTGCTGTAGCGGTTGTTGTTGCAGGTTACTTCGGTATCAATCCTCCTGATTATGTTGCGGCAGTTGTTGCCTTGGCGTTTGGTTTAGCTGCTGCTTCATTCTTCCCAGCAATTATTATGGGAATCTTTAGCAAGCGTATGAATAAAGAAGGTGCAATTGCTGGTATGATTTCAGGTCTAGTAACGACTATACTTTACATTTTAGCTTTCAAATTCAACACATTTGGAGAAACAACCAAAGAAGATTGGATCTTCGGGATTTCTCCTGAAGGATTTGGAACAGTGGGTATGCTAATCAACTTTGTGGTATCTATTGTAGTATCACAAATGTTCCCAGCTCCACCTCAAGATGTTCAAGATTTAGTTGAGGATATTCGTATCCCTAGAGGTGCTGGTACAGCCGTAGAACACTAAAAATATATCGTTGAAAATCAAAAGTAAGTGCTCCTTCATGGGGCACTTCTTTTTTAAACTCATCTGTCATGTTAAATAAAAAACAATCCATTATTTTCTTGTCTATTTATGGTGCGCTAACCATGATTGCAAGGTTATTTGTTGAGTATGCTTTTCATCCTTCAGCTTTAACATCATTATTTATTGGAGCAATTTGTTTAGGTGCTTTGGTTCTGTTGTTTAAGTTTGGGGTACTAACTCTTGGTTCTAAACAATGGACAGGCGAAAGAAAGGGCTAATACTTTTTTTTCTGGCTTTTATAGCCATTTTGGTTTTTAACTTCCCAGTGATCGAAGATTTCTTAGGAATTGAAGCTGGTGCAGATAATGATCAAATATTTAACTATTTACATCTCATTTGGCTAGCCATAATTGTTGTAATTGGAGTGGTGACCTTTGTATCACGTGTTGAAAAACAAACTCCTTTAGATGATTAGTAATTGGCAAGTCATACTAATGATTCTTGTGTACTTGGGTGTACTATTTCTAGTGGCCTTTGTATATGAGAAGTTCACAAAGGGCAAGATTAAATGGAGAAATAACTCCAATGTATATGCCTTGAGTTTGGCCGTTTATTGTACCGCTTGGACTTTTTATGGTTCGGTTGGAATGGCTTCTAACTATTTGATTGAATACCTAGCAGTTTATCTCGGTCCAACTATTACTGCACCACTTTGGTGGTTGGTTCTTCGTAAAATGATTCGTATAAGTAAAGTTCAACGAATCAGTTCTTTAAGTGATTTTATTTCGTCTAGATACGGCAAGAACATTCTACTTGGTAGAGTAGTTTCTGTCTTTTTCGTAATCGGAATTATTCCTTATATCGCTTTGCAGATTAAAGCGATTGAGCAAAGTATAAAGGCCATAACGAGTGGAATTCATACCACTTCATATCCGCATCAAGCATTCGTTGGAGATATCGCATTTTACATAACCATCGGGTTAGGTATTTTCATCACATTATTTACTACCAGAGACTTACAAAGCAGCGATAAAAACACCGGTATGATTGGTGCAATTGCATTTGAGTCGATATTTAAGTTGTTGGCTTTTTTAGTAGTTGGTGTTTTTGTGACCTACGGAATCTTCAATGGCTTTGATGATATATTTAGTCAGATTCCTGAGGGGGTTACACTCAAATTAAACTCATCTGGAAATTATTCTGAGTGGTTTGGGATGTTGGTTTTGTCAGGGATGGCGGTATTATTTCTTCCGCGTCAATTTGAAGTAGCGGTTGTTGAAAATGGAAACGAAAGACAAGTAAATCGCGCCATGTGGTTGTTTCCGTTGTATATGTTATTGATCAACCTATTTGTTCTTCCAATTGCAATTGCTGGAAACACTTTGTTGAGTGATTCAGATATTAATGCAGATTTATATGTTTTGGCTATTCCATTAATGAAGGGCGCTAACTGGATTGCATCGCTTTCGTTTTTGGGTGGATTTGCGGCTTCAACAGGGATGATCATTGTTTCAACTCACGCTTTAAGTAAGATGTTGAGCAATTCCATCATCATGCCGTTGGTAATTGATAAGCCAATTGTAGAGCGTTTTTTAAAGGGGGAGACTCAAAAACTCCCAGGCTTCATCAGAAGAGTCAGTATTTTCATTACACTTTTATTAGCATACCTGTATTATATCATTGTAGCTGAACGCTTCTCGCTTATATCAATCGGGTTGATTTCGTTTGTGGCTGTTTCTCAGTTTGCACCTTCAATAATTGGTGGTATTTACTGGAAGAAAGGCAATATGAAGGGGGCTCTTTGGGGAATTTTTGCAGGGTTTTCAATCTGGTTTTATCATCTGGTTTTTCCCTCGTTCCCCGTTATGGGTATCGTACCCGGTGATGTGATCAATTGGTCAATCGGTTGGATAGAAGCCTCGTCAACTTCTGCGGTAACTCAGGTTTTCTTTTGGAGTATGTTGGTAAATGGAAGTGTCTATTTCTTGGTTTCTACCTTGAATGATCAAACCAGTATTGAGCGTAACCAAGCAGAAATCTTTGTTGATATTTTTAAATATTCAAAAGCTTATGAAAGCAGTGTGGTTTGGAAAGGGATGGCTCAGTTTCCTGATATCAAATCGTTGCTTATTCGTTTTTTGGGTAAACACAAAACGGAGCATGCATTAGCCCAATTTGCAGATCGGCATCAGTTGGATTTAGATCAACCGGGCAAAGTTGATAGTCGGTTAATCAATCATGCAGAGAAGTTATTGACTGGAGTTATCGGTACAGCATCAGCTCGCATTCTTGTTGCTTCAGTAGCTAAAGAAGAAGAGATTCAGATGCAAGATGTGGTCGATATCTTACAAGAATCTCAAGAGTTATTGCGCTTGAATAAAGAGTTGGTTCAAAAATCAGAACAGCTCAAGCGTGCAACAGATGCAATAGCTAAAGCCAATAGAAAGCTCAAAGAAAACGATGAGCAGAAAGATGAGTTTCTCTATACGGTTACTCATGAGTTGCGCACACCGTTAACCTCCATTCGGGCATTAAGTGAGATATTGTCAGACAACGATGATATTCCAGCTGATATGCGGACCGAATATCTCAATACCATTGTGAAAGAAACAGATCGAATGACTCGTTTGATTTCGCAAGTGTTGGATTTAGAGAACTTTGAGTCTGGAACGCATCAGCTTTCAATGGGTAAATTCCATATGCCAACACTAATAGATGATTGCATCCAAAGCATGAGTGAAGTGTTTAAATCTAAGCACATTCATGTACAGGTTGATTTGCAACGAAGCATGAAAAGCATTGTTGGTGACGAAGATCGCATAACGCAGGTTATTTTAAACCTACTTTCAAACGCTGTAAAGTATTGTGATCAAGAAAATGGGAAAATAACCGTAACAACCTATGTGGTTGATGGATATGTAAAAGTGAATATTTCGGATAACGGGAGAGGCATAAAACCCGATATGCAGAAAGTGATTTTTGAGAAGTTTTTCCAAGCAAAAAATCAAACCATACGCAAACCAAAGGGTAGTGGATTGGGGTTAGCTATTTCCAAAAAAATTGTCGATCTTCATGAAGGCAGAATTTGGGTTGATAGTGAAGTTGGTAAAGGCTCTAAATTTTCATTTACGGTACCGTATCACGAAAATTATTAATCGAAAAGCATGACAGAAGAATCTAAAAAACCTAAAGTATTAATTGTTGATGATGAGCCCAACATCATCATGTCTCTCGATTTCTTAATCAGAAAAGAAGGATATGAGCTTTTTATAGCCCGAAATGGCTCGGAAGCCATGGAAACACTGAGAGATGTATATCCTGATTTAGTCATTTTGGATATTATGATGCCTGACATAGATGGATATAAAGTATGTAAATTTATTAAGCAATCACTCACTCACTCCCACACTAAAGTTGTATTTTTATCGGCCAAGAGTAAAGCTGAAGACATCCAAAAAGGTTTAGACCTGGGTGCAGATTTGTACATTACTAAACCGTTTTCAACTCGACACTTGATGAAAGAAATTAAGAACCTCTTAAATTTTAATCCATGAGTCAAAACGTGTTAACTGAAAATACGTCCTATGAAGAATCTTACCGTTTGAGTATTGAGAACCCAGAAGCCTTTTGGGAGCAACAAGCCAAACAAATTAAATGGGATGTATTTCCCAAAACCATTTTAACGCCTCAAGAAAACGGACACCACGCTTGGTTTAATGATGGTATGCTCAATACCAGTTACCTAGCGCTCGATTATCACATCGAAAATGGTAGAGGAGATCAAAACGCGTTAATCTATGATTCTCCAGTTACCGACACCAAACAGTTTATCACATACAATGAGCTTCGCGACAATGTCGCAAAACTAGCTGGAGCTTTAACCGATTTAGGTGTAGTTAAAGGCGATACCGTAATTGTATATATGCCAGCAGTTCCTCAAGCGGTTATGGCTATGTTGGCTTGTGCTCGTATTGGAGCTATACACTCGGTAGTTTTTGGTGGTTTTGCTCCACATGAATTGGCTATCCGTATTGATGATGCTAAACCAAAAGTGGTTATTTCTGCATCTTGTGGAATTGAGTTTACTCGTGTAATTCCATACAAGCCACTATTAGATTCTGCTTTAGAACAAGCCAATCACAAAGTTCAAAATACAATCATCTTTCAGCGCCCTCAAGAGAAAGCTGAAATGAAAGCAGGCTTCGATTTAGATTTCAACGAAGTGATGGTAAATGCCAACCCTGTTGGTCCAGTTTCTGTTGAATCTACTCATCCGTTGTACGTTTTATATACTTCTGGTACAACAGGAAAACCGAAAGGTATTGTTCGCGATCATGGTGGACATGCTACTGCACTTAAGTATTCCATGAAATACGTTTATGGAATTGAGCCCGGAGAGGTTTTTTGGGCTGCTTCTGATGTAGGTTGGGTGGTCGGTCACTCATACATTGTTTACGCTCCATTGATTCACGGAGCAACTTCAATCATGTATGAAGGAAAACCTATTAAAACTCCTGATGCAGGTGCTTTTTGGCGTGTAATTAGTGAGCATAACGTAAAAGCTATGTTTACGGCTCCAACAGCCATTCGAGCAATTAAGAAGGAAGATCCTGAAGGAGAATTCATCAAGAAATATGATTTATCAAGCTTAAAATATCAATTTTTAGCTGGTGAGCGTTGCGATGCTGCAACACTGCAATGGACGCAAGAGCAATTGGGAATTCCAGTTGTAGATCACTGGTGGCAAACAGAAACCAGTTGGGCAATTGTTGCCAACATGGTTGGTTACGGTGTAAAAGAGGTTAAGCCCGGTTCATCATCACTTCCTGTTTGTGGATATGATCTACGAGTTTTAGATGAACAAGGAAATGAAGTTGGAGCAAATAAAGAAGGATATGTGGTTGTGAAATTACCGCTTCCTCCAGCTTGTTTGAGAACTGTTTGGGAAAACGAAACACGCTTCTACAAAGGCTACTTAGAAAGATTCCCGGGATATTATTTCACTGGTGACGGTGGTTATAAAGATGAGGATGGCTATGTGTTCATCACAGGTCGAATTGATGATGTGATTAACGTTGCTGGTCACCGTTTGTCTACCGCTGAAATTGAAGAAGTTGTTGCCATGCACAAAGACGTAGCCGAATGTGCAGTAATTGGTGTAAACGATGAATTAAGAGGTCAAAAACCATTGGCTTTTGCCGTTTTAAAATCAGGTGTTGACGATTACGATCGTGTCAATGCTGAAATAGTTCAATCTGTTCGCGATGAAGTTGGTGCTATTGCGTACTTGCGCCAAGTTGTTGAAGTTCAGAGATTACCTAAAACGCGTTCGGGTAAAATCTTGCGTAAAACCATGCGAGCAATTGTAAATGGAGAGGATTACAACGTGCCTTCTACCATTGATGATCCTGCCATTTTAGATGAAATAAAAGAGGCAGTGTCGAATATGAAATAAACCTTCAATCAAATATGGACTTAAAAATCAACTCACTTGAAGAGTACCAAGCAGCCTATAAGTTGAGTACAGACGATCCCGAACAGTTTTGGGGCGATATCGCTGAAAATTTTCAGTGGAAACGAAAATGGGATCGTGTATTAGAATGGAATTTTGATGAACCCAAAATAGAGTGGTTTAAGAATGCCAAGCTCAACATAACGGAAAATGTATTAGACCGTCATCTTGCTAAAAGAGGCAATAAACTGGCTTTAATTTGGGAGCCTAATGATCCTAAAGAAAGAGCCGTAAGGTTTACATACCGTGAATTATATGAGAAAGTAAATGAGTTTGCCAATGCGTTAAAAGCTCAAGGAGTTCAAAAAGGAGATCGTGTGGCTATTTACATGCCCATGATTCCAGAATTGACTGTTGCTGTTTTGGCTTGTGCTCGTATTGGTGCTGTTCATAGTGTTGTTTTTGCAGGTTTTTCAGCTCATGCTTTAGCAGATAGAATCAACGATTCACAATGTAAAATGGTAATTACTGCCGATGGTTTAAATCGTGGTGCAAAGCAAATTCCATTAAAACGAATTGTTGATGAAGCAGTAGATCACTGCAATTGTGTAGAAACAGTTATCGTTTTTGATTGCTTGGGTTGGGCTCCAAAAATGGTTGATGGGAGAGATATCTGGTGGCACGATGCTGTAGAGGGAATGTCTAAAGACTGTCCAGCTGAAGAAATGGATAGCGAAGATTTATTGTTCATCCTTTATACTTCAGGTTCAACAGGGAAACCTAAAGGTGTGGTGCATACCTGCGGTGGATATATGGTTTATACTGCGTATTCATTTCAAAATGTATTTCAAGCTGCAGAAAGTGACGTGTACTGGTGTACAGCCGATGTAGGTTGGATTACTGGCCATTCATATATCATTTATGGTCCGCTTTTATCAGGTGCAACAACCTTGATGTTTGAAGGCGTTCCGACATATCCTGATGCTGGTAGATTTTGGCAAGTGTGCGATAAACACAGCGTTAATTTGTTTTACACAGCACCAACGGCTATTCGTTCTTTAATGAGCTATGGTGAAGACCATGTTCTTTCATACAGTCTAGACTCACTGCGTGTTTTGGGTTCTGTAGGTGAGCCGATTAATGAAGAGGCTTGGCGTTGGTATCACATTCACGTAGGTAAAGAACGTTGTCCCATTGTGGATACATGGTGGCAAACCGAAACAGGTGGAATTATGATTTCTGGATTAGGAGATCATTTACCTCAACGTCCTGCTCATGCTGGATTTCCACTTCCTGGTGTTCAGCCAGTTTTATTGGACCAAGAAGGTAAGGTGATTGAAGAAAATGAGGTTGAAGGTTATTTGGCAATCAGTCATCCGTGGCCATCTATGTTGCGAACAACCTATGGCGATCATGAGCGTTGTAAATTAACGTATTTCAGTACCTATAAAGGCTATTACTTTACTGGTGATGGCGCAAAGCGCGATGAAAACGGATTGTACAGAATCATCGGTCGTGTTGACGATGTAATCAATGTTTCTGGTCACCGATTTGGTACCGCAGAAATTGAAAATGCCATCAATCTAAACAGTCATGTGGTAGAAAGTGCTGTTGTAGGATATCCGCATCAGTTAAAAGGACAGGGGATTTATGCATATGTAATTTGTGAGTCGATGCCAGAAACACAAGAGCAAGAAGATGTACTTCGTGCTGAGATTGTTGAGTCTGTTGTGGAAGAAATTGGTAAAATTGCAAAACCGGAAAAAATTCAGTTCGTTCCAGGCTTGCCAAAAACACGTTCTGGAAAGATAATGCGTAGAATTTTACGCAAAATTGCTGAAGGAGAACCGGACAAATTGGGAGACACTTCTACGTTGTTAGATCCTGCGGTGGTTGAAACCATTGTAGCATCTGCGCTGTAGAGATTTAATATTAAATTTATATACAAGAATCTCCGCTTGCTACTTTTGCCGTGGCAAGCGGATTTGTTGTTTTATTAGAAACCTATGGAAGAAAAATTAAAAGAGCTGTGGAAACAGATTGGGATGCGTTACAAATCGCACCCTTGGCATGGAGTGGATATTGGTGAGAATGCACCAGATCAAATTATGGCTTTCATTGAAGTGGTACCAACAGATACCATTAAATATGAAGTTGATAAAGAAACGGGTTACTTGATGATTGATCGTCCACAAAAGTTCTCGAACATTATGCCAGCATTGTATGGCTTTGTTCCAAGAACATACTGCGACAAAGAAGTAGCAGCTTTATGTAATGAGAGAACAGGTCGTGAAAACATCGTTGGTGATGGCGATCCTCTAGATATTTGCGTATTGACTGAAAGAGAAGTGACACACGGTGATATCCTTGTAAACGCAATTCCAATTGGTGGTATGCGTATGATTGATGATGGTGAAGCTGATGATAAAATCGTTGCTGTATTGAAAGACGATTTGGTTTACGGTGGATACACAGATATCAAAGAAGTTCCGCACAAAGTAATTGAGCGTTTGAGACACTACTTCTTGACATACAAAAGCATTCCAGGAGCAACTGAAGGTCACAAATTTGTTGAGATCACAGAAGTATATGGTGCTGAAGATGCTAAAGAAGTTATTCGCAGATCAATTGCAGATTACAAAGCGAACTACGGAAATATAGAATCTCACATGGCTCGTAAAGCTCGTGCTACTATTGGTAGAATGGACTAATTACGATTCATACGAAATAAAAAAGGCGCTGATTTCAGCGCCTTTTTTTTGTTAATCAACCTTGATTCCTTTAACTGTTCTTTTCTTTACTTCTCGGTTGTTTTGTTCTTTTTTATGAATCATTAACTGAGGAGTTGAGTTGTATTTTACACGATATTTATTTCCATCGTAATTCACAAAGCATTGTTGTTTGGGAGATTTTGTAGCTTCTGTACCAGGAGCTACTGGACTTGCATTTTCTTGAGTAATACAATCCATCTTTAAGGTATAAGTGAATTTAGAACTGTTTTTGTCTGGAGTAAAAACCAAGTATTTGTTGGCTCCTTCTTCAAATTGAACATAAAGATCATCGCCTTCTTGCTTTATCAGCTGACCAGGTGCTCTACGTTTTATCTTGATTCGTTCAATTTGTTTTCCATCCTTCATTTGCACTTTACCAGAAGCAATTTCTGCATCGTTTGAGTTAAGCGTTCTGGTAAGAATGATCTTGCTCTTGTTGTAATATTGGACTTGGTGTAAATCTACATTTCTGCTTTCAATTTCATTTAAATCAGCTTGGGTAAGATTTACTTTACAAGAGGTAAGCGCTAGTAGAAGTAGAGAGAAGAAACCTATTTTCTGTATCATGTTTTGTGGTTTTGAAAAGTTAATGAGCTAACATTTTCAAAAAGCAGGCCAATATTTCGCGATTCATTAAAATAACATTCTTAACACTGGTTAAACTCATTGTTTGAGTTAATTAACCTTCAAGCTGTTTTTCATAATAATGAGGTAAAAATCTTGAGCTAGCAGTACACTTTTTTTGTGCTTAAATTAACTCAAACACGCATACTATGTTAAAAAAGTGCCTTTTTGTGTCTGCTATTTTAGCTTCTTCTTTTGGAGCTTACTCTCAGCAGATTCAAAGTATTAATCACTTATCGAGCTACAGCACAGGGAATGTTGACGCTGCTGAAACTGTGGCTTACGATGCTGCGTCTAAAAGATCATTCTTTACTAGCAGCAGTACAAATGAATTAGGAATCTTAGATGTTTCCGATCCATTAAACCCTTCTTTAATTACTACTGTAGACTTATCTACTTACGGTGGTGGCCCAAACTCGGTAGATACGAAAGATGGAGTGGTAGCAGTAGCAATTGAAGCCAATACTAAAACAGATAACGGATATGTGGTTTTCTTTGACACTACCGGAAATTATTTAGGACAGGTTACTGTTGGTGCTTTACCTGATATGCTAACTTTTAACCACGCTGGTGATAAGATATTAGTAGCAAACGAAGGAGAGCCAAATGATGACTATACGGTAGATCCTGATGGTTCTATTTCAATTGTTGATATGAGTGGTGGTGTTTCAGCGGCATCTGTTTCTCATATTACATTCGATGCTTTCAATTCTCGTAAAGCTCAATTGCAAAACAAAGGGGTTCGAATTTTTGGAAACAATGGTCAACAAACTGTTGCTCAAGATTTAGAGCCAGAATACATTACTGTAGCTGCCAACGATACTTTAGCTTATGTTGTTTGTCAAGAGGCTAATGCGTTTGTATTGGTTGATATAGCTAGCGAATCAATTTTAGACATTCAACCATTGGGTTACAAAAACCACATGTTGGGTACTCCAAGCGTTGAAATGTATTCAGTAAATAATACAACAGCTAACTGGCCAAGTTTAGGTACTCCAGTTTACGATGGTGGTCAACCAGAAGTAATGTTGGGTGGATTCTCTGGTTTGTTCTATGATTCAACGCAGAGTACAGCTACTGATTTAGTATTCTACGCAGTTCCAGATCGTGGACCCAATGCATCACCAGTTGCTAAAGCTGATGTGACACCTTCTGTAAACCAAAACTTACGTCCATTTAAATTACCAAATTACCAAGGACGTATGGTTAAGATCACATTGAATACAACCAACGGAACTACTACAGTTGATGAAACTTTATTGTTCCGTCAAGATGGTACTACACCAATTACTGGTAAAGGTAATATTCCAGGTTATGACGAAGTGCCAGTAACTTATGCTGACGCAAATACATCTTGGACTTCAGTTGATTATACCGATGGATCTAATGAAGAGTATACAGCTCTACCTTACGATGAGTTTGGTGGTGATTTTGAAGGTATTGTTCGTGATAACAACGGTAATTTCTGGATGTGTGATGAATATCGTCCTGCGATATACAAGTTTGATACTACTGGGGTTTTAATCGATCGTTACGTTCCAGACGGATGTTCTCAATTAGGAACTACTGCTATGCCAGCTGGTACATATGGGAATGAAACTTTACCTGCAGTATACAACAAACGTAGAGCAAATAGAGGGTTTGAAGCCATTGCTTATGACGGAGATAATGATTTAATCTATGCGTTTATCCAATCTCCTATGTATAACCCAAGTAGCGTAACTAAAAATAACAGTGATGTAATTCGCATTTTAGCGATTGATGCTTCTACTGGTTCTCCAGCGGCTGAGTATGTATACATACTAGAAAATAACCGTGAGGCAGGCTATAGCTTGAGTAGAACAGATAAAATTGGTGATGCGTTTTACACAGGTAATGGCAAAATGTTAGTTGTAGAACGCGATAGCGAAGGACCAACTGTTAAGCAAGCTAAGAAAATGGTATTTGAAATCAACTTAGTTGGTGCAACAAATACATTAACGGCTTTTGCTAACGATACATTAGAAATCAAAACAGCAGATCAATTAGTAGCTATGGGCGTTCAACCAGTTCATAAAACTAAGGTTGTTAACTTACCTAGTATTGGTTATGAAAGTTCTGATAAAATTGAAGGCATTTCATGGTTACCAGGTAATAGAATGGCTTTAATGAATGATAACGACTTTGGTTTAGCTGGTGCTGGTATCACTGATAACTCAGTATTAGGTATTGTTACATTTGGCGATGACTATAGCTTTGATGCTAGCAATAGAGATGACGCGATCAACATTACAAATCATCCAACTTTGGGTATGTATATGCCTGATGGAATTGCTAGCTACGAAGTAAATGGTGTGACTTACATTGTTACAGCTAACGAAGGAGATTCACGTGATTTTGATGGATACTCTGAGGAAGATCGTGTGAAAGACTTAACGCTTGATCCTACGGCTTATCCGAATGCATCAGCTTTACAAGAAGATGAAGATTTAGGTCGCTTAAAAACAACTTACGCTGATGGAGATTATGATGGTGATGGTGATTACGATCAAATCTATTCATACGGAGCTCGTTCATTCTCCATTTTCGATCAATATGGAAACTTAGTATTTGATAGTGGAAACCAATTTGGAACAACTACAAGCACTGAAGAACCAGATTTATTCAACGAAGATGAAGGTGAAGTTGATGATCGTAGTGATGATAAAGGTGTAGAGCCTGAAGCTGTAGCTATTGGCGAGGTTGATGGATACGTTTATGCATTCATTGGTTTCGAGCGTCAAAGTGCCATTGTTGTTTACGATATCACAGATCCTTATGCTCCTCAGTTCATTGATTACTACAACAACAGAAGTTATGATACTACTGGTGAAGTTACAGGAGATGTAGCACCAGAAATCATTAAATTCATCAATGCAGATGATAGTCCGAATGGAAAAGAAATGTTAATGGTTGGTTACGAAGTAACTGGAACTGTTGGTTTCATTCAAGTTGGTGATGCATTAATTGGAATTAGCGAATACATGAATGAAGAAGTAAAATTCAATGTGTACCCTAATCCAACTTCAAGCACGTTAAACTTCGATAAAGCTATTACAGCTGAAGTTTACAACCAATTGGGACAAAAAGTAATGAGTGTACAACAAGCTCAATCAATTGATATTGAAGGTTTAGCTCCGGGTATGTATTTTGTGAAAACTGCAGATCAAGGAACTCAAAGATTCATGAAATTCTAATTGAATTTAGATATCCCTACAAAAACCCTTACACGATTTTGTGTGAGGGTTTTTTTATGCCTAAAAATTCGATCTTAACCAAAGTCAATGAAATTGAGGTAGGAGTGCTGGTAGTTTTGCGTCAGTAATTAAAATCTCAAAAAGAAAACGCAATGAAACTATCCATGAAGCATTTAGCAAGACTATCAGGAGTCTTCTATCTTATCATTATCATTTCTGGCTTATATAGTGGTATTATTATTCGTGAAGGCTTGATTGATCTTTCAAATCCGGCTCAAACTCTTCAGCAAATAATTGAAAATCAACATACCTATAGGTTAGGTTTTTTGAGCGATACCATAATGGTTATAGCTGATGTAGTTATTTCCATCTTTTTCTACTTTTTATTGGTGAAAGTAAATCAGTTAGTAGCTGTTTTAGCAACAGTATTTCGCTTAATCCAATCTGCCATTTTAGGAGCAAATTTGATAAACCTATTCCAGCCAATTATTCTGATTCAAAACACAGGATTAATGAGTGATAATCAAATCGTCAATCTACAACAAGGATTAATAAACCAACTTCAAGTTTTTGATTACGGTTATTTAATATCAGGAGTGTTTTTTGCAATCAATTGCTTATTGATGGGGTATTTGGTCTATAAGTCAGAGCTGTTCCATTCTTTCTTAGGAATCATGTTGACTTTTGCAGGAGTGGGATACCTCTTCAATTGTTTAGCTCATTTTATCTGGCCAAGCTACATTGAGGTGAGCGAGATATTTATGTTGTTTACAGCGGTTATATCTGAATTAACATTCTGTCTATACCTCCTAATAAAAGGCATTAATACTTCTGCTCCAAAAGAACTTCAGCTATCTTAATCAAACATCATTCTTTGTGTGCAATTCGTTTCCTGATTCTACTCAGCGATTCGGGTTGCACACCAAGAAAAGTAGCTAAATGGTATTGAGGTACTCGTTGTAATAGTTCAGGGCGGGTTTTTAGAAGTAACAAATAGCGTTCTTCAGGGTTTTTAGTCAAGTAGTTTTGAAGTATAGCTTGTTGTTTGCCATATTCTTGCTCAATACTCAACCTGCAAAGTGACTCGAATTTTGGGTGACGTTTGTACAATTCTCTTTCATTTTCGAATGTCAATACAGCCAATTCGCAGTTTTCAACACAAGCTAAGTAATGGTTTGCTGGCGTTTGGTTTACATAACTGGTTAATGATGAAACAGGATCTCCTTCTGTGTAAAACTCAGTTGTTCGATCATCACCATCAATTACTTGATAGGCACGAACACATCCATTAATAATGAAATAACTGGATTTAGAAACATCACCTTCTTCAAGTAAAACATGCCCTTTTGGAAAGCTTTTTATAGGAATCAATTCAACTACCGCATCGGCCTCTTCTTTGGTAAGAGGCATCTCTTGAGACATGAATGATGATATTTTGACAGACATGTTTCAAAGTTAGGTCTTAATGGATAATAATGCACGTGCTATTTTGTGGCTACTCCGTAAGCAATATATTTCCAACTTTTAGGAGTGATTGAGTTGATGCCTAGTTGATCAAAATGATGAAGTGCAGTTCTTTGACTTTCTGTTCTGCCTAATGTGCTTAACACTCCAGTTGTTTCAAGTGTATAGTTTGAGAAATTGCTTAGGTACAGATTCATTTCTTCCAAAGTGAGATATCTCCATGAAGATCCCCATCTAACAAACTTTTTTCTGAAGACTTGGTGGATGGGTGATGCTACTAGATTTTCAGCAAATAATAATTTGCCTCCAGGATTTAAAGCTTTGTGAATCTGTTCGAACGTTTTTTGTTGAAGTTCAGGTTTTCCATCTCTTCCGATTCCACCAATGATAGATTTAAAAACAATTATATCGAAGTGATCTTTATATGGAAGGTTAGTAGCATCTAAATCCTTATACTCTACTAAGGAACTGACTTTGTGTTTCTCATGTAGAGGACTGGCTGTTTTTTCAGACCCTTCCAGATCTGAACATATCACGTGCTTTCCCTTTTGAGCTAACCAAAGAGATAAACCACCCTCGCGTCCACCAAGTTCTAAGCAGTTTTCAATATTATCCCAATTTACTTGGCTTTCCCAATAATTCAGGGCCTTCGACCAAGACTTAACATCCCATTGGATGATGTCTTTTTCTAGTTGTTTAGTCATTCTATTTTATGGAAGGATATTACATTCATAAATGTACTTAATCCGAAGAATATTGGTTCATAGAATCGAATTTTAACAATCATTTATCTATGTCTTCTCGCTTATAAATAATTGATATATACTATCTACTCGGCTTTGTTCATCTTGAACAACCTCAATACCAATCATGTCAGGATTAAACTGCGTTATCTGTTGGTTGAATTTAGATATCGATGTTTGTCCTTCATCAGATAAAACGTCTGAATTAGTAAATCCTTCTTGATACACCTGACTTATGTGATCGTAACCTAAAACTAAAATTTGTGTTTTGTTTAGCTGTGCTTAATTATTGATGCTCAGTAGCACAACCGTAGCGGTAATAAAGGGGGGCAATTAGATTTCTAATTATTGTAAGTAGTGATCATTTTTCAAGCGATCTAATGCATTTATGTCGTGAGAAGGTAAATAAACCAATTTGTTCTTTGAAGCGTAAGTTTTAATTGTAGTAAAAGTGTTTTTAGCTGATTTAAAACTTTGGTGTGCCCCAGATAAAATGTTGTTTTCAAGTTGAAAATGGTCGTAGGTAACGTCTCCAGCAAGTAGGTAATGAAGTTCGTTTGTTTTCACCAGTATAGAGGTGTGCCCCATAGTATGACCGGGAGTATGAACCATTTCAATTTCTTTAGATTCAACTAGAGAAATGGAGTTGCTAAATGTATGATTGTTGGAGCGAAGTTGAAGTGTTTTTGGCTCAAACCAATCCGGGTAGAGGCTCGGTAGGGTAAAACTAGGCTTATCCCATTCCAATTTATTAACTAATATATCCGTGTTTTCAAAGTGTTTTAGTCCATCAAAGTGGTCTAAATGTAGGTGGGTTAAAACAACACTTTTTATGTCTTTAATTTTATATCCTAGATTAGCTAATTGTGGTCCTGCCTCATCTTGTGGTATTACATCAAAAGCAAAAGACTTGGTATTGATAAAGTTTAAAATAGCTCCTTCTTGTTTAAAGTAACCAGCATCATTCACTTGTGCATTTTCACCAGTATCGATAACAAAAAGTCCCTCAGGGTGGTCAATTACCCATACCCAAATTGGTAAAAAGTCGGTCCATTCTGAATCGAGTAAAAAATGAATTTTTGAAGTTAATGAGTTGCCTTCTGCTGTTTTAAATTTAGATTTCACTTTTACCATTCCAGTGGTGAAACCATGTATGTAGCCATCGCCTTCTTGAAATTTTACAGCTTTTGAAAATGTCTTTATCATTGTTTGTCTTGATTTGTTGCAAAGAACACGAGACAAACAGACATTAAAATTGATCTATGTTAAGAAACAATCTCTTTTCTTATTCTACTCAAAGATTCAGGTTTCATACCCAAATAGCTTGCTATTAGTTTTAATGGAGCTTTTTCAGCAACCATAGGATAGCTATCTAAAAACCATAGATAGCGTTCTTTGGCATCTAGTTTTAACATTTTTGATAGTCGAATATCTTTATCAATACAAACTTTTTCTATTGCTTTTCTTCCCCACTTATTGATGGTTAAATCTTCCTCAAAAAGTTCGTGTAAAGTATCGAATCCTATTGTATGTATTTTTATTGGGGTGATGGCTTTGATATACTCCAATGAAGGCTGTTGATTGTAGAAACTATAAAATGAACCACAAAATGAGCCAGAGGTAAAAAAGTTTGTTGTAACCATTTCGCCATGATTATCAATTTGGTATGCGTGTAGTAAACCGGATTCTACATAGCCAATCGATTTGGTGTATTGGCCTTCTACTACCCAGTATTCGCCTGCATTAATTTCTTTTAATGAGAAGTGTTTCTCAAGTAATTCAGAATGCTCGTCCATTTTTCAAAGTTATAGCATAGTATTAGAGCATTGTGATCGGGTTAACGGAAATACAGCTTTCCTTCTTTAGAATCAACAGTAATTTTATAAAGATTTAGAAAATCGGTACCCAACATAACTTTAACTCCTAAATCTGCAAGAACGGATAAATCTACCGGATAAACGGTTATCTCAATTGGAGTATTATTTAGAGTAAATTGAAAGGGGCAGTTTTCTGATGAATCATCGCAAATACTTGTGTCTGCAGCTGAAACAGATGCTCCTGTATCGAGCATTGCACGAAGTTTCCCTTGTTTATATGTAACATCAAATATGAGTTGATTTGCATCTTTCAGGTAAGGTAATGAGAATTTATATTTATCTTTTTTATCTAAGTTCTTGTGTAAAATAAATTGGTTGTTACCATAGTCAATCTCTGTGTAATAATCGTTAAAATATCCCATTCCAATGATTGCTTGAAAATCGGTTCCAACTTGTTTTGAAATGGCCTCGATATCATCATATTGCATGGCGAAATTCATGCTGTTTTCTAACTTGTTTCCGATAGTTATGTTTTCAACGGTTCCAGTGTAAACATCAACAACATTTCCATAAATATCTGAAGATTGATAATAGGCTTTATTCGTTTTTATATGAAGCTGCTTAACTAAAGTAGAGGAGAGGATTAAAGCATGTTGATCTCCATAATCAACCATAGCTTTTACTGTTTTACCGTTGATCTGAATGTCGGTGAAAATCAGCCCATATTCTGTCTTTTCTATAGGAATGGTGTTAATGGTACTTTGAGCGTTACTTACGAGTGGCGATAAAAATAGAAGATTGATACATAGGGAGATGTACTTAAACATGGCGCTTGATTTCTGAATTATTAATGAAGCCCAAAGTATTGTAGTTGACTTTGTATCGTGGTTACATTTTGTGAAATGATTACAAAAAATGTTAAACGATGTTTATCGTAGTGTATTTAAGATTAAGTAGTTAGCTAACTGAATACTTTCATTGTTTGCATCAGTAGTCTTAAAAGCACAACGTGGATTATGAATCGTGTTCATTTATTATGCAAAATGTTATATGGGTTTTGTAGGTTTAAAAAATCACTAATCCAATTCAGCAATAATATCCGTTCTTAGCTTTTCGATTTTACTTTCCACATCAGAATAGATTTGGAGGATAAACTTTCTGTTGGCATCCATTTTCCAAAAGTAAGACAGGATGATTTTTTCTTCTTGTGGTTCTAATTGTAGCGGAATCTCAATTTGGGTGATTTGTTTATTCTCGTCAAACTGAAAACTTCGTGAAAACGATTTATTGATTTCGCGAAAGTAGTTTTCTTGAAATTGCAATTCGTAATATTCCTCTTCTAGCTTTCTAAGAACATTGTAATCATACTCATATAGCGAAATGATTTTTGCTCTGAGTGAATCATTTTCTATGAGTTCAAGCCCTCTTGATTTTAAGGTTTCATATCCAGATGTATTTTGAATAGAAACAAAATCTCTAGTGAGGTTAAAATAATAGTACATCACGGAATCTGAATTAATAGGCTTATTAGCCATTAAATCTCTAAAGTAACTGGTAGCCTTTAATCCGTTTTTATGTCCTTGTATGTTCAAAAGAACGTCATCTAGGTCTTTTGTTAGTCCGTTGTTGATTTCAGAAAGTATCTTGCTTTCGGCATTTCTATCGTTTCTGTTGTCATTCCAATTGTTTAGGGCAAAAGCTGATATAACAGCAATGAAAATAGAAATGAATTCGATGGTGTATTTTTTCCAGTTCTTCATTTTGTGTGGTTGGATAATTGAAACATCATAACAGGTTTCGAATATAACATTTGTAAGTGCGATCTGAGTAGGGTAAATGGAAAATGTAGCAAGAAAGATGGAAGAGCAGTGGTTTGTAAATGAAGAAATGTAGTGAAGAATTAAAGGCTTATTTTACTATCAATATCTGTAAAATTAAATGGCTTTTGGAAGTAATTACAAATAACCTCGCCTTCTAAAGCTTTTTTAATTTTAGGTGTAATGTCATAACCTGTTAAAATAGAGAATTTTATATTTGGATAGAGCTGTCTAGCTTTTTCTATAAACTCAATTCCATCCATTTCGGGCATTTGCATGTCGCTTATTACAACGGGAATATCATCATGTTTTTTGAGTAACTCTAGACCATCTAAACCAGATAAGCCAGTTATAACCTCATATTTCTTTTCAAATAATGTTTTAAAAATCAATAGGTTAATGGGTTCGTCATCTATGTATAAAACCTTAGTCATTTTTACTCATTGCTAATTGGTAATGTAATTGTAAAAGTTGTTCCTTCATTTAGAACAGAATTACAACTAATACTACCTCCATGTTCATTGATAATTTGGTTGGTTATTGATAAACCTAAACCAGTTCCTTCTCCAGAGGGTTTTGTAGTAAAAAATGGGTCGAATATGTGTTTCAGGTTTTTTTGGTCTATTCCTTTGCCGGTATCATTGATAACAATTTCTAATTGCTTGTTGATTAAAGTGGTAGTGATAGTGATTTTACCCTTTCCTTTGATTGCTTGCAAGGCGTTGTCAAAAAAGTTTAAAAATGCCTGATGTAGCTTATTTTCAAAACCGAGAAAAGGAGGGAGGGTAGAATGGTAGTTTTTTTCTACTTCAATCCTGTTTTTGAGTTTAGCACCAAGCATCGTTAGGCAGTTGTCTATAACTTGATGAATATCAACGTTGTATTTTTCATCAGAATCAGTTCTACTGTACTTTCCAAGAGACCTCACAATATTGGTGGTTCTCTCAACGCCTTCGTTTATGGCCTTGAAGAAGACTTCTAACTCGGAGTAATCATCGGGGTGCTTGTTTTGAATATGATCTTCTATTATCAATGCTCCATTTTGAATGTAGTTCATAGGGTTGTTAATCTCATGAGCTACACCAGCCACCAAAATACCTAAAGTGGCCATTTTTTCAGTTTCAATCAGCTTTTGTTGGGCATCTTTGAGGTTCGTTAAAGCAGATTCTAATTCTTTTCGCTGCTCAATAAGATCACTATTGGTTACTGAAAGCTCGTTGTTTGATGATGCTAGCTCAGCTGTGCGTTCTTTTATCGTTTGCTCCAGTTTCTCGTTGTATTCTTTGAGTTTGTTTTCAAGATTTACCTTTTCGGTTATATCAACCAAAGTAGACAAGTATTTTACCTTACTATGGCTATTCAGAGGCTTAGAAGAGAGTAAGCCGTAAATATGATCATTGGCAGGTGTTTTGGCTTTGATTTGGATGTTATCAATAGCTTCACCCTTAATTACTATTTCATGAATTTTATTTGCACTTTCTTCATCAAGAGCAAACCCCAATTCAGTCATAGATTTATTAAAAACTTCCTCTCTCTTGAGATTATACCTTTCAAGAAAAGCTTTGTTTACGAAAACGTTCTTTCTGTTTTCATCCGCAATATTTAAGATGTATGGAATCATGTCAACAACTCCTCGGAATAATGATTCACTTTCCTCAAGTTTTCGAGTTGTATCCTCAATATCAGATAAGTCAATAGCAGCACCTCTAAATCCTATTAATTTTTCATCATCGCGAATAGCACTGGTGATAATCTGAGCAGGGAAAACGGTACCGTCTTTACGAATGGCATTGTATTTATTGAAAACGGGCTCGTTCCCATTAATTAAATTCAAAATGTTATTAGCCGCTCTTTCATGTTCTTCAGATGCAAGAACATCATAAATAGTGAGTTTGTTTGTAATATCTTCATCAGGATACCCAAACATTTCTAATGACGCTTTATTGGTGTAAGTAATTACTTGGTTAAGTCCAGTTTCGAATATGGTTATAGGAAGCAAATCAACCAGGTCTCTGAATTTTTTCTCACTGGCTCTTAATTCATTCTCAGCCTTAATTTTATCAGTGATATTAATTGCAACTCCACGTATCCCAACAAACTCTCCCTGCTTAATCATTGGAGTAGTAAAGGCATTGAAATAGAAATAGTCTCCATTTTTTCGGATTCCAGTGTACTGGTATTCAAATACTTCTAGGTTTAGTGTTCGGTTTAAGTTGTTGTTTATTATTGAGATATCTTCTTCAACAATGTTTGAGAATTTCATGGTTCTGATTTCCTTTTCAGAATATCCAAACTCTCTGTATCCACTTTCATTGAGGTATAAAATGTTGCCTTCTAAATCGCCTTCAAATATGATTTGGGGCGATGTTTCACTGAGCTTTTTGTAGCGATCTTCCTGTTCTTCTAATTTTTTCTCAACCTCAATACGAAGCGCGAGGTCTTGTTTAGCTTTTTCTAATGCATTATTATTGATAGTAAAGATGTAATAGCCAACAACTGCTACAAAAGCCATTGCCACTACGGTATCTGTAAAGTAATGGACAATCTCACCTTCAGTTAGCTTATATTGCTCGGCAAACACAAAAATGAATACAACGGTAGTTAGGATGTTTAATGCAGGGTAAATCCACAAATAAATCTTCCTCCCATGAATCAGAAGAGGAAGCATGGCAAGCATGGCAAATGTGTTTATCGGACTCGAAAAACGGATTAGCAATGTGGTTGTTTGCGTAAAACATACGAACCACATGCCTATGAGAATGCTTATTGGTACTAAATGTGAAACGATGGTATAGTACCCCTTTACCAATAAATATTGAAAAAAGGAGATGATAACTATTAAAGATCCAAAGGTGACTAACTCATAAATGTGTGCTTCAAGAGCGTTGTGATTAAAGCCGTAGAAAAAAAGGAGTCTTACAACTGCTAAAGTTGATACGGTAAGGATTATGGCCAAATTCATGTAGAATAAAAATTCTACCTTCTTAACCAACAGATAATCTGTTTGGTCATATGCTTTTGTCCATGTTTTGTTTTCCTGATTCACCTT
>MDTF01004328.1_pt1 | contig 90348 bp, 94 predicted proteins | sample 811191 | NCBI WGS metagenome assembly MDTF01 (sample SAMN05326649, study PRJNA326480) | marine metagenome | isolation source: seawater | place: Southern Ocean | collected 2011 | reverse complement strand
GCGTTCAATCTGAGCCATGATCAAACTCTTCAATTAAATATCGAAATTTTGAATTGTCGTTGTTGACACTCTTAATGAGTGCCCACACAGATTGTCTTGCTATAAATTGTTAAAGAACAATGCAGAACTTCGTTCTGCTGCTTCAGCGTTCTTTTAGAACCTGCCGAAGCGGGATGCGTATAATACGCTTTTGGTTTTCTGCGTCAACACTTTTTTGAAAATTTATTTTCGAAGCATTGTCGCTGTATACCGCTTCACATAAGGCTTTCGCACTATGCCGGGTTGGCCTGTTTGGGCGTTCCCTTTCGAAGTGGGGCGCATTTTAGAGATTTATAATTAAAGGTCAATACCCATACCTAACATTTCTTGTAATTTTGTGATCGAACGAATACTTTGTAACCAATGTGACAATTTTGTCAGCTATTGTTGAACTAAATCGTAAAGTGCTGTTCAAAATTTAGCTAAAAAGTCTCTTTACTATTATAAGTAGGGTTTGAACATGAATCGTAGTTGTTGCTTTATCCTTGGTTCGCTGATGTTACTCACTAACCACTGTGCGCTTGCTATTACAGACACAGCTGTTAAAGAAAGTGAAAATAAGGTGCTGCAAGTTTTCATTAAGCGCCAGGTAAACCAGTCGATGTCTGTAGGTCGGGCAGTTGGCTCGATTACCAGTAACTATCCAAATGAAGTTGAAACCATCGTAGCAACTGCACTCGATTTATACCCGGAAAATTACCAGGAGATCATCCATGCAGCAATTTCCTCGCAACCTACGGCTACGTCTAAAATTGTAAAGATTGCTATAGATAAAGAAGTCAGTAGCTGCCCTAATATAGTACAGCTGGCGATACAAGCTGATCCCAGTTACGTGGATTTTGTGGTTGATGCCGCTGCAAATTCGAATCCGGAACAGCTTAAAGACATTGTGCGGGTAGCGGTTCTTACTGAGCCGGATTCTGCCGATACTATAGTACAAACCCTTACTGCTGAGCATCCTAATGAACTGGTTGACATTCTTTCCAGCGCTATTCGTGCCGTACCACTGGTAGGTGAGTATGTAGTGGATGCATTACTGGCAGTATTCCCAGGCGAAGCTGAAGCGGTAGTGACTACAGCAGTTCGTGAATCCGGTGAACAGCGGGAACAGGTACGCAAGATTATTGAAGCTGCGCATCAGGCCGGAGTAGATGAAGACTCCCTTAAACGGTTTGCTATTAATGGTGGTGCCAGCGAAGAGGAGTACAGTGCGGCGGTACAGCAGGATAATTAATTATCCTGGACTCACTCCCGCCTTCCCGCAAAACGCTTGCGCTAATCTGGAATAACACAAATATCAATACCCGTCATCCCCGCGTGCTTCTGGCGGGGATCTCCTTGCTGGTTATCGTAGAGTTCAAAAGTGCTTTAATGAAAAGGCTGATTTGGCTGGGCCAACCTTTTTAGGAGATCCCGGGTCAAGCCCGGGATGACTGTATTGAACTTTCTTGTTCGCTCTTTTCTTTAATCGAGAAGTTTTCACGGCGAAGCGTCAGGTTAGGGTTATATGCCGGATCATGGGCAATCACCTCAGCCCAATTAGATTTTAAGTAATCAAGCTCCGCGTTAAAGCGGGCCATTTTCTCTTTACTAACATCCAGCCCTCGCGACACCGACTCATGGTGGTAGAGTTCGGCTTCAGCGCAATAGAGGTTTCTAACTCCTTGGGCTCTAACCCGCAGGCAGAAGTCTACGTCATTAAACGCGACAGTGAGATCGGTTTCGTTTAATCCCCCCACCGCATCAAACAACGACTTTTTCACCAACAAACAGGCGGCAGTGACTGCACTGTAATTATGTGAGGCAATTAGCCGGTTCATATAGCCGGGATGGTATCGGGGAAAGTATTTATGGGCATGCCCGGCTCCACCGCCATAGCCCAATACCACTCCGGCATGCTGAATACGGTCGTCGCCGTACATGAGCTTCGCTCCGACACAACCAATATCTTCTCTTAACGCATGACCAACCATATATTCCAGCCAGTCCGGGGTGATCACTTCGATATCGTTATTGATCAGTCCGATCACTTCTCCTTTGGCCTGCTGCGCAGCAAAGTTATTGATAGCCGAATAGTTAAAGGGATGTGGGTATTTTAGTACTCTGATCTTCTCGTGTTGATTAAGCTCCTCGAAATAAGCCAGGGATTCAGGCTCATCGGAATTATTATCCACCAGCAGTATTTCAAAGTTCTGGTAGGTGCTCTTAGTTAAAATAGACTCGATACACTCTTTTACCAGTTCTTTAGCATTTTTGGTGGGTATGATGAGCGAGACTAAAGGCGTATTAAATATTGGCCACTGGATAACATTAACGAGTTTGTCGGACACTACCCTTGAACGAGCGTCTATAGTGTTAACGAGCTGAGTAATCTCTTTAAGCTGAGCACGTTTTTTGGCATTGCTATCGGGGCGGTGAATTAACGCGTAAGGAAAATGCTCGACCACCATACCCGGCGATTTAAGCCACCATTCACCAATGAGGCCAGCTATGGACTTTGCTGTTATGGTGCTAATTGTTTTTCTCCAATCTGCAGGTAGCACAACGCCTGTTTCGATATACCCGTAGGTTAACTGATAATCCGGATTCCAGTCTGGCAACATTCGCGCATTCTCAAAGGTGTTGCCTGCATTTTTTTCGTCGGTATCCACATAGAGTAATGCAGTGATGTGCTGACGAGCCAATAACGCCAGTGTTGATGGATGCAGTTCATCACCACACTCTAATAATAGCAAGGGTACATTCTCTGACGTTACAACATCATCCGTCAGGTGGTTAAACGCGGTAATGTTTAGCGTTTTTGTATTGGTCTGCTGTTTAAACAACGTGCACTGTACAAGAACGGATTCAATATGAGCCGACTGATGAACTAACGATGCCAGGGTTTTTGATACTCCCAGCGCATCATTACCTATAATCGCGACTGAAATTTTCGCGTGCAGTACCGGTAAATCAGCGAGTATTTGATTCATGTCGCTGGCTTGCTTAGCTAACGACTGATTGTAAAGTGCCTGAAGTTTTTTCTTACTCGGAAAGCCGTAAAATAAACCAGACTTTTGTAATGAACGGCTATATAAAGACGTTAACGCCGGGTTTTTCTTGGCAAAATTACGCACCGGCTTGGGGACAAGTCCTACCCCGGCCTTAATAGCCAACATTGAATATTTTTTTAAAGACATGCGCGAAGAATTCACAAACCTTGTTTAGTTATTATCCGGTCACCGGTAATACCAACGTGCTGTTGACGTTTGATGAACAAATTTTAGTCCAAATGGAAGCATTTTAATCGCGAAACGGTCCAGCAGGCCTAGTGGGCTAAGTCAAAGGACTGTGACAAAGAGTAAAAGGTTTCCATAATAACCCCTTTGGGCAACGTTCGTGCACCATTCATACTGCGTTAAATGTTTTTCATTTAGGCCCACTCGACCTTCAAACAGCCTCTTTGTCTAAGTGGCGCACGAACCGCTGTAAAAATGAACAACCAAGGTCAACAGACTCTAGCAACCGGCGGGCAGTATCGCCTAAAAAACAAAAAGGGGCAATCTGCCGCCACAACGAGTACTCGAACAAGATAGCCATCAACCTAGCTAGACGTTGATTAATCGAACATATCAAATGGAAAATCGTCAAAGGGCAGTTCGGACATGGGAACACGCGTGAAATTAAATGATTGAAGTCGTGCCGTTAGGTGCTTCTGCAACCCTTTAACCGTTTTAATTTCCCTGCACTTTGCCATGAGATTCTCAACATCTTGCTCAAGCGCCTGCCGATATTCTCGTAAGCCTTTTTCCCGGGCGGCCTTTGTGCCACCACCAAAGCGCTGCCAAATTATCACACTCAGTCCGTCACCGCGTCGCAACTCGTGATAATCGGCGTTTAACTGTTTAACCTTGTCTTTTAATATTGTTTCTAACTGCACAGTTAAATTGTCGTTTAACTCCAACTGATATTCTGGCAAATACTGCTGTGCTAACAAAAATATAGCCAGCGGATCCTTAACGTCCCTGGCGTGTGAAAGTTGTTGCATCAAACCCATTTTTTCAGCCTTCTTATCCGGGTCGAGTTCCCGGTCAGGATGCAGCTTTTTAGCTAACTGCCGATAGAGTCTGTTGATTTGTTTATCGCTGAACAAAGCAGTAGCTACATCGACATTCGTATTATGGAAGTCTTGATTATGTTGTTGGTACGAATGATCGTGTTGATCTGACTCGTCATGAAAATATGGCGACTCCTGCCCGTGAATATCTTCATCATCACCCACGTAACCTGATTCCATTTTATGTTTGAGCACCGATTCAAAATAGGCCATTGCCTTATGCGGGTCATGGATCAACTCAACCAACTCTTCGTCACTGAGTTCTATCTCTTCTCCAAGCATTAGCGACAACTCAATCCGGTAATGATCGAGTTGCTCCTCAGGTACCTCGCTGGAGTTGGGGTTCTGCTTAATTGAGGTGACTATCGCTTCATTAAAAGCGTCCCTCAAGTCATTGGTATTCACAGGATTAAACGGATTCGACTCAAGTATCGTTAATTCTTCCTGGATCCAATCCAGCAGGGCCTCATGTTGCCTACCCTTTATTGATTTACGCGACACAAAAGAAACTAGATGGCGGATCCACTGCTCGTTAGCCCGGCAGACCTCCTGTTCAATGGGTTCAACCGATTGCTTGAAGTACGCCATAAACGCTTCAAGCTTAGCCTGATAACGGTCATTTCGTTGCTGTTTTTTGTTAACTTCTACCCACAGTTTATCGAGCGTCTCCCGTGCTTGGGCGCTTTGGCTTCCTGAGGAACTCACTGATACAACCGTTAACCCACTATTGCTATTGATGTGACCTTGCTTAGCCATTACTTATCTCTTTGTAGACCTTCATTCCAATTTGCCAGCATACTGTTAGCAAACCTTTCATTACATTCAGCGATCCTACCATGTTTGTTTTGCTAAACCGATGTTACTAACCACTATTGCAGTAAACGTATGCGCTCTCATCCCCTGTCATAGCCGTGACAAATACAACCAAACTATTGTTACTTACATCCTAGTTGCCGTAACTGCTCGGATAACAGACTGAATGGAATTCTTTCTTGTTCCAGCCTTAAGCGCGGTTGCCAATGATCTGCTTTTAGCTTTGTATAGAGTGCCGCTTCGGTGGGTAAGAGGTTGGGCAAACTTTCCGGCGTTTGGCGTTTGTTAAGTTCTTCCTCACCCCAAAACGGCTTGGTGGCTAACAATGTCGCCTCATCCATCAACAGCGACTGCGTGTTGCTAAAATAACCACGTATTTGTGAGAGCATGGCAAAACCGTCAGTATCAATATCGCCCCAGTAATATAGTCGGCAGTTGTTTAACCAATGTATCTGTTTGAGCAACTGAATGCTATAGCCTTTACCAAAGATCACCAGCGCATTTTTCACATTGGGAAACGCCAGACCATTTACCAGGTTTTCCGTTATGAAGACACGGTCGACCATTAACGATAACTGAGCAAAATGGCTAATCGGTAGCGAAATATCCCGCAACCCGCCAACTTCATAATACAGTTGTGGATCAAGCAGTCGAAAGCGTATCTGCGGCTCATCAAAACGCAAACCAAAGCGCTTTTCAAAACCGTGTTCACCCATCTGCGTATACTGGCTGTTAATCGCGTCTGCGGGTAATACCGCATCTAACAGCGTTTTTACGGTTTGCTTGCGGTGTTCTATAAATTTACTGTCTACCCCGGCAACGGGTAGCTCGCGCAGATAACACCCGGGTAACGGATTCGCCCTGAAAAAGTGCGCAATTGCAATAAGCTTCTCCCACTCACCCGCATGATTCAGTAACTGTTTAATCGATACCTGCTGGCCAATGCGCACATGGGGCAAACCCGCTTGCAACCGCTTGGCATCGGCAATGAATTGCTGCCATTCCTGCCATTTACCGCAAAACCGGGCCAATGCTTCTGGCGACTCAAACACCACAGCAACGGGGACATTCTGACGCCCCATAGTGGCATAACTGACTTGTTGTTTAAGCAGACTCACACCAGCATGAGGCAGAAGCTCCCGCTCAAAGGCCTGTTGAGCGGCCGTCAGTACGGCAAAATCGTGCAGCAGTTGTTTGTCTGTCGGCCGCTTGAGTGAAACCTGCAAAGGAAATGACAACTCGCCACACAGCCACTGCTTGTAGAACACCTGATTTTGCCATTGCTTTTGCAGTTTTGCTTTCAGCGCTTTTACTATCTGCACCTATTCAGCCCCTTATTCACGTTTAAGCGCTGGGTTTTGTTCTACCTCTTCCACCAGCGCTTTATATTGCTGCTGCGATTTGTGTTGTGCGAGCCGCTCACGATATTCTTTTATCGTCATATTCAGCACCATGGAACGATTACTGCGCTGATCAACAAAGTGCACTTGTTGTACGTAGTGTTCAATGACATCGAGTTTCTGTAGCGGCGTTACCAGTAACAGCTGAAGTCCGAGTTTTTTAAACAATTCAAGTCCAAAGCGCGTACTGTCTTTTGAGCCACGGGCAAAGGCTTCGTCAATCACCACCAAATTAAACCGGCGTTTGGCTTTTGCGCCGGTCTCGTCATCCACCAGGCGATATTGCAGCAGGATGGCCGCTGCCAAAATGGAATACGCCAGCTTCTCTTTCTGCCCGCCGGACTTACCCCCTGAGTCGGAATAACACTCTTTCTCACTGTTATCTTCACGGTATCGCTCAACCACATTGAACAGTTGCCAGTAACGTACATCCACTACTTTCTGAGTCCACGTCGGCTCGTTGCGCATTTGCTCAATCAGCGCTTTGACCTGCTCGAACTTGTGTTCGGAATATAAATTGTCGTCGGTAGAAAACTCCACGCAACTCTTCAGGCGCTGCTTGAACTCACGAATATCCAAATCCGGTGAGGAAATACTGTCTATTTCAATATAGGTGCCCTGCTGATAATCCAGTTCCCGTAGCGAACGGTTGATCATACTGACTCGCGCATCGATTTGCTCTTCCTGCTTATCCAGATAACTGCGAAACAGCGCCATCGAACGAATGGTGTCCTGATTAAGCATTTCTTTAAAACGGGTTTCATGGCGGGGTAAGTCTTCATCCTGCAGTGTTTTCAGCATCTGCTGATATTCAGACAGTGACTGCTCACTAACGTCCAGTTCGGTTACATCGTTAGGGAAGCGGAAAGCAAAATCTTTCATGGCGGTGAGCATCTGCTTTTCCCGCTTACTGCGTTTCTCCTCAAGATGCTGGATTTTTTCATTCAGTTTGGTGCGTAACACCGAGCATTGGTTCGCCAGCATGTCGATGCGTATTTGCGCCGCACCGTGCTTTTCATACAAGGCGGAAAGATCCGGGTAGCAACGCTGCTTTACCTGTTCGGATACCGCGTTACACTCGGCTGTCTTTTCAGCCAGGATCTTATGATCGTCTTCCAGCTTAGTCTCAAGTTTACCCAGTTGTTGATAGTGCGCTCGAAACGCTTCTTCCACCTGGGTTAATTCGGTTTGTGCGTGCTGAAACTGTTGTTGTAATTCCCGCAATACATCGGAGCTTTGTTCCAGGACCCGTATTTCTTGCCTGGCGACTTCCAACTGATTGGCAAACTGTGACCAGTTGATTTGCTCAAAGGTTAAGTTAAAGTCGCTGAGATTTTTGGCCTGACGACGCAATTCTTCAATATCGCGACGCTGGCTGGCGCATTGCGCTAACGTGGTTGCCATGGCCGCGGCATCAGTTTGCAGTGCACGTATTTGGGCGGCCAGCAGGTCGAGTTTTGCCTGGTTACTCCAGCCAAGTACAAAGCGGCTTTTGTCATGCAAGCTGTGGCGATCGTCTTTCTCGTGACGAAAACGACCTGACTTCACCTGCCCCTGCAAACTAATGGCTTTTTCACTCCGACGAAAGTCAGTCATTGACTCGCAGCACTGATAGTCAAAACGCTGCTGTAACTCGCGATGCAGCCATTGAAAGTGCTCACTGTCGCGCTTGATTTCTATTTTTGCCAGCAGGGAGTCCGGCTGCGGCGATTGCGGATAGTAATTCTCGGTACTTTTAACACGGTAATACACCAATCGCGTACCCAGATGGGTGTTTTCAACAAAATCACTCACATCAGCGTACAGTGAATCCGGCACCACCAACGACAGCGCAAAGTTGTGCAACACCCGCTCAATGGCACCCTGCCATTGAGTCTGGCTCTGTTTTACCTGCACCAACTCACCGACAAAGGGTAACCGGCTTTCCTCTACCTTAAGATATTCACACAGTCGCTCGCGGATGTTTAACTGGCGTACCGGAATATTGGATTTGCGATGACGCAGCGCCTCCAACTCTTGCTTCACCGCCTGTTGTTGTTGCTGTAACTGGTAGTATTGCAACTTGTAATCGTCTTGCCGGCTCTCAATATTTTCGAGTTGCTGTTGATGTTGTTCAAACAAAGAATGCGATTCACGTATATTGCTGACAAAGTTATCTGCTGTTAGCGCTTCGGGCAGCCCGAGCTGCTTCACCAGTGCGAGATAGTTATCACACAAACGCTTACTTTGGTTTCTTGCTTCATCTAAGCCTTTAATTTTATCTTGCAGTTGCTGCAACCGGCCCCCACCGTTTTGATCGATATCGCTTCTGAGCTGACTTACCGTTTGATTAAGGCGACGTTTCTGACTTTGCAACTGCTGTTCATCAATGGCCAGTTTTTCAAGCTCACCTTGCTGGCGGACAATCCGCTTTTCATACAGTACAACCGCTTTCTCGGCCATAAAGCTGTCTACGTAATCACGGCAGAACGCAAAGTGTTGTTTTTCCTGCGCCGCCTCTTTCGCCTGCCGGCCATGTTTATCAATCGGTTGAAGTAAGGTAATTTTTTCACGAGCCGCGACCACCGCGTCGTGAAGTCGCTTTAATGATTCATAATTGCGCTCCAGTTCCTGAATTTGCCCCTCCACATCGGGCTGTTCAAGCATATTCTGGCGCACAAAGTCGGTCACAGAGCCGACTGATTTCATGGAAATAGTTTGATTAAACAACTCCAGCGCCTTGCCATCGGTACCTAACCCCAACCACTTACTGAAGGTTTGTTGATATTGATTAAAACTCTCAACCAGAGTGAGCTCGGGCATTTTTTGCAAGCGTTTACGCAACGCCTTAATTTGCGTACCAAAGTCGCTGAAGTGGGTGGCAATGTCGAGCGCCTCCGGAACAACAACGAACAAGCGTTTCACTTTGTTTTCGCCAGGTTTGAGCCAGAAGATCTGCGCCAGCGTTATTGTTTGTTGCAGTGCCACGGAGTGAAATTGTGCCAGCAGTACCGAATAGTGATTTCCCTTGCTACGCAAACCGACCGCACGGGCTTTACCCGACTCATCCTGCTGTGACGTATAATAGCCGTAAAAGTACGACTCCAGCGAACGCTCTTTGTTTTCAGCACCCGCAGCCTTATTAAACGCCAGCTTTCTGGGCGGAACCAGCAACGTAGTCAGGCCATCGACCAGCGTTGATTTACCGCTACCAATATTGCCGGTGAGCAAGCAATTATCGCCACTATTATCCAGGTGCCAGATCTGCCTATCAAAGGTGCCCCAGTTCAATACCTCAAACCGGGTTAAACGAAAACCCTGCCGCTGCGTTGCTTGTGATACAGGGGGAGGCTCGGAATGTATTGGCGCAGCGGTCTCTGTTAACGTGTCACTGCTCATCACTGGTTTCCTCTTTGCTATGGATATCGAATAATTCCGTGTACCGGACAATTTGCTCTGCTGTCACAAAGGCTTTGAGGATACGCTGGACTTCAAAATCATTTTTATGATTGGGTAACTGATTCAAAAAGCCCATTTGGGTGATCTTTTTAATCAGCGCATCAAACTCTTTGTGCTGCTTTACTTCGTTGCTGGCATCCGGGAAATGGGGGGCGAGCCACTGCCATATTTCCTGACGCTCAACAATAAGACGCGGACTGCTCTCTTCACTATCGTGTTCGGCCAGGCGCTTGCGTAAAAATATCAGCAGCAAGGTTTGCCCAAAGCTCAGTTGGCGACGGGTAATAAGCGAGGGGATCTCTGTTTGATCTTCTTCGGTATCAACCTCACGCTGTTGTAAAAATGCATACCCTTCTGCATCATCGAGTCGCAACGACAAACCGATCTGGTCAAAATAACTGCGGATAAGCGCCTGATCACGCTCCAGCACATCCCACAGGTCGCGATGTTTTGCCCGGTAAACCGGCCCTTTGAGCAGCCGGACCTTCAATGCCGCATGATGCTGCGCAGTCAAGGCTTCTGCAGATGCTTGTTCGTTCATGATGACGTATCCCGAATAAACGTAATAGTGGGTACCGACAGGGTGCGGCTAACGCCCGGCTCACTCTGCCAGCTAACGTGTTGCGGTTGTTGGGTGTCAATACTGGCAGGCACAACCTCTTCACAGGCCAGTTTAATGTAGCTGAGTACCTCATCAAGGCCGTACTGCAGGGGATAATCTTCCAGCACACCGGCTAAGGTCACCTGCCCCTGATGTTTATCCAGCGAAGTAAAGATCTGCTGCTGTAACTGCAGTTCGTCAATATGACTGACTTCAAACAGATTGGTTAAATCCACATCAGCTTCCTGGGCGCCCTCTTTGATGTCAGAATCCAGTTGTTCCGGTGTTTTAGGAACAAACAAGCCACGGCTGAGGTGAGGATAAATACTGGCCTGGATGCCAGCAATCTCGGCAAAATTCTGCTGCAAATGCAAAGGGGTGTCGGGACGATTCGTTTGATGTGCAACAGCTTCAAAATCGCGGATAAGCTCGAGAATGCGCCGGTTATCCTGCGACTGCTCCTCGATGTAGCGGCGCAGTTGTTCGGTAATTTGCTGTTTGGTGCGATTCACTTTGTCACCGGCCTCCAGCAAATAGCTGTAAAGGTGCTGGAGCAATTCGTCACTACTGACAAACTCGTGCCCCAATTGGTGGTGCATTATCTGCTTTAAGTTTTGTCTTAGAGAATCGCGCATTTGCTGGGTCATTAACAATTCAAAAAACGCGATAAAAGACTTTCCTTCGTCGGAACTGTTTATGACGTCTTGATCGGCAAATACGATATCCAGCACCCGCCCTTTCTGGCCACCTCCCAAGGTGATTTTTTTGCGGGTGTCCTTATCCAGGAGCCGAAAATTCGCCTCTACCTGCCGGAAATCACCGAGTAATTTGCGCGAAATATCAGAGACCAGATACAGCCTTTCCCGCACCTCGGTATCGTCCAGCCCAAGACTGGTGCCTTGTTTTACCGCCTCGATTTGCTGTTCAATCAACGCTTTTTTCTGCTGCAAGGCTTCTAGTTGCAAAGATTTATCGTTGGTAGTGCCCTGCACCAGCTCCCCAATTAAATCGATAAGGAGTTTCAGGCGCGATTCTGTGCCGACAAATTGCCGCCCCTGCAACTCTTCAACCCAGTGCAGCGCTTTTTCGACATCGGGCAATAAATCGCACTCTGGCTCATCACTGTTTTGCGGCAGGTACTTACGCAGATAACCGGGCTTTTGATTGATCCAGTCGTCGATATAGGCGCGGGCTGTTTTCGGGTATTTTTGCTCGCCATACACTTCAGCTACATCGCTTAAGTGGTAATCGAGCATTGCGATCAGTTCCTGATACGGCACCGCCCGGCGATTATGGCGAATAAACGCACTGTGAAAAAAACTCGTCATCAATGGAAAGTGTTGGGCGCGCAGCAAACGCAAAGCGACACTTTGTTCTTTAAATTGCTCCAAAAACTCTACGCTGAAATCGGCTTTCATTGCTTAACTCCCGGTAGCAACGGACTCACATCCATGTTTTTCAGCACCTCTTTATTCGCCAGCGCCAGTGGGAATTGCATTGGATCGAGCCTGTAATTTGCAGAGCAATCCACTCGCCATGCCTGGGTTAAATAGCCCAGCAACGCTTCGCGGGTTTGAACGGTTAAGCTGCCGTTCGTCATGTTGTAATCAAGTTCGATGGCTTGCTTATGCTTAACTCCCGGATGCGGTATTAAGTCCAAAGGGATGACATTATTCCAGGCCGTATCACTGAGCACCGACTCTGTATTCAGCGGTTGCCCGTCCAGTAAATTGATGTCTAAAAAACGATTGCTGACAAAATCCCTGAATGCCTGATTGCTTCTGTCGTAGCAACGTACGTGCCAGCGATAACCGTTATTAATGAGTGAATGGGGAACTAGTTCCCGTTCCGTTATGCCAGAAGACAGCGACACATAGCGACAGTGTATGGCTTTTTTATGCATGATGGCCCGTAACAGCGGCGCAATAGTCGATGATGAAGCATGAATAAGACGCACCGCTTCAACGCATACATCACTGGGTCGCTGCGGTAACTTAAATTTATCTGCGTCTTTGTTTGCCAACCTGAACAGCACTTCTTCCGCGTGATGCGGAAACAACGGTGAAAATTCGGCGGTACGGTAATAGAGCTTGGTTTGATGCCTTAGCACCAGGTTGTCTGGTGCCAGCGATTTATACAACGTTAAATCACGGGTGGCGGAGGCGATCCCCGTTTGAAAATGGCCAACCAGGTCCGCTCTGGCCACTTGCCCGAAGAATTCCAGACAAAAATCGATAAACGCGAGCCGTTTTTGCTGAGTTAATGTAATGGTGCTGAAATCTGCCATGTCTTGCCACTGAGTGTATAACTATTGTTCAGCATAACATGAAATCATAATGATGCAATCATTTTAATTCCAACAGTGCGCGTATAACTGGATCTAAGCTTCAGAAAACTCAGCAAAACAGCGCATACCTTGAGCAGGCCAGCGGATTGTCCTGCCGGGGTAGAATGTCACTCTATGCACATGCGAGAAAGCAAACGGCACTATAATAAAGTTATTTAGCTGCGTTTAAACAAACTATTACCGACGTAAACCCGGCTGGCTTCCTTCTATTTATCAGTTGCTCAATGGCGGACGAACGACCGTTGAAAAGTGAAAAGATCGTGCGCGCGTTCATTGGGTACAGTACACTAACCCTTAGGTTGCTACTCATGTGTTCGATAGATAAAATAGCTTTATCAATTGAAGGAGAAATCAATGGGCCAGCTAGTAAGAAAAGTTTCTGTAGCAAAACGCCAAGATCCGCTAATTGATTTTACGACATTGGCGAAAATTGGTCGTCATGCTTCTCGCTCTGCGCGAGAAAAAGCTTTAAGCCAAGGTGTAGGCTTCACCTATGCCAAAGGTGGTCGAATTATGAAGCGTAACCCCGATGGTACTGAGCAACTTATTCGGGTCATGGATGATATGAATGACTTTCCAACTCTCCAAGCCGATTTATGCCAAGACTGAGGTTAATTGCCGGCCCAATGGCCCTCATTAAGATAAAAGATATAGTGATGCTGGCATTTTGTGACGAGTAAATCAGGAAACGTATCTGAAAATTTGCGAATGACTACAGTTTTGCGCCCGATAAGCTCAAAAGTGTCTTTTATGGCTTTTCTATAGATGTTTGTTTGTGCACCGCCCCAGTTCTCAAGGGTATAGCTTACAATCTCGCGAATATCGGCTTCAGCATCATCCGTAATGTCATACAAAGGCATTGTTTTATTTAGCGTTCGCTATTTCTTCATCAAAAATTTCATCAACGGACTTACTCGAAATTTTACCTGCTTTGGCGGCGGCAACACGCGGCGCTAGATACGCCTCAAGCTTTTGTAAGGCGGCTTGCTCGTCTGCATTAGGTAGTGCCCGTTCAAGCACATAGCTTTTGATACTCTTGCCTTGTAAGGCAGCTGCGGCTTTTAAGTTCTGATGCTGCTCAGGCGTGATTTCTATAGATAATCGCATAAATACCTCCTAAGCATTTGATGATAAATGCTCTGATTTCATCATAATGGGATTTACAACAATTTGTCAATTTTGTACAAATGTTGTTTAACTAACCGACTAATGTCACATAAGAAAAATTGCTTGCAGCGCTGGCGAACAGGCAAGAAAAAAGGCCGTACTGGATAACCTTAATACAGTTATTCGAATAACGATCGCTCATAGGTTGGACATTAAGGATTAACCGAGACCAAGCCATGCTTCAAGCGCCCGGTTTTCCTATCTCTGGCAGGCAGGATGTGCCCGATTGGCACATCTTGATAGATAATTTACTGCCCAATTCCACGTTTGTATAAATTCAGATTAAGCGTCATGGAGTATCGACTCCATTAATAGATAAAACCAGCTTTGCGTATTTTTCGCGACCATGAAGCTCGATATATCGGCGCCCATCAGACGTTGAATACTAAACCCAATACGCCGTTTCACCAATAATGCCAGCAAACTGCCATATCAGTCCCTCCATCAAGCCCGTATTCCGAGTATTGAACTTACGTAAACTGCAGTAGAGTTTCCACTCCTTGAAGAGTAATTCTATCTGCCAGCGCTAGCTGTATAGTTGTAAGACTGCTTGTACTGCGTATTGCTCTCGCGGCAAGTTCGTCGCCCAATAGGTTGGCTCTGATTTACCTGGAGGCCAACTCGCTATCAGGCGATCTGACATGGCGAATCAATGCCATAGAGTTTACTTTTTTGACAATACCGATCTGCTGCTACCAATTGCAGAAATTAACCCAAATGGTTTTCTGGATGTAAAAGAAAAGGAATATAACTCAGTTAAACCCGGCTGGTTTCGTACAAATGTTCTTTTAAAGTGGGATAAGGATAAAATCCGGATACTTCGCTGATCCTTTAGAAAATGGGCTGCACCTGATGCTTTCTCCCTGTTTTATTATCTCACTGTCTTATGGCCTTTAAAGAAATATCCCCACAGTAAGAGAGAAAGATCGAGTAACAATGAACCATTTTCTTTACGAGCCTGCCTAAAAACACACAATACCGCGCTACAATTACATCACTTAACTGATTTTAGCCCAGCAATATCCGGGGCAAAGCGAGCCAGCTTTGCTTTGATATGCTGTTCGATAACCGTTTTATCCGGACTCGAAGAAGCCGCGAGCAACGGCTGAAAATAGCGGGCAACATCGTTGCAGAGTTGAGCCACTAGCTTCTGTGCCGCCGCTTTGTGCATTCCAAGATTCATTGCCAAACGCACAAAACATTCCATACAATAATGACCAACGGCTTCATACGACGGACTAAACACGGCATTTAACTCACTCGCCAAAACACAAAGCGTTAAATCCTCGTTATAGTAATCCTGATAGGGTGCTACCGACACTACATCATACACCGGCGTAAAATCCCGCATCCTGACAGTCGCATCATCCGGGTGTCGGTACATCGACAAATTTTTACAATGGAGATCGTTGTTGCCTACCAGGTAGGCGAATAACACCTGCCTGACACCGTTGAATATTATCGCCATATTTCGCCCACTCGCTTCATATAATTTTTTCAGCACACCTTCATAAGAAAGGTTGTCACTGCCTTTATTCGATGAGTGGACGTTACACAAACTTGCGGCATCTTCAACAAACAACCGGCGACCATCGTCGCGCAAATCAAACCGACGGGTCACATAACACAGTTCACCGTCTTCAAAAGGCACCAGGGCGTTATCTGCTACATTAAATTTGCAGAGTCTGGCCAATTGCATGATGGCATGTTCGTTTTCCGGCAGATGGGGCAGATGGTCGGGGGCTGGTTTAACAATATACCGGCCATGGCCTTTTACCGGTACCAGGTAATTGCCTTCTAGATCCATGAATAATTTTTTCTGGACACCCGAGATAGATTGACCATCCAAATAGCGCGGCGCGGCACGATTAAATAATGCCTGGTCCCCTTTAACTCTTATCCCCGCTGCGGGCAGGCGGGTTAACGTAAACATCTTCTTCAGAAACGCCGGGGAGTATGGTGCAGCTCCGCCTTTAAGTGATATTTGGCCTAGCTGAGCAGTCATAATCTCACGAATTCCTTTTCCATATTCACCACAGATAGCGCCCCAATCAATACCCGGCCATTATGCAATAGCAAGCCAAATTCATCACGTTTGTCTAACCGGGTATTGGTTGTTTGATACATTTTTATCCACCCTTCACTTAGCAGGTTTTCAAAAAATGAGGGAAACGCATCAAATATAAAAGCGTCGGCTTGCAAAGGAAACTGGTGGCCTATGGGCACACCGCTACCAAGATACTCCAAGACATACTGATAGGTATACCGTACTTTACCATTAGCGGTGAGTTCTGTGAGATAACCCGCCAGCAGGTTATTGGCATAGATGGCCCCCTGGCGATTTATTTCACTCATCGGTTTGAGCCTTTCTGGCTATCACTATTTCCATGCCCATAACATTCAGTACGGCATTTAACGTGTCGATTCTGCAAGACTCAACCGATTTTTTAAGACGGGTCATGGTATTTTTGGACACGCCCGCCAGCATGGCCAGGGTACTCAAATCCATTTGGTGTTGCCGAAGGTAATCATCAAGGACGTAATTAAACTGGTTGAGGTTCCCCGCTACTTCACTTGAGTTCATGGCCATCTTCAATTGCCTTTCCAGCGTTGATGTAGCGGCGGAAAGGCTTTGCTGGTGAGCAGATAAAGCCTGATGTAACAGCTCGTTATTCTCTGAAGCGCTCATAAACAACCTTAAAAAGTGATTATATAAAGTAAAATACAATATAGTCACCATTCAATGCGAAGTAAAGACAGAAAATCACCATTAATAGTGATTATAAAACTTAACCATCAAAAAATAACAATAAAGAGTGACCAACCACAAAAAATCATCACAAATAAGGAAAATGTGAATAATATAACCCTGAAATCATAATAAAATAGTATCATCTTAGTAAAAGTGAACAGTCTCATACGCCAGTAAGGCTCATCCATAGATTTATTTTTAGCTATTCCTTTGTTGCCAAACGCAGTTGTTCATTTACTGTGGTAACTCAACGGCAACGATAAAGCGGAAGATAAAAGATGCGGACACTGACAATAGAGGTGTGGAGAAGGTGAATTGGATTAGACTTGCAAATACTTACCGCATTGCCGGCGCTTGTTATACGAAAGGTGGGATATCCCCAAATAGCACAAAGGGGGCAACTTGCCCCCCTGTTATTTGCGTTAAATATCGAGTTAAACGACGATTATTTAAGCAGTGCCTAACCGCTCCCCCTGATAGCTACCGTCTAATACAGCCTGCCACCAGGCGGTGTTATTTAAATACCATTCCACGGTTTTCGTAATGCCGCTCTCAAACGTTTCCCGGGGTGTCCAGCCTAACTCTTTTTGAATTTTGCTGGCATCTATGGCATAGCGCATATCATGGCCGGGGCGATCAGCTACGCTGGTAATGAGATCGCGGTAGCTGCCTTCGGCCTTGGGTTTTACTGCATCGAGGATGTCACAAATGGTGTGCACCACTTCGATGTTTTGTTTTTCGTTGTGACCACCGATGTTATAGGTTTCGCCAATGTCGCCCTGGGTAGCCACCACTACCAGCGCCCTGGCGTGATCTTCAACATATAACCAGTCACGAATTTGGTTGCCTTTGCCATACACAGGCAGAGGCTTGCCTGCCAGCGCGTTTAAAATCATCAGCGGAATAAGCTTTTCCGGGAAATGGTAAGGGCCATAGTTGTTAGAACAGTTTGTGACTACCGTGGGCAACTTGAAGGTACGCAACCAGGCGCGAACCAGATGATCCGATGCCGCTTTCGAGGCTGAATATGGCGAGCTTGGTTCGTAAGATGTTTCCTCGGTGAACAGCGGTAGATCGGTACCTGTAGCCACTTCATCCGGGTGTGGCAGGTCGCCGTATACTTCGTCGGTGGAAATATGGTGGAAACGGAACCCCGCTTTCTTGTCTTCATTTAATTGAGCATAGTAAGCACGGGCCTGCTCAAGCAGTACGTAAGTACCCACTACGTTTGTTTGAATAAATTCACCGGGGCCGTCAATTGAACGATCGACGTGGCTTTCAGCGGCCAGGTGCATAATGATATCAGGTTGATACATATCCAAAACACGCTTTACTTCTGCGCCATCACAAATATCTACTTGTTCAAAGTGGTAACGCTCATTTGAGTCAACCTCTTTAAGTGACTCAAGATTACCGGCGTAGGTAAGTTTATCCAGGTTGACCACTGTGTGGCTGGTATCGTTAATCAAATGGCGCACTCCCGCCGAGCCAATAAAGCCCGCGCCGCCGGTTACAATAATGGTTTTTGCTGTTGTCATGCTATTAAGTTCTCTGCTGCGCTTACACCAACTCATCCATCATAGCGCTTAACTGTTCGCGCCAATGGTTAAGGGGTGAAGTAAAAGTCTCTCGCGTTAAAGTTTTATCCAGAACGCTGTAATGGGGGCGCTTTGCCGGCGTGGGATAAGCGCTGCTCGGAATGGGTTTTACCGGCACGGCCTGTTGCAGTAAGCCTTTTTCCAGCCCTAATTGCTGAATGGCTATGGCAAAATCATACCAACTGCATACGCCTTCATCAGACCAGTGATATACGCCTGCTGTGCGATGAGAAGCCGCTTCCACACAGGCACGCGCCAGGCCTTTGGCCCAGGTAGGGCTGCCAATTTGATCGTCAATCACGCCTAGCTGAGGCTTCTCTGCCATCAGGCGAAGCATGGTTTTTACAAAGTTATTGCCATGGCTGGAATATACCCAGGAAGTACGCAGGATGGCACTTGCTGCTGGAAGAATCGAAGTCACTTCGGCCTCACCCGCCGCTTTGGTTATACCGTACATGCCCTGCGGCTCGATGGCATCATCTACCGTGTAGGGTGAGCCTTTTTCGCCGTTGAATACATAGTCGGTAGATACATGCACAAAAAACACATTATTGCTTTTGCAATATTGCGCCAGGTTGGCTACCGCTGTTTGATTAAGCAGATAAGCATTTTCTTCATCTGACTCAGCTTTATCCACGGCGGTATAGGCTGAGGCATTGATCACTGCATCAGGGTTAATCTTATCCAGCTTGGCGGCAATATCTTCGCTTGAGGTGATATCAATATCTTCCCGGCCGAGGCACATTGCCTCCGGTACCAGTCGGGCAATCTCCCAGGCCAGCTGACCGCTTTTACCGATAACCACGAGTTTAGTCATGATTCTTCCTTACAACCTTCATTCTTAAAACGCAGGCGCATCAATAAATGCAGTGCCCGCTTCATCCTTGCCCGATAAAGACGGCGCTTCGCCATTCACCAACGGCCACTGAATGCCAATGGTTGGATCGTCGTATTTCACCGATACTTCGGATTCCGGATGGTAATAATCCGTACACTTATAAACAAATTCTGCTGATTCACTGGTGACATAAAAACCATGCGCGAAACCAGCAGGCACCCATAACTGGCGTTTGTTTTCGGCAGAAAGATATACTCCTACCCATTTACCAAAAGTTTCAGAGTCTTTACGCATATCCACGGCTACGTCGAACACTTCGCCAGACGTAACACGAACAAGTTTGCCCTGAGTTTGCTCTAATTGATAATGCAAGCCGCGCAAAATACCCTGTTTAGATTTCGAGTGATTGTCCTGCACGAAATCAACGTCGGCACATTCTGCTTTAAACCAGTCAGTACGAAAAGTTTCCATAAAAAAACCACGCTCATCGCCAAACACGCGTGGTTCAATAATTTTGACATCGGGGATGTCTGTTTTAACTACTTGCATTGTTAATTCTATTCCTATCTTTAATGCTGTCTTTTCAGAAAGGGCATCGGCATATCCGGGTCTTCCTAACTATGCTTCGTCATCACAGAAAGTGCACACTATCCTGTCATCCCGGAAAGTGCGCAACGCTTATCCAGGCTCTCCTAAATCGCACTTCGTTGCCACTTCCCCAGACTGTTATGGAGATCCCGGCTCAAGGCCGGGATGACAATAAAATCGGCTGGGATGAAAAAATATTGGTCTTCATGCCTTATTCACTCTTCCGTCATCCCGGAAAGTGCGCAGCGCTTATCCGGGATCTCACAATCAATGCGCTGATGCTAATTAACCAAACCACTACGGAAATTCAGGCTGAAGACCAGGATAAACCAACCCGCGAAGCGAGTTACTTAACTCTGTCACCAATTACTTTCAGCAGGTAACTACCATAACCACTTTTCACCAGAGGTGCTGCCAGTTTTTCTAACTGTTCTGCGTCTATATAGCCCATGCGGTAAGCCACTTCTTCCGGGCAACAAATTTTAAGACCCTGACGCTTTTCTATAGCTGCAACGAAGTTTGCTGCATCGAGCAGGCTATCAAGCGTACCTGTATCTAACCAGGCAGACCCACGGCCCATTAACTCAACTTTTAAAGAGCCGTCTTGCAGGTACATATTGTTCAGGTCGGTAATTTCCAGTTCGCCACGATGCGATGGTTTTACTTCCTTGGCGAAATCGACAACCCTGTTATCGTAGTAATAAAGGCCGGTTACCGCATAATTAGACTTGGCCACTTCGGGCTTTTCTTCGATAGACAACGCATTCCAGTCATCGTCGAAATCAACCACACCATAACGTTCTGGATCATTTACGTGATACCCGAATACTGTTGCGCCTTCAGTTTGTCCATAAGCATTTTTAAGGGACTGACGTAAATCATGGCCGTAGTAGATGTTATCCCCTAAGACTAAAGAACAGCTATTGTTACCAATGAAGTCTTCACCAATCAAAAATGCCTGTGCCAAACCATCAGGTGACGGCTGCACCGCGTATTGAAGATTTAATCCCCAGGCTGAACCATCACCAAGTAATTCGATAAAACGCGATTGCTCTTCAGGCGTGGTGATGATGAGGATATCTCTAATCCCTGACATCATAAGCGTTGACAATGGGTAATAAATCATCGGTTTATCGTAAACCGGCATAAGTTGCTTACTGACCACTTTGGTTAGCGGATGTAAACGTGTTCCTGAACCACCCGCTAAAATTATTCCTTTTCTCATTTATACTTCTCAACCATACACAGAATAATAAAGAGATAATAACCTATCATCGAAGTGATAATAAGTATAAGTGGATTTCCCGATAAAGATAAACCTTCTTCGGAATAGCTCTTATTTAACCAAATCAGATTTAGCTAGAAAGTACGGGCGTACCCCGTCAAGAAAGTTGACTCCATCTAATCCTAAACAATATATGAGAATTACTTATATTTCTTCCAAAATCAAAGTCAAAAATATCAGAAATTTGTCGCATGCTTAGAAATATCCAGAGAAAGAAAAAGATCCAAATCAGATGGTATTCCTAAACCGTACATGCCGTTAGCTTCCTCGCCGATATTGTATGTACCTATTTTTGCCCCATAATCGGCCATCAGAGTGTATACAGGTGCCACATAAAACTCACCATTGCTGCGCCAATCTCTGTCGAGCATTACTTTAGCCTGATTAACAAAATCGCTTCCGCGAGCATAATTGTATATACCTACAGTTGCCTCATCTGATACGACAACCTTCTCAACGACCTCACACACAAAACCATCTGCTCCAATCTTGGCATAAGACCATTTAGGATCATCCGCTTTCATCGTTAACATCGCCCCGTCCAACGCTCTTCGCTCCATGTCTTCCAAATAATCATCGATGTCGAAATTACACCATTGGTCGGAATTGGCAATCATTAAAGGCGTATTGTTATCTATCAGATTTTCGGCTTTTAGTACGGTACATGCTGCACCTTCTGTTATACCGTCAATGCAAATAACCTCATAGTCGTCACAGGCTTTGTTGAAGACGTCATTTAACTGGTATGCTTCATAATGTTCCCTCTGACAGACAAAAATGAACTTACAAGTTCTGTGTTTTGGCTTGAGGTTATTAATCACCACTTCAATCATGTGTTTCCCGTGAACACTAATGAGCGGTTTAGGATCCTTATATCCGGCCTTGGCAAAGCGACTTCCCGCGCCTGCCATGGGTACGACGATATTTAATTCAGACATATAATTTCTCTTTTCTTATTGTCTTTGATTGTTCAAACCCAAAATTCAAATTCATTTATTCACCCATTGATTGAAGTATTTTATTGCATCTCTGAGCAATCCAGGCAGGTGGTTGACTTTCGTTGAGAATCTTTTCCGCAAGTTCTCTAACATGCACATCTTTTGTCTGCATGGTTTGCAATACACTTAATTTCGTATTCAAGTACACAGGATTTAAAGCTTCAGATTGTAATGCATTGTTTATATACTCTAAAGATTCCGACAGCATATTTGTTTTTAGGGCGTAGTCAGCTAATTTCCAAAGAAGATCTGGATTTGAGGAATAATTAACAATCTGTTTAAGAACAATAATAGCGTCGGCCAGATAACCTACTCGAGATAATGCTTCTGCATAGCCGTTGGCAAAAAAAGCTTTGCCATCTGAGAGTTGGAATGCATTTTTATATAATACCAAATAATCTAAAGAGCCATTATTCTCATTTTCAGCGATTGCGCCCAATACAAACGTTACTTCCGGACTTGCTGGCCAAAACAATTTAGCTCGTTGAACAGCTTTCCCAAAAAAGCGATTCTGTTCAATTCCCTGTCCCCTGAGTTGATGATACAAATAGAAGATAAAGCTCGGACAAAATAGGTGACTCGAAATAGCCGGAAAGTAACGATAAACCTTTCCGCCTGTACTGGACAATTCTCTATATATCTGAATTAATCTTCTTAATTCTGGTAAACACTGTCGAAGTCGCTCACCAGACAGATTGGATTTAGCCCCAACAAAATACAGGTCCTGCGATACATCGTTGGTAAAAAAAACATATCCATTCAATTTACTACAAGACTTAATAAAATCGTCTTGTGTGAGATTTTTATAATAGTCCCAACTTAACGAAGACGTACCTGGTGACATGGAAGGGTCGGTACGACTTGTACCATGTTCTGGTCGTCCGGTAGTGGCACAGGTGAAAATAAGTAATCCATCGTCCGAAAGATGTTCAATCATATTTTCAAACGTCTGTAAATAGTAAGGATTGTGCTCGAAACATTCACAGGAAATCAGCACGTCAAATTGCTTGCTTGATCTGAACTCATGCCCGGAAATTACGACATCGACGCCCGATCCTGATGATAAATCCAAGCCAGTATAATCGTCTGTCGAGAATAATTCCCGAATACTACCGTTCACCTGATGTGAACCGATTTCCAACACAGACTTACCGAAAAAATACTCAGGAAAAAGTGCTTTTATTGAAGCGACAAATTGAAAAGCCTGCCAATGCATTTGCCCTTCCCCAATCAGGACTCTTTCAAGTATTTGTCATTAAGGGCGCCTGGCACTTTAACGACAGCAGTAACGGTATCTTCCAGTGCCTCAAAGTCAGTATACTCCCCAGGTTCAATCTTAACTATTGAGCCCGCTTCGACAATCTCACCATTCATTTTTGCACGACCAGACACAATCACTGTGATTTCAGTTGCAATTTTATGGCAGTGAGAGGCCTCTCTATCTCCGGCGGAAAAGCGTTGAACAGCTACTTCAGCATCTGTGGTTTTATACAACGTCGGCTCAAAACCGCCAACAAACCATCCCCTTGTAAAATCGTCGAGCTTATGAATTTTCACTTTTTCTCTCGTATAAATAAGCGCTCATTGAAATCATTTTGTTGCCGTTATCCCACTGAATAACATCTGTTCCAATTAACGATAGACCATCAATGACTAGCTCAAACTCGATAACTGAACTCTTTCCGTCTACAAATATATTTGTCTCAGAAAAATCTAGCGTCGAACAACCTTTAAAAATACCTTCGATATATTCCAGTACAGGCGCTTTCCCTTTCAATTGAACAGACGGATCTGTAAGTTCAAAGCCGTCTGAGAAAAACTCGGATACCGCGTCAATATCTTTGTTTGAAAAAGATTCAACATACTTTTTTGACTGAATTAATACACTCTCATTGAGAAAATGACCGCCCAAAGTAGACTCATACTGTTCAAGATTATGTGAATCATAAAAATGAAAATATCTTTTACTATCAATTGGGTACGCTTTAACCTTTTTGCCATTCAGAACGTATTCATTTATCGTATTCGATAAATAATAACCGCTGTCAGTAGCATTGTTTAAAATAGTGGATTTTGCAGCATCAACAAAGTCAGACGCTTTACTGAAATAGTATAGACCCGCCACTGCGTGGCGACTTATCGGACGTTTTTCAGCTGCTTGTAAAACGGTACCTATTTCATCACACATAACATAAGAGAAACGAGGATGAATTGAATCAAAAGTTAATACACCACATTCGACATCTTCATTCACAAACCGCTTGATCAACGGCTCAAGGTGCAAATCTATTATTTGTTCAAAACTGGTAATAATGAGAGGCTCATCCAGCCAAAGTTTCTCCACTGCAAGAAGCGATGTGCACGTTGCCCCTTGAGTGTCTCCTTCAATCTGAATAACGCTAATGTCGTCACTAAGTGATGCTAATACTCTATCTAAGTTATATTGTTTTACATGGCTTTTTGGTACGACGGTGAGGAAATTCTTTTGGTAAGGAAGCTCCAGCATTGGTGAAGCTGCTCTTTCTAACAATAACTTTCCATTAACTTCATTCAGAATTTTAGGAAATGCACTTCCCTCTTCTTTTTTAAACGTACGATTACCAGCAAGTGGAATGAGAATATTTAATTTCACAACTCAACCTCTTTGATAAAAGCTTTGATTCGTTGATAGGTGACATCATCGACCTCATCAACTTCAAGCACGTGGGCGCCAGCACCCTTTGCTGCGCGAATCCCATTTTCGTTGTCTTCTACAACGACACATTCTTGAGGTTCAATACCCAGTCGATTAATAGCAGTCGTATAGATTTCCGGGTCAGGTTTGGACTTGTTCACGTCCTGATTTGACAAGAAAAATTCCAAATACTGCATTAGGTTTGATTTCTTCATCATAATGTCAACGGAATCGCGAACAGAATTAGATGCAACGGCAATACGGTAGCCATCTTGTTTCAAATGAGACAAAGCATATTGATGGATAAATGTAGGTTTGCACAATTTATGCACCATATCCATGGTGTAACGCTGTTTAAGCTCGTTAATAAACACGTGTAACGAGGTAGGAAGATGATAAATCTTTCCCAGCATTTCTAGCTTATGCTTGGTCGAAAGTCCATCGTAGGTGGTGAGATGATCATGCCGACTGATTTCAAGTCCGAATGTTCTTAGCGCCATATTCAGAGCTTCATAATGCCAGTCTTTGGCATCAATAAGCACACCATCCATGTCAAAAATTACTGCTTTTATTTTACTCATGAAAAGTACTCTTTTGCGTCCTGTGGAAAGTCCGTGCATAGTTCAAGTAAATGCGCGGTATCAGGATTGTGTTGCACAAACTCTTTCAAACATTGCCAATACCCTTGGTACTCAAAACCATGTAGCTCCGGCGAAACCATACAAACGCGTTTGCGTTTAGCTAAAAAATCCTTCAACACTGAGGTATTTAAATCATTGTCGGAAAAGTTATCCAGCCAGACTCCCGATGCGTCTTCCAGTAATGATGCGTGTGGCTCAATGTCAGAGAACCGGGTAAAATATGGAAGCAAGGTCTTTTTATATCCCAGCGTGTCAGGAACAGACATATCAAAACAATAATAATCAGAAACCTGACTCAGTCTTGAATTTTTGATACCCAACTGTAATCCATCAGACTTCACATTGAGTGCAAAGCTAACTCTTGGGTACTGCTCTAGTAGCGCAATAAATTCAGATAGCGGCATAGCACTATCACCCGGAATATCATGACTGATAACGAGGTTTCCGAGGTAATCTCTCACGTCGGATTCAATTCCAAATCCCAACGACAAAGCACGTTCAAATGCAATGCGGGTATTTTTTTCCTCGGGCTTAAGCCAATATCCGCGATGTGCAAGAATATTCAATTTGTTATCTCCCCAAACCAATATGGCTCATACTTTATTCTGCCTTCTTTCACATTCGAGAAGCTTTCTTCTTAAATCTCCCATCTGGCGCCTTAAAATATTAATATCGCTCTCAAGTTTTCTTTCATGTTCTGAGCCGCTTAATCCAACAACATTGATATCTTTGTCGTTAGACACGCTCCACATATTGTCTTCAGTATTTTCGAGCGTCACAATTTCTTTTCCATTATATTGAGTGACGAGCTCTTCAAAATAATGCCTGTACTGTTCTGACATTTGGAAATTTAGCAAATCCTCATATCGCTCAAAAACATTCATTCCAGAGCCGACTTTCCAATCTAAATTTCGAAAAACTGGGATTTTAGCCATCGGATGCTCTATAAAGCCGATTTCTAATAGAAAATCTTTATCGAAAAAATTGTCTTCAGAAATTTCTTTTCCGACCACAGGACTCGTTTCTGTACATAAAAAGAATTTTTTTAGAACACTAAGATAAGCTGAGCAAACAGCCTTATAAAAGGAAGAACCAAATAATTTTTGATAAAAACTTAAGAGGTCTCCGCCTCTAACATTCAGCCCCTGATTGATACTGAAATAGTCTCTAAATATTTTAATGGACTCAAAAGGTTTAAAAAAGAACCACTGCTCAGGTGCCATGGATGTATATTCAATATCAAACCGAATATCCATATTGCACAATTTCTTCAGGTCCGCCACTTTTCCAAGAAAGGTAATATCGTTATGATAAAATGGAACATATATAAAACCGCCTTCTATCATAATTTTTTCATCAAACATATGAGGCCAATCCAAATAATCAATGTGACTAGCCTCAAAATACCTCTTAAAAAGTGATTCCATTCTTGAAACAGAAAAATTTGACAGGTCTGCCCTTATTTTCAGAACATACTCGTTATCGTCAAAAATCTTTAACCCGAAAAGCAAAGTTTTCATTTGATGCAGTATATGACCAGTCATTTTTAATGAAGGCGGTTTCAGTGCAAGGATAATTGCATTTACTCCTGATAGCATTTCTGCCACATCAGGATTGCTTTCAATTTCATGATCCCAGCTAGCCCAGACAAGCTTGTCGACCAGCCCCCTGTCCCTCAACATTTTATATTCAGACAAAATATTTACTAACCTGGCTTTATCTCTGATTAAACCAGTAAGTAACACACTAACCTTTTTCAATGACCTTCCCCGCATCCACTAATTCAATCTCTTGTTCACCAAGGAGCAATAAAACTGAAAAACCATCACTTAGCAGGCCCCCATCAACAGCAATTTTTTGAGCTGAAGTTGTGCAAACATCCAACAACCTGAGTTTTGCTGAATTCGTTTTCAAATAAACGTGATTAATTGAATCAGTTGAAATGTTTTTACAAAATTTCAGCGTTAATGAACCGTCCTCACACAATTCCTTCTTATACGAGTACAGATCATCGAACAATTCTTTAAAATTAGGATATTGAGCTTCAATATCCTTAAAAATAGCATAAAAGCCCAAAGGGCCAATTGGTTTAAGTTCTGTATATTCTTTTGGTTCACTGAATTGCAAACCATCATCGGCAAAATCTAGTTTAACCGAAAGAGCAGAATTTGACGCCTGGTATTTTTCTTTAACCAAGTTAACGATTTCGGGTGACAAAAAGTTGACATTTCGCTCACCCTCACTTTTATTCCCAAGGACATAATATAAATAATCAGGGAAAACAAAATCGTCGGAAAGAACACGATTTAGCCTAAGCTTAAATGATAAATATCGCCCACAAAGACTTAAGTTTTTTGCAAGTGAATCAAGCTCACGTTTATTCATCTTAGGAAAAAGTTCAAACTTTTCGTTCAAGATTTTACAAATAAAATCTTCAACCACATCTGAATTGACCAGTTTTGACTTCTCGAAAATGCGTGTGACTATATTGTCTCGACCAAAAGAACGTTCCCACGATTCATAAAACCGAAGATAGTCAACCGAGAATGATTTCTCGAAGTCTTCAACATCAACAGACAGGTTTGATGCGTGTACTTCTTGCTGATATGAAGAACGCAAATAGGATATCTGCTCACGAATGTAAACTACTATCAAGACTTCAAAGTCTTCGAATGCGGCTCTAACGAATGCAGGATTAACATTCTGAAACCCTTCACTACTAATGAGAATGATCGACTCTTCTGTGCTTTGGATTTCAGCAAAAAATGCACTTATAAGTTCGTCGTTTTTGATGTCTGAAGGTAAAGTTCCAGTACGAAAAAGTTTCAACATTCGCTCTGATATCAGATGATGTGCACCGCCTCTGGTCCCCATTTCGGGATAGTAAATGCCTACACGTTGAAGTTCTGATTTGTTGCTAAAAAAGGTACTTTGTATTGAAGTTGTGCCTGATTTGTGTCGGCCAATATGCAAGATCATTTTTTTCTTCATGGCGTCCTTCCTTTGCTCGTGATGTTTGTACTTACTCCAACAAGGTTGGCACAGACAGTAAAACCTTTCACGTCGTTTAACGCGTGCCCTGTCTCAACAAGAAAACAATTTGTAGGGTCCAATCCAAAATTTACAGCCGCTTCGACATCGGAAACCTTATCCCCAACCATAATCGAATGGGCTTTTTCGATATTATATTTTTCATTTGCCATCTGGAACATCCCTGCAGATGGCTTTCGGCAGTCACATTCTCCTACATAGGGCTGCACTGCTCCTTCGGGGTGATGGGGACAGTGAAATACATCCAAAATTTTGATGCCTTCTTTCCGCAAATCTGACAAATACCATGCTGTCAGTTTGCGATAATCATCTTCTGTATAATATCCGCGCGCGATGCCTGCCTGATTGGTAACAATGACTATCTGAAAACCCAACTCTTGTAGTGCGTGTAAGCCTTCTATACAGCATTCTGTATATTCGAAATCTTCTATTCGATACAGATACTTTACTTCCTTGTTAATGACACCGTCTCTATCAAGAAAAGCTATCTTCATACTATTTCTCTGCAGGCTCTATAGTAGTCCTCAGGAATACCGATATCGATAAAATAGCCGTTGTGAACGAATACCTTGAAAGTTCCCTTAAATTTTTGCACATAATCACTTTCGAATGAAAAAGCATCCTCAGCTACGCCAAGCATATTTGCCTTATTAATAACGTAGATTCCGCTATTAATAGTGCCTTTTCCTGTTAAGCCTTTCTCCCTCATTCCCAGAACATTGTGCTCGCTATCCAGCTGCAATGTACCGTAACGCGAGACGTCATCTACCTCTACCCCACAAATGACTAATCCAGCCTGCGGGTAAGCGCCCGCAATGTCAGCGAAATTAATGTCCGTCAAGGTATCACCATTGAGCGCAACAAACGCCTCGCTGGTAACACTACTCGCTGCGAGTTTCAACGCGCCACCGGTTCCCAGTGCACTTTTCTCAATGACAAAATCGACAGGTATAGAAACCGGTTTGTCTTCAGTCACACGCTTAACAATGTAATCTGCCTGATAGCACAGTGATAAAACAATGTGTGAACAGCCTTGCTGTTCTAGCCTTTTCATTAGCAAATACAAAAACGGTTGGCCACCGACATCGATCATAGGTTTAGGTAAATCACCAGTGACTGACTTTAAACGAGTTCCTTTGCCGCCAGCGAGTATTACTGCTTCAAACATTAGGCTTTATCTCGTGGAAATACAGTTTGTTCAACAATAGCACAGATCATATGGCCAACGCAGATATGGCACTCCTGGATATAAGGGGTGCAATCAGAGGGTATGCAAATAGCGTGGTCGCACATATCTTTTAACACACCATTTTCACCACATAATATTGCGGTCTTTACACCCAGTTCCGCCGCCTCGTTTATTGCGTTCACAACGTTTTTGGAATTACCAGACGTACTAATTCCGATAAAAATGTCGCCGGGCCGACTTTGTGCCTGAAGTTGCCTTGCAAACAATCGGTCAAAGCCGTAATCGTTTCCTATTGCGGTTAACATTGAAGTATCCGTTGTAAGAGCAATAGCGGGTAGTCCAGGCCTGTCATAGAAAAAACGACTCACGAATTCTGCTGCAATGTGCTGCGCATCGGCGGCACTACCACCGTTCCCGGCGATTAGCACCTTATTGCCACGAGCATAGGCATCTACTACTAGTTGGGCTACCTGTGCGATTTCTCCGAGTACTTCAGGGCTATCTTTTAATTTCTGTTTAACAGCCAACGACTTATCCAAATAGGTCGCTATGTAATCTAAATGGTCCATGAGTATGCCCCTTCATTAACAAACTGAAATTTGTGTAAATCACCGTCGAATTGTTCTAGTGCTTTTTCAACATCCAATTTCTTCTCAGGCTCAACAAATATCATTATAAACCCACCACCTCCTGCACCAGATACCTTCATCGACAAAGCACCGGCTCTGAAGATATCCTGTTCAATTTTATTGATATGATCATTCGTTATCGATGCTGACGTGGCTTTTTTTGATTCCCAAGATTTCTTGAACTCAGTCGCTATTCCCGCAATATCCGCTTTAAACAAAAACTCCTTTATTTTATATGCCGATTCTTTAACTTTGTGCATTGCTAAAATTCTAGCACCATCATCCTGCTGCATTGATGCTATTTGATCATTAATAATTTTAGCTGAATCTCTAGATGCACCGGTAAAATAGAGAATTACTGAAGTCTCTAATTCACTAATGATATAGCGCCTAATTCTTAATGGGTTGACAATAACATGGTCGTCTTTATTAAACTCCATGAAATTGAAACCGCCAAAAGTCGCTGCATACTGATCTTGTTTTCCCCCGGAAAGACCACAGTCGATACGTTCAATTTCATAAGCTAGATGGGCTAAGTCATACTCGCCCATTGGTAAAGAAAGTAATTGGCGCAGTCCCTCTAAGATAGAAACAACCATCGTGGAAGATGATCCTAGCCCGCTGCCGGGGGGAGCATCAGAATAAGTAGTGATTCGCATGGGAATTAAATTACCACCGTTAAAATCGTCCATAACTCGCTTATAAACGGCTCTATGAAGTTTTAATTTCCCGTCTAAATTCAAAGGCTGATTAAGGTCGATAGTTTCCCTTAGACCTAAATCTTTTGCTTCGAATATCACTTTATTTTCGTTTATCTCGTCGTCAATAAACGCATGCGCATACATGTTAATAGTCGCGTTTAGTACACAACCACCGAACTCATCACTATATGGCGATACATCGGTACCGCCTCCTGCTATGCCCAAACGTAATGGAGCTCTACTTCTAATTTTCATGTAAATATCGACTCGTGTTTAACGGTTTAGCGGGATTCTGCCACTGCTTATTTCATCTCGCCAATGCTGTAACAGGTCTTGAAACATATCGGCAGTTTTAATTTCCGGCTTCCAATCAATAAATTGTCGAATCTTCGAGTTATCAAACATCTGGTAGTCAGCGTCTATAGGGCGTAACCTATCGCTATCAGTAACGATTTCAATATCATCTCTCTTACTGAAACTTAACAAAATATCAATAACCTCTGGCAGGTGAAAAGCTTCTTCACCTGCAATGTTAAAAGTTTCACCATGAGGCACATTGCCTTCAGCACTTGCAACGGCTAATAGATAGTAGGCCCTTACTGCGTCTCTTGCATCCTGAAATGTGCGAACACTGGATAGGTTACCAACTTTTATTTGCGGTGGTTGCAGCTCTGCTTCGATCAAAGCTATTTGTTTGGCAACTGTACTTTCAAAAAATACATCACTACGACGCGGACCTGTATGTGTGCCCATTCGTGTGACGAAGGTTTTGATACCATAAGCTTCGCCGTAGAACTGGCCTAAATAGTCTGTCCCGATTTTACTGATACTGTAAGGACTTGCCCCATGAAACTTAGAATCTTCATTGAGTGCTTCTCCAGCCTTTGCACGACCATATACTTCGCTAGATGAACAAACATGGACAACTGGGTCATAGCCATCACTTTCTTTTAAGGTACGCACACACTCGAGTAAATTAGCGGTGCCAATAATATTAGTTTGTAGTGTTTCGATAGGTATATCAAAAGAAGTCCGAGGGAAAGACTGAGCTGCCAGGTGAAAAATATAATTAGGTCGCTTTTTTGATAGCACCGCATATAAAGACGCGTAATCATTTAGGTCAGCATATGCGACTTCAACCCTGTCCTTTTCATTGATACGTTGAGTTAGGCCATAAATATTATCCATTGGCTCCTGCCAACGCATCATGCCAATTACGTCCATAGTGGTTTTTTCGATTAAGTAGTCAGCCAATTGTGAGCCAACCTGACCGGTGAAACCGGTAATTAACGCTAATTCAGTCACTTTTGTATTCACCTTTAAAATACTGCTCTATGGTGCTAGCTGGGCGTCCCAACACACCGTTAAAATAATTACTTTCCATCTCAATGCTCTTGGGACGGGAGCTCCAAAATCCCGGCGGCGCTTCAGTAACCTGATAAGTTAACGATGGAGCGATATAGTGTTTATATAGTTTGGTAATTTCACTACGCGAAATAAGCTCTGGTCCAGAAAAATTAATCACTTTGTGAGGAATATCGTCCCAATTATTTATCAAACTAATTAGTCCAGAAACCACATCGTCCAGCGTTACGACAAAGCGTTCGAAGCCTGAGAAAACCTCAACAGGAGTCCCATTTTTCGCGGCTTCATTAAGCATATTCGTATAAAGGTCACCTTTACCTACTATATATGAAAACCTCGCTACTTTTACGAGCTCCAAATTCTCAACCCCGCGTTCAACAGCGTACTTCATTTTAGCATAGGGATTATTTGGTTCAGGTGTTGTTGCTTCATTACAAATACCCGAGATACCACTGAATACAGCGTCACTTGATGAAAATACAACCTTTACCCCTGCTGCTACTAATTCTGTAATTAGCTTCAGTGTACTTTCGACATTAACTCTATAGGCTAAATCAGTTTGATTTTTACATATATCAGGAGAAGATATTGCCGCCAGGAATACTACGGTATCTCCTGACTTCACTTGCTCAAGTAACTCAACATAATTTCCAGTTTCAAGATTCAAGCTTAGATCAGCATTGTTTCTGCCCACCTTAAAAGTCGCAAGGGTACCAGATTGACCTAGTTCAGCAATCAGTTTCTTTCCTACGAATCCGGAGGCTCCTAACACATAAACTTTATTTGCCACTGATGTCTCCAATCACGACTGCGATATGATTCTCTCCCAACATACCCTGGTATCCTCTGGAAATATTATAGTGGATAGCTCTGGAGGTTAACCGTGAATGAAGTTCCATTTGTAGTTTATCAATATCTGAAGTGGAATAAGCAGAGCAGTCGATAGCAATACATAAAATCTCGAACGTTTCTAACCACGCATCCCATTCTGCAAAATTAACGTCTTTGAATTCAAGTCCAACGAGTCCAATTGTTAAAGCACATTGCTGCGGTGTTGCCAGGTTAGAATATAGTTCTTCCCTAAGCAGGTTTTTGTCTACGTTTACTCGCTTAATTTGAATGCCATTATCAGATAGATTCGCCGCAGCTTCAGTTAAACTATTTGTAGAACTCTTAATTCTAAGCTTGACAATGTCTTGAATAGACTTGACAACAAGACGGTCTGTCACAAGGGAGTTATTTAAGCCAAGGAGTTTATTGGTTGGTGCAGCCTCAAGTAGCCTGTAGTTAACATGCTCGCCATCAATTGGGTCTATAGCGGAAAATGGATAAACACCTATAGAGTTAAAAATTCGAGCTAATGTTCTACGAATAGTTTTAACGGAATAGTTGTCTTCAACAAATTTAAGACCGTTATCGGATAGCTCATTCCACAAATCAGGGTTTTGGTATGCTTCAACAAGGTCATCGATGAAAGCATCACCTGAATCAGACATCAATATGTCTTGGCCTTGAACGAGTCCCATACCTTCAGCTGCGATTTTACTCGCTACACATGGCACGCCATAACTTAAAGATGTCCCGATTTTGCCCTTTATTCCTGCCCCATAACGCAGGGGGGCTATAGTTAACCTTAATGAATTCATGTAGGGGTCTAAGTCTTCCACGAATCCAGTAACAATTATATCTGGATCAGATTCTGGTAACGCTAGTATTTCAGCAGTTGGTTTGCTGCCAATGACATAAAACTTGATGCCTGGTAAACGCTCTTTGACTGCAGGCCACAGCTCTTCGACAAAATGGAACACAGCATCGATGTTAGGAGTATGCTGATACCCACCTACAAACGCGATATCCTTACGTTGATCAAAGGGTGTGTTGCTCCCCGGACTTTCCATTACTAAAGGAACGACGGCTGTGTTACGGATATCGTATTGCTTCTCCAACATCGTTTTTTCATAATCAGACAATACAATTGAAACGTCAGCGGAGCGTAACAACTCCAATTCTCTCGCTTTTGTTTCAGCAGCCTGTTGATTTTTCTGCGCCCGCAAATTTATGTTTGTTTCCATCAACGCTTCACGCTCTTGACGTAAAAAATGCAAGTCAACAGTATCGAATATGATTTTAGCTTTAGGGGCGAGCTTTCTAACCTGCTCTAAAAAGGCGCCGCCCTCTCCTACACGATATAGCATGACAACTTCAAATTCATGCCCATGTTCTTCTAGATATTGGTTAATATTACGCACGTATGGTGAGTACAGGCACTCAACACCTATTGAGTTTAGCTGTTCAACATACCCAGGGAAGTAATATAAGTTTTGGGGGCAAAATGTTACCTGATAACCGATTTGATTAAATATTTTTAAAAAATACCATATTGTTACAGAGCCTGCGTCCTGATCGGGAGTAGGAAATGTGGCGTCAATGATCAACATTCTCGCTTTATTCGACCGATTGACTACAGAGCGACTGAAATCACCGCTTTTCCCGAAGGTTGGAAGCAAATGTCCCCACTTATCAATTAATTTCTGGGAATTTACGACCTGATATTTTTTAACTCCGGAGTTAATATCCGTACCGGAGCTAATTCCTTCAAAGTGAACAACTCGAGAAGCCGGCTGATAGAGAACTTTGAACCCCATATTTTTTACTGCCAAACACATATCACTATCCTCGCAATATGCTGGGGCGTATCGAATGTCAAAACCACCTAAGGCATTCCAAATATCCATTCGGACTAAAATTGCCGCTCCGGAAATATAGTCGGCGTTGCGTAGATAAGAATATTCTGGGTCTTTAGGATCACTTAGTTTACCGAAATTGGCTGCGCCATCTGCCCAAAGAATTCCCCCAGCTTCTTGAAGAATTCCGTTAGGGTAAAGTAGCTTAGAGCCTACCAATCCAACGCCTGACTCCTGTTCAAACGTAGCTACTAACTCATCCAACCACCCATCAAGGACGGCTGTATCGTTGTTCAGTAGGAAAACATATTCGCCTGATGCTTTAGAAGCAGCATGGTTACAGCTTTTTAGAAACCCAAGATTTTTTGGATTTCTAACATACTTTATCCCCTTTAATTGGCTGAAAAAGCTCTCAGTTTCATCACTTGAAAGATCATCAGCTATAATGATTTCGTAAGTTGTTCTTTCTTGTGTTTTGAGAATGGAGTAAACACTTCTCACTGTATAACTAAAATTATTATAGACAGGTATAACTACCGACACCTGCGGAGACTCAGGCAAGTCGATGCTCGCTAATTTTTCTCGGATTAACTCGTACTGTTCATATTCGGGCACATCATCAATCCATGCCGCCTCTGGACATGTTTTGTGACCAGTAATAGCTTCCATATAATAATGGAGGGCACTATAGTGTGGGGGAATATCATGTTGGGACCTGAGATACTTAGGGAAAAAGTTTTCACTAGGCATAAAATCACTGCCCGCCCCGTGTTCGAGATAATGAGCCAAAGCCAACTCGTGCGAAACTTTCACAAATGGATACTGTTGTAAATAATAAATGGGGTCAAACCAAGGATTCGCTTTTATTCCAAGCTTCTCACCTTCTGACACATAATAAGCAAACGTATTATCAAAGGTTGGATTATCACAACCAAGTTGTTTGATTATATACTTAGGCCAAAATAGAGGGTTTGGCCAATACAAGCTAGCAGCGCCTACAATAACATAATGAAGATTCGGCCCTAAACCGGAGTCTCTGACTTCCGGGTAACGTGCTACATAATAATCCGGATTAAATAGTGGATGTATTTTTAACCAGTGATTCCCTTCTTTTTCGTAATTAAGGAATGCAGGCTCGTTACACTTACCATTTTGCTCTTCATAATAGTAGGCATCAAATAAAGGATGAAGAGACAAATAATGATTATCTTCTCGAACCAGATAATCCAGCAAAGCATTTTCTACTTCTTCGCCTATTTGCGAAAAATAATATTTCTCATCATATAAGGCAAATGGTTTAGCGCTACCGGGGGAGTTCAAAAAGTAACCTAGAGGATTGTTTTTTGCTGCACTTTTCTCGGCAACTGAAAGTTGACTTAAAAAGTATTCGACTTTAAACAAAGGAGAAGGATTTCTGCCTTCTTCCCCTCCAAAAACTAAGAAGTGTAAAAGCGGGTTATAGTTAGCCTCTTTTACATCGGGGTTTGTTTTTAGGTAATATTCAACAGAGAAAAGCGGATGTGGATCTGCTAGCTCGACAGCAGAAGAATCAAGGAACGACTCGATAGCAGCTGACAAGCTGCTAAATTTTTCACCAAGTTGAGTTTCATAATAACTTTTATCAAATAGACTCGATTTAATTAAAAATTTAATCAATAGCTCTGAAAAATAACTATATTCCCCCACTCCCTCATCTAGTCTTTTGTCAATTATTGCTTTTGCAAAAAAGACTTCAATATCGGATAGTCCATCCTTTAACTCTTTAGGTTCTTGTTTTACGTTTTCAAAACCACCTATTTGGTTTAACTCAACAGCAGCAGATTTAGTTACCGGAAAAAGCATGTCTTTTTCATAAAATACATCGCCCGATTTCTTTTCAACGAGTTTAAATGAATATACCTTACCTTGCTCTATGCCTTGACTAAGGTCAGCAATATGGTTTTCTGAAATTTCGAACTGAAAAGCATGGTACCCATCTCCAATATTGGCCTCTTGCAAATCTTCACGATGGAGATTTGCGACGAAGCTACCCAATTCAACATCCCCAATAAGCAGAGAAACTTCTATAGGTTCTAGAGTTTTTAAATCTGCCGCCCAACCATATACGACACCATCTTCGATTCTATCTACATTACCTTTATAAAAACTATTCATTTCGATTAAATTCTTTGATATTTAAAACAAGCTCAATTTCAAAGGACATTCAATTGTCAGGTTTCAAATAGTTATACCTACTACAACTATTTGAAACCTGACAACCAGAAAATGACCGATAATCTGGTACCAACAACAATATATTGTCGAATTACCAGAGTTAGTATTTCTTAAATTTAAATCATTTGCACTGTATATTATACAAAAACCTATCGTCCTCCCGAATTCAGATAACAAGTGAACCCTCATGGTTAGTGGGTTACATACGATCAACTGCCTGTTGGTGGTATTTTAACGTTTCCAAGTAATAATAGTATCACCATGAGTTAATAGCATTTGTTCAAGGGACGACGATACCAGACCGAAACCTACATATGCTAGGGTGTCAGCTATAGGGAAGTAGAAAAAAGTATGAGAGTGAGTAATAGTATTTGGTAAGGCCTTACCACTTACCAGCTCCCCAGACCTCACTGGTCTAATACAAATATGAGCTCAAATTCGATACATAATATCGCGATTTCCTCCTGCTACTGTAAGTTGGTTCTCTACCGTTTTCTATTCTTTGATGTTACATTACGAGGCTTAAGCTTTTGCCAAATTCTAACCCAATTCGGCAACTTTATAACCTGCGAAACACAATACAATACGGAAATTCAAGTGGATAATGTTAGTGCTCCGCCTTCTGATTATTGCATTCTGACAATGAAAGTAATCAAGGCGTCATTTGATGAAAAGTTTTACGTGCAACAAATTGAGCTCGATAAATCTGTAAATCCTTTACAGCACTACGTTGAAAAAGGGTGGAAAGATGGGTTAGACCCATGTCCTTGGTTTAGCAGTGCAGACTACTTAAGCGCCCATAAAGATGTCGCTGATGTTGGCGTGGAGCCGTTTTATCATTATTTAACAACTGGAAAATCCGAAAACCGGGCAATATTTGAGTCGTCTAAAAAGATGCCGGATGGTGCCGAAAAATTGCAAAGTGATACTGCAATCGAAGTCGCTACCAACCTAACACCCGAACTCAGGTATATTGCTGACATTATAGAAGATGATTTTGATAAGGATTTTTACGAGCAAACCTATCAAATTATCAAAAGCTCGGCTATTGAACACTATGTATCCACCGGCTGGAAAGAAGGCAATGATCCCTGCGAGTGGTTTTCCTCTAATAGTTACTTAAAGCAAAACCCCGATGTTAAAAAGCTCAAACTTAATCCCTTTTTCCATTACATCAAGAATGGTCGGAAGGAAAATCGCCCTTTCAAAGCGTCTCGACATAAAAGTAAAAAAAGCCTGCGTAGAATAGTCGAAAAAGAGTTTGATGAAGAGTTTTATCGCCAAACCTATAATCTGGATTGTAATAAATCGGCAATAGACGATTTTCTGGAATCAGACCCTGATCTGCTTCGTGATCCATGCCCGTGGTTCTCGTCAGCACTCTATGTTGAACTCAACCCTGGAGTTGTTGAGGAAAATGTCCTCCCGTTTGTTCATTATCTCTCTGAAGGAGTAATGGAAAACTTAGAGTTTTTTGAGGGGATGGATACAACTTCGGAAAAGAGAAAACCGGTATCACCAAAACTTTCATTAGAAAGGTTTGTAAACTCAAAGCTCGGAAAAATTGCACAAAGGTTACTCAAAGATAAAAATAACAACTTTACTAAAAACTGGCTGAACTGGACCAGAAAGTTAAAAACCGTCGAAAAACTCCCTTCGTTCATAAGAGCCCATGTAGATCAGGCCGTCAATTTTTCGAATGGTCAAGATGGAATTCTTATTGGGTGGATACTTTGTGAAGGAAACCCGATAATTTGGGCGGAAGATGAAGCAGACAATGTTTGGTTATTTAACCAGGAAGAACCTGCTTTCAAATTAAAACGCCAAGACGTTTTTGACGTATTTGCTCAATCTGAATTTGAATTGACAACAAACGAACTAGGTTTTGCAATGCGTCTGCCCGATTGTGCGCCTTCAGGGCGGATTACCCTAAAAGCATTATCGCGGCTTGGTGTGCATATTTTGGGCAACAATAAATTGGAGCAGGTTGGGTTTGATCCTGTTAATGTCGCCAAGTGGATGTTTAACGTCACCACTCCGTTACAGGAGCTGTCCAAGCGTTTTGAATCGCTGGATATATCGATTATTGAAGACACAATACTTCAACAACGTACATCGCAAAAAACACTGCCACACCAACAAGTGCAATATGGCAAACCAACTGTATCGCCTGAAATAAGCATAATAATCCCTCTATATGGCCGTATCGATTTTATCGAACATCAGATGCTTTGCTTCGCTGAAGATAGCTTTATCAAAGAGCAATGCGAGATCATTTATGTTATCGACGACCCCTCAATAGTAAACCGTGTTAGCGAGTTATCTGAGTTTATACATCGACTTTATAAAATACCGTTTAAAACCGTATATGGCTCGGCCAATCGAGGCTTTTCCGGTGCTAACAATCTAGGTGCTGAACACGCTACTGGTAACTTTTTGTTATTTTTAAATAGCGACGTATTTCCAAATCATGCCGGTTGGTTGGAACAGATGATGGAAGTTTTGCAAGACAAGCCTGATATCGGTGTAATAGCTCCACGTTTGTTATTTGCAGACGGCTCCATTCAGCATGCCGGGATTCAGTTTAAATACCGGACAGACTTAGGTATCTGGATCAACCATCACCCACAAATGGGGCTAGACCCGAGTTTGGATGTGAATCAGGATTTAGCTATTCTTCCTGCGGTTACCGGTGCTTGTATGCTGATATCAAAAAAAGATTTTGACGACGTAGATGGCTGGGACACTGGGTATTTGATTGGTGATTTTGAAGATACAGACTTGTGCTTAAAATTACGAAGTAAGGGCAAAAAGTGTGCTTACTTACCCACAGTAAACCTAACACACCTGGAACGCCAGAGCTTCAGTTTAACGGGTAGTGACGATTTTAGAACTAAAGTGGTCATATATAATGCAACGCGACATCAAACGCGCTGGGCCAATTTACTTTCTGAATAAGAATTAGTACGGAATAAAAGTGAAAGAAAGAATTTTAGTCATATCACATGGACACCCTGACTTTAGCTTAGGCGGCGCTGAAATTGCCGCCTATAATCTATATAAGGCCTATAAAGAACGGGATGATGTTGATGAAAGCTGGTTCCTGGCCAGAGCAGACCGAGGCCGGGGGCCATCAGGCCAAATTCGCAAACGCCGAGAGAACGAGTACCTTTGGGAACAGTCTGTTCACGACTGGCACAATATGAAAGCCGTCAATCAGGACTCTTTAACAACCTGGTTTGAAGATTTAATCAGAGCACTTAAGCCCACTCTGGTCAATATGCACCACTATGCTCATATGGGGCTCGAATTTATTCAGGTTATTAAACGTGTAGATCCCTCTATCAAAATCTTTTTTACTCTTCATGAGTATATGGCAATTTGTAAGCATAATGGTCAAATGGTGAAAACTGGGGAAGGACACAAACTTTGTAGTAGTGAGTCCTTCGACGAGTGCAGGCAATGTTTTCCCGAGAACACGGCTGAAGATTTTTGGCTGAGAAAACATTATTTCAAGCGACATTTTGATTTAATTGACGGCTTTATTTCTCCATCTGAGTTTCTCCGTCAACGATATATAAATTGGGGAATACCTGAGCAAAAGATCGTGATGATCGAAAATGGTCAAAGAGATATTGCTCCTCTCCCTCCGCGGAGTATTAGTGATAGTGAAAGACGTAACCGTTTCGCCTATTTCGGGCAGGTAAATCCGTATAAAGGTATAGACGTGCTGCTTGAAGCTATGCGCTCTATGAGCAAGAGCGAGCGCAGCGGCCTTACTGTAGAAATTCACGGCGCAAATCTGGATACCCAATCCGGTGAATTTCAGGAAAAAGTTAAAAAGCTTGCCAAGCCACTTCTAAAAGATGGCTCACTTAGGTGGGTAGGGCCTTATCGGCCTGAAGAACAACTATCAAGGCTTCAAGAGGTTGACTGGGTTATTGTACCATCTATCTGGTGGGAAAATTCACCAATGGTTATCCAGGAAGCCTTTGTAGCAGGAAGACCGTTAATCGTATCAAACATTGGCGGAATGGCAGAAAAAGTACGTGACGGCATTGATGGTTTACACTTTAGCGCCCGTAACCCTGTAGATTTAGCCAGCAAACTACTGTTAGCTTCAAAGTCTGATATCCTCTGGGAATCTTGCAGAAGCAAAATCGAAAAACCAATAAGCTATTCAGAATGTGCAGATAAGCATATTAAATTCTTCACTGAAAAGAATTGATGCAACCTGCCAGGAAAAACAATGACAAAATCTTTTATTTTTGGATTAGATTCCAGCATCCGAAATTCAGCAATATCTGAAACTGAAACCCTGTATAAAGCAACCGGACAAAACTCTGGAAATCTTGCTTTTCATTTTGCTATTGAAAATATGATTCAACTTGATATGCCCTCTACTGGCTGGGCGACATCAAAAGAAAATCTTGCAAAAATTAGCGGAACTGCGGTTTTACCCTGTGCAAATCAGGTGGGATCCCACGCGAATTACGGTTGGCTTGCCAACAAAGTAAATGAATTACAAGGTTCGGTAATTGCGTTAGGTTTAGGAGCTCAGTCTGGAACATCAGGCACAATTCCAGAAGTTCCGCAGGGAACTCTGGATTGGATAAACGCAATTACAGAGAAGTCTTCAGGCGACTCAGCTAACATTGGCGTCAGAGGTGAGTTTACGTATAAAGTTTTGCAGCATTATGGCGTGAGCGAAAAGGTAGAGATACTGGGTTGCCCCACTTTATTTATAAATCCCGATAAAGACCTGGGTCAGAAAATCGAAGAGAAAATGAAAACATTTCCTCAACGAGTCGCCGTCCCGGGCGGACACCAGAAATGGGCTCACCTATCTCGTATAGAACAATGCTTGGCGAGTATAGTTAGCGAAACCCATGGTAGCTATATCGGCCAAAGCCCTTTCGAAATGTTTCAGTTAACTCGTTCTGAAGTTGAACTCCTGTCACCAGAAGCCTTCACTGAATGTAAGAAATATTTGATGCCGTATGTTACGGACAAGACATTTATTGACTGGTGTAATCGGTACGGAAATTTATTTTTCGATATTCCAGCCTGGATGGAACATTACCGAAAATTCGATTTTGTCGTTGGCCCAAGAATTCACGGTGTAATTTTGGGACTGCAGACCGGGATCCCAAGTTTGTGTATTGTACATGACTCTCGAACCTTAGAACTGTGTCAAACTTTAAAAGTACCTTATGTAATGGCCGGAGACATCATTAAAGGGGTGTCTTTGGCAGAACTATGGGAAAAAACTAACTTTAATGCAGAAGAATTTGAGGAAAACCGGACAATTCTTGCAGGCAAGTTTTGCCGCTTTTTTGAAAACAATAATATTAAATACAGCTCATTTATGGATGAGATGGCAGGTCGATAATAATGAGCAATCACTATAAAGTCGCAATATTATCTTCCGTTAGCTTTAACTTTGAGTTGGTAAAAAGACAACTTTCCAACTATCAACTAAGTCATGGAAATGATGCTATACATTTTCTGCATGTTGCTTCTGACGGTGATCTCAACGCTAGTGAACTTTCAGGTCTAGACGATATATCAGTTAATGCAGAAAGTTCAGCTTATAAAACCAGCAACCTGTGCAACTTCGGCGGTCAGTTAGCAAATAGTCAAAGGTTATTCTCTGCAAATTCAGGTGTAAAAGCTGATTACGTTTACATTCACACAGATGCAGACCTGATTGTTAAAGGAAACGTTTCAAGCTTCGTACAACAGAAAAAATGTGGTTTCCTAAAGCAAAAACCAAGTAATGCATGGCCACACTTCAATAAAATGATGTCGGATCCATGTTTTCAAGCCATAAGGAAACACATGGCGATTCCTGATTCCGACGTCATTATGGGTAGACAAGAAGGTTCTTTTTTCCCCATAGAGCTTTGGCAAGAAATGTCGCAAATATTTTTGCAGTTCTATTCAACTGATTTTTTTGAAAAGCGCAACCTTTTGTGGCCAATTGAAGAGGGCATAGTTCCAACAGTTGCACAGAAACTAATCGATAGTCATTTTCCACAATACGCACCACAAAGTAAAAACATTGTTATAACAAAACCACTTAAACCATCAGGTGATGGAAGAAACCCCAGAGATGTGGCTGAAAACTGTGTCCAAATTGAGGATATAGATAAAGAAATAACTAAATACAAACAATTTGATTGTATTGCTATGAAGTGGTTCGCGAGGAATATTGATGACAAAGCTGCTAGCTATGCAAATCAGTTACTTGCTCAACAACTGCCTTCTGAATAAGTTTTAAGGAGTTAAATGTGTTTATTCTTGACTGCACTTTGAGAGATGGAGGCTATTATAATAGCTGGAATTTCCCATCCGAAGTGGTATCAGATTACCTGGCAGCCATGGCGGCAGCAAAAGTTGATATTGTTGAACTAGGTCTGCGTTCACTAAAGAATTCTGGGTTTAAGGGAGCGTCAGCTTATACTACTGATACTTATATTAACTCACTTGAAATACCCACCTCATTAAAAGTCGCGGTAATGGTCAATGCATCAGAGTTTATCGCCGATACACCGCTAGATGAAGTATTAAGTTTATTATTTCCTCATGCTGCAGAAACCTCACCAGTAGACGTAGTCAGAATTGCCTGTCATGTTCATGAATTTGAGGCTGCATTACCAGCGTCAACCTGGTTGAAAGAAAGAGGCTTTAAAGTGGGTTTCAACCTAATGCAAATTGCTGAGCGAACTCAAGACGAAGTTGAAGCATTGGCAGAAGCAGCCTCTAAATATGATATTGACGCTTTATACTTTGCTGACTCAATGGGGAGTATGGATCCGTCACAATGCAAAACGATTATCAGTTGGCTTCAAAAACACTGGAATGGCGCAGTGGGCATTCACACGCATGATAATATGGGAAAGGCTCTTCAAAACACCCTAACCGCTATTGAAGCAGGCGCAACGTGGCTAGATGCTACTGTGACAGGTATGGGGCGAGGTCCCGGTAATGCACGCACTGAAGAGCTGGCAATTGAAATCGCCGAAATGCGCGGTGAACCTGCGAATCTAGTCCCATTACTATCACTCATACGAAGCTACTTTCAACCGCTGAAAAACGAATGTGGTTGGGGCTCAAATCCGTATTACTACTTATCTGGGAAATATGGTATTCATCCTACTTTTGTTCAGGAAATGCTTTCGGATCCCAGGTTTGATGAAGAAGACATTCTTGCAACACTCGAGCACCTCAAAGTGTCTGGTGGCGCTAAATTTAGTCATGACACGCTTGATGCAACGCGCAACTTCTATGCTCAGAGGACAGAAGGAAGCTGGTCTCCACGAACTAAACTGGCGAACAGAGATGTTCTGATTTTGGGTGCTGGTCCAGGCCTATCTGAACATTCATCTGCGGTGGAATCTTATATCGACAAGTATAAGCCCGTTGTAATTGCGATGAATACACAGTCAACACTGCCTGAAAGCAAAGTGGATTTTAGGATTGCCAGCCATCCGGTACGCCTATTAGCAGATTGTGATAAACATGCAAACCTTCCCCAGCCACTAATAACCCCATTAAAATCTTTACCTGACGATATACTGGAGTCATTAGGCTCTAAGCATTGTCTTGATTTCGGGTTGCAGGTGATAACAGATAAATTCGACGTAAACGATACTGATGCGGTATTGCCAAATTCACTTGTTATTAGTTACGCATTGGCTGTCGCGGCCTCAGGTCAATGTAAACAAATTTATCTGGCTGGATTCGATGGATTTGGGGCTGCAGATAATCGCACCCAGGAAATGCAAAAGGTGTTTAATTTATTTACAGAACACACAGGTAAAGCCATAGTTTCGATTACCAACACAACCTATGACATCCCATCAGTTTCAGTGTATGGATTATAATATGTCTCATAAATCAAAAGCAGCAGTTGTTATACCTGCCAGATATGCATCCACGAGATACCCGGGCAAACCTTTGGTTAAGTTGCTTGGAAAACCAATGATCCTTTGGGTAGCTGAATTGTCTGCAAAGGCAGTAGGACAAAAAAATGTTTATGTTGCAACAGACGATAAAAAAATTAAGTCGGTCGTAGAAGACGCGGGCTTTAATGTCGTTATGACAGGACCAGCTTTAACTGGGACAGACAGGCTAGCTGAAGCCGCGGAAAGTATAAATGCTGAAATTATAGTGAATGTTCAGGGCGATGAGCCTTTGGTTGATCCTGAGGATATTTTAAAAGTAATTGATGCGAAGTTAGAGGCCCCTGAGTCGATTATAAATGGATTCAGCTACTTAAACGAAAGTGAAGACCCCCAAAGTGTCAATATCCCTAAAGTGATTACCACTGAAGATGATCAGTTGATCTACATGTCCAGGCTTGCAATACCTGGCTATAAAGACAATAAAAATGCTCCGCAAAGATATAAAAAGCAAGTATGTATATATGCCTTTAGTAAAGAAGATCTGAAACAGTACAGAGCCTTTGGTCGCAAAAGTCAAATAGAGCAATGTGAAGACATTGAAATACTGCGCTTCCTGGAGTTTGGCACTCCGATAAAAATGGTCGAAACACGTCCTGGAAGCTATGCGGTTGATGCTCCTGAAGATGTTGCAGTTGTAGAGGCGGCACTTTCACAAGTGGCTGAGTAATGAAAATAGACATAACAAAGTACGATACCATCGCTTTTGATTGCGATGGTATTATTTTAGATTCTAACAAAGTGAAAACGAACGCGTTTTATAATGCAACGGTAGCCTTTGATGAAAACGCAGCGGTTGAATTACGGGATTACCATGTGGCAAATGGTGGCATCTCTCGATTTGCGAAGTTTAAATGGGTTATTGAGCATTATCTAAGCCATTTAGACTATCAAACAACACTTGATACTTTGTTGGCAAATTATGCAAAAGAAGTGAATAAAGGCCTTTTGGAGTGCCAGGTTAACCCCGCACTCAGAAAATTGAAAAGCCTGACACCAAACGCTTCCTGGCTGGTTGTATCTGGAGGAGCGCAGACTGAGTTACGCGAGATTTTTGAAACGCGTCAGTTGTCCTCTTTTTTCGAAAAAGGAATATTCGGTAGCCCGGACACAAAGGACGATATATTTCAGCGCGAATTGTCTTCCGGTAATATCAAGGGAAAAGCATTATTTATTGGCGACAGTAAATATGACTTCAGGTCATCTAATAAAGCCGGCTTAGATTTTGTTTTTATAAGTGAGTGGACAGAAGTCAGTGACTGGAGGGAGTTTTGTAAAGAAAACGCAATTCCTTATACCGAATCACTTATGAATTTGTGTCGAACGTAACTGACCAATGTCCGGCGCGCATATGAAAGCAATTAAGCCATTTTATTCAGTCAATGCATCTAAATACTTAAACGCAACCTTTCGGCCATGCAGTGAATAGTGGTTTTGATCGGTAAGCATTGCGTCAACGCCACCATTATCATCAATCATGGCTTTTACATCCAGGAAGTTTCTTTTTATTGGCAGCTTAAGATCATCTACTACATTTATACAATGCTTTTGAATTAATTCAAAAATGTGTGCACGTTGTTCACTTATTTCCCACTTTTTATCCTTGGTTTCAATAAAAGGGCTGTGCGGTACATACACGAAATTCACAGCTTCAGCTATCTGTGTTCCCAATAAGGATGTTACGACTTCGGCTTCAAACTCATTTAACAAGCTCAGAAATTCATTATCGGTACTATAACCGCCAGCCTGATTAAACTCTGACTCCCGAATTAACCCTAGACTGGACGTATGCCCCCAATAACGTTTTCCGAACATTGGAATTGAAATATATCTAATGGTTGGCAGTTCAACTACCACGTTTAAGGCTCCATGCTGCTCACAAGGCTGTAATTCAACATTTCCCGTAGACAAAGACTCCCCAACTTTTAATGTTGAGTGATTTGAATAATGTGCATTTTGCTCATATCGAACAAACAGCTCTTTTTGAGCTTCAGGTAAACTTTGCCGGCCAAACAAGTGCTTTATTTTTTGAATATGCTCTTGTATGTAATGGGTAAACCATAGGTCATTACGATTCAACAAAACGTTCTTGCCAATTTCATAAGCGATTGTATTCACCACGCGACAAGAGCCTAAGACTAAATATTTTTTCATTATTAACTTTACTAATTAGTGGGTTAAATGAATTACTGTAACCAGACTCTTAACCCTGAGAAGCCTTCAGATTACTTACTTTTTTGCCATTTGAGTCACAATCTCATCAGTTTGAGCAACCATGAGATCTTTAACCGACACATAAATCAATATATTTGCTATCTTCTTACCGTCGACCAGCAGGATGGCTTTGTTGTGTCCTACTTCAAAATGACGCCAATACAATCTGAATTGAAAACCACAATTTAACGGGCCTTTACCAGAAGAAGAAACATCGACTCTGGCCATAGAGGCTCTGGCTTCACCCACCAGGTTGTCACCTCGGAAAATTTGTACATTAGCAGGAGTATGTACGCCGCCTTCCTGTTCACCAGCAACCCAACCAGCGAAGTGGTTTATATTGATATGGTCAGCGTGAAAAGAGCGGGAATTTTTATCGATATATTTGATAAAACTCTGGCGTTTACCCGGTTTTACTATTCCTGAACGAATTAGCTTTTGCTTAAGGCGAGACAGTATCCTGAACATCTGGTTTCTTATTACTTTTGTTAATCACACAATGGTAAACACTGCAGCGCTTATGCTCAACTCCTGAATGCCGAATGTAAGCGATTAAAAGCCTTTAAGTGTGGTTTTAATCTTCTTCATGAACGCAGCCATTGTAAAACTGCGTTGTTTACATTTAAGTTTCCGCTGTTCATCTATGATTTTGGCACATACTCCATGCAACTCGGGTTGTTTCTTTATGCTTTGCTTATGCTCACAAAGCAATGTGTCTAACCTTTCCTTATCTACACCTGAATGCACCAAAAACTCGAGAAACAACCTCCGAAAAACATCCTCGCTAATGCCCTGTCTTCTGAATTCTCGCTTATCCTGTGTGGCTAGGTTTTCTAAAAATACCGGGCCGTATTGCAACTTATACTTCTCAACAAAGCGTAATATCTGGGGCTGGATGTTTTGCCTCACTCGGTTCCGTTTTGCATCACTTAACAGCGAAAAGCTATCCTGGCCGTTTTTATACCCCTGACAAAACCTATCTAGCAAATGGTGTAGCGGTGTATCGGGCAATTGATTAAACCACCGTTTAAACTCAAGAGACTCAAAAACATAAGAGGGGTTAATATTGGCAGGCTGTGGTTGAGATATTTTTGTTATGCTCAATGCTTCACAAAAATCACTGACTACATCCTGATTAGTAAAACGATGTCTGTCATATGCTCTGAGATCGAATCGGGAAATTCCAAAGCGCCGGATTAGTTTATCCAGATAGTCCAGAGTGCCGGTCTTTGGACTATCAGGGACATCAAATACCTCCGTTTGGAAGTGGCGTTTGACTCCCTGGTTGTAGCCAGACTCCATGGTTTCCAGAGGATCACGCACATAAGCCAGAGCTACCGCATCTGGCGCCGCTACAAATAAAGGCTCAATACGCTTAAAGAAAAATTCAGAAGATAACAACAATGTGTGTGCACCAGCCTTCGTCGCATCAATCAGGCATTGCTCAAGTTTTTCTGCTGAAAAGGTCAGTGAGCGGTCTTCATTTCGCTCAAATACAGCTTCTACATTACCTGAACTTATGCCATTGCTATCTACTGTATGCGATGGATAAAAAATACCTTCTTTGGCGAGCAATTCGTTGCGGTTTTGCAATAACCAATTCTGAATAGCTGAACTGCCGGTTTTCGGTGGACCTAAGTGAATAATAACTTTAAGGGACATACCTGTTTTTACAACGGTTAAACTGCCGGTATGTTCCCTTTATTTAATCCGCCTTGCAAGCGCTTATCAGGCAGCGATATGCTCCTTGTTGCCAGTCAAGCTGCTATGCAACTGACGCAGCGCTGGATTAATGTCGACATTGCTCCGTGAAAGCAGTGATACATATTTATCTAATAGCAGTGCCCTGCGCTGATCGTACTTAACACCATTAAAATTTACTTTCTGAAGTACATCTTCTAATGGCGCATTAGCCGTTATCTGGTTGCTCATGACATAGGGCAACTGCATCAAATCTGCCAGTTCATGCGTTCGCGAGTCGTGAGGGAATAAAATACAGGGTGTTTTGGTTTGCCATGCCAACATATTTCCGTGCATGCGAGTGCCTACAGACAGGTCGACACTGCGCAACTGATTCATCCACTCTGCGGCAGAGAAAAACACTTTGAACTGGCTTTTAACAAACTGCTTAAAATCTGCCATTGTCAATTGCGGGCACAATATATTATGAATGCGGTTTATAGTGCCCTGCTCCACGGCAGAGAAATCGCCATTGGCCATTTTAACTAAAGCTTCTGGCGCCTGATTCACATACATTGCGTTGCGCTGCTGTCCCCAGCTAAAAGCTGTCCGCATTAAATCACTCATAGACTCAGTAATATCCAGATTAAGCGCTAGCGTATCGATTTGTGACAAACTTCTTAGCTGACGTTCCTGCAGTATGCCGAGGTTTTCTTCACAAGATATAAAGTTTGACGGGCAGCCAATCACTTCAACATTGTTTACCCCGTTAGCCTGCATAACTTCAGCAGTAAACTCTCCTCGCACGCCCACACTTACCGCTCGCTCGGAAATCACCTTCATAAAACGCTTTGATCCCGGTTTAAACTGCGGCTTTTCGGTGATGTTTTTAGCCTGAACTCCAAGCCCACAAATAATTAGCGGTAAATCAGCTTTTTCGAATAAATCGGCCAGGATACTCATGTCCCAGTCTGGGTTAAGTTGATTCGCTGCGGGAAACACGACTGCATCAAAGTTGTTCTTCAGAAATTCGGGCTTAACGCCCCAACCAAGAAAAGATTTATTCCCTTCAATGTGCCGGTTCATTGCATACCAGAACGCTAGGTTACCCGTGTTTAAACCACACTCTTTGAAAAGCTGCTCTGATGTTTTTTCGAAGCAGCCATTGATGGCTCCCGGTTGTCCAATAACGGCGATTCGCTTGTGTGGCATAGTTGCACCTGAATAACGTGTAAAACATTAGAGTACTGCGCTAACGTGACGATACAGCTACACCTATTTGACGTATTTTTGACAGCTATATGACAACCCAAACCCGAGACTAGTAAGAAGGCGCCAGCCGTGCGAACCACTCAATTGACTGACAGATCACCAGGTCGGGCTTATGCTTTTTCACCATGCCAATGTTCATATCGGGCGACCAGATAAATATCACTTCAGCGAAATAATGAGCAAACCACCAGGTGAGCTGATGCGCATTGATGCCCTTTTCAAAAAAAGAATTACCAAACATCAGCCAGCTCAACCTCCCTCTCAGGCATTACCACTACACCTTTACACCTAACTAAGAACTAAAGGTTTAGAATCTGTTTTGAGGTGTATATACTGCGCAGAAATATAACGCTAATTTTTACTTTTATCACAGGCTATGAGTGGTAACTACTGGTTCATCCCAGCTCGGCGTTATTCCACACTATGGAAAGATTAAATGCGATTTATTATTCACCTGGGTTTAGGGAAAACCGGCTCCACTTCTATTCAACATCACTTTCGTCAACATTTCGAAACTTTGCAGCAACAAGGCGTTTTATATGCCGGACTTAGATTTGAAACACTGGGTAAAAAAGAAGCATGGCAACGTGGCGCAGGCACTTATACCAAGCTCAGCGAAGCAGAACTTACCAACCAATTTAAACATTTTGCCACGCAATATGTGGCTTATGCAGAATCTATTAATGCACACACTATTGTATTATCAAATGAAACCTTCTCTACCCAGCTTAGCCGCTTAAAACCTTTCTTTGACTGGCTTGTGGCAAATTTTGCAGTGGAGTTCTCGGTGTACGTGCGAGATATCGATTCTTGGTTAGTCTCCGCTTACGAGCAGTGGGGGCTCAAAGACACCTCTAAAAGCCGGAATGTAATGACGTTTGAAGAATTCGCAAAATCTGGCAGGCATCGTATCGCCGGCGATTGTTTAAACCAGTTAGCTTCATTTGGATATCTGGCTCAAACCCACGTTAAGAATATGCACCACGCCAAGAATAAAGACGTAACCGAGGATTTCTTTTCAACGTTTAATCTGCCCCTTATTGCACCTCCGCAAAAAACAAACGAAGCAACGAATAAGCGCCAACGAGCATTTTTCTATTTATCGAACTTGCACAGAAAAAAGAAATTAAAAGTAAGCTCTACATTAAGGAAAGAGCAGGCTCTGCACAGATCCGGGCATCATCATCAGAAGTTTGTTACACAGTGCAGACCGACACAGGATGCCCTTATTGAAGAAAGTATTCTGAAAGAGAAACGGCGAGTAAACCGTTTCCTGCCTGCTGACGAAAAGCTGCCAGATAATGTGAAATTTAAAGCAGTGGATAACAACATTGATGCGTTTACATTCAACCTTATGGATTCTCACATTAAGTATGAGCACTTACTGGGGGAGCTTGATAGTGAATTGCTTATAGAATCAGCATCAAAATTGGAATATATCGACCTCAATCTCAGCTTGAAATTATTGAAATTAGCCCGAACAAAGCGACCTAATGGCAAAGTCATCAATGATAAAATTAAGGCTTACGAAGCCTTACTTGCTGATGGTCACAAAGCAAAAGAACAAAAAGGAAGGCTGAAGAAAATATTGTCTGCAGCGCTCGGTAACCTGAGAAAAAGAGCTTAACCGACAAATCGTTTGGCTATTTGCCTGATCTTGCTGCCAAGCGTCTTTTTTTTCTGAAACCGGCTAAAGAGATCCACTAATGCCTGGTCGTCTTTTCCGCAATCTTGCTGGCTAAGGGCCTGACATATTCGTTGGTACAGGTCGGGATTAGTCATACTTAACTGACGACTGATCAACTCAATGGCGCCTGGCAAATTGTCTTGCGATACCACAGCCAGGTGCTCACGTTTACTTACCGCATTTAACAGCATTCTGGCATTTTTTATATGATGCTGAGTATGGAACAGCCTCAAATTCTGGATACATTGTTTCAAATGGCGGGCTTTTTTATCGTCAGGTAGTAACGAGTAATCAGTAGTGCCAACTGCCACTGCCTGCAGTGCCTGATCAATTTCCGCATCGAGCTCGTTTAACGTAAAACGGTTTAGCCAGCGTTTTGTCTCAAGCGCTTCAAATGTATATGAAGGGTTAGTCTTTTCATTCTCAACCGAATAATCGAGCTTTAATACAGCAAGGAAGTCCGCCACCAAATTAAATGATTCCGTCGACTGCAAATAGGCTCGAAAATAAAACTTCTGCCGCGGAAGCTCGGTGGCAAGTCTGGATAAGCGGTCCAGGGTCGTGGTATGCAGATTGTGACTGAAAACCAATTGTTCGGCCTTACCATGGCGTTTAACACTCTGGTTGTAGACCGATTCAAAAGTTTCTATAGGACAGCGGACATAAGCAATAAAGCGCACCTTGGTAAAGGCTTCAGCCAGTGCCTCAACATGATAGAAAAAATGCTCAGAAGAAAGCAGTAATATTTGCTGCTCACTGCGCTCAAATTCACTTAGCAGCGCCTCAACCTTGTTCTTATCAAGGTTGAACTTACCAGACTCTTCGGATAATACCGTGTGAACATGGCCGGAACTTATGCCATTAGGCCCCAATTCATAGGTTGGATACATGATCCCATGACCACTCAGCCACTCGCGATGCCCGAGCAACCACTTCTGAATGGCGGATGTGCCGGTTTTCGGCGGCCCAATGTGGATCCAGACCTGTTTTGCCAAGCGACTTTACCTCAATAACACATTTATTGACTTAACAGGCCAGCCCTGTTGGCCCGATTAGAAATACAGGAAAGCGAAGTCTTGTTTTGCCTTACCCCAGTTAAACGACCATAGCGGATCAGGTTTACGCCAGCCAGGGCCATAATTAACCATTAATAGTCGTTCAGGATTAGCAGGTAAATAAAGGGTTACACCATCATGCTGTAATGTCTGAAGAGGTAGTACGTCGGCTGTCACTATCTCCTTGCGACTGATGGGGTTCATACTGCAGTAATCCCCCTCAATAAACCCTGTAAAAATATCGAGGTTCTGACCACCAGGTGTAGAGCACCAAAGATGCGCTATGCCTGAGGGCTTCACATTACATTTTTTTGATTGCAGGAATGTGACGATGTTATCGCGCTCTTCGAGTATCTTTTGCTCATCGCTTTCTTTACTAATATAGCAAATATCAACGTCATCATCGTGGGCAATAAACTGTCCATCCCGAACAATGCCTAATAGTGTACCGGAAGAAATAAATGCGGGTACGCCAAACTCTTCATTCAACCATTTCAACAATTGACCAAGCTCGGATGCGACTTTCTTTTTCTCCGATGCACTGCGCATCTCAAAAGTACGCATGAGGCCGTGAGGTCCAAGGGCCAATCCCTTGTCCTTAAGTAACTCGTTGACACATTGCTGGTATTCAAGCGCCTGAGTATGATTACCGGATTTTTTTAGCTGGCTAATTAACACCTGACTTGGTCCAGGATCGAGTATCATTGCATGCAACAACGCTTTTTCTACGTTCCCCGGAATACTTCCCTTAAAGGTTTTAAGTACAGACCAGTTATCGAATAATTCATGCCACGTATGCAGGTCTTGCGAAACTTCTACCCGCAAGCTCAATGCCCGGGTAAAAAATTCCCCCTCGCGATTATAGATAACAATCTTATCGAGATTCCGAATGGTCATCAGATCAACAATAATCCAGGGATTTCGCTCTCTTTGGGTATGGAAGCCGCAACCACCGTTCTTCTTACCGTTTACAAACCCTCTGCCATCATACTTTTCTTCGTTGTTGTAAGTGGAGCTAATAATGGTTTGCTTATTTGGTGCGATATTTCGCCCGTCTTTGTTGAAGATCTCAATAGTATCCAGATGAAAGGACACCTCGGTCTGAAGACTTAAGCGAACAAACCTGGCTTTTCTGTCAGTTTGGATTACCAATGGATCTTTACTCTTGGCGCCTTTGAATTCGCGCAGAGGATTGCTCGCTATATGTTCTTTGAGCGCTGCCAGAGACTCTTCACTTAGTAACGGCTTCTGAGAGTCGGTATCCTGTTCTTCAGGCGGCTTACTTTTAAAAAACTTAATCATAAATAATATCTACTTGGCTTATAGCTCAAATGTTGGATCGGGGGTTACCCAGCCAGGCCCATAGCGATCCTTTAAAAAGCCTTCCACTTTACCAGGAATATTAAAGGTCGCCCCTTTAAACTCTAAGGTGGTAAGCGGTTCAAATAATGCTCTATTCACTTCTCTGGTCTTATATCCTTCCATATGCGTCCAGACCTTTTTAGGTTTATCGGCAATGCGATATATAAAGAACAAATCCATGTCAAAGTCTTCAAAATAACAATGCATATTGAGGCTACTAGGAGTGGGCAAACGGCACTTCACTCCGGCTTTTTCAAATTCAATCAGCCACTGTTCTGAAGCCTGTCTATAGTCCAGTCCTTCAGGTAAGTCGACAACCACGGCCAGATCAACATCGTCATCGTGAGGTAAGAAGTCACCGTCCCGGTAAATACCAAGAAGTGTCCCATAGCAAAGGAAGGCGTCGAGCCCAAACTGTGCTTTAATAAAATCGCAGAAACGTTTCATTCTGCTTGCCAGGAAAGCTGAATCTATTTCCTGTAATGGCACTACCAGGCCATGCCTTGCGTAAGTAACACGAGGAATAAAGGAAGCGCTCTGTGCGCCATTATCTATACCTTCAAAAAATATCGGCAGCAGATTTCTCTGACCATTAAACAATGCTTTCACAGCCCGGGCGTGGGAAATTCGATAAGTCGCCATAAAATGTCCAAGCCGGTCACTAAATGGTGCTGTCCATTGCTTGCCAAGCAGCCATTCCATTACCTCAATAATATTTAACCGGGCCTGCATGTTTTCCAATGTGGAGTCGAGCGTAACCCAGTTTTTACCGTCTTCACTTGTTTGAATAATGCGTTGAACAAAAGCACTGGCACTGTAGTAACCGCCATGCCAGAACGTTAATTCATTGACCTGTTCTGGTAATAGTTCGCCCTGAAATATATGCACGCCCTGTAACATCCAGTTTTCTGACTTCAGGTTGAAAATGCCTTCATCAAATTTACTGGCTGCATTGGTTTGTAACGAACTTTGCTGACCGTTACATTCGACGCACAACTCAAATGGGCGGGATGACTTCTGTGCAAAGGCCACCACTCTGAAAAATCTATTGCCCTTAGGTACGGATAGTTTAAGACCATTCTCTTTAGAGCCGGCCAGATCAGGTGTGTTAATGCTGATTAGCTCATCTGCCTTCGCTAAATCAGCCAGCAGTTGCGATTGCACATCAGCTATTGACTCTTTGGCTGTAAGCCATTGGACAAACAGGCTCTCAATGGAGTTGCCGAGCGCTTCGTGGCCATTACTAGTGAGGCAGTCAATGACCCCCTTGATTTTGCGGTAGCCATTCTCCGAAAACGCCTGAGTCGCATCTTTACTTATAACTCTTGAATATCTGAGTAACCGTTTTCCGTTATCAGCATAAGCACTAACAACCATGCCTCTGGAACGAATACCCCAGGTATCCTTGCGGTTGCAAAATTCGATTGACTCAACCTCTACGGGTTCAGGAAAAGTTATCTGCCACCAGGGCTTTAACTCACGTCGGGAGTGCACCGAGACGGTATTACGCTCGTCACCTTTTATTGCCGCTTCAGGCTCTGGTAACACATCTGAAACAGAGCTCATCTCGCATTTAGAAGGGCCATCGTATCTGACCAACTGACCATCTGCGGTCTTCACCCAAACGCCAAAGAAATTAAAATTAAGGATCTCCGGCGCCTCATTGATTAGCTCAATTTTAATTGAGCTTACCGCCTTCTGTACCCGAATGTAGTAAGGGCCGATGTTTCTCAGCGGCCCGTATACAAAACCAGGTAGCCGGCTAATTAAGGGAAGACCTTCGACAACGTTGATTTGTTGAGAATTTTCTTGATTGATTAGGCTTGCTAAGCGTTTTCCATTTGCGGGTTTATCTGTCCATCGAGAAAGCAGGGCTGTTTTCTTTGCCCACTTTTTTAACGTTTGCATAAATCCTTATCATTTCTATACAGAAGAGGCTCAATAGTATCTTACCGCAATAAAAATGTCATAAGGATTTCACAAACTTTTAGTATCGCTTAATCACGATAAATATATTTTCTGGTGCTCTGTAACGCACTCATTCAGTGACAACACAGGCTTAATATTTTGCTGTAGTTCGTCCCTTATCTCCGGTGACAAAACACAACGTTCTATGACATTTGCCAGATCAGCGGGATTACCATGCCGGAAATGGATGCCATCCACACCATCTTTTACCTTTTCACTCATTCCACCAATGTTACTCACTATTAATGGTACTTTGCAGGCCAGCGCTTCCTGAATCACCATTGGTGAGTTTTCCCACCACACCGAGGGGACAATTGCCCAATCCACGGCATTTAGCAATTCTGGCATCTCATGTTGCTCGTAAGCCCCCTGAAAGACTACTGCCTTACCTACTTTTTCTAATAGTGATTTAACTGTTTGCTGGTAGCTCCCTTCCTGTTGATCCAGGTTTGCACCGTGGATTTCTACCCGCACTTTTTTTCGAATGGGTTTAGGTAATAAGGCAACCGCTTTTAGTAAAATATCAATACCCTTGTAGGGGTTAACCTGACCAAAAAATGCGAAGGTATGTTTAACCGAATCATGAAGCTTTAGTACGTTCTGAGAGGATGTTGTGTGTGCTTGCGGATGACCATTCTCGATAACCGAAATTTTGTTTTCATCAAGGCCCCAGTCTACGTATCGTTGCTTTAAAAAATGCGAGGGGGAAATAAAGTGATCAACTGCAGCAAAATGCGTTTTTATATACTTCTCTCTCAGGAAAAAATCACCCGGCTGCAGTGAGCTGAAACAATTGTGACAGTCTCTTGCACTAGCTCCATAGCATAGCTTACCGTTAGTCTTCAGCATCAGGCCTTTGTTATGGCAAATAGCCAGATATTCATGCAGGGTCAGAATAACTTTCGCATCGGGTAAGGTGTTCCGTATCTCTGTTAGGATTTCTATGCCTAACAGGAAATAGTGATGCAAATGCACTACGTCAGGTTTAATTAACAGCAGCAGATCCCTGAACTCCTGCCATAAATGACGGGTTTTAAGATTAGAAAATAAAAAGCTGTCATCCATGGTGGTATGAAACAGAATTTCTCTCTCGTCCTTGCGGGATGAGAAGGCTGCTCCCCCGTGCGGGGTTTGAGCAGTACGGGCAAGAAAAAATACATCATCTCCCTGCTTCTTCATCGCATTGTAAAGGTTATACGCAGCCACTTCGGCCCCACCTTTATTAAAATCAGGGTGGCCATGAGAAATGATTAAAGTTCTTTTACCTGACGTGTTCACTATGCAATTTCCTCAAGTAAAGCAGACCACTTGTTCATTTGATGAACCCCGTTCACCAGAGTAAGTTTAAATTTCCAATCACCCTGATCGACCAGATTTTGTGAGAGCCTTTCGAGGTGATACAACCGGACAGTAGATGAGCAATAAATTTTCAGACCTTTATCGATAACTTTTAAGCAAAGGTCAGAGTCCTCAAAATCACCTAACACGTATAAGGGGTCGAATCCTCCGATCTCCTGATAGAGCGACTTATCCATAAACATACAAGCACCAGTAGTAATTGGTACCTCAAAAACAGGCTCCTTATGCAATAAAGCAACAGGCACACCCTTGTAGGGATGATGGTTCATCAAAATACCCGGATAATGAGAGTCATGTCTGAACTCCATACCAGCATGTTGCACTGTATCATCTTCATAAATCAGGGTAGCGCCCAGAATGCCACAATCTGCTGTCGCGCTGTGTTGCGTATTTAGCTCTGACAGCCAACCTGTTCGCGATGGCAGAATATCAGAATTAAGTAAGAGTAATTTTTCGCCACGGGCATGACTTACGCCCAGGTTATTCGCTCCAGAGAAACCCCGGTTAAAATCAGAATAAACAACTTTGAAAGGAAATTTAAAAATTTGATAAACACCAAATGCCGTAATATTCACCATACGGCTAATCTCGGGGTCGTCTACTACAAATATCACTTCGACATTGCGGAATTCGCTATCCGAAGAAAATTGAGCAATTTGATGCTGAATAAAATCAAACCTCCCGTAGATCGGAATAACGATCGAAATCTCCGGGTTTTCCAGCTCATCACCTAATACCTGAACTTCACTAGAGGTAAATTTCGCTATTCTTGCCTTCCAGATTTTTTGAATTTCAGGTAGCACATGATTCTGAGTTACCGAGAAGAAGTCTTCATCATGAACGTTGATGCCATCCAGAATCCGCTTAATTTTCTGCACATCTTTGTCTAGGCTGCGCGATATTTTGGGTGCAGCAATAGCCTTTTCGTCAACATCAAACCCCATGCGTAGCAAAAAGTTAATGGCTTTATCTCTGTCGGTGGCAACGTGAGCCAGTATTTCAGAAGGGCTTCCTGCAATACCATAACGTTGCTCACTAATCGGAAAGTGATGATTGTCTGACACCAGCTTAGTGTCATTCAGTTCTGAAATAGTACCATCAAAAATCAATAGAAAGCCGAAGCAACACTGGGAGCTGGAAAGCCCCATTGAATTCACCACGTCCTGCCGTTCAAATATGAGCAGTTCAGACTCCACTCCCTCTACCATAAGAGATGAGCTTGACAACGGTGATTGGCGGTCCACAAGCCACCCACAAACAATCACTTTGTCGTCCTGACTGCATACCCAATCGATATTGAGTACTCGCTGTTTTGAGAGACGTTTGGCGACACCCGGTAATCTGGCTTTTATTATTTTTTTGACAGTAGATTTCATTGCAAATAACTCTGGCGTTAGATTTTTCTTAGCAGATCGACTAAGTGATCCGCTACGTTTTTCGCTTCGTGTAGCTTTTCGGCGTTAATTTCGCGGATAACGGTTTTTAACTCAGTAGTAGAAATATCTTTAGTTCTTGGGAGATACAGCACTTTGACTATGTCATCCAGATCATCAAATTTTCCGGCCCAATCATCACCGATAGCGAATATTTCTGCTTTTTCGCGGATTATATCTTCTCTCTTCTGTTCCCAGGTATTCTCCTGAAATACATCATCTACATATCGACATGAAAGTAAGATTTCTTTTCTATCTGCGAATGGAATGATTACCTTTTTACCTTTAACCTTATTAAATTCGTCAGAGGATAAACCAACAACAAGTCTGTCTCCGAGATCCCTGATCCTTTTTAATAATCGGACGTGGCCCACATGAAATAAATCAAACGTACCATATGTGATTACTGTCCTCATTGATGATAAATTCCTAATCGCTATTTTAATTACCATGATACAACATCAAACTGCTCGCCATACAGGAGTTAAGCAATTTGATGTTGAATAAAAACGTCTTTATTTAACTTCTTTTAAGAAAGGACAAGCTCTGAGCAGTGCAACAGCGTCGAACTTAATTGGTCTGCCGTCAAAATCGAAATGTTCATGTAATACTGAGACATCTAAGCCAAGTCGCTTAACATCATAAGTCTGACCATAACGAACTTTGTCTACCGACAGGAAGTAATCAAAGAACTTGAATTCACCACCTTTTGGCGTTTTGGAGCTTAACCAGGCATTTGGAATGCCGTAGGTATCAGCAATAATAAGACCATGCAAAGATGATGTAATGATGGCCTTACAGGATTTCATCTCACGAATAACTCGTTCAATATCGCCAGTTCCGAGGTCTATAAGTTTAACCCCTTTACCAGGCTTTACGTTCAACCATTCTTTTTCTGACCATCTGAGTACAACTCCCACTTCATGCTCCACCTTTACCTCAGGGTTGTAAACCAATGGTGACAGCAAGGCAGGGTCGCCATAAATTGCAGGGCAACTGACACCATTATTTTGTACAAGACAGCGAGTAAGTGGACCGCGAACCGCATGATATTTTGCATTATTACTAATTTGGCCAGACTGCTCTGTACCAAAGGAACCTGAACCCCATACGATTGAAGTGTCCTGTGCTCTGGAGAGAATGGAACCTGTTGAAATATAAGTCGGCTTTTTCAATAGCTTCTTATTTGGCTCAGTACCAACGCGAACCAACTTCGTTTCAATACCGGTAAGTTTGGTTACTAACCAAGGTGATAACAAGTCGCCAAAATTTGGATTCAGCACCCAATAAGTCAATGGGATCATCTCATCTTCTAGCAATAAATTCTCGTGATCTACTTCGAATCTTTTTAAAGGATTTTCTTGCTGTGGTTGGCTGGGTTCTTGTTTAGATTTAAAAAAACGGTTGAACATATAACTATTAGACTTAACTGACAAAAAGAAATCAGATTATCAAAAATTACCCCAGACGTCATAACTATCCTTCATAATTGTAATTTCATTACATTTCTTTATCAGTGTGTATAAATGATCTAATTTACCGCTATACGTACAGTTGGCGCCGTCTATCAAGTGAATATTATTTAATTACAGCATTTCGCTGTAACTTGAAAAGGAGATTATCATGCAAACTTTAATGGCAAATGAAGTGGAAGAAGTATCTGGTGGTGTAATTCCAGCAATATTGGCAGGCATTGCTGGCGCCTACATTTACGATGCGGTTGGCGGTAAGGAAGGTATTGATGAATATGTTGAAAAGAGCGTCGCTTCGGCCAGCGCTTCTATTGAGTATTGGTATAACCAGCTAACATAAAAGTAGAAAATGTAGGGGGAATTGTATGACACGGATTGCCTATCTTGCTCTTGGAATTTTTTGCTTATTCCTAAACTATAGCTTTGAGGGTCTGACTTCACAGCATCACTTCCCCTTTTATCATAACCTGCCAAATTTTTTATCGGTATTTATCACTACCTCACTGCTCAATGCATGGTACCAACAGTATGCCTTAAAAAATGTAATAGGCGCGACTATTGGACTAGTGTGTTACGAGTTTATCCAATTAAATATCACAGCACGTACCTTCGACTTTATGGATATCGTAGCCTCACTACTTGGGATGCTTGTATACATAGCAGCCTACTTTCTTATTAAAATGGCTGTTACTCACATTAAGTTCTCTTCAAGCGCTAGTAGATGACAGCTTATAAGCCTTTCTAGCGAGTTCTACGATGAGCTATTCTGCCTACTGGTTATTTCGTGTATAAAACAAAAAACCCGCCAGCGGCGGGTTTTTAAATCGAATCGGTTAAGCGTGTGCTTAGCCGTTGTCGAGTAATTGCTTACTCTTCAGTTGCTTCTACTGCTTCTTCTTCAGCTTCTACAACCGGGCGGTCAACTAACTCAACGTATGCCATTGGCGCGTTGTCGCCAGCACGGAAACCGCATTTTAAAATGCGAAGATAACCGCCTGGGCGAGTTTCGTAACGAGGACCAAGCTCGTTGAACAGTTTACCTACTACTTCTTTATCACCAGTGCGGGCCATTGCCAGACGACGATTTGCAACGCTGTCTTGCTTAGCCAGAGTGATAAGAGGCTCAATTACGCGACGTAATTCTTTCGCTTTTGGTAACGTCGTTTTGATCACTTCGTGCTTGACCAAAGAACCGGCCATGTTTTTAAACATAGCTTGACGATGGCTGCTGTTGCGATTCAACTGACGACCACTCTTACGATGGCGCATAGTTTTATCCTTCTAAAAAATCAGTTTCTTTTAAACCTGATTAATCTTTTTCAGCGATGCTCTCAGGCGGCCAGTTTTCCAGGCGCATGCCCAGAGAAAGTCCACGTGAAGCGAGAACATCTTTGATCTCAGTTAGCGATTTCTTACCTAAGTTAGGAGTTTTAAGTAACTCAACTTCGGTACGCTGAACCAGGTCACCAATATACTGGATAGCTTCTGCTTTCAGACAGTTAGCAGAACGTACTGTTAATTCCAGGTCATCAACCGGACGCAGCAGAATAGGATCGAACTCTGGTTTCTCTTCTTTCTGCACTGGCTCAGAGATATCACGCAGTTCAACAAACGCATCCAGCTGTTCAGCCAGGATGGTTGCGCTACGACGGATGGCTTCTTCAGGATCTAAAGTACCATTCGTTTCCATATCAATGATCAGTTTGTCCAGGTCGGTACGCTGTTCAACACGCGCAGATTCTACGGTGTAAGCAATACGCTCTACTGGGCTGTATGATGCATCTACTAATAAACGACCAATTGGACGATCATCTTCTTCAGAGGAACGACGAGTTGACGCTGGAACGTAACCACGACCCATTTCTACTTTAATGCGCATGCTGATTTCAGCGTCGCCGGTTAAAGTACAAACTACGTGCTCAGGGTTTACGATTTCTACGTCACCATCATGCTGGATGTCACCAGCTACAACAGGGCCAGCGCCAGATTTCACCAGAGTCAGAGTCGCTTCGTTTTTGCCTTCTAAGCGTACCGCCAAACCTTTAAGGTTCAACAAGATCTCGATTACATCTTCTTGAACACCTTCTTTGGTGCTGTACTCGTGAAGGACGCCGTCGATCTCAACTTCAGTTACCGCACATCCAGGCATGGATGACAGTAAGATGCGACGTAAGGCGTTACCTAAAGTGTGGCCAAAACCACGCTCCAGGGGTTCCAAAGTTACTTTGGCACGAGTAGGAGAAACGTTTTCGATCTCAACTAATCTCGGTTTAAGGAATTCAGTCACAGAACCCACAATGCTTCCTCTTTAGTTAGCTTTACTTAGAGTAAAGTTCGACGATCAACTGTTCGTTAATTTCGGCAGACAAGTCAGTTCTTTCAGGAACACGCTTGAACGTACCTTCCATTTTGTTGCTGTCTACTTCAATCCAGGTTGGCTTCTCACGCTGTTCAGCCAGTTCCAAAGCAGCCGCGATACGCGCTTGCTTTTTAGCTTTTTCACGAACAGAAACCACGTCTTCGGCAGTAACGTTAAACGATGGAATGTTTACCACTTTGCCATTTACTAAAATAGCTTTGTGGCTAACCAGCTGACGTGCTTCGGCACGAGTGCTGGCAAATCCCATACGATAAACTACGTTATCAAGACGCTGCTCAAGAAGTTGCAACAGGTTTTCACCGGTGTTGCCTTTCAGACGAGCCGCTTCTTTGTAGTAGTTACGGAATTGCTTTTCTAAAATGCCGTACATACGACGGACTTTTTGCTTTTCACGCAGCTGCACACCGTAGTCAGACAGACGACCACGACGGGCACCATGTTGACCAGGCGCAGTTTCGATTTTACATTTAGAATCGATTGCGCGAACGCCGCTTTTCAGGAACAGGTCAGTTCCTTCACGACGGCTAAGCTTGAGTTTTGGACCCAAATATCTTGCCATGTTCTTTCTCCAACTGTCCGTCGATTAAACGCGACGTTTTTTCGGTGGACGACAACCGTTGTGAGGGATAGGCGTCACATCGGTAATGTTTGTGATCTTGTAACCTGTAGCGTTCAGGGCACGGATCGCAGACTCACGGCCTGGACCTGGACCTTTAACGAATACTTCAAGGTTTTTCAGACCGTATTCTTGCGCGGCTACGCCGGCACGCTCAGCAGCTACCTGTGCAGCAAATGGGGTAGATTTACGTGAACCACGGAAACCTGAACCACCAGAAGTTGCCCATGCAAGTGCGTTGCCTGAACGATCTGTGATAGTCACAATTGTGTTATTGAAAGACGCATGGATATGAGCCATACCGTCTGCAACCTGACGTTTAGCGCGCTTACGCGTGCTACGAGCTGGTGCTTTTGCCATAACTTATACTCCCCGTTTACTTCTTAATTGGCTTACGAGGACCTTTACGGGTACGCGCATTAGTTTTAGTGCGCTGACCACGTAGAGGCAAGCTACGACGGTGGCGAATACCACGGAAGCAACCCAGGTCCATCAAACGTTTGATGCTCATAGAAACTTCACGACGTAAGTCACCTTCTACAGTGAATAACGCCACTTGTTCACGAAGCTTCTCGATTGTAGCTTCATCAAGCTCTTTGATTTTTGTATCTTCTGCAACACCAGCGCCTGCACAAATGCTTTTCGCACGTGTAGGACCAACGCCGAAGATTGCCTGAAGGGCGATCACAGCGTGCTTGTGCTCAGGAATGTTAATGCCAGCGATACGGGCCATTAACAGCACTCCTCTTAATTATAGTCGACGGCCTAAAAAGCCCGATAGGATACTTACCCGTCGAACAAATTGCAAATAAAAGGTGATTAATTCATCTGCGCCGAAAGCAGAACCTGATGTCAGGTTCTGCTTACAGTTTTTAACAAATCATTCACCGCGTTAGATTAGCCTTGACGCTGCTTATGCTTAGGGTCAGAGCTACAAATCACACGCACAACACCGTTGCGCTTGATGATTTTGCAGTTACGGCAAATCTTCTTTACTGATGCACGAACTTTCATTACATCACTCCGTAGTAGGCTTATCTTAGCGGCCGTAGCCTTTAAGATTCGCTTTCTTCAGAACAGACTCATACTGACTGGACATCAGATGGGTCTGCACCTGTGCCATAAAGTCCATGATAACAACTACGATAATCAACAGTGACGTTCCACCGAAGTAGAAAGGCACGTTCCACGCAATCAACATGAACTCGGGCACTAAACAAATAAAGGTTATATACATTGCGCCAGCAAGTGTCAGGCGAGTCATTACCTTATCGATATAACGTGAGGTTTGTTCACCCGGGCGGATGCCTGGGATGAATGCACCGGATTTCTTCAGGTTGTCTGCTGTATCACGCGGGTTAAATACCAGCGCAGTATAGAAGAAGCAGAAGAAGATAATCGCTACTGCATATAACATCACGTACAACGGCTGACCAGGCGACAGCAATAACGCCACGTCCTGTAACCATGCCATTGATTCATTTTGTCCAAACCAGCCCGCAATGGTACCAGGGAACAGAATGATACTGGAAGCAAAGATTGGTGGGATAACCCCGGCCATGTTTACTTTAAGTGGTAAGTGTGTGCTCTGCGCAGCATAAACCTTACGGCCTTGCTGACGTTTTGCATAGTTTACCACAATACGACGCTGGGCGCGTTCTACAAACACTACCAGGTACGTTAAGCCTACTACAATGGCGCCAATCAACAGCAGCAACAACATATTGATGTCGCCCTGTCTTGCTTGTTCCGCGGTCTGACCTATCGCTGTTGGCAGACCGGCAACAATACCAGCAAATATCAAAATAGAGATACCGTTACCGATACCTCGCTCGGTAATTTGCTCACCCAGCCACATCAGGAACATTGTCCCGGTGACCAAGCTTACTACCGCTGTAAAGTAAAATCCGAAGCCAGGATTAATCACCAAACCACTAATCAGGTTAGGCAGGCCGGTAGCAATACCGATAGACTGGAACGTTGCCAGTACCAGCGTTAAATAACGCGTATACTGACTAATTTTACGTCTGCCTGCTTCACCTTCTTTTTTCAACTCAACCATTGGCGGATGCACAACAGAGAGCAGCTGCATAATAATTGATGCAGTAATGTAAGGCATAATCCCCAAAGCCAGAACTGATGCACGCTCAAGCGCACCACCGGAGAACATGTTAAACATTTCTACGATAGTACCTTTTTGTTGCTCGAACAGTTGCGACAGTACTGCAGCATCGATACCAGGAATAGGCACATATGAACCCAACCGGAATACTACAATCGCACCAAGTACGAACAACAACCTTGCTTTAAGCTCACTCAAGCCGCTTTTTGCGCCCGAATCCAATCCTGGTTTCGCCATTTAGCTTATTCCTCTACTTTACCGCCAGCAGCTTCAATCGCCTCTTTGGCACCTTTAGTAACCTTCAACCCGCTAACAGTAACAGCGCGTGATACTTCACCGCTCTTAAGCACTTTAACGAACAGTACGTCTTTTTTAATCAGACCCGCTGCTTTTAAAGTGTCTACCGTTACTGTGTCGCCTTCGACCTTAGCGATTTCAGTCAGTGTAACCTGATCGGATACAAAGCTCTTACGAGAGGTGAAACCGAACTTAGGCAGACGGCGCTGAATAGGCATCTGACCACCTTCGAAGCCTGGCTTGATAGAACCGCCTGAACGGCTGGTTTGGCCTTTATGACCACGACCACCAGTTTTACCAAGACCAGAACCGATACCGCGACCTACACGCTTAGCGCTTGGCTTTGATCCTTCGGCAGGAGAAATTGTGTTTAAACGCATGTCTTACTCCTCCACGATCTCAACCATGTAATATACACGGTTGATCATGCCACGAACGGCTGGGGTATCTTCGAGTTCACGAACATGGTTGATTTTACGCAGGCCTAAACCTTTAAGCGTCGCTTTGTGCTTTGGCAGACGGCCAATTGCACTTTTAGTTTGCTTTACTTTAATCGTTGCCATGTCTGATTACCCCAAAATTTCTTCTACAGACAATCCACGTTTAGCAGCGATACCGGCTGGCGAGTTCATCTCGGTCAGCGCGTTAACGGTTGCTCGAACAACGTTGATTGGGTTTGTAGAGCCGTAACATTTTGAAAGTACGTTCTGCACACCAGCTACTTCAAGTACTGCACGCATTGCACCGCCGGCGATGATACCGGTACCTTCTGATGCAGGCTGCATGTAAACTTTAGAGCCAGAGTGACGACCTTTAATAGGGTGCTGCAGCGTGTGACCGTTAAGGTCTACACTAACCATGTTACGACGGGCTTTTTCCATCGCTTTTTGGATAGCGGCTGGCACTTCACGTGCTTTACCGTAACCAAAACCAACACGGCCATTGCCGTCACCAACTACTGTCAATGCAGTGAAGCTGAAAATACGACCACCTTTAACCACTTTAGAAACGCGGTTAACAGCGATCAATTTTTCAAGCATATCACCTGTTTGAACTTCTTGTTTAGCCATTATTAACTCCTAGAACTGAAGGCCAGCTTCGCGAGCTGCATCAGCTAATGCTTTAACGCGACCGTGGTATTTGAAACCGCTGCGATCGAAAGCAACATCTTTGATGCCTTTTTCGATAGCGCGTTCTGCGATTGCTTTACCTACTAAAGCCGCTGCTTCAGCGTTGCCAGTTGATTTCAGATCTTTAGCCAGATCTTTTTCAACCGTAGAAGCCGCCGCCAATACTTCAGCACCGCTAGGAGCGATTAACTGAGCATAGATGTGGCGAGGTGTACGGTTAATCACCAGGCGATGCGCGGCCAGTTCACGAATTTTAGCGCGTGCGCGAGTAGCGCGACGCAAGCGTGCTGTTTTCTTATCCATCGTATCACCCACCTACTTTTTCTTAGCTTCTTTACGACGTACATGCTCGTCTGCATAACGAACACCTTTACCTTTGTAAGGCTCTGGTGGACGGTACGCGCGGATGTTCGCCGCAACCTGCCCAACGACCTGCTTATCGGCGCCTTTCACGACGATTTCAGTTTGGCTAGGAGTTTCAACTGTGATGCCCTGAGGCATTTCGTATGCTACAGGGTGAGAGAAACCCAGTGTCAGGTTTAGTTTGTTACCTTGTGCCTGGGCACGGTAACCAACACCATTCAGCTGCAGTTTTTTCTCAAAACCTTGCGTTACACCAACAACCATTGAATTTAACAGCGCGCGAACAGTACCAGCCTGAGCCCAGCCATCAGGGAAACCTTCGCGAGGTAACGCCTTAACCTGGTTCTCTTCCTGTACTACTTCAACTGCGTCGTTAAATACGCGGGTCAATGTACCGTTTTTACCTTTGATTGTGACTTCTTGACCTGAGATAGAGATCTCTACGCCAGAGGCGAGGTCAACAGGGGCCTTTGCTACACGTGACATTTCAACTCCTCCGTTACGCTACATAACCGATGATCTCACCGCCCATGCCTGCTTTACGCGCAGCACGGTCAGTCATCAAACCTTTAGAAGTTGACACGATAGCAACACCTAAACCACCCATTACTTTTGGCAGCTCATCTTTTTTCTTATAGATGCGCAGACCAGGACGGCTTACACGTTCAATTGTGTCGATTACTTGCTTGCCTTCGAAGTACTTAAGGGTAACTTCTAAAACAGGCTTAACGTCACCAGATACAGCGAAGTCAGTAATATAACCTTCAGCTTTAAGTACGCCAGCAATTGCTACACGTTGCTTAGAAGAAGGCATAAGTACAGAAACTTTCTGTGCCATCTGGCCGTTACGGATGCGGGTAAACATATCCGCGATAGGATCTTGCATGCTCATATCAGCTACTCCTTACCAGCTGGCTTTTTTCAAGCCAGGGACTTCACCGCGCATCGCTGCTTCACGCAACTTGATACGGCTCAGACCGAACTTACGTAGGAAACCATGTGGACGACCAGTAACACGACAGCGGTTTTGCTGACGAGACTTGGCGCTATCACGTGGCAGTTGTTGTAGCTTCAATACAGCATCCCAACGCTCTTCTTCAGAGGCGTTAACATCGCTGATAATCGCTTTAAGCGCAGCACGTTTTTCAGCATACTTAGCAACAAGCTTTGCACGCTTTACTTCACGAGCCTTCATTGATTCTTTTGCCATAACCCTACACCTTATTTTCTGAATGGGAAGTTGAACGCACTAAGTAATGCGCGCGCTTCTTCGTCAGTGCCAGCACTGGTAGTGATGGTAATATCCATACCACGAACTTTATCTACCTTATCGAAATCGATTTCAGGGAAGATGATTTGTTCGCGCACACCCATGCTGTAGTTACCACGTCCGTCGAACGACTTAGCGTTCAGACCACGGAAGTCACGGATACGTGGAATTGCAATCGAAATTAAGCGCTCTAAGAATTCCCACATGCGCTCGCCGCGCAGGGTTACTTTACAGCCAATCGGATAACCTTCACGGATTTTAAAACCCGCTACTGATTTACGTGCAACTGTAACAATTGGCTTTTGGCCAGCGATAGCAGTCATATCTGCTGTCGCGTGCTCAAGAACTTTCTTGTCAGCAACTGCTTCACCTAAACCCATGTTTAGAGTGATTTTTTCAATCCGAGGGACTTGCATGACGCTTTTGTATCCGAACTGCTTCGCAAGTTCAGCTACTACTGTTTCTTTATAGAAATCATGCAGTTTCGCCATCGTACTCTCCAATAAATTAAACGAGTTCGCCGTTAGACTTAAAGAAACGAACTTTCTTACCGTCTTCTGTACGGAAACCAACGCGATCAGCTTTACCCGTTGCCGGGTTAACTACCGCAACATTAGAAACGTGAATGGATGCTTCTTTCTCAACAATACCGCCAGCTTCACCCAGTTGTGGGTTAGGCTTTTGGTGTTTCTTGACAAGATTTACACCTTCAACGACTACACGGTCATCAGAATTAAGAACACGCACGACTTTGCCTTGCTTGCCTTTATCTTTACCCGCTAATACGACTACTTCATCATCACGACGAATTTTATTAGCCATTATCGTGACTCCTTATAGTACCTCTGGGGCCAGTGAGATGATCTTCATGAAGTTATCACTTCTCAGCTCACGGGTTACCGGTCCAAAGATACGCGTACCAATTGGTTGCTTGTTTGCATTAAGCAAAACAGCCGCATTACTATCGAAACGGATGGTTGAACCATCTGCACGACGAATGCCTTTTCTAGTACGCACCACCACTGCGTTCAGAACGTCACCTTTTTTTACTTTACCGCGAGGAATTGCTTCCTTAACAGTAACTTTGATGATGTCACCGATACCTGCATAACGGCGATGCGAGCCACCAAGAACCTTAATACACTGAACCCTGCGAGCGCCGCTGTTGTCGGCAACATCCAGGTTAGTTTGCATTTGGATCATGATTAATGCTCCGCTGTTAATTATGACTCTTTCGAGTCTCCGATTGTGCTAAAAACGATCGTATTGACCACTTTTAAACCATACCCCGCTAAAAAGGGCGCGAAATAATAACAGAAAAGAATCAGGGAGTGTAGCGGGAATTTGAATTATTTTTAGCTAATCGCGGCTTTTATGCGTTTAACTGTTAAAATATCTTTCCAACTGGCGTGGATGCCGGAATTTACTGGCCGGATGCGTAATGAAACATCCGGCCGAGGGTGCGTAATATAGGCTATTTTGGCTTAATTTACGATCTTTATTTCATAGCCAGAGCTCGTTTCGGCCGGCTCAACGGTAATAAAATAATTTTTAGTTTCATTAAAGCCGTACAACGGATACCTGAATAACAAATATTGTTCTTCGTTACTGTCTTCATGTACGGCAATGACTTCGTAATAGTCCGCTGGCACCACATCTGAGTTGGTCTCGGCAAAGCCAATATGCTGTGTGCTGTATTCGGCGGTATCGATGGTTTCATCATGCCTCACCATGTAAAAGTCGACATCAGCATAATCATCTACCAGATTCACGAAATTAATAGTTTTGTCGTAGGCCTGAGATGCCGAACTCTCAACAAAACTCAGCGATGCCAGTGATGTACCATTCTGGTAGAGCACAATCGCCTTACTCTCGCTCTGATTAAGCGTAATCAGTTTGTTGTTCATAGTTGTCAGGCTGTTATCGGCGATACTGGCGGTAATTCTGTAGTCGCCGTACTCTACTTCGGTAAACTCCCCCACTTCTCCTGGTGCCAGTTGTACGCTGATTGCCTCTGCTTCATCGTCACCGGTAAAGGTAACGGTAACCGGTGAGTCGGTATTCAAGCTATTGTAGATGCGATACTGCGATGTGGCGTCGACGTCTGTCACTTCGTACACCGTGGTAGAGTTCAGAAGTACATCCAGTGCCATACCGTTTTGAATGGCGCCGGATAAGTCCCGGGTAATAAGTACGTATTCTGTGTTATATGCCAGGCTGAGGGTTGGCGTTTCAAATATCACTTCATCAGAGCCAGGTTCGGTAAGGTAGATAGTGTATTCGTCTTCATTAAAGTCTTCGCTATCGTCATCGCCATCCCAGTAAGTGTATTCGGTGAGTTCACCGCTGGTTATCGTCCCCAGATAATTAGCTGCTTCGAAAGGGTCGCCCGAATCGCTCATATACAAATCAAAGGTGGTGGTGCTGTCGAACATGGTTGAGGTGGCCAACAGACGGAAATGGTCTTCCAGTGATTCACGGTAATACTCGTAGGTATCAAATACCGGCGATTCAAAGTCACCACTTAACACCACCAGCGTTTTGTACGAAGTTTTAAGGGTAACGGTAATGGTATCGATCACCACTTCCTGGTCGTCGCTATCGATGCGATAAAACTCCAGCTCTAAGTCGCCCTTTTCACCGGAAATAAGTGCACTGGCATCGCCAAACTGAGCGTAGCCGAGGTCTGAGCCATCCACTTCCCGCATGTAAACCGTGGCGCCGTTGGGAGAGCCGTTGTAAAAGTGCAGGTAAGCTTCATCGTAGTCGCTGTTGGTAGAGCTGCCTGAGCCTCCGCAGGCCGTTAACAGCACGGTTAGCAGCGCAGCCATTGCCAGGCGCATTATTAGTTTAGAATCGGTGAACATGTTTGTGTTGGTTCCTTGAGAAATTCAAATTCATCTCAACAGACGCTCCATGTTGCAGTTGGTTCGCCAACCTCGCGCAGCTTTGCATTCCTTAACACTTCTTTACATTGGCGTCGCAATATTTCAGAAAAGGCAAAAAAAAAAGCGGCCGGGAGGCCGCTGAAATGGGAATGAAGTGAAATGTACCAGGTACGCTCAGCCTAAAAACTAAAACGTGTGCCCAGTGTAAAATTACGACCGGGCAATGGCGCCTGATCTTTCAAAAATGAGGTATGCACCCGGGCTTCTTCGTCAAACAGGTTGTTGACTCTTATATATACCGTCCAATCCTGCGTATCAGACACGCGATAATCTACCGAAACATTCACCAGGGTGTAACCATCTGTGGGGGTTTCATACTCGGTGGTTTTCGTCTGATCGTCATACCACACTACCGATAGCTCTGAGCTTAACGCTTCACCTTCATAACTGATGGTAGAGCCTAACCGCAGGGGCGGAATGCGTGGCAGGTTATAAGAGTCGATTTTGGCGCGAATGTAATCACCAAACACGCTCACACGCCAGTTGACGTTAAGATCAACAAAGCCTTCCGCTTCCACACCATAGATGGTGGCATCATCCTGGTTGAAGTAGTACACCGGTGTGCCTTCTTCCGCGTGTTCTTCATGAGCTTCTTCCTCGTGGCCATGGGCCAGCGCCGTCAGATCGGTGGCACTCTGATAGATATAATCATCAGCCTGATTGTAGAAGAACGAAAGGGTATAGCCGCTGTCGCCGCTAAATTTGCGGAACGTCAGATCGATGTTGTTACTCACCTCTTCTTTTACACTGCGCAGGTTTTCAGAGACTTCGCCATCTTCGTCCATGTCGTAAACCAGGCCTACCTCGAAGGTTTGCGTTGCCAGATGCTGGCCGGCCGAGAATAACTCTTGCATACTCGGTGCACGTTCGTTGCGAGATAAGGTCAGTGCTACCGAGTAGCCTGGTATATACTCCCAGTTTAAGCCTGCTGACAGAGAGCTACTGGTAAAAGCATATTCGTCAAAGTTGAATGCCAACTCGTGCTCTTCGTGTTCAGCCACCTCTAATTCAAAATCGATGCTATCTGCATTGTAGGTTGTTCTCTCCAGACGCCCGCCCAACTCAAGGATCACTGAGCCAAACTTCTTCTGCTCTACTAAAAACAATGCCATGCTTTCGGTTTCGGTGGGTGGTGTGTAGGCCTCATCACCTTCTGCGGTGTAGTCACTGTTATGGTATTGCAAGCCAAACACCCCGTGCCAGGCATCAATGTCTGCGTGGGTAGCTGCCAGTCGAATATCGCTGCCCTGATTGGTAAAGCGAGTGCCAACCTGACCATCTTCAATCTCTACATGCTCGTAATCCGTATAGGCAGCGCCAAATTTAAGTGAGCTGATGCCCGTATACGGTGAGTACCACTCACCGGCCGCCTGGTAACGGGTCATGTCTACATCCAGGTTAGTTCCCTCCTCACCTGCATGCTCGGCATGTTCTTCTTCGGTTTCACCTTCATGCTCTTCTTCATGAGCGTGACTGTGACCCGGCACGCCATAAAAATTATCGAGCTTTTCTACCGAGAAACCAAAGTACCCTTCTTCATCAACCAGAGAAAGACCCGCCGTTATATTGGTGGTATCCATAGCACTGCTTTCCAGGGAGCCTGGCTGTTCATCTTCATCGGGCATTACCGAAGCGTAACCCGGAATATCAGCGTTGTCGGTTTTACGTTTGAAACCATCTACATGAAAAGCGATATTGTTTTGTCCGCCGGTCAGATTAAAACGGCCAAATTTGCCATCGTTAACCGTGGCGTAGTTGGCCTCCACATCGCCTTCGATGCCGACGGGCACTTCACTGGGGATACGGTTATCCACCACGTTGACTACCCCGCCGATAGCACCGCTGCCGTATTGCAGGGTAGCCGGGCCGCGCAGTACTTCAACCTGGGTTGCACTGGTGCTGTTGGCCGCTACGTTATGGTCCGGGCCAATACGCGATACGTCAGAAACATCCAAACCATTCTGAACGATTTTAACCCGAGGACCATCGTTACCGCGGATCACCGGGCTACTGGCAACAGGGCCGAAGTAAGTACTGTGCACCCCGGGCGTGTTTTTTAACGTCTCACCCAGGGTTTCGGCCTGAATTTTTCTGAGCTTATATTCATCAATTACCGATACCGGCGTGACCGACTCAAGCACAGAAGAGCCCAGCACACTGGCGGTGACTACAATGTTTTCAATGGATACGGGCGTCAGTACAAAGTCTGCCACCTGATCACTACTGATATCACCAAGGTCGTTATCACCATGGACATAATCCGGCGAATACACATGCAAATGCACATGGGGCACCTGCACGCCGGTAAATTCATAATTACCCTGCGCATCGGTAAAAGTAACCTGTTTGGAGCCCTCTATGCGCACTTCAGCGCCTACGACAGCCTTACCGGCTTCGTTAGTCACTTTGCCCTTAATGGTAGTCGCCGCAGCAACCTGGGCAGTTAATGCCATAAACACTGCAGCACTAATTGCGGTTGATTTTTTCATTGAGTGATTGACCTTGAATATGTCGTTAAGCGTTAATGTTATAATATAACATTACCCCTTTCTTAACGTTTTCGTCAAGCGTCAGTGACCGCTGAAATTATTCGTATTGTCGTAAGGCAGGCAGCAGCACGGCATTAAATGTAAGCACTCACTATCAATAAATTAACTTATTAAAAATAAGGTTTAGAGTTTATAGCTGAGTTTTTTGATGATCATCACACAACATAAACGATTAAATGCTGTATCAGTCAGGACTATTCCGTTATGGTGAAAATAGCAGCAATATCTCATCAATGAGTTTTTATTTCGGGAGGAAACATGGGCATTCGTCAGTCAGTTACGTGGTGTATTTCGGGTCTTATTTTAACTTGTACCCTGGTTACCGGCGTAAGTTCTGCCGCTGAATTTAGCGCAGGGCCGGTGTTTCAGGATTATGGCAAAAAGGTGCAGGTTGAAGGCGTCGAATTTAACGCTAACACTGAGTTTAAAGTGGCTTTTGATGTGGCGAAGGGGGCAGAACCCGGTAAAGTAAACCGACAGTTCGATAGTCTTGCCCGATTTATTAATATGCACGTGGCGAGCGGTGTTCCGGCAGAAAATATTGAGTTGGCGTTAGTGGTACACGGCAGTGCCACACTGGATTTACTGGCGGACCCGGCCTACCAACAAAAGCAGGGCGGCAAAAATGCCAATATTACCCTGTTAAATGCGCTGATGGCGAATCAGGTGCGGGTAATTGTATGCGGTCAGTCAGCCGCGGCCCATGGCTATGCTAATGAGGCTTTTCTGCCCGGCGTGGAAGTGGCGCTATCAGCGATGAGCGCTCATGCATTGTTGCAACAACAGGGTTATACCTTAAATCCTTTTTAAGCAATCCCGTTTAAGTTTGTCAGGCACGGTTTACCGGGAATGCCAGTACCTGTTCGATGTGGGTGTAGCCGTGTTTAAGCATTAAAATACGATCAATGCCCATGGCCACGCCTGCACAGGCAGGTATACCCGCCTCTAACGCGCCGAGGAAACGTTCGTCGAGCGGTTTTTCCTCAAATCGGAAAGTGCGGCGTAAACGGTTATCGTGCTCAAAGCGTTTACGCTGCTCGGCGGCATCCTGTAACTCATGAAAACCATTCGCCAGCTCGGTACCCTTAAAATACAGTTCAAAACGGTCGGCTACCCGCGGATCGTCGCGGTTAATTTTTGCAAGCGACGATTGCGACGCCGGGTAATCATAAATAAAACACGGATATTGCGGGCCAATTCTCGGCTCAATTTCATAACTGAACAGTAATTGCAGCATACCGTCATGATCGATGGGGTATTCATCACTGAGATCGATATTGCAATCATTAAAGACTTCCGCAATACGTTGGGTACTATCACTCAACGGGTCGAGGTTCAGATACTTTTGAAACGCCTGTTGATAGGTCATCCGCTCGGTTTGCTGCGCGCCGATAAGCGCTTTAAGCAGATCGCTTATTTCATCCATCAAGGCATAGTGATCCAGCCCTACCCTATACCATTCAAGCATGGTGAATTCAGGGTTATGTAAGCGCCCGAAGCCCTCGTGGCGGAACACTTTTGACAGCTGATAAATGGATGTCTGATAGCTGGCCAGTAAGCGTTTTAAGGCGAATTCGGGTGATGTCTGTAAATACAGCGTTTCATTGTGGCCACTGTCGCTGTAAGCGAAGTTCGTTGAAAAGCCATCAATAAAAACATCGGTAACGGTACCGTGAGATAATACCGGCGTATCAACTTCCAGCACATCACGTTCGGCGAAAAACTGGCGAATGGCAGTGTAAAGTTGTGCTCGCTCGCGCAGGGCTTGTAAAGAGGCGGTGGGCCGCCAATTGTCTGGAGTTGTCATAGGGTACGCTGGTAAGTCTGCGTACCTGTCCGGATGGAAGGTACGCAGTGAAGGGATTATTTTTGTACGCGGGAAACGTATTCGCCAGTACGGGTATCAACTTTAATCACTTCGCCGGTTTGCACAAACAGCGGTACGCGAACCACGGCGCCGGTGCTTAGTGTTGCAGGTTTACCACCGGTACCGGCAGTATCGCCTTTCAGGCCCGGGTCGGTTTCGGTAATTTCCAGTTCAACAAAGTTTGGCGGGCTCACGGTGATAGGTGCGCCGTTCCATAAAGTAATGGTACAAACATCGTTTTCTACCAACCACTTAATATTCTCACCCACGGCTTTTTCGTCAGCAGCGATTTGTTCGAATGTTTCATTATTCATAAAGTGGTAGAATTCGCCGTCGGTATACAGATAGGCCAGTTCCGTATCCATTACGTCTGCGCCTTCTACTGATTCACCGGAGCGAAAGGTTTTTTCCAGCACTTTGCCAGAAATCAGTTTACGAATTTTAACCCGGTTAAATGCCTGGCCTTTACCCGGCTTAACGTATTCGTTTTCAAGAATGTTGCAAGGTTCGCCGTCGAGCATAATTTTCAGGCCCGCTTTGAACTCGTTAGTGCTGAAATTAGCCATAATTCCTCAATAAACACTGTAGGTTTTAGTTTTAGTGGCGCAAATAATACAAAAAAATAGCATAACTGTAGAGCAAAACTGGCAAAAAGAGTTAGCCAGTGGCTTTACTGATCCATTTTCACTGCTCAGTTACCTGAATCTGGACCCCACTGACTTTGGCTCTCATGCCGAAGCCCGTCGCTTGTTTCCGATGCGGGTGCCGCGCTTTTTTGCCTCATTAATGGAAAAGGGCAACTGGCAGGATCCCTTATTATTGCAAGTGTTACCCAGCAATCAGGAATTTCTCACCGCGCCTGGTTACAACCAGGATCCGCTTGCAGAGCATGATACCGCGAATCCCGGCCTGTTACATAAATACCACAGCCGAGTGCTGTTGATTGTAAAAGGCGGCTGCGCGGTAAATTGTCGCTATTGCTTTCGCCGGCACTTCCCCTATGCCGACAACTCACTGAGCAACGCTGAACTGGAAAATAACATCGCCTATATTGCCGCGGATCCGGCCATCGACGAAGTGATTCTCTCCGGTGGCGATCCGTTAATGGCGAAAGACAGCAAGCTCGCTGCTCTGGCCGAAAAAATTGCTGCCATTCCCCATGTAAAAAGACTTCGTATCCACACCCGCCTGCCGGTGGTCATGCCCTCAAGGCTCGACGCTTCTTTTTATCGCTGGTTTGCCGGGCTCCCCGTGCAACGGGTACTGGTATTGCATATCAACCACGCCAATGAAGTGTCGGCTGAACTCACCGAAAAACTCGCGCCCTTGCGTCAGGCGGGCGTTACCGTGCTTAATCAGGCAGTATTACTAAAAGGGGTAAACGACACCGCCGATACCCAGGCGCAGTTAAACGAAAAGGTGTTTGCTGCGGGCATTATGCCTTATTACCTGCATCTGTTAGATAAGGTACAGGGTGCTACGCATTTTGATATTGATGTAGAACAAGCCAGAAAAATAATGGCCGGAGTGATAAAGCGATTGCCAGGCTTTATGGTTCCCAAGCTCGTTACCGAAATTGGTGGCCAGCCCGGCAAAACGCCGGTTGACTTGCGTCTTTATCCGCAAGACTAAACCCACAGGTTCAGTTAGTGTTACGCGAACGTATCGATGTTGGCGCCGATAGCCGGGTTGGCGGATGTAGGTTTTGGTACGTCAGCGGCTGATTCCAGCAGCTGAAGCGTCGCTTTTCCTTCCTGCTCTTGCTGACCCTTAGCCAGTTTGAGAGAAGCCAACTCAAGCGACGCACCGGACGTTCCAGAGGCACCTGCACCTTGAATATCCATACCAGTTTCCTTATTTGCTTGTAGCAACGTTAAAAAGTGGGCAGAATTGCCCACCTCACTGCTATATCGGCAGACCTTAACCATTCTTTAGTCTTTTTCTGTTTTACTTAAGGAGCGCTCTTTGGATTCTGTTCACCAGCAATTACAGGAAACGCTACAAACACTTTATCGCAAAGCGGTGGATGCCGATCAGATCCTTGATCAGTTGCAGCACCAGCAACAGGGCAAGTTTGCTGCCATCTTTGCCGACGACAGCGGTTTTACCACCCGCTCAAAACGCTTTGGCCCCTATGTGGAAGAAATTGCCGCCGACTGGCAGGCCGTCAAACAACTTAGCGATGAAGACGCTAAACAGGCACTGGTGCCGTTAGTGAAGAAGATAGAACTGGCATTAAGCACGCTGCAGCAATTTGTTAGCAGCGTGAAGAAGTAAGCCCGGCGGGCAAATTTGCAACGTAAAGCCTGCCGCAATTACTGGTACAGCGGCAGATTTTCAATACGCTGTTGAATCTCAGCAACCTGTTTTCGGTAAGCGGGGCTGTCTACCTCGCTGTAACGGTGCCGAAACTCCTGCTTGCTTAGCCCTTCCGGTAAGCCACCGATGTAGGGCAGAATATGCCGCTCTCGAAGGCCCTGTTGCGCCAGTTCCTGGAGTCGCACTGCGCTGTCTGGCTGAGTGGCAATACGGGCAAACGCCATGCCCGACATATCCGCCGCCAGATCTACAAAACTGTAACCACTGCCGCCCATGGCCCGGTCCATCAGCTCCTTAAATTCGCCAATCGCCAGAGTCATGTTTTGCTGAGAAAGGATCTGCAAAGCTGCAGAAATGGTAAAGTGTCGGGCCAGATCGTTACGCTGAGCCAGCACAGCCGGCGCTTTAGACTCAACCGGCGAATCCCCTTCTGGCTGACTTGCCCCGGCCAGTCCGCTGATTCTGTGGTCGCCCAGAAAGATGGCTAAAGCCAGCAGCGCAGCCTGATTATGCATTACCGGATCGCCCTCTGCACTCAGTGAAGCGGCCCGGCTGAGCATCAGGTTAAGGTAATTAGCAACAGACTGCGGCGACGGTGACCGCCCTAAAGGCGAGCCATTAATGTAAGCCAGATAATCGGTAGTTAATTCGCCGAGTTCGTCCACACCGGTACTGATGTTTTCCCGGGCAACATCGATTTGCTGGAGTAATTCATCCAACGGCCGCATGTCCAGTACCAGCAGTTCATCAGACATAGTGATTTGGGTGATCTGATTTGCAGCAGTACTGGCTACATCACTACTGGTAAAACGGTCCACCAGCCATACCGCGCTGGATAAGGCAGTATCTCCCGGTACCACCAGATTACCAATCCTTACGTGATCGATATTAACCCCCTCCCCCGGAAACACCTGGGCAGAAAGGTTAATGTAAAAGTCATCAGCCGGCGCCGGCAACGCAATACTGGCAGCAATTTGGGTTTGTTGCTCCTCTACCTCTACAGCCCCGTTAAAGCCGGGCAAGGCACGCTGGGCGAATCCCATCAGGCTTTCAAACTGTGCTTGAGACACTTCAACACGCTGCTGTGAATGGCGATCTTCAAGGCTGTTTTTTAACTGGCGAAGCAAAGCGTGCACCGTTTCGGCGTTATCGACTTGCTGCGAAGAAACCCGACTGACCTTGGGCGAGCCGTCTACCACTAACACGGCAAGCAGGGTTAGCGCTGCAACAAACAGCAGTACAATAATAAACAGAAATCGGCCGAACATGTTTTTGGATATCCTATCAGCACCGGGTTGGTTAGTTAGCTAAATTGCTCATTAGTCCACGCAGACAAGCTTTGATATACCGCGGCCGCGGCAGAAAAGTCATGGCCCATGGATTGTTCAGTAGGTATCGCCACACATTGCAGACCTGCCGCTACCGCGGCAGCCAGACCGTGCTCGGTATCTTCCACTGCCATCGCCTGCTCTGCTGTCAGCCTCATGTGCTTCAAAGCCATTAAGTAACAATCGGGCGCTGGTTTACTGTGCTCAACGTCCTCTACCGCTACTACACACTCCACCCAGTCGGCAAAGCCATAACATTCCAGGGTGCGTTGCACCGAATACTTGCTGCCGCCTGTCACGATGGCAATACGTAACCCCAGCTCATGACAGAGCGTCATCGTTTCCAGCGCGCCAGGCATTAACGGGAAGGGCGCTTTATGCAGATGTTCTTCAGTCAGCCGGGTTTTGGTATTGGCTAACGCCGCCGGTTCAACTGCTAAATTGAAATCCCTTACTACATCCACACCATTTTGCGAGGTGGGCACCCCCGCCATCGTCTCGTTATAATAAGCGTCGGTTAAATCCACATCAAAGGGTGCAAGCGTTTGCTGCCACAACTTAAAATGAACGGCCTCTGAGTTTATCAGCGTACCGTCATGGTCGAATAAAATTGCCTGCAGCGCTGCTCCCGGGTTTGCCATTACACTACCTCGGCCAGATTACCTTTGCTTTCCAGCCAGGTTTTACGGTCACCACTGCGTTTCTTGGCCAAGAGCATATCCATCATTTCGAGCATTTCATCGTTATCGTCAGCCGTTAATTGCACCAGCCTACGGGTATTTGGATCCATGGTGGTTTCGCGCAGTTGTAACGGGTTCATTTCACCAAGGCCTTTAAAGCGCTGTACGTTTACTTTGCCACGTTTTTTGTCTGCTTCGATGCGATCCAGAATGCCCTGTTTTTCGGCTTCATCCAGCGCATAAAACACTTCCTTGCCCACATCGATTCTGAATAGTGGCGGCATGGCAACGTACACATGACCAGCATTCACCAACGCACGGAAGTGACGCACAAATAACGCGCATAATAGGGTAGCGATATGCAGACCGTCTGAGTCAGCATCGGCCAAAATACAAATTTTACCGTAACGCAAACCGGTTAAATCTTCGGAGTCGGGATCAATACCCAACGCCACTGAAATATCATGAATTTCCTGCGAGCCGAGTATTTGCCCGGAGTCCACTTCCCAGCTGTTAAGTATTTTACCGCGTAGCGGCATGATGGCCTGAAATTCGCGATCGCGAGCCTGCTTGGCAGAACCACCAGCGGAATCTCCTTCCACCAGGAACAGTTCAGACTGAGTAATATCCTGCGAGCCACAATCGGTTAATTTACCTGGCAACGCCGGGCCCTGAGTCACCTTCTTACGGGCGACCTTTTTGTTCTGACGCAGGCGGCGCTGTGCATTGTTGATACACATTTCGGCCAACGCTTCGGCGATGTCGGTGTGCTGATTCAACCACAGACTGAATGAATCTTTAACCACGCCAGAAACAAACGCCGACGCCTGGCGCGAGGACAGTCGCTCTTTGGTCTGGCCGGCGAACTGCGGATCGTGCATTTTGGTAGAAAGAATATATGCACAGCGATCCCAGATATCATCGGGTGTTAATTTAACCCCGCGTGGCAGTAGACTGCGGAATTCACAGAACTCACGCATAGATTCTAACAAGCCCTGGCGCAAGCCATTAACGTGTGTACCACCCTGAGCGGTAGGAATCAGGTTTACGTAACTTTCGGTGGTCAGTTCGCCACCTTCCGGTAACCACATTACAGCCCAGTCAGCCGCCTCGCCGTTACCACTAAAGCTGCCGGTGAAGGGCACATCGTCGGGCACGGTAATGTAATCTTTAACGGCGCTTATCAGGTAATCCTGTAAACCGTCTTCATAATGCCACTCGTGCGTTTCTTTGCCGATCTTGTCTTCAAACTTGATCCGCAGGCCTGGGCATAACACTGCCTTGGCACGCAGGTTATGACAAAGTTTTGCTACGGAGAATTTTGCCGAATCAAAATATTGCGGATCGGGCCAGAAGCGCACGCTGGTGCCGGTATTACGCCGGCCGCAGGTATCGATAACGTTGAGGTCTTCAGCTCTGTCGCCATCGGCGAAGGCGATGAAATACACCTGACTGTCGCGACGAATGGTCACTTCCACCCGGTTAGACAGCGCGTTGACCACCGAGATCCCCACCCCGTGCAAACCACCGGAATACTCGTAGTTTTTATTGGAAAACTTGCCGCCGGCATGAAGCTTGGTCATGATAAGCTCAACCCCGGAGATCTTTTCTTCCGGGTGAATATCAACCGGCATACCACGACCGTCATCCACCACTTCCAGGGACTGGTCTTCATGCAGTACCACTTTGATATTCGAGGCGTGCCCCGCCAGTGCTTCATCCACACTGTTGTCGATCACTTCCTGACCAAGGTGATTCGGGCGGGTCGTGTCTGTGTACATTCCCGGACGCCGTTTAACCGGCTCCAGACCATTTAGGACCTCAATTGCATCTGAATTATATTGATTCGACATTGTTGTGATTATTCTTCGTTTGAGCTGCACACGTGTTGCAATGGTAGCGTTGCAAGCAGACGCCACCAGAACAACCTTTTAACTGATGTTATCAGGGGTCTGGTAGAAGCGCAATTTGACCTAACTTTGGGTTGCTTTGGCCGAATTCAGGAAAGCCATTATTCCATCAAGGTGCGCTTCGTAATTCACAAAACTGTGATCGCCGCCTTCCTCTATATACACATCAGCGCCGGCGTAACGCTCTACTGCCTGACGGTAATCAAGGGTTTCGTCGCCGGTTTGCAGCAGCACCTTATAGCATTCGGGATGACTCAGCTGCGGCTGATAAAATCCGCGGATATGGCCGATATCATCTTCGCTAAGAACGAAACGTTTATTCGTGTAGGGGTTTTCATGTTCGCCCAGATAGTCTTTAAGCAATTCAAAAGGGGTCACCGCCGGATTGATTAGTACCGCTCTGCCACCGTATTGCTCGATTAACCAGCTTGCCAGATAGCCGCCCATAGAACTACCTATCACTTTAAGGCCCCCGGTGAGTAACTCCGGATGGTCTTTTAGCAGCGACTGCAATTGCGCCTCGAGTTCGGCCGGGCTATTAGCTAATTCCGGGCAGATAAAGGAAGTGTCTGGATAATGGTGCAGCAGATACGCCCGGGTTTGATTGGCTTTTAACGAGCTTGGAGAGCTTAAGAATCCATGTAGATAAAGTATCGACGCCATGACGACTCCTGTTTTATTGCGTTATCCGGTGTATGCGGGAGGTAAAAGTACCATTTTCTGCCCATTCAATTACCCGAAAGCCTGGTTTTTCGCTGGCCAGGCCAAATTTGCTGGAGAGTTGCCACTGCCAGCACGAAGAAGGCACGCCAAGTACCGGCGTATCGCTAAGCTGAGCCTGGGTTGCGGCGTGAATGTGACCATGTAATACGGCTGTTACCGGGTGCTTTGAAAGCCAGCGAGTAAGCGCCGCCGTATTCTGCAACGCATGTTTATCCATCCAGCTGCCCGTGGCTACCGGATGATGATGAATGGCCAGCAGATGCCCGGCATCAGGTGCCCGGGCCATGCTGGCTGCAACACTGGCCAGTTGCTCCTCATCAATCATGCCAAGCGTGCCTTCCAGGCGCGTATCCAGGCCATGAATGTAGTTGCCTTTGAGCACCCAGGGTGTATCAGCCTGTAACCAGTTGGCCTTCAGCGCCTGCTCAAAATAGGCGTTATTATCGTGATTACCCGGTATCACCCGCCAGGGTATTCTCCCTGCCCACCGATTCAGCAGACGCAGAAATAACTGATAACTGGCGGCGCTGTCGTCGCCGGAAATATCTCCGGTAAATAACAGGCCGTTTGGTTGTTGCTCAGCGGCGGCAACCAGCACAGCAGTAAGAGATTGCGCGGGATTAATATCACCGTAGGCGGATAATTCGGGTGATGCAAACAAATGACAGTCAGATATTTGGATCAGCTTCATTTAAGTTGAGGCAATAGGCTGTGCGTTGTGATTTAAACAAAAATGCAGCCACTCGGTTAAAAATAAATTCACCATGTGTTTTTCGTTGCGAAGGCGCATTTTAGCATTGGGGTATTCGTAAGAAGGCGCCAGTGCGCCGGCATTCTGACTGGAGGTCACCTCGGCCATTCGCGCATCATGATACAACCTGACTGTCATGGATGGCTTAAGATAACCGGGCGTTGCAACGTTCACCTGTTCCACCAAAATGGTACTGGTGTAGCGTGCCGATTCAATAATCTGAATACGGTAAGACAACCCCAGTCCGGCCGTAAAGCGGTAGGTGAGGTCCTCGGTATCGCAGTCGGGTAACATGCTTAAAAGATGCACATAATTACGCTCGCAGATTGCCTGCAAGGTGGGTAAATTAGGTACATATTTACGCTTATTACTGGTCACCGGACTGCCACTGCTCTAACAAAGTGTGTTTGTTCATAAAAAACCATTGTAACGCAATTATGCTTGCAGCGTTGTCTATTTTACCGGATTCCAGCCACTCACGGGCTGTGTCTTCTGCCACCCGGTGGACTAATATATCTTCTGATTCATACTCAAGTCCGTGCACACCGGACGCATTAGCCGCATCGGTACAGGCCACGTACACATGCAACCTTTCGGTGGTACCGCCAGGGCTCGCCAGGTAACTTAAGGCTTTAGTAAGGTGAGTGAGTGCAATCCCCGCTTCTTCCTGCGCTTCGCGATGACAGACTGACTCCTGACTTTCCCCTTCGTCGATGATACCGGCGATAATCTCTATCAACCACGGGGAATCAGTAGTAGGCAACGCACCAATCCGAATTTGTTCAATCAACACAAACTCCTGGCGAACCGGATCGTATGGCAGCACGGCAACCGCGTGGCCCCGCTCGAAGATTTCCCGGCTGATGTTTCCGGTCCAGGTACCGTCGTATTTCTTGTGCGAAAAGTCGTAGCGAACCATCGTGAAGAAACCTTCGTACAAGGGTTCAATTGCGGCGATTTTGACGTCTTCTGAGTTGAAACGTTGAATTTTCGCTGTCATTGCATTCTCATTTATTGGTTAAACCAGTTAATATACGCGATTGAGTATTTACGATCATGAGTGTATATATAATTTTTGTATAAACACGCTCAGACAAATAAGACACATATTCTGTTACACTTGCGCAAGCTCTGTTACGACTTAGTTGTGTCTTTTATTATGCGATTTTTTTAAAGTACACCAATGTAGTTGAAGTGAGATCGTCATTTGGGTGCATGGTTCGGGCAAAGGCATACCCGTTAACCATACTAGCGTAATTTTGCTACCCATATCACCCATTTAGTTAGTAAACACAGTTGAGATTGAAGGCACAAACATGAAAAAAACACTTTTATCGCTAATGCTTGGTCTGGGAATGACCACACCGGTATTAGCAGATAGCTTATTGGACGTTTATCAACAAGCCATGGCCAACGATCCGGTTGTTAATCGTGCAAAAGCACAACGCGACGCCGCTTATCAGGCCATTCCAATTAGTCGTGCCGCGCTGTTACCACAAATTTCAGGTTCACTGGGCTATTCCACATCGACCAGTGAATCTACCCAGAACATTCAACGTGAAGACGAAAACGGCAACCCGACCTTCGAAATTTTTGACGTAGAAGTTGACCGTGACTCAACCAGTTGGGGCATTGACCTCAGTATGTCGTTATACGACCACTCTCGCTGGTTAGGTCTGGACCAGGCTGAATTAACCGCAGAGCAAAGCGATGCCACGTACGCTGCCGCAGTACAACAACTTATCGTCCGTACCGTTACGGCTTACCTTGATGTACTGCGTGCCCAGGACAACCTGGATTTTGTGCAGGCAGAGAAACGAGCCATCGAACGCCAACTGGAACAAACCAAACAACGTTTTGAAGTGGGCTTAACTGCCATCACCGACGTGCACGAAGCGCAGGCCAATTACGACAATACTGTTGCTCAGGAAATTGTCGCAGAAAACAACATCGAGCTGGCCCGTGAAGCACTGCGTGTGATTACCGGTAAATATCACGACCGTCTGGACGTGCTGGATACCCAACGTTTCGCCGCCTCATCACCATCGCCACAGGCCGTTACCGAATGGCTGGACATCGCCGAAGAGTCTAACCTGACCCTACTAGCGCAGCGTCTGGCCATGGATGTAGCGAAGATGGAAATCGACATTGCCACAGCGGGTCACTACCCAACGCTTGGCTTATCAGCATCTTATGGCAGTTCAAAAACCGAAGTTTCATCACCGTTTTTCACTAACGAAACGCCATTTCAGGATAGTCAGAGCATTGGTGTAAATGTGTCCGTACCTATTTATCAGGGCGGTCAGGTATCAGCGCAAACGGATCGTGCCCGCACGTTGTTTATCAGTGCCGGTGAAGATTTAGAACTTGCCCATCGTCAGGCCGTTCAGTCGGTTCGTAGTTCTTACAACGATGTGAAGGCTGCCATTTCGACTATACGCGCACTAGAACAAGCTGTGCTTTCAGCCGAAAGTGCATTAAAAGCCACTGAGGCGGGTTTTGATGTGGGTACGCGTACTATTGTTGACGTACTCAACAGCACCCGTAATCTTTTCAACGCTCGCGCTAACTTGTCTGGTTCGCGTTATGACTTTATCCAGGCTATGGTTACGCTAAAACAAGCGGCTGGTAATCTGACCGCCAGTGACCTTGAGCTAATTAGTCAGGGCCTGAAAGATGCGCCAATGGACAGCGAGTAATTCGCTTTACAATACACAACAAACGCGCCCTTGCGGCGCGTTTTTTATTGCACGATGATTTATCAGGGTTTAGATATAAACTGTATGGCCTCGAGACGTTGCAGGATTTCTTCCATAGACGCCTTAATTTTAAGGGTCTCTTCAACACTCGGCGCATGGTTATTTAATTGTTCTGCCAGTTGCGCTAATTTAGCTTGCAAACTTTCACTGCTGTCGTCCATGATACGGCCTGAAAAATTGATATTTCACAATCATATAGTCTTATTTCACGATTCTCAAACGAAACTAACTGACCATGAAGGCATCTCATCTACAGCACAAATTTGAACAGGTTCGAACCAATAAAGTGTTCGAACTTTTTGTTATTGCAGTTATTTTATTTTCGGCGTTACTGGTAGGAGCAAAAACCTACGACATGCCGAGTACCGTTAATCAGGTCACCAATGTACTCGACTGGCTGATTAGCGCGTTCTTTTTAATAGAAATCACCATTCGTTTTTTGGGTGAGAAAAACAAAGTCGATTTCTTTAAAAGCTTCTGGAACTGGTTTGATACGCTGATTGTATTAGTCAGTTTATTACCACTGGAAAACAGCGATACTGCACTGATAGCCCGACTGGTGCGGGTTTTCAGAGTGCTGCGGATGATCTCTATCATTCCGGAATTAAGAATACTTCTGGTTTCCCTGATGAAGGCCTTGCCTCAGCTTGGCTATGTGATGCTGCTGATGTTTATCATCTTTTATATTTACGCGGCCATCGGCAGTACGCTATTTGAAGACATCAACCCTAAACTATGGGGCGACATTACCATTTCACTGCTCACCCTGTTCAGGGTGATGACCTTTGAAGACTGGACAGATGTAATGTACGAAACCATGGAGGTCTATCCGTTAAGCTGGTTCTTTTACCTGAGCTTTATCTTTTTCACCGCTTTCGCGTTTTTAAATATGGTAATTGGTATTGTGGTCAATGTAATGGAAGAAGAAAACGCCAAGGCTTACCGTGAAGCGCACAAAGATGAACCGACCATCAATGATATCGCCGCTCATTTAAAACGGCTCGAACAAAAAATTGATGGCATGCAGCGAAAGGAATAATCGCGTGTTAATAGGCTGAGCCAGCCTGTTCAGGAGATCCCGGATAAGCACTGCGTACTTTCCGGGATGACGGGAATATTAATGTCGGTATGACAATGTTGTATTAGCTTGTTCTCGTACTCATATCAATGCTAATCAAGCCTAGATATCCCCGGAAACGCTTTGCGTTATCCGGGGTCTGAATGTCATCCAGAAGGGACTATCCGGGACCCCCTTGCATGTTATCGTGGGCTAAAAATTTCCGCACTTTAATACCAATGAGTGCTTTTTCAGAACATCAAAATTTCTCAGCATTATGTCAACGACCCGACAAATTGCTAATGTTTCTGATCAACTATAAAAGCTACTTTGACTGAGCCAACCTGCTCAGGAGATCCCGTATACCACCTATTTCCTGTGCTTGTTGCTCTTAAAGCAACAATATTATCCTCAATTTCTGACGAGCTAGAAGAGTTAGCAGTAATAGCCATGAAAGTTAATATTAAACGGGTTAATAAGCCTATAACCAGTTCTTTGGTTAAAGTAGCGATGCCAAAAACTGTGTAAAAGGCACAATATCCTGTTTTACGCTGGCTGCTTCCAACGCTTGCATATATTCATCTCTTCGCTCGACAGGTACGACTGTCCATGGGTAACCACCAGATGCCATCATTAAATTCATGATGAATCTTCCCATTCTGCCGTTACCATCAAAGTAAGGGTGGATGTAGACGAAAATGAAGTGACCCAGTACCACTCTGACTGCTGCATTTTCCTCTTCTGCGAGCAAGTCGAAAAGTGTCGGCATCATGTCACGAACCGCTTCTCTGCTTGGTGGAGTATGCATAGACTGGCGAATATAGACAGGCCCTGACCGGTAACCGGCCAAGTCCGATTGTTTAATAATACCTGCGGCCACACTAGGGCCAAATAAGGCGAGATACCAATCGCTGTGTGCCTGTTCCAAAACATCGCCAGGGTTCTTACCTTCTAATACTGCTAACACGGCTTTTTTAACTTCCTGAAACGCATCCCAGTAGCCTCTAGCAGCCATGGCATCTAGGTGTTTTTTGCTGTGGTCTGAACCTTCAGCTTGCCAGTTGCCTGAACGAACCAGTTCAATCAATTCGCGAGTCACCCGATAGCCTTCAATGGACAGTGAGTGGTAGGCGTCTGTGACGTATTTGTCTTCCACTTCGGCCATGTAGGTTTCGATATCAATGGTTTGGTGTGGTTGTTCTGGAAAGTGTGCGATAATACTTTCACGCATTTGCGCCCACATCAGCCGCATGCGATTAACATAGGGCGAAACGTCACGACGACCAAAGCTAATCTGTACCTTCTCTGCGAAAGGGTCATCTTCTTGCATTTTCAAATCGGCCGCTTGCATGCCCTTTAAGATATTGTCAGCAATCAGATCCCGGCCTATATTTCTAAAAGCCCCCACTAATCGGCCGGCAATTACACTGTGATTACCTGCGAGTAAAACGGACAATACGTCGGATGCATCTGTCACCATCGATAAGGCTGTACGCATATGGACGGGGGCGTTTTGAAATTGATTTGCCGAAGAGTAAACAAGCGCAGCCGCCAGGCTGTATACATTGAGCCCCTCTAGATTTTCAATGTGTTCTGCGGCTGGCATGTTCAACCTGACATCAAAAATCGAGGTGTTGTGCAAAAAGGCGGTGGGTTTATTATTGCCTTTTGGGGAGCGTACGAGCAATTGCTGAGGAACGGTTCTATCACCGATATGCAGACTAAGTGATTGCTCTGGTGATAAACACCAGAATTGGTCGAATCGCTGTGACAAATAAGCGGCGCAAAAATCCCAAAAAGAGGTATACCAAGATGTACTGTCGCCAGGCTTTTCATCAGGCATCGCCGGTATGTACCAACCCCGAATAACTTCGCGAATAAACCCATGCTTCAATAGCCGCTCTCGGTGCACTCTGCTGAGTTGTTTTGACTGGATAGCAACAACCCCAGACTCTTGAAGCTGTTGTAATTGCTCAAGCGAATCTGCTAGTTTTTGTGATATGTCATTCATGTTCACTCCAGCTATTACTCGTGATACTTACCATTTATCAATCCTCACCTCTAGGTTTTAGCGTTATACCATTTATAGGTTTTAATGTCACTTGGTTTGTAGGTTTTAATGACTTGTTGTTTTTAGGCTTTAATGCTCATTAGCTTGAAGAAGGCATACAAGAAACAGAGCTTTCCGGCTATAAGCCTTCCCAAAGAAGTACAGATTTCTAACCGGCGAGCAATTAAGAAAGATGATGTAAATACGAGCTAACTTCTCCTTTAGTTAGTCGTTTTCCAGCTATGGCCGCAGGATGTGTTTTGGAATAAGTTTTTTTGAGCTGTGTTTGTGTTACCTCCAAATAGACTTGCGTGGTCGATAAGTCAGCGTGCCCCAGGTATTCCTGAAGTTCACGACAATTAGCGCCATTCTCAAGCATATGTGTCGCTGCACTATGTCGAAACGCATTACAAGCCGCACCAACCTCTATGCCAGCGCTTAGCAGGTACTTTTTAACCAAGGCCGTTAATTGATGAGGCCTGAATGCCAGGCCATGATTGTCCAAAAACACCGTTGTTCCCGATGTAGGATCAGGTCAAGTTTTATAACAAAAAAAGGGGGGGGAAGAACGTAATCAACCGTCATTCCGCACCTAATTAACTGATTTATTTTTCTTGACACCAATCCCCCATTTTGATCTATTACTCATCTT
>MDTF01002810.1_pt1 | contig 90564 bp, 93 predicted proteins | sample 811191 | NCBI WGS metagenome assembly MDTF01 (sample SAMN05326649, study PRJNA326480) | marine metagenome | isolation source: seawater | place: Southern Ocean | collected 2011 | reverse complement strand
TGACTGATAGTTGTTAACGATTTAATTGTGTTATCCCAATCCTTGCTTGCCCTTTAAGCTATGGCGGGAAGTTTCCCCCCCCCCTTTTTTCTAGTCACCCGACGATCCCTTTACATTCATAATCTTATATGGGATAAAAAGTATACAGAATAATATTTAAGGCGCAGTAACTACCGCCATGGCGGCGTTACGGCAGCACAGCCACGGGATCTTCATGTACAAAACGCGATTGCCTTCTCTGTCCGAAATTCTCATTCTTACCCTTCTGCTGCTAGCCATTATCTTTGTGGCGGTACACCAACTTAGCCTGCCTATTCAACTGGCCTTTATTGGCTGTTGGTTTGTGGTGATGGGCTTTGGCAAGTATCTCGGCTATCACTATCATCATTTGCAAAAAGGAGTGATTGCAGGCGTTACTCAAGGCATGGATGCGATTATGATTTTGATCGCTGTAGGTGCTCTTATCGGTAGCTGGATGGCGGGCGGAATTGTTCCCAATATAATCTACCTGGGTCTTTCGGTTATGGATCCGGCGCTGTTTCTGCCAGCTGCGTTTATTATTTGTGCCATTACCTCACTGGCAACCGGTACCTCGTTCGGTACGGCTGGCACTGCTGGCATAGCCATGATGGGCATTGGTGCCGGCTTTGATTTACCGCCAGCGCTGGTGGCCGGTGCTGCTATTTCGGGGGCTTACGTTGGCGATAAGCTTTCACCGCTTTCTGATACCACGGTGATGACCGCCTCCATGTGTCAGGTAAACCTTATTGCGCACATTAAATCCATGCTGTACGTCAGTGTGCCTGCCTGCATCATTGCCTGTATTGCATTTTTGCTGGTCGGCCTGGGATTTGATCATGATGGTGGTACTGGTACCGCTCAACAGGTAATGGATGCTATTGCCGTTCATTACACTATTGGCTGGTATATGTTGTTACCGGCGCTGATTGTCATTGGTTTATTGATGATGCGCCTGCCCTCATTTCCGGTTATCTGCCTGGGGGCATTGCTTGGTGTGATTTGGGCAATGCTGTTTGAACAGGTTTCTTTGGTAAACGCTTTCGACAGTCTGTATAACGGCAATTTTATTGATACCGATGTAGAGTTCCTGCAGATCCTGCTCAATCGGGGCGGTATTACATCGATGTTATCGGTGATCCTGCTGGTTATTCTGGCGCTGGGGCTGGGTGGACTGATGGAATCTATTGGTGTACTTACGGCGGTATGTAATGCCCTGCAAAATTGGGCCACCACCACCGGCCGTCTGGGGCTTTCCACTATGCTAAGCGGTATTTTAGGTAATGCGCTCGGCGGAGCGGCCTATGTATCGATAATGACCGCCAGCACCATAACATCCCGTAACTATGAACAGATGGGCATTGATAAACGGGTACTTTCCCGCAACGTTGAATCCGGCGGTACGGTAACTACTCCTATGATCCCCTGGACCGACGGCGGTATCTTTATGGCGACTACGCTAGGGGTAAGCACGCTGAATTACCTGCCGTTTTTGTGGTACCACTGGCTTGTACTCGGCATTACCCTGCTATACAGCTACGCAGGCTGGTATCACTTTGCCCCCGTTGAGTATGATGCAGAGGGCACGCCGCAACCGCAGTCGGCAAGCTAGGTCATACTCATTACAAAATTACAACGGCTTCAGAACGCTATATACTGCCTGACGATTACATTTTGCCTGAGGAATTATTGTGTTCACTGCTAACCTGGTTATTGAGAAAGCGTATCAGTTTTCCCGGTTCGATAGTGCAAACCCACTTTCTACGTGTTCGGCACATCCCATTTTTCTGGATGAGCAGAACTGGCTGACCTGCGAACATTATGTTCAGGCCAAAACCTTACGCAGCGCCCGGCATGCCAGTAAAGTGGTTGCACTGCCGAGCGGTGAGAAAGCCAATGCCTATGGTCAGGCCTGGTTTCGTGGCAAAATCGCGGACTTTAAAGTCACTGCGCCGATCCTGATGAAACGCGCTTTGTACACCAAAGTACAAATGTATGACGAAGTCCGCGAAGCACTGTTTGCAACCGAAGACAGATTGATTATTGAAACCTCACAATATGATTATTTCTGGGGCATTGGTCGCGATCAGCGCGGCCTGAATCATATTGGTAAAGCGTGGATGGACATTCGTCAGAAACTACTCGGCGATTGATCTAACCAAAGCCAGGCTAACAGCGCACTGGAAGGCTGCCGGGATTTGTAAATATGCCCGTCGGCTGTGATGGCCGCTTGTTAGCACCATTGGGCAATTCCTTCGCTATCACTACGCTAAATTCTTCACTTTCACCGGCGGGTGCAATCGCTTCCTTTCAATGAGTTTCACATGTGAAACAAACCTGCGGTATTTGGCGCTTTCGCCATGCATTACTTGCTTCAATTCAGGCCTGCCAACCACACTATAGGCTCATTTGCGAACGTTAGCTGACAGGAGAACGGGTATATGACCTCCCCTGATTTTGGATTAACCAACAAGGTTGCTTTAGTAACCGGTGCCAGTCGTGGCATTGGTCAGGCGCTGGCTACAGGGTTGGCGGGTGCCGGTGCAAAAGTCATTTGTGCCAGCAGTCGTGAAGGCGGTTGTGCCGACACCGTCAGCAAAATTACCGATGCAGGTGGTGAGGCCACAGAACTGTTTGCCGATTTATCAGACGCCACGGCCGTGCAAGCTCTCGCTGATAAAGCCAGAGGCGTTTACGGCGAGGTCGATGTGCTGGTGAACAATGGCGGCACGATTTTTCGCAGTCCGGCGGTGGAATTCCCATTGGAGCAATGGCAGCACGTGTTACAGGTAAACCTCGATGCCACTTTTATTTTGTGTCAGCAAATTGGTAAGGATATGGTCGCTCGCCAGCAGGGCAAAATTATTAATATAGCGTCCATGCTCAGCTACAGCGGAGGCATTACGGTGCCAGCGTACACCGCCAGTAAGCATGCGGTGGCAGGCTTAACCAAGGCACTTGCCAACGAGTGGGGGCAGCATAATGTGCAGGTCAATGCCATCGCGCCGGGTTATATCCGCACCGACAACACTCAGGCATTGCAGGACGATCCTGAGCGCAGTAATGAAATTCTCAAGCGTATCCCGGCCGCGCGCTGGGGCGAAACCTCAGACTTACAGGGTGCGGCCGTATTTTTGGCCAGCGCCGCCAGTAACTACATTAATGGGCATGTACTCGCCGTCGATGGCGGGTTCCTGGCCCGATAGCAACGAATTGATTTAAGGACTTATTATGTCTAACAAAACTGAATATGAAGTCAGGTATGCAGTAGGGCAGCGCGAGGTAAAAGGTTACGACACTACCGAGCTGCGCGACACATTTCTGGTCGACAAACTGATGACACCCGGCAAGGTTTACTGGGTATACAGTCATTACGAGCGATTCATGCTGGGCAGCGCAGTACCCACTGACTCGCCGTTGGTGCTGGAAACGCTGGATGCCCTGAAAGCTGTGCATTTTCTTGACCGCCGTGAGCTGGGCATTATTAACATTGGCGGTGACGGAACTGTAGTAGCCGATGGCGAAGAGTTCAGCCTGGCCCGCGAAGAAGCGCTGTATATCGCTAAAGGGAATAAATCGGTCACCTTCTATTCCAACGATCCTGAGACGCCTGCCAAGTTTTATTTAAACTCCGCGCCGGCCCATCATGCCTACAGCAACAAAAAAATTGGTAAGAGCGATGCAAAGGTATTGCATCTCGGCGGCCAGGAGACTTCCAATGAACGGAACATTAATCAGCTAATGATTAACACCGTGGTGGAAACCTGTCAGTTACAAATGGGGCTTACCCGTCTGTTGCCAGGCAGCGTGTGGAATACCATGCCTGCCCATCAGCACGATCGCCGTAATGAAGTGTATTTTTACCTTGATCTCGATGAAGGACAGGCGGTCTGCCATATCATGGGTGAACCCCACGAAACACGGCATATCTTTGTGCAGAATGAACAGGCTGTGTTGTCACCACCCTGGTCTATTCACTGCGGTGTGGGCACGTCAAACTATGCCTTTATCTGGGGGATGGCGGGTGAAAACCTCGACTACGGTGACATGGACAGCTACCCGCCGGATCAACTCCGTTAGTAGCTATTTCGCCTGAGTCCTATACTATGATTAATGATGTAACCCGGAAGTGATTATGGAACGTTATCTGATCCCCAGTGTTAACCATGCTTGTCAGATTTTCAGAACCCTGGCCAATGCGCCGGAGGGGATGACCATGCACGAGATGGAGGTGGCGCTGGAGTTACCTCGTACCACGTTGTTCAGGTTGCTGCGCACCCTGTGCAATGAGCAGATGCTGGAAAAACGGGGCAAACGCTACTTTTGCGGTACTGACCTGATGAAGCTCGGGTTACACATTATCAACTCCGACAGAATGCACCAGTTGGCGATCCCGCACATTCAGCGCCTTGCGCTGAAAAGCGGCCACACAGCCCATCTGGCAGTACCCAATAACGGCAGTATTCTGATTGTTGAAGTGGTGGACAGCCCTAATCCACTGATGGTTTCTAAGCGCCCCGGCGTGCAGGCTCAGCTGCATTGTTCGGCCGGCGGCAAAGTGTTTCTGGCGTTTCTGTATTACGACAACCTCGAGTTGATCCTGCAGGAACATCCCATGGAAAAACACACCGAATACACCATTACCGACATCGATAAACTCCGTGAAGAGCTCAAGCGAGTAGAAGCCTTGGGCTATGCGGTAGACGAGCGCGAGTACAATAAAGATGTGCGTTGTCTGGCGGTACCGGTGAGAGACAATCGCGGCGTAGTGGTGGCTTCTGTAGGCGTTACCGCACCTGCGGTGACCTTCCCCAAATCACAAATCCCGGCAGTAGCTGAGTTTGCCAAAGAAGCGGCCCGGGGCATTTATCGCGACACTTATCAGTTATCGGAAAAACGCCTGGGTGCATAAACTGGCATTGGTTAATTACCAATGCCATTTGTTGCTGTTGTCTTCCCGTTTGGTGTTGTAAATACTCTGTGCGTTCTGGTTCAGATACCAGTTCTGTTTTGCAGAGCCGGACGACTCAACAAACGGAATAAATTCACTGTAACCACGACTGATATTGTGCCCCTCAATAAGTGGCAACCAGTCGGTTGAGAATATCATCGCAAAAGGATAGCCATTTTCGTCGGTAAACTGAGCGTTGGCGTTATCACTGGCCTGATACCCGTAGGCAGTTCTGTCTGTAGCTAGGGCCTTACCTGGCAGGTGGACCTCATAGGCAAAAGTATTGTTATTGTCGCCCTCGCGGTGCACGAACAAATACGGATCGAAGGGTGGCTGCTCCGCAGCAGTGAAACTTACCCCCTGGTCGAGCGCCACATTAAAGGTATATTTAGGACCCTGGACAAATTTGTCTTCTGTTTCGCAGTCTTTTTCCGTGTTGGTAAATTCGCAGCCTGCGGCAGGCGCAAAGATGATTTTGGTATCTTTAAATGCCTGTAAATCGAGCGGGCCGGAGAAGGTACGCTCACGGTTAACAAAATAGGGTGCGCTCGCTGAAGCGGGTGGCAGTCCGTCTGCGGTGGTAGCAAACATCGACTCGCTGATAACCCCCGATAATCCCGGCGTATTAATCCGTAAATGCCAGTCGTGGTTGAACGTCGCGCCACGCGTTATCAGCACCGCCTCGCCGCGCAGTTTGCTGACCTCTGAGTATTTATCGATGCCATATTCAACCCGGTAAGCCACAATTAAATCATTGAAGTCATAGTCTCCCAGATTGGGAAACAGATCTTCATAACCCACCAGATAATAGGTATCGGCCGACGGGTACGCTGTCCAGGCATACCATTCGTTGGTGTAGCCATCCTGGGTGAAACTGGGATCTTCTTCACGTAAATCAAACACGCCTGGTGCTTCGGCAACACCGGCTGCCTCAAGGTCAAGAAACCGAGCATCGACAGCATCAACAACGGCAATGTCTTCAAAACCATTGGAATAGTCGTAAAACAGTTCCGGGTCGCCTAATCTGCCGTTTGTATTTAATAATTCTATGGTCAGGGTGACCTCACTGGCGGAGCTAAGGTCTATGCTAACGGGAAAGGTCAGAGTGGCGTCAAAATCAGCAGCAATGGTTGAGGTTCCACCCGTTAAGGTACTGGAGCCGCTACGGCCAAGTAATGTGTAGTAAAGGCTGCGCTCAGCCGCACTCTGATTACCCTCTGCCAGCAAATACCGGGTACGCGTGCTGTACTGGCTGAATGTCTGTGTTTCACCATTAAGTGTTACGGTTAATACCGCCGATTTAATGGCAACGCCCTGACTTTCTGCTTTTTCGGTGCCATTGGCTGCTTCATTTATATCTACCGCAAACACCAGTTTACTATCATGCTCCTGACGCAGGGCTTCCAGTCGTTGCATGCGTTCTGCAACCGTGTCTCCCAATGCCGTTTCGTCGGCCAGGGTAATATCGCCAGTGCCATTAGACCGAATGACATCGCTTATCAGGTGAGACTGAGCAAAACAGGCAAATGTTAGTAACGTGCCAGCCAGAGTCAGGGCGGCGTGTTTTAAGAATTTACAGATGATAAAGCTCATAATGCCACCTCCACAATTTTCACCTGAGCGGTGTCGGTGGCAATGTCGTAGGCCAGATATTCCACAGTGATAGTTTCTATGATTGTGGGAATATTCACGTTAACCGACTCCGTGTTACCGGCCTGGGATCTGCCAAGGTACAAGTCCTGTATTTTGTTATCCCATGTGGCGGTGAGCTTAAAGTTAACCTGCCCGAATAAATCATCAGGTACGCTGAACGTTACGGTGTGTTGCACAAAATTACTGAAATCAAACTGGTTGGGCACATCAGCGATGGCGCCGCCGCCGACCTCTGCTGGTGGCGGGCTGGCCGGTGGGGGCGGTGGACTGCTGTTACTCTCTGAACCGCCGCCGCACCCAAAAAGCAGCAACAGTAAAGCGATTGCTGTGAGTTGTTTATGCATCGCTACTACCTCTTAATAAAAAGAACGACATGATTCGTTTAAGGTAGTAGCTGATTGCGAGTATCGCTTGCGCCTGGTAGCAGAAGTAAACTAAAGAATAACGCTGCCTGGGCTGAGCATCAGTCCCTTTTTTCGGCGGGCAGCTCGCTGATATTCACGTGGTAGCGACTGAGTAACACACCCAGTAGCAGGAAGATAAGGCCAGCGATACTCATGGCGATTACCGCATGAAAAGTATGGCTGGTGAAGCGATCGGTAACTTCTCTTATCACTTCACTGCGCAGCACGACTTTACTTTGCTTTAAGCCGAGGCGGGTATACTGCTCGTTTTGAATATCGTGCAGATTAAACAGGTAATCAGACGTACCTGTGGTCATAGATGAGACATAAAACGCCTGAATGAAAAGTAAAAAGCCGGCGGCGAAAAAGAAAGTACTGATCCCTTTGGTACTGATAGTCAGGTTCATCATAGTGCCTCCTTGCACTGTTTAACTAAATTGTTGCTCTGTTCCTGAGCCGAATGCGGCTAACCTTGCCGCTCATTAAATATAGTCTAAAATCCGATAAATTCTCCAGTGCACTGAGCGCAAAAATACGCTTTTTATACAGGCTACCATAAGCGCCGCAAGTTTAAGGGTTTGAGCGGCGCGGCGTTATTGGGTAGTCTCTGGTTAATTCACTTTTTCTTATGAACAGCATGATAAAAACTCTCTTTTTAAGCAGCGCACTGCTTTGTAAGTTTGCCAGCCTCGCTGCTACCCCAACTGATATCGGCAACAGCATTAATCTGGATAATTACCGGCAGGATGTGAAAACCCTTGCCAGTGATGAGTTTGAGGGGCGCGCACCGCTTTCCGTCGGCGAAACAAAAACCGTGGCGTATCTGGTAGAACAGTTTCGCGAGATGGGCCTGCAGCCAGCATTTGGTGATAGCTATATCCAGCCAGTACCGCTGGCCAAAATCACCGCCAGTCAGGACATGTCGTTATCTGTTGGAGATACCACTTTTACCAATGGCGAAGACTTTGTGGCTCGTACCGAGCGCATCACAGAGCAACTTACGTTGGATAACGAAGTGGTGTTTGTCGGCTATGGCATCAATGCGCCGGAATATCACTGGAATGATTATGCCGGGGTCGATGTTAAGGGAAAAACGGTTATCGTGCTGGTTAATGATCCGGGCTTTACCTCTGGCGACAAGTCGTTCTTCAACGGCCAGGCTATGACCTACTACGGTCGCTGGACTTACAAATATGAAGAGGCCGCCCGCCAGGGCGCTAAGGCGGTGTTTATTGTTCATGAAACCATGGCGGCCGGTTATGGCTGGGGCGTAGTAAAAGCCGGTGGCACCACGGCAAAATACACCCTGGTTGATAACAATAATAACCTGTCGAAAGTCGGTGTGATGGGCTGGCTGACACTGCGCGCGGCCGAAAAAATGTTGGCCGCCTCGGGTTTGGATTACCGGCAATTGAAAACGCAGGCGGGTAAGCCAGGCTTCACAGCCATCGGGCTGCAACAGCGCGCTAAACTTACACTGCGCAACACCATTGAACACAAGGCATCACAAAACGTTGCCGCGATTCTGCCCGGTAGCGAAGCGCAGGATGAATGGGTTGCCTTACATGCTCACTGGGATGGCCTGGGGAAAGGCACAGAGAATGGCCAGCAAGTGATCCTGAATGGTGCGGTGGATAATGCCTCTGGTGTAGCCGGTGTGTTGGAGCTTGCCAGAGTCTTTAAGCAAAAGGCCAAAGCAACGCCCTTTAAACGTACGCTGATGTTTGGTGCCTTTACCGCCGAGGAAACCGGCCTAATTGGTGCAGAGCATTTTGCTAAACACCCCCCAGTGCCGGCTAAGGATATTGTCGCCTTCTTAAATATTGACGGCATGAACGTAAATGATGCCACACCTTATACGTTGCAATATGGTGAGAATGTCTCTGAACTGGAAGACTATGTTGCCCGGGGGGCCAAAAGTCAGGGGCGTTTTGTTAAACCGGATCCGCGACCTCAGAACGGCCTGTTTTTTCGCTCCGATCATTTCGCGGCAGCCCGCCAGGGGATCCCGTCTTATTTATTTATGAGTCTGGGGGATACCGATCCGCAATTTATTGCCAGCCGTTATCATAAATCCGGTGATGATTACTTTGATAGCTGGTCATTAGGCGGGGTGGTTCAGGATCTGGATCTGATTGGGCAGATTATGGCTGAGCTTGCCAACAATGGGGACTGGCCCGGCTGGAAAGCCGACTCGTCCTTTAAAGAGGCGCGCATTGCTTCGGGCCGCGGGAACTCGTCTACCGAAGATTAATCGGCTGGCATTGCCATTTTGCTAAACAGTGTGGCCATGGTGCGAGCATCGATGGCCTGCATATCAATCAGCCGCAACGTTTGTACCATGTGCAGGGTGGCCTTTTTATACTTTAAAAAATGGGCGGTTTTAAGGTGTGACTCATAAGCCTGCTGACTGGCGTATATCTCCAGGATCCGCACGGCGGTGGGGTTTTGTTCCTGTACCATAGGAAATATAGCGATGACGCCAGGTTCAAGCCGCACCGAAGCCTCGGCTTCTTCGGTTAACAGGGCCAGGTATTCATCCAGGTGCTGCGGGTCAATGTCCAGCTCAGCGATGCGAATGATGCCAGGATAACCGGCCGCGCTGGCCTGAACGTGTGATATCGCTAACATTAGTCCGAGCAGTATTACACTGATCCAGGATTTCATTGCCTTCTCCTCTAACTGATGTTGCCTCAGCTCAAGGCGTTCCCCGGCCGCAGTGTTTTCATGCCGGACAGAAAAGCCGCCACAGCGTCGTCGCCCTCAGCCGGCGCCCAGTCGGCAAAGTCTTTATCGTCAGTCACTTCGTAGGGGCCTTGTTTTACCTCAACAAAAGTAACCGGCTGATTACACACAGTGGCATGCCAGGTGTTAGGAGGAATTTCCACCCCAAGGCAATCACTGCCCGGACCCAGAGCAAGGCGCTCTGTGAGCACGCCGTGATCATCAAAAAATAACAGCTCCAGGCAACCGTCCACCACCATAAAGAATTCCCATTTGTGCGGCTGGCTGTGGCGATGGGGTCTTACATAAGAGTCGGGCAGCATACAGACAAACAGGCGCTGTACCGGCTGCTGGTAGTCGTCATGCACATTATGGTGTGCGCGGCGGCGCGGGCTGGCTTCCGCCCGAGCTCTTAGTTCACTGAGCAACTCAATATCAAACTTTTTCATCGGCGCCTGCTTCCCTGTCGGCCTGAAGAATATCCTGCTGTAAATGCTGTACTATCTCCGGCCAGACTAACGCCATGATATCTTTACGCAGGGCCGAGGCTTCCTCGGAATACTTCAGACTGCCGTCTTCGCCTGCATCCAGCCAGTGGTTATCCCGTAACGCACTGATAAAACTCGACAGCACATTTTTATCGTAAAACTCCGGCGAGTGCATGCCATACAGTTTGGATAAACGCTCGGCCACGGTTTTACTTTCCCGTTCCAGGGCATTGCGGCTAATCGATTTGTCGCGTTTAAGAATGGTCAGCACTACCGCGTAACGCTGCAGGGTTTCCTGCATACAGCGACTCAGCAGCCAGCTTGAATGGAATTGTTCGCTGTCGGCTTCCGGCAACGCCAGATAACGCCCTTTTTGCTGCAACATGCCGGTTTGTTTGAAAGCATCAATCAGCTGCGCGGTGTAGGCCAGCGCTTCATCCTGCGACAGGTGCAGGAATAGTTCACGCTGCAGCAGCGGGTAGAGCGCCGCAATTAGCTGCAGAATGTTGGTTTTCTCCAGTTTGCCATGGGCAAAAATGGCCGTCATAACAATGCCCGGCAGGGCGAACAGGTGAATAATATTATTCCGGTAGTAGGTTAAAAACACCGCGTTATCCGGCATCGGGCTAATCAGTGTGCCGTAATTATCTTCGCTTACCTGTAACCGTTTTAACGACAAGGTGTGATCGAGCAGCGCGTCGGCATCATCTTTGGGCAAAGTGGCATTAGCGCTGTACGGGGCCAGCTCAAACAGGGCGAGATAATCGCGCATCGCCTGGGCCAGTTCTGTTTTACTCATGGTCTGGGTTTTTGACGCCAACAGGCACAGCGCGGTGAGCGCCATACCATTAATGGCGGCTGCACTATTTACCCGGGTCATTAACTCATTAGCCAGGCCGTTAACCGTGGGGGTTAACCAGGCGGGTTTTTTCTCGGGGTTTAAGGCCTGACTGTCACGCCAGTCGGGGGCTTTATTGTCGAGAAATTGATTAAGCGACAGTGGCTCGCCCAAATTCACAAAGCCATGACCGTAATTTTTGAGTTTTTTAATGGCCGAAAACACCTGCCAGTTGGACTCTTTCTTTTTCGCGCCGCCCTTCAACTCGCTCAGGTAGCTCTTCACTTCCATGACGTTTTCATAGCCAATGTACACAGGTACCAGACTGATTGGACGGTTGACGCCTTTAACCGCGGCCTGAATGGTCATGGCCAGCATGCCGGTTTTCGGCGGGATGAGGCGTCCGGTGCGGCTGCGGCCGCCTTCCGGGTAATACTTAACCGCGTAGCCTTTTTTAAACAGTAATTCCAGATACTCGCGGAATACGGCGGTGTAGAGCTTGTTACCGGCAAAGCTGCGGCGCAGGAAGAACGCTCCACCGCGCCGAAAAATACCGCCTACCGGCCAGAAGTTAAGGTTAATACCTGCCGCGATATGCGGTGTGACCAGGCCTTCATGGTAGATCACGTAGGTCAGTAAGAGGTAGTCCATATGACTGCGATGGCAGGGTACATAGATGATTTCGTGACCATTATTGGCCAGTTCACGAATACGGTTGGCGTGACCAACACTGATACCGTTATAAATTTTGTTCCAGATACGGGTTAACAGGCGATCACCAAAGCGGATCAGCCCTTCCCGATAATCTGCGGCAATTTCAGTCAGGTAGCCTGCCGCAACCTGGCGTGCTTCGTCGGCACTGAGCTGTTTAGCGCGCATCTCTTCGCCAATGGCATTGCGGACCATTTCGGAGCCGAGCACCGCATTGTTCAGCTCCTGCCGTTCCAGCAGGGTTGGGCCTGTCATGGCCTGACGCTTACGGTGAAAGTGAGTACTTGCTACGCGGGAAAGCTTGTGAGCCAGCTTTTCATCTGTACTGTGCTGATCGGCCATTGCCCGTGATGACACCGCCTGGCTGTAACTGATAAAGGTGTCGCGACCCAAAAACAATACGATAAAGAATTTGCGTAACCAACTTGGCGCGGCTGACAGGGTGAGTAAATCCGCCAGACCCGGTTTGCCTTTGCCTGGTGCCCTGCCCCAGGTGATAAATACCGGCACCACCTGAACATCGAGGTCGCTGTGATCGCGGTGCAAATGAAACAGGTCGGTAGAAACCGGCTCGATATCCGTGTTTTGATTTCGCTTGCGAAGCAGTGCTTCAGTGCGCCGCAGGAACAGGCTGCCCGGATAGCTTTTATTTGCCAGCGTCACCGGCTCAACAGGATCAGGCAGACCCATCTTTTGCGCGGACATTTGCAGTGCCAGCTGATCGGTGACCGAATCGGATGGCAGCAAATAAATAATGGGGCGTGATTTATCGATGCCGAGTTCACTCTCAACATCAGAAGGAATACTGTTGGTTTTCACCAGCCACTTAACCGGTAGACGAAACACGTTAAGCAAAGCCTGACGCATCCAAGTCATGAATTGGGTGTCCTGTTTAATGAAATACCTGCATAGTGTATCACGATTTCAGGCAGTTATAGCGTGACGGACCCTGCTTGCGGCTAATCCTTAAGTTTTATAGCCAGTGCGCCGCTAGTGCTGACTAAGGCGGTAGCGACAGTGCCCCAGGTCCAGTCTATCAGGGTGATGGGTAACGGCCAGTCGGCGACGATGGAATAATTGGTGAGGTTATAGGCACCATAAGCCGCGGCACCCACTACAGCACCGTTGAGAAACGCTTTGGCCAGGTTTTGTCTGGCCGGGAGCACCGCCAGATATAAACCCGCCGCGCAATAGCCAATATAAAACACCAGCCATGGCCAGGTGATAAAAGGGTCGCGCAACAAGCCGGAAAGACTGCCGAAATACCATTGATTTGCCACCACGCCCAGCCACACACCATCGAGCACGCCAAACACCAGCAGCATCGTGACATAAGCCAGTAACAGCTGAGTAAAACGGGTTTTAGAAGCGTAAGGGGATGTCATAGTATTTCCTTGTATGGTGTTGTTCCGTTACAGATTGATATGACACTAAGCCTGAAACAGATCGCTTTGTGCAGATTGATCTTTTTGTAAATGTAAATTATTCTTATTTGCGTTTTAGGGTCGGGCCTCTGCCTGACAAAATCAAACTGCGTAGAGGCGGTTCATCAGGCGCTAACGTGCTGACCGCTGCACCAGCTCAAAATAATAAGTAAAGTTTATGATTTTAGGAAGTTTTCTGGCTTTGGTTGGATCAACCGTAGCTGCCGGTGGTATATACCTTGGCTGGCGCAACAGTTCAGCGGTGTATGCCTGGTTGGGCTGGTTAGCCGTGGCCGGCAGTGTGTATTGCTGGCATTTAGTCCTTGGCGTGGAATATGGCCTGACCATTGGCTTGTGTTTGCCTGCGCTGACTGTGTGGGCGGCTATCGCAGTTGAGGCCAGCCCCCAACGGCAAACACGTGAGCGCGTAAAACCGGCGCATCAATGGCGGGTTGCCCCGCGCCAGATTGCCCGGCAAACCGGGCATATTCTGTATGTCTTACCCGGGCAGATGTTTATCTGTGCGCTCATTATGATCGCTGTGGTGTATCAGCTGCCTGTATCTGAGCCCAAGCAAATGGCCACTGGCGTACTGGTGATGCCGGTATTGTGGGGCCTTTTGGCTTACTGGTATGTGCTGTCATCGCGTAAGTGGCTGCACATTGTTTTATCTTTAGGCGCAGCTGCTGTGGCTGGCTTGTGGTTATTTGGAGGGGCGCATGGCTAAATCGGTTTCTGCTGGCAGTCTGGCAAAACGTTCGCTGCAGTCTCACACCTGGCTGGGACTGGTTGTTAGCGCGGTGATGTTCCTGATTTGTTTATCGGGCACCATTGCCGTATTGCATAAAGAGTTTGAGCGCTGGGAGCAACCCAATATCCCGGAGACAACTGAATACACCGTCGAACAGGTGGAGCGCGCCTATACCAGCTTTACTGAGCAATACAGTGATGACACCCATCACTATTATTTTGTGTTCCCTGGTACTGGCATTCCGCGGCTGGTGATGGAAGATGATCACCGGGCCCATTTTGTGGATGAGCAGGGCACGTTAATTGAGCAGGAAAATGTCACCTGGTCGCGAATGCTGGTGGATTTGCATTTGTACCTGCACCTGCCCCATTCGTTTGGCATGATCCTGGTGAGTGCCTGCGGCGCCTTGTTGTGTGCACTGATTGTATCGGGCCTGATGGCGCATCCCAGAATCATCAAAGACGCTTTTAAGTTTCGGTATGGTGGCGACGGCCTGAAGGAAAACATTGATATGCATAATCGCCTGAGTGTGTGGGGCACGCCGTTTCATCTGATGATAGCAATCACCGGTGCCTATTTTGGCCTGGCCGGGGTGTTTGTAACCCTAATTGCCCAGGCGTTCTACGATGGCGATACCCAGGCCGTTTACGACCGTGCTTTTACGCCCGAGCCCGAGCTGGTGCAGGAGATTGCCCCGCCCGATATCGGTACCGCCATGCGCGATCTGCAGGGGCGGGTAAATACCGAAGGCAACTTGCTGTTCTTTACGGTACACGAACCACATACACCGCAGCAGTTTCTGGAGTTTTTTGTAAAAACCCCTGAGCGCCTGATTTACTCAGAGAACTACCGCTATGATTCGGCCGGCAATTATCTGGGTAAAGCCGGGTATTCTGATGGTGACGGCGGCATGCAAACCCTGTATTCCGTATTTCGAATCCATTTTGGTGACTTTATCGGCATGCCGGTGAAGATACTCTACATTGTGCTGGGCATGATGCTGACTGTGGTGTCTGCCACCGGCATGAATATCTGGCTCAAGAAGCGCCAGACCCGCGACGCACTTAATCTGCTCTGGCCGGCATTTGTGTGGGGCACGCCAGTGGCATTGGTAGTAAGTGCACTGAGCTATTTTGCGGTGGCTGTCTCACCTACCCTGGTATTCTGGGTGGCGCTGGCGGTGCTTGCCGGTCTGGCCTTACGCCTTAATGACGAAGCGCGAATTGTGCCCCTGTATAAGCAACTGCTGGCATCAGTGATTGCCTTATTCTGGCTGGTTTACCTGGTGCGCTTTGGCACTGCTGCATTTTCTGTGGCAGCATTACAGGTTAATGTGCCGTTGCTCGCCGTTGCCGTGTGGGCTATGTGGTCTGCACGTCGCAATAAGCGAAAGATGATGCAGTTCGCAGCATCAAGCGCGGCCTAAACAGGAGAAGCCATGTTTATCGTTATGTTTGAGTTTGTTCCCAAAACAGGTAAAGAAGCCGATTTTCTGTGTGCCTGGCCGAAAGTAACTCAGGGCATTTACCTGTTGCATGGCAGCCTGGGTTCACGCTTACATAAAGATGAAGAAGGGCGCTGGATTGCTTATGCGCAGTGGCCCGACCGCGCAACCTGGGAACAGGCCGCAACTAACAGCATGAGTGAAGACTACGAACAGCAACGCATGCATATGCATGATGCGCTAAATCTTGAGGCTACCCGTATTCTGTATAAAATGGACGTTGCCTGCGATTATTTGCAGCGCCGCCCTTTTGCGGTGGATAACTAAAAGTCGTTAGTGTCTTGTGCTGTATGCAGTTTGGTTGTGGTTAATGAGGAGTGGTCATGGAGCATACGTTCTGGCATGACAAGTGGGAAAAAGGTGAGATAGGCTTCCATCAGAGCGATATCCATCCGATGTTGTCAGGTTTTGCCGATGAATTTGGTATTGGCGATGGGTGCCGCGTATTTGTACCGCTTTGTGGTAAATCCAACGATATGACGTTCATGCTTGAGCGTGGTTGCGAAGTAGTGGGCGTGGAGCTAAGTCAGCTGGCTGTCAGCCAGTACTTTGAGAGCCTCGGCGTTACGCCAGTGATTGAAGAATGCGGCAAACTAATGCGTTATACGGCGCCGGATATTACGTTGTACTGTGGCGACTTTTTTGCGCTTACTCCCGAACAACTGGGCACCATTGATGTTGTTTACGACCGCGCCGCGCTGGTGGCCCTGCCTCAGGATATGCGTAAGCAATACAGTCAGCGCTTGTGTTCGCTCACACCAGGCGCCAAACAGCTGTTGGTGACGTTTGAGTACGATCAGTCTTTAATCGGCGGCCCGCCCTTTGCTATTCCCAGTGAAGAAATCCAGCAAAACTATAGTAAGTACTGCACAATATCCCTACTGCACAGTGAAGCGCTGGAAGGTGGCTTAAAAGGTAAAGTCCCCGCTGTTGAGAACCTGTGGTCTCTTACCAGTAAGGGCTAACGGTTTACCGTTATAAAGGGTCGGCAAAGTGCCAGAAATTTGCACTTTACCGACCTTGCACAAGTGAACTTTGATAGCTATCAGTAAGGCCCGTCAACTGTTGCGCCTGGTTGCCATAGGGTGTGATAAACTTTATTACCGCGCAGGTAATAAATATGGCCATTGTGCAACACGCTGCGATCTTCATAGCTGCCAATGTAATAGTCGTCCTCGGTTGCCGGTGATATCGAATCAATAAGACTCAGAGTCCGGTCTGCTTCATTCACCACCAGCGTCTGCAAAGCGTTTTGGGTAAACCAGTAACCGGAGTCGTCGAATCCCCAGGTTTGTGAGGGCAGCGCAAACTGATAGCCGGAGTCTGTCTTCAGCACCGATAGTGAACGGTGGTCGTATTCCACCGGGGTATAGGCCTCCGGCCAGACAAACTCACCCAGTACAACCGGATTGGCCGGGTCGAGAACGTCAAATAAACTGACCTTCATGCCCTCCTCAATGGGGGTTTCCAGCGGGGTACTGCCGCTGACGGGGATCGTATCATTTCTAACCTGTTGGCCAACGCCCAGTAACAGTCCGTTTTCCATGGGATGCAGGTAGCTGGAAAAGCCTGGTATCTCCAGTTCGCCGGCAACCATTGGCGCGTACAGGTCCGTTAAGTCAATCACGTACAAGGGGTCAACCTGTTCAAAGGTGACGATAAAGGCTCTGTCTTCAAAAAAGCGCACTGCATAAATAGCTTCACCCGGCTTGCCAATGGGCGCGGGTTGGGATTCGTTAGGTAAGGTGGCAATTTCTACCAGCTCACTGCCATGTTGCTCGAGGATATGCAGCATATGCTCGGGATCCTGGGACCAGGCACCCACCGTGGTGACAGCCAGTAATTTGCCGTCGCGCTCAGCCAGTCTGAACTGCGCTGAACTTTGCCAGCCCAGAGTGCCTACCACACTGGCTGTTGCCTGATAGCGGATTTCATTGCCCAGCGAGATTTTATGAACAATGGTGCTCTCTTCGCCACGGGCATGTAAGTACAAGTGGTCAGCCGAGGCGAACAGGCCATGGGCTTCGGTCAGCAAGCACAGCGAGGAAAAATTCATCGGGTTATCCAAATCAATTTTAACCACGCTGACCATTTGCGTATGACCATTCTGTTCGGTGGCACGCTGGGGTAACAAGCAGTCAGTTAACTGATAAAGATCACTGGTTTGGCCGTTAATGGTGATTTTGGGAACCAGCTCACTACTGTTTTTCGCCAGAATTGCGTTGTATAGATTGACCAGGCTGCGATTGCTGGTGCCGGCATCCGGTAAGTCTTCCAGGTTGGGCACGAACTGCGTGGCAATAAACAAATGGTTGTCGATGCGTCGTGAGTTAATCAGACCACCATCAATACGAATATTACTCACCGTATTGGGGCTGGCCGGTTCGGCGACGCCGTAAATATCAATGTAAGTATCGTTTTCTGGTTGTTGCCAGGGGCTTGAGTCGAGCAGAATATCGGCCATGGCGTAATACTGGAAAGAGTGACTGACCACGCCAAGGATATCTTCGTAGAGGTACATGCCCGCTACGTTGAGGTTTTCCTGCAATGAGATTGTCGCGGCTTCGGTTAAAGAATAATCGTTCTGGCGCGCCAGAATGCGCACTTTTTTTACCTCTCCGTGACTCGGGGTCCATACCGGTAAATCCGCCACAAACAGATAGTCACCATTGTATTCAATGCGGTCCGCTTCATCTACACCGGCAATCTGGGTGTTGGTGGTCGAATAGCTGGCCGGCGCCGCGGTATCATCGGCGGTGCCCTCCACCGCCGTTGCCTGCGATTTTTTCATCAGGTAAATGCCATTTTTAACATAGCGTTCGGCACTGATCTGTTGCGCGGTAGATAGGGCTGAATCCGTCGCGGTCATGAAACTGAGCGTTGGCGGGCTCTCATTACCATCGTTGCTGCAGGCGGTAATCGTACAGGTTGAAAATATCGCTACGGCCAGGCACTTCCACATCAGGTCGGTTTTTTGCTTCAGGTTCATATCCATGTCCTATTAAGCGGTGAGGTTGACTACTACCCTAGTGCTTGTTTAAGCAATAATCCGATCCAAACTATTTATAAATGTGACAATTTGTAATCGGGTACTGTGCAGGCTGTCAGGGTTTGATAATCTTAAAAATCTGAATAACCTGCCGGAGCTATGGTGTGCGGATCCCTTTGCTGTGCTGTTTATTGCTGTGGCTGTCAGGCCACGGCATTGCGTGGGCCTGTGAGAGTGACGATGCCTGCATAGCCCCTAACTCCTGGAAATTAGGCATCGCGGTGGGTATTGGCGCCAGAACCAATCCTCTGGTCGATGGCGATCCTATCCCGCTGGTGGTCTTACCCGATGTGGCCTGGTATGGCGAGAATGCTTATTTCGACAACGGTGAAGCTGGTTATCAGTGGCAGTTGCGCAATGATATAACCACCGAATTGTTCGTAATGGCTAACCGTGAACGGGCCTATTTTAACTTCTGGCACCCGGCGAATATCGTTTTGTCTGTTAATACCAGCGCGGCGGATGTTATTGGCAGCCCGTTGCAACCCGGCGATAGTGACGGTGAATCCCCCGCCCCCCGGGATTCCATTTCTATCAAAGATATCAGCAGCCGAAAATGGACGGCTGATGCCGGTTTAAGAGTCAACTGGAACGGCTCTGACAGCCTTTTTTCTGCAACGGTCGCAGGCGACCTGCTGGGCGTACATCAGGGCTATTATGCGCAACTAAAATACCAGTACCGCTGGCAGTGGGACGACTGGCAGTTTGCCGCGAATGCTTCAGTGACTTATAAGAGCGAGAAGCTGATAGATTACTATTATGGTATCGATAGTGAGGATACGGCTAATAGTAGCCTGTGGTACGCTGCCGACCATGCCCTGCAAACCAGTGTCGGGCTACTACTCAATAAACCCTTAAACAAGCACTGGCGCTGGGTGGGCCGGGTGCAGTTATCCACCCTGGGCAGCGGTATGACAGATAGCCCGCTGGTGTCTAAAGACTACGTTGCCAGCGGTTTCATTGGCTTCGGCTATCAGTTTTAAGGGGCGTCGGTGCGTTTATTCTGCTTACTTCTGCTGCTCTCAGGTGCATTGTTAATGCCGGCAGAAGCCGAGGACGACGCCTTTTCAGCCACGCCCAGTGAGTGTATCGCTGCGGAAAAAGGCGATGAATGTGTTATGTCAGTCACGTTGCACTATCCACCGCTCCCTGACGACAAATATTGCCTGACGCTGAACCGCGAGCCGCTGGGGTGCTGGCCTTATAGTGCTATGCCGGGGGCGGTGAAGGTTACGTTAAAAGAGGAGTCAGAACTGAGCCTGGTGAGAGAAAGCAATACCTACCAGGCTTCGGTAATACTCACACTGCGTTATCGCAGCGCCTCGATGCTCAGACGCCGCGTTAAAAATCCCTGGAGTTTATTCTGATGAAGTCGCTTATCCTGGTTGAAGACGATGAAAGACTGGCTGAACTGGTTAGTCAGTACCTGACGGCTAGCGGCTTCAGCGTGACCCGGTTTGCCGATGGTGAAGGGCTCATCGAACGGGTGAAAGCCTCACCACCGGATGCCATTATTCTGGACGTCATGCTACCTGGGGATGATGGCTTTATCTTATGCAATCGCTTGCGCCAGTTTTATTCCGGGCCGCTGCTGTTTATGACGGCGAAAAGTGAAAGTTTTGATCAGGTGCTGGGCCTGGAAATTGGCGCTGATGATTACGTGGTTAAGCCGGTGGAACCCCGGGTGTTGTTAGCCAGGGTGAATGCCCTGATGCGTCGAGCCACCTCAACTGAAGCACCGGTGCATAGCGGCTCGGTGGTGACCTTTGGCAAGCTGAGTATTGATAAACTGTCGCGCAGGGTGAATCTGGGCGGCGAGGATATCACCTTAACCAGCCACGAATTCGACCTGCTGTGTTTACTGGCCGATAACGCCTCACAGCTGGTAGAACGAACCACCCTGTATAAGGAGCTGATTGGCCGTGAATACGACGGTCTCGACCGTTCGGCCGACGTCAGGGTGTCCCGCTTGCGTAAAAAGCTCAAAGACAATCCGCAAAACCCTTACCGGATCAAAACTATCTGGGGCAAGGGCTTCTTTTTTGTGGCGGATGCGTGGAGTGACGAATGACCCGCCTGTTTGTGAGCTTTTACCTGTTTATGGCGGTTTCTCTGGTGCTAATCAGCAGCACGCTTGAGCTGATTTGGCCGGGTGAGGATTACCGCGAGTCGGCCGATATGGTGCTGGCAAAAGCCTTATTGCCGCTGGCATTGGAGGACCAAAACCAGCTGCTGGAAAAACTCCGCCAGGCGGGTATCGATTACAAGCTGAAAGACAGTGCGGCGATCAACTGGTCTGCTGCGGAGCAAGCCGACCTGGAGGCCGGCTTGCCCGTCACCTTGTATACCGACACTGCAAGGTTCATTTATATACCGGCCAGTGAACGCCGTTTGATTGTGCTTTCGTTGCCGTTTACCGAAGTGTCCAGGCCCTATTTACTGATCTATCTTTCGGCGTTCCTGCTGTTGCTGGGTGTGATGCTGGCAATCTGGTTGTGGCCCCTGTGGCGGGATCTGGCTTATCTTACCCGCAAGGTCAATCATCTTGGTCAGGAAAGTGAAAATGTCGCCATCGCGCTTAAAAAGCGCTCTGTTATCCAGCCTATCGCTAACAAGCTCAATATGCTCAGCGAGCGGGTTCACGGTTTACTACGTGACCAACGCGAACTGACCGGTGCTGTGGCTCATGAATTCAGAACGCCCATTGCCAGATTAAAGTTTGCCCTGGAAATGAAACCTGAGCCGGATAGTCAGGCATGGCGTGGCATTCAGGCCGATCTGGATGAGCTTGAGGGGCTGGTGCAGGAGATGCTCGATTACACCCAGTACGATGCCATGACGCCGGAGCTCAACATCGCCGATATTCCGCTAAATACGCTATGCAGTGAAGTGGTGGCCAGGTTAGCACTAACCACCAGTAAGACCTTGTTGGTGAGTGGTAACGAATTTACCGTGCGTGGGGATGGTCACTTTATAGAGCGGGCTGTTATTAACCTGCTGAATAATGCTATCCGCCATGCTAAGTCGCAGATTATTATTGAAGTTTATCAAACCGATACTGCGATAAACATTGCCGTAAACGACGACGGTACCGGCGTAGAACCCGCCCAGGCCGCGCGTATTTTTGAACCGTTTTTCAGGCCTGACAACAGCCGCGTACGTTATGCTGGCGGCGCCGGTTTAGGGCTGGCCATTGTAAAACGAATTCAGCTCTGGCACGCAGGGACGGTATCGGTGATTTCCAGCAACTCGCTGGGGGGGGCCTGTTTTATTCTTTCTTACCCCCTGTAGGTGACTGGCGAACTGCGGGTATAAGCATTGCTATGCTGCAATTTCCCTTAAGGTTTGCTTAAGATTTAACTGCTATACTGGGGTTAACTTAAATTTCACGTTATCAATAACATGCGAATACTTCTTGTTGAAGATGACCAGCCGCTCTCGGCCGCGCTGAGTAAATCGCTGCGGGACGCCAGTTATGTGGTGGACTGTGTTTATCGCGGCAGTGAGGCGCTGGCAATGCTGGCGGCAGAGCAAACCGATATTGTAATCCTCGATCTTGGCCTGCCGGATATGGATGGGCTGGAAGTGCTGCGCCAGATTCGCCACAAAGTGAAAGACATGCCGGTGATCATTCTGACCGCCCGGGATAAAGTGACCGATAAAATACTGGGTTTAGACGCTGGTGCTGATGATTATTTACCCAAGCCTTTTGATATGGACGAACTGTTTGCCCGCTTGCGTGTCCTTGAGCGTCGTTTAGGTACGGCCAGTACTGCCATAGTAAAAATTGGTGAGGTGGCCTTAAATACACAAACGCTGGAGCTGAGCGTGGCTGGAGAAGCCGTTTCGCTGCCTCGACGGGAGCTGATGTTATTAAAGGTGTTAATGGAGAACGGCGGGCGTATTCAGCCCAAACAAAAACTGGAGTCACGGTTATATGAATGGGGCGACGAAGTCTCAAGCAATACTATCGAAGTGCACATCCACCATTTGCGTAAAAAGCTGCCGGAGAACTTTATCAAAACCATTCGTGGTGTAGGCTACAGTATCCCTGTTAACGGAGCCTGACGATTGCACTCAATACGGCGCACGATAACGCTGGTGCTTATCAGCTCGCTGATCCTGGTGATTTTCAGTGCTGCGATCCATGGTTATCGCGCAGCGCTCTCGATGTCGTCGCGGTTTATGGATCAGGAGCTAACCACTCTGTTGTATTCGGTAGCACTGAGCAATGGTCAGCAAATGGATGGCTTCGGTAGCAGTGAACTGGTGTATCAGATCTGGCGCGACGGTACACTAATCACCGACTCGCCCAATCAGCCAGATGAGCCGCTCACCATTGGCGCGGATGGTTTTTCTGAGCAAAACTTCGATGGTCGGCGCTGGCGGGTGTACAAGCAAACTCTGACAGACGGAACCACGGTGATCGTAGGCCAGCCGTTACAAAGCCGGGTAGGTTTAACTGACGCCTTAACCGTGTCAGTGATTATGCCGTTTATCTATGCGGTGCCGATTCTGGCGCTTATTGTTTTTATGTCAGTGAGCCTGGGATTAAAACCACTCAAGCTTTTATCGCAAAAGCTTTCACATCGCAAAGGCAAGGACTTATCGCCCGTTACCCTTCCGCAAGTGCCTAACGAAATGCAGCCGGTAATGGATACCCTCAACACTATGTTTTTGCGCCTTAATGAAGCCTTTGAACGCGAACAGCAGTTTGCCTCCAATGCCGCCCATGAGCTGCGCACGCCGCTGAGTGTGATGAAAATTAACCTGCATAATCTGGCCAAAGAGCGCCATGACGATGCGGGTAAACTGCAAGCCATACAGCAGGACACCGATCGAATGATCCACGTGGTGAATCAGATTTTACTGCTGAGTCGCACCAGCCCGGAGATGTTTCACTTACAACTGAGTAAGGTAGATGCTTTCGTTGTGGCGCAAAATGTGATTGCTGACATTTACAGTAAAATCGACAGTAAACATCAGGACATCAGCCTCGAGGGCGACAGCGCGTTTTTAATGAGTACTGAGTTTACCCTTTACACGATGCTCCAAAACCTGATTGCCAACGCCAGTGCCTATTCGCCTCAGAGCGCAGCCATTCAGGTAACGGTGTTGAGTCAGGATAATCAGGTGTGTTTTATGGTGGAAGACTCAGGCCCTGGTATAGCACCACATGAGCGCTCCCAGGTGCTTAAACGCTTTTACCGCGATCAGAAAGATGAAAAGTACAAGTCAACGGGCAGCGGCCTGGGACTGGCCATTGTTGGTCAGATTATTACCTTGCATCATGGCAAAATTGCCTTGGGTGAATCGTCCCTGGGCGGATTAAATGTAACGGTTACATTACCTTTTGAGGTCACAGAGTCATGAGGTTGCTCAGGCAGACAATCGCGCTGACGCTGATAACCCTGGTGCCATTGCACGCTTGGTCGGCGTTGCCGGAAGTGGTGATTGAAATTCGCGACCACCTGTTTATCCCGCAAACCGTGCGCATTCCTGAAGGCAAGAAAGTTCGTCTGGTGTTTATCAACCACGACTCTTCGCCGGAGGAAATAGACAGTTTTGATCTTAACCGTGAGAAGGTGATTTTCGGCAACAGTAAAGGCTCAATTTTTGTTGGGCCCTTGCCAAATGGCCGCTATAAGTTTTTTGGTGAGTTACATCCTAATTCTGCCGTTGGCTACGTTATCGTGTCGGACGAGGAGAAAACGGATGCTGATTAATACTGTGATCCTGTTTATTCGTGACACGCTGCCGGTGTTCCTGTTGTTTAGCTTCTTACTGGCGCAGCAGGGGGGAAATGCGCGTTATCTGCTTGGCGGCACACTGGCGGGTTTTCTGATGGCTGTGGGATTGTATTTCAATTTATCCGTCGTTTCTGAATGGTTTGAGGGGGGCGGTCTGGAGCTCATTAAAACGCTGGTGCTGGTTGTTATGCTAAGCGGGTTGGGAGAGTTTGTCCGCCGGCAATATCAGGGCAATACCTCTTCAACGCAGTGGTTAAGTGCCTTGCTGATGGTTGGCATTACGTTTATTAACGTGATCCATTTTATTATTTATTTACTTGCCTATTGGTCGGCATCCGATGCCGGTACGTCACTCATTCTGGGCAATGTCATTGGGGTTGGGATCAGCCTGAGCGTGGGGGTACTGCTCTATGTCGCAGTCGCTGCCATTCGTATTCAATTAATTAAGCTGGCAGTCCTGACGGTATTTTTTGCTGGTCAGATAGCTGGTATCGCCATGTTACTGGAGCAAATTAATTTACTGCCAAATCAAAACCGTTTATGGGATACGTCTGGCTGGGTGGCAGACGACAGCGAGTACGGCCACTTCTTAAATGTATTAATTGGCTACGAAGCCACGCCTACCGGTGCTTACATGTTGATTTATCTGGCTGCAGTGCTGTTTCCTGTGATGTATTGCTATCTGTATTCGTTGCTTATTGGCAAGCGTCAGCTAACCGGGGATTTGAAATGAGATTATATCTGGCTATCGCCCTCTTACTGCTTTTGCCGGGCAAAGTACTGGCCGACAGTTTTACCGTGGATCGGGTTTATCACCCTTACGTTTTGCCCTTCGAACGGGAAGTGGAATGGCGCCTGACCTCCAGGCAAAGTGAGGAAGATGGCAATATCCTCATGCAACGAATTTCTTTTGGGCATGCTTTATCGGAGTACACCATTCTGGAAGCCTATATTGTTGGCTCCCGCGATGAGTCGGGGGATTTTGGCGTGGCCGGTTACGAGCTGGAACTGCGCTCTATGCTTACCGAGCAGGGGCAGTACTGGGCTGACTGGGGTCTGTTATTCGAACTGGAAAAGCAAAATGCCAGTAACGACTGGGAGTTCAAAGGCGGCGTGCTCACCGAAAAGGAACTGGGGCGCTTCAGCTTAACCACTAACGTACTGTTGGTGTACGAATGGGGCGATACCGTCCCTTCAGAATTTGAAAGCGAGTTTAAAATGAAATTTCGTTACCGCTGGATCCCGGAAATTCAGCCTGCGGTAGAATTTTACGCAGCCGAGGATTTTATTGGCGTTGGTCCGGCCTTTATGGGTATCAAACGCTTTGATAAACAAAAGCAGCTTAAGTGGGAACTGGCCTTTATTGCCGGACTCAACGGTGACAGCAAAGACCATACACTGCGTATGGCCATGGAATACGAATTTTAATCTACCTCAACATCTTTGAGGTACTTAGCCGGAACACCGCCTGCAATAGTGTTTGGCTCAACGTCTTTGGTGACCACCGCGCCAGCCGCAATAATGGCGCCATCACCAATGGTAACGCCCGCCAGAATGGTTGCGTTGGCACCAATCCAGACATTTTCGCCAACGGTAATTTTACCCGGTAACAGGTTTCCGCGAGCCTGCGGATCCTGCTCATGATTGAGTGATGCAAACACCACGTTATGACCAACCAGCGTGCCCGAGCCGATATGGATACCGCCCTGATCCTGAAACTTACAGCCGGAATTAATAAAGATATTTTCGGCAAAATGCAGGTTTTTACCACAGTCGGTAAATACCGGCGGGAACACGGTAACCGTGGGGCTTACTTCCTGGCCGGTCAGGTCGCTTAATAAGGCGGTCATTTGTTCAGGCGTGTTGTACTGGTTATTGATTTTGGCGGTAACCTTAAACGCATCCTGACTCAGTTTGTGCATATACTTATGCACCTCAGAGCCGGCCAGAACTTTCTCGCCGCTGTTAAGGGTGGCTAAAAACGTGGTTAAATTCATGTCTGTCCAATTCGTTAAGCGTAACAATCTGGCGCTATAAATACCTAAATAAGCATCAATATGCAATGTGTCGCAACGCCTCGCCAGCAACAGGTAATGCCGGGTTAGCGTGTAAGAGGCCCTTAAGTTATACTGCGGCGCTGTTTTTATTCGGCATCAGCTGTTTTGGTAGAGCGAGCACTAAAATTGAGCACAATGCGGTTAGTTTCCTATTGCATACTCTTACTTCTAAGCAGTGTATTCTCTGCCAGTCGTGCAGTGGCTTTGCCGCCGGCGCAAGAGATCATCTTTGCGATCAATTCGCCAGGCTCACCGCCCTATCTGTATTTTGATACGCAAAGCCAGTCCTATCAGGGCGTAGTGGTAGATTTTTTTGCCAGCTTTGCCGAGGAAGCAAACCTGAATGTCACCTATCTAGACTCCAGCCGCGCCCGCAACGAGCTGCTGTTGCGCCAGGGCAAAGCCGATATGTTCCTCTCAGGTGAGGAGTGGCTGGACGATCCCGACGGCTTTATATTCAGTGAGCCTCTTATCCAGCACGACAGCTATCTTTATGCCACCACTAAGTTTGACGGTCCATTTGTCCCTGCCGAGAGTAATGGTGAGGCGGTATGTACCCGTTTTGGCTATAAATATCCGGTGTTGCAGACGGCCTTTGAAGATCAGGAGCATCCGCTTATACGGGTAGATTCGGCCAGTCAGACGCTGATGGCGCTTATGCTCACCAAAGGTCGTTGTGACTATGCCATTATGAGTGAGCAAAACGCGTTGTCGGTGCTAAATAAACGGCAGTTTTGCTACAGCGAGTTTTACCAGTCCCCAAATGTCATCAGCAGCGTCGATTTGGTACTGGTGAGCAGGCCCGCAAAACAAGCCATGCTGCCAGTCATTAATCGTTATATGGACAGATTTATCAGCAGTGGCCAACTCTTCCGCTCCATTAAGCGCCATTCTGGCGAGCATAAATTCCCCAAACTTGTTTGTGACTGACAGGTTGATTTATCCGAGAAATTAGCTTGATAAGGAGGTCCCGGATAACGTAAACGTTTCCGGGATGCCAAAAAATCTTTAGATTTTTTGGCACTTAAGTTTTCCTTAATGTTGACACTTCATACTTACGCTCAACAGTCACCAATGAGACGAAGTTATGTTGAGTTCCATCCAACCTGTTTCAGAACAATTATCAGCCCTGCGTATCCCGCGCACAGGCTCGACTGTGGTGCCTGCTTGTGGTCAGTTGACCAGCCATTTGGCAGTTCATGTGGCAAACAAGCAGAGCACAAAGAGAAAAACCATTGAAAACCATATTGCCAGGGGCTTTAACCAGGCTTATCAGGCACAGATTACCGAGTTTATGCCGTTGCTGGTGGCTCTGGGGCGCAGCAAAATAGAAGCGGCCCTTGGTGTTCGCACCGGTGAACATAAGCTGTTTGTTGAAACCTATTTTGATCAGCCACTTGAGCAGGCTATGGCAGAAAAAGGCATTCACTGCCCTCGCCATCGACTGGCAGAAATTGGCAATCTTTACAGCCGGTCCTCCCGCTTCACCATGCCCTTATTACTGCTCACCGCTATGGGCTTATTTCAGCAGCACATTTCGCTACTGGTATTTACCGCCACCAGCCAGCTGCAACGCATGATGGAGCACGGTGGCCTTACTTTACATCATCTTACAGACGCCGATGAAGCCCGTTTGGGTGAGCCTAAACAAAACTGGGGCTCTTATTACCAGACCGCGCCGAAAGTGGTGGCTGCCAGAGTGGCGGATATTATTCAGTTAACTCTGGATAACCCGAAACTGCGAGCCGGTTATGAGCAGTTTGCACCGCTAGTTCCTGCATTTTCTGCTGAGTTGGGAGCGCAATTATGATGTTACAACACTGGCAGCAATGGCCGCATCGAGTTGCTCTGGAATCTCGTAGCGGTAACCTGACTTACGCTGAGCTGAATGGAAGGGTTAACCAAGTGGCTGATTGGCTAACAACGCAACCAGCCCAGCGGCTAGCCCTGCTAGCCGAAAACAGTGCCGAATGGATTATTTGCGATCTGGCGTGTCAGCGCGCAAACAAATTACTGGTGCCGGTACCGCCCTATTTTTCGACATCGCAGCGGCAGCACCTGCTGGCCGAAGCCGGTATTGAACTCATCATCACCGATCAGCCTGCACTGTTTGATGATAGCCATACAACCTCTTCGCCGTTTAATCTGCTGTATGCATTATTACGTGATAACTCAGGGATACCTGAGATCCCCACCGGCACGGGGAAAGTCACCTTTACCTCTGGCTCCACCGGTAATCCTAAAGGGGTTTGTCTGAGCAATGTATCGCAAGCCAGGGTTGCTGCGAGCCTGGATGCTGCGCTGAATATGCCGTATGTGCGTCATCAGTGTTTATTGCCGCTCGCGACCCTGCTTGAGAATATCGCCGGTGTCTACGCGCCTCTGAACTGTGGTGGCACTGTGGTCGTTTGTGGCAGTGACGAGCTCGGCTTTTCCGGCGCCCGGCTAACCGACCCGGCGGCCATGTTAAGCGCCATCAGTAAAGCGCAGCCTGAGTCGTTGATTTTGGTGCCTGAGCTGTTATTCATGCTGGTTACCGCCTGCAGTAATGGCTGGCAACCACCGCAATCATTAAGGTTTATCGCGGTGGGCGGCGCTCTTGTGCCGGCTGGTTTGATAGCCAAAGCACGTGAAGCCGGTTTGCCGGTTTATCAGGGCTATGGCCTGTCTGAATGTGTTTCGGTTAACACCCTGAACCTGCCCGATGCAGACAATCCTGACAGTGTAGGACGTTCTCTTGGTCACAACACCCTTACCATAGAAAGCGGCGAGCTGGTGGCCAGTGGCACCATTTTCCTCGGTTATCTGAATCAGCCGCAATCTTTTTATCCCACAGCAGTAAAAACCGGCGATTTGGTTAGCGAAGAAAACGGCTACTACTGTGTGGCCGGACGCAGGAAAAGCCTCATTATCACCTCATTAGGACGCAATATTTCGCCTGAATGGATTGAGAGTCTGCTACTGGCTGGCGGCTTATTCAGCCAGGTACTGGTGGTGGGTGAAGCACGCCCGCATTGCGCTGCGCTATTGGTGCCGCGTCACAAGGGCGTAACCACACAGATGATTGAACAACACCTTAAGGCAGTTAATCAACAACTGCCCGACTATGCCCGCTTACAGGCGTGGCAAACCCTGCCTGAAATTGCCGCCGATGCCGGTTTATTTACCGCCAATGGCAAATTAAAACGGCAACAAGCCGTTAAGCATTTTCAGACTGTTATCGACAATATGTACGCGCCGGCAGTGGCTTAGGCGAGGAGTAATTAGCATGAACTTATATACCCGTTTAGAGCAGGAAACCCAGGCAGAGCGAGCTTACTTAACCAGTTCGCCGATTATCCAGCAGGTGTTTAGAGGCGATATTTCCCTGGATGATTACACGGCTTTTCTGCGCGAGGCTTACCACCACGTAAAACATACCGTACCCTTACTTATGGCTACCGGTGCAGCGTTACCAGAAAGCAAAGAGTGGTTGCGTGAAGCGGTAGGTGAATACATTGAGGAAGAAATGGGCCATCAGGAATGGATCCTCAACGATTTAGCGACCTGCGGGGTGGATAAGGAAACCGTTCGACACGGTCAGCCCTCAGCGGCCACCGAACTCATGGTGGCCTATGCCTATGATGCAGTGCGTCGTAAAAATCCACTGTGCTTCTTTGGTATGGTGTTCGTGCTGGAAGGTACCAGCATTGCGCTGGCGGATAACGCGGCCGCCATGATCAGAAAAACCCTGGATTTACCCGGTGGCGCGTTCAGTTATCTGCGCTCCCATGGTTCGCTGGATCAGGAGCATATCGTGTTCTTTCGCGACCTGATGAATAAAATTGACGATAAAGCTGAGCAGGATCTGATTATCCATTCAGCCAAAATGTTCTTTCAGCTGTACGCCAATATCTTTCGCACGCTGGCATGCAAGGATACGCTTGGGGAGGCAGCCTGATGACTATTGAATGGCAACAGCAGGTTTGCCTGATTACCGGCGCTTCAGGCGGTATCGGGGAGGCCATCGCCCGCAAGCTTGCTGGCCTTGGTGCCTCGCTGATCCTGACAGGCCGTAATGGGGCTAAACTTAGCGAACTGCTTGAGTCATTGCCCGGTCGTCACATGGTCGCCTGCGCTGATATCACCACGGCCGAAGGTCTGGATAAGGTTGTGGCGGTGTGTCATGAGCACCCGCCCACGATGCTGATAAACAGTGCCGGTATTAATGAAATTGGCAATTTCAGTGCTATTCCAATGGCCCGGATTGAAGCGCTGTTAGCCACTAACTTAACGGCGCCCATCGCCCTGATCCAGCGCTTGTTGCCTGTATTGCAACGTGCAGGCAAAAGTTACGTGGTTAATGTTGGCTCTACCTTTGGCAGCATTGGATTTCCCTGCCATGCGGCCTACTGCGCCTCTAAATTCGGTTTACGGGGATTTACTGAATCCCTGATTCGTGAGTATGCGCACAGTTCGGTTAACTTTTATTACCTGGCTCCCAGGGCCACTCAGACTGCGATTAACTCCGACGCCGTGGTATCGATGAATCAGGCGTTGGGCAATCAGATGGACCCGCCAGAACGCGTCGCTGATGCCTTAGTTGCACAACTTGAAGGCAATAAATCCCGCTGGTTTATTGGTTTTCCGGAACGACTTTTTGCCCGCATCAATGGGGTGTTTCCCGCCATTGTTGACCGTGCGCTTATTAAAAAACTACCCGTTATTCAACGCTTTTTGACATCCGTCACAAAGGAGAAACTGTCATGAAAACTGTTCGCTATTTGCTAACTTTGCTGGTGGCTGTGTGCCTGCCTCTGACTGCCGCTGAGAGTACCCCGGGACTGGCTGATATTCAGTCTGCCTGGGCCAGAATTAACTACGCTGACATCGACAATGATAAAAAAGCCGATGAATTTAGATCACTGATAAAACAAGCCGAAGCGCTGGTGGAAAACCAGCCTAAACAGCCGGAATATTTAATCTGGCTGGGGATTGTGCAGTCGAGCACTGCCGGTGCAGAAGGTGGCATCGGCGCACTGAAATACGCCAAGTCTGCTAAGAAGAGCTTTGAAGATGCGCTGGCTATCGATTCTCATGCGCTGCAGGGATCGGCAATGACCAGCCTTGGTGTGTTGTACCACAAAGTGCCAGGCTGGCCGATTGGCTTTGGCAGTGACAAAAAAGCAGAGCAGCTGTTAAAAAGTGCGCTGAATGTGAATCCGGATGGTATAGATAGCAACTATTTTTACGCAGAATACCTGTACGACGATGGCGAATATGAACAGGCGCTGGCTTATCTGGATAAAGCGTTAAATGCCGCGCCACGACCCGCACGACCATTAGCTGACGAAGGTCGTCACAAAGATATCGCGGCTCTGCGCGCCAAAGTAGAGAAAAAGATCCACTAAAAGTTATAGCTGTTTGTTCGAAACGCCCTGGTGGCAGGTTACGTCAATACCATAGTTTGCTTATTAATGGCGCTGGCCTACCACTGTTTTGTAAGGCGTCAGCGCTGAAGGTAGGTTTGCATACCCGCCGTTTTCTCCAGCTTGCGTAACACCAGTACGGCCAGCAGAATACCTACTGCATCGGCGCTTAGATCGGCAAAGTCAAAGGTACGGGAGGGGATAAAGGCCTGGCTGATTTCCTCTCCGATCACGAACAGCGTAACCGCGATGGCACCGAAATACAGCCTGGTGTTATTTAGCGTCCAGCCGGTAAACTTAGATGCCAGCACAGTTAAAAAGGTTAAGGTGCCGAATAAACCTACGTGGCCAAGTTTGTCGCCGTAGGGAATGGCTGCAACAAAGTCAAAAAATACACTGTTGTGCCCGGCGTTGGCCATATAAATAACCCACACAATAAACAGTAAAAAAGCAAGGGCTGCTAAGCGGGTTAAATTAGTCATTGAATGTGTACCAAACGCTGATTGACTTCGTCCTGCAGACCGCCGTCAGTAACTTCCCGGGTAGCCGCAAATAATCCCGGCTTGTAGGCGAGGGGTTTGGTAAAAATTCTGACTTCCATGTGTTGCCTTTCAAAATAGCCAGTACAGTGTGACTATAATCCACCGGATGCGTCGATAAAGCTACCTGTTACAAAGGATGATTTATTAGTTGCCAGCCAGACGATGGCTTCAGCAACTTCTTGTACAGTGCCCGGTCGCTGTAGAGGGATCTTTGTCTGTAAGCGTTTGACTCTATCCGGCTCGCCACCTGAGGCATGCATCTCAGTATCTATCAGGGCCGGTCGCACAGCATTTACCCGAATCCCTTCGTCAGCCAGTTCCAGTGCTGCGCCGCGGGTAAAGCTATCCATAGCACCCTTTGATGCGGCGTAATCTGTGTATTCATTGGGGGCTCCGGATTTGGCCGCCGTGGAGGAAACATTTACGATAGTGCCGCCGCAGCCGCCCTCTTTTGTCGACATTCTTGTTGCCGCTGCCTTGGTACACAAGAAGCAGGACAGTACGTTTACATTCAGGATATGACGAAACCGCTCCGCCGAAATGCCGCGCAGGCCGGTTTGTTGCGCCAGGATGCCGGCGTTGTTAACCAGCACTGCAAGGGGGCCCAAAGCGTCGGCCTGTGAAAACAAGGCTTCAACCTGATCTTCCTCAGACACATCTGCCTGTACCGCGATGCACGGCACACCCATAGCGCTAATTTCTTGCTTTAATGCTTCAGCCGGTCCGGCAGAGTTCTGATAATTAAGCACTATCGAATAGCCTTTTGCTGCCATCAGCCGCGCTGTTGCTGCGCCTATTCCTCTGCTGCTGCCGGTAATGACTGCGACCTGATTTAGCATGGGATGTGCCTCTTATTGTTCAGTTTACGAAAGCGTTTAGCGACGAACGAAAGTAATGCATTTCTTTGTTATTGTCGACATTAATATTCATAAAAACCGTAATAAATATATATTTCTAAAGTTTTACATTAATATTGTCGACAATGTTGGCGTGAAAAGGATTGCGATTTTGACTTTATATAATTTACTCGGCGCCATTAATACCCTGTTTATCATGATAAGCGTACTGGGTGTTTACTCTCAACTGGGTACCATCTGGCGCCGTAAACACATGGCGAGTGAGGTAGCGCGCCCGACCGCTTTACTTTCTCTGAATCAGTTTACCGTAAGCTTTTTTGCCTACCTGTCATTTTTTATTTATGGCTACTCCATTGAGCCATTTAATCACTATATTGTCTGGCCGCGGTTACTCGCGGCAATGCTGGTGATGGGGATTTTGTTAGAAATCTGGCTGGACCGCAAATCCAGGGCGGCCCGGTTGAGTGTTGTGCTGGCAGCGGCGAGCCTTGTATTAGCGGGGGCGGGGTTGTTGTCAGGTGAAACTATCGCCGATCAGGGCCGGCACATTGCGACATTGCTGATTGTACTGGTGTCGGTGTTTATTGCTCAGGGCTACTATCATCAAATCCGCTTGATCCTGACCGCGGGTCAGACCGGTGCGGTGGATCTTAAAATGAGTCAGTTTATTTTGCTGATGGACATTTCTACCATTGCCTTTGCGCTGAGTATGGGAGTGAGTAAAGGATGGCCATTGCTGGTACTGGCAATCACCAGCGGTATTACCAAACTGGTGATTATGTATCTGTTCCGCTGGGTAAAAGTAAGTGCAGTAGCACAGCAGCGCCGGCAAGCGTATGCCACGAGATAGTCAGCTTAGGTTACGGAGCCAACATAACGAGTTACATGTTACCTGTGCTGTTTTTGCACAGTAATGTGTCACTTTTTGATATTCACAGGTGTGAGTCGGTGTATTAACATTTTTTTATCGTTTATCCGGCTGGCTACAGGACCCTCAATACCCATGAAGCTAAATAACATTGTACAATTTCGCTGGCTTAATCTGTTGTTTTTAATGTGTTTAGCCATAACGTTAGCGCCGCAGGTAAGAGCCATGAATGAGACTGTTGTAAATCTGGGTGATCGCGATATACCCGAAACTGATAAAGTGCCTGGCATGCAGCACGTGCTCACACTGGTAGTGACGGTCGATGAGCTTGTTGAAGTCGGTGAGAGTGACAAAGGCATCCGCAAATACGTGCCAATTACCGGGGGATACTTTGCCGGACAGCATGTAAATGGTGAGTCGTTGTCTGGTGACGTAATCCCTGGTGGTGCGGACTGGCAGCTAAAGCGCCCTGACGGCGTGTTGGAAATTGACGCCCTTTACAGTATCAGAACTTCGGATGGCCAAACGATTATTATCCATAACAGTGGGATTGCATCCCAGGCCGATGAGGGAGGCCCCTACGTTCGTACAATACCAAAATTCCAAGCCCCGAAGGGCAGGTATGACTGGCTGAATCAGCGTGTTTTCACCGGTACCATTGACCTGATAAAAGGTGGTGGTGCGGTAATCATCCGTGTGTTTCAGGTTTTATAAAACCAATTTCAGGAGCACATGCTGATTGCGGGAAAGTTTACCCGTCACACGCAGAAAAGAATGCGCTGACGGGCAGCCAGACTAGCTGAAAGTTATTTGGTTTTAGCTACGCTGATTTTTTCAATATCCTGCCTGTTTACCGCACTTTCATCGTCGTCGGTCGCCAGTTTGAAGTCCAGTTGTACTAAAATACCGGTTTGTCTTTGTGCCTTACCGCTTTGGACCCGTGGCTTATACTGCCACTGCTCCATCGCTTTCACTGCACTAGAGTCAAATACGCCAGCCGGTGACGACTTAACCACTTTAATGTTGTCGGTAGCGCCGGTTTCAGTGATATCAAACTGGAGAGTGACAAATCCCTCCTGATTTGCCAGGGCTGCGCTGTCTGGATAAACCGGCGGCACACGTTTTACCGGCGTAGCCAGATTGACTTTGTCGGCCTGAACATCACTGGCAGGCAGGTTTGCCAGTGCTGTGTGAGTGGTAAGAATAGCGGCGACAGCCAGTGCAGCAACACCAGCCACTTTACTTGCCGAATTTGGCTTATTGATCAGATTGAGTCGTTTTAACATGGTGCTTTTTTCTCCGAAGGTCGGGTAGGTTGTAAGGTACGAAGAGTTTTGTTCTGCGCAGGCCACCAGGGCTTTTGCGTAGAGCAATTTTTCCTGTGGACTTTTCTGGCGCAATACCTGGTTATCGCACGCCAGCTCCTGATTAATTCTGAATGAGCGCAGGGCTAGCCAGACCAGAGGGTTAAACCAGAAGACAGTGACTATTATCAGCGCCAACGCATTCCATACGTGATCGCCGTGCCGAAGGTGTGTGTTCTCGTGTTCCATCACTAATCGCTGCTGCACGGGGCAAAACAGCCTGGTAAAGCTTGCCGGAAGTAATATTCTGGGAGCAAACAGGCCAAACAGCATAGGCGTGGTGGCCCGCCGGGCAAACCAGGTGTTGTTACTGCCAGCCACAGGTTTACCTATGGAGCGGGCAAGCTGTGAATACTGCGTTATCAGGTAAAGCGCTATGCAAGAGGCACCCGCTGCCCATAAACCCAGCCATACTGTGTTTTGTGAAACGTTTACCGCTACCGATCCGCTTACTACATAGCGGGTAAAACTATTGGCAGGCAATGAAATCACAGGGATGGGCAGATTAGCCATCAACAGCACAACCGGTACCATCCACCACAGTTTGTACATCAGCCGGATGCCAATTCTGGCGGTGAAAAAGTGCTCCATCACCATCAGGGTGATAAGCACTAAACATAATGGGCCTTGTTGTTGAATAAGCTGCTGAATGAGCCACTCAGTCATTGTTTTGCTCCCACTGTTTAATCAGCGCCTTAAGCTCATCCACGTCCTGTTGAGACAGCGAATTCTGGTTGGCAAACCCGGCTACCAGAGGCGCTACCTTGCCTTTAAATATTCGGCTCACAAAGCTGGAGGCTTCTTTTTTGGTGTAGTCTTCCCTGGCAATCAGCGGGCGGTATAGGTACTGACGCTGGGCCTTATCAAAGTCCACTACGCCCTTCTTAACTAATCGGCTGAGCAGGGTTTTTACGGTTTTATCGTGCCACGGCTTTTTTTGATTTAAACGTTCAACAATATCGCTGGATGTGGCGGGGTAGTCATCCCACAGTACATCGAGCACTTCAAATTCGGCGTTGGAGATATCCGCTTTTGGATTGTCGTTACTCATCGATCACCTCTTCCCAAATTCAATTTGATGATTACATTTGTAGTCGATCTGTTTTTAAGATTACATGTGTAATCTTTTCTGGCAAGTGATTTTTTGAAAAAGATGAAACAAAGAGCATGATTTTGACGGCGGATTAAAATACGTATCCACCAAAGAAAAAACAAATTAAGATCCATTATCTTGTGATCCAGATACGGTCTTTCAGATGATTGATACAGAGGATGAATATTTGGCCACTCGTGAAGTAGTGCCTTGGCTTGGCTATATGAAATGGTCTGAAAACCTCTCCCCCAGTTTTCACAGAGATTTTATGATTGGTTTCGCAGGATTGGCCGGCCAAACACGCTGACCATTAGTAACGACCTGACAGCAAATGTGCGCTTCAAGATTTACACTAAGTTCCATCGGCGTCTTACTAATCGAACTGATTTGGGATTCCATAGCGATAATTTTAACGAGTCTGTGACTCAGCGTTTACAACTTCCAATGGACGTCGAATTTGAAGTGTCTATAGATTTTCTGCCAGAGAAAGACGCTGTAGTCCTTAATATTAATCGCCCCACAATGAGAATAGATAAGGACAATTTACGGATAAATAGTATTGTGGAGATGATGCAACCCCGGCGACATGACCAGCATTTTATTCACATTATGCAAATCCTATCGCACAATCCTGTCATGGATTATTTCGAGATTTATTTGTCTCTTACAAGTTCGCACAGAATTCACTTTGACGAATTTCAGATAATAAAGTGGCACGTTAATCCTTACTGCATAGAAGAAATTAGTGATATTCAATACTGCGATTGAATGGTCAAGCCACTACTTACGAGGATATGAGCTTCGAGGAACGGCTGGGGTTATTAGCCCAGCACGAAATTCACTGCCGTCAGTCTACTAAGGTGAAGCGACTGCTAAAGCAAGCATCACTGCGCCTTGATGCACATGCCAGCCGCTTGAAGTACCGCAGTGAACGTGGGTTACGTAAAGATAAAATCGGCTCGCTACTCAGCGGACAATACCTGCACCACGCGCACAATATAATCATCACGGGGGCCACTGGCTGCGGCAAAACCTACCTTGCCTGCGCATTAGCCAAACAAGCCTGTGAGCAACACCAAACCGTCCGCTATTACCGCTTAGGGCAACTCCTTGATGAGCTAAACATCGGCCACGCCGATGGCAGCTACCGTCAGCAACTGGCCCAAATTGCTAAGAAAAAGCTACTCATCCTGGATGACTGGGGAATGGAAAAACTCAACGCACGACAAGCAAATGACCTGCTCGATGTGATGGAGGAGCGATACCAAAACGCCAGCACCATCATTGCCAGTCAATTACCGGTTGCTGAGTGGTACAAGTTGATGACCAATCCCACCGTAGCCGATGCCTTACTCGACCGATTATTACACAATAGTCATCGCATTGAACTCACGGGAGAGTCGATGAGAAAACTAGACCAATCCGATCACTTAAGGTAAAACTGGCAGGGACGAAAAAGAAGATGAAAAAGTGATCGGATAACTCCGAAACGCCTGATCGAATTCACCGAAATACGCAGGGCAACCAGGAAAACTAATCCAGCACGTACTTGTGCCTTCTCTATACTCAGATAGGTAAGTGTATTTTGACTCATCAGGTAGATTTCAGTCAGCGTTTTCTTTTCGTCATTGATAATTAACTTATACGGATAATTAAACGTGCGCCAAAGCTCGAAAATACAATACATGACAATTATCGGCGTGCCATAAAGGCCAAGTTCATACTTAGCTAGCGTTTCTGGGTCGATGCTTGCTGGATCCCTAACAACATATTGGTATAACCAGAGTCCTATAAGAAATATGACAATATAAATTCGAGCTAAAACATTATTTCTCTTAAAAATACTTTCACGATGGCTGGACACAATCGCAATATCCTTTTTGATTATTTCATCCTGTTATCGGCTGAATAAATCGTACTATGGATTAGTTGAGCCTTAAATTGGATCCAGCAAAAATCGTTGTGTTTTAAGTTTTAGTCGTTATACTGCTAACAACTGTATGGAATAACAGGCTGTTTATGCGTCCACTAACCCCCCGACAACAAGAAGTACTCGATCTGATCAAATCCACTATGCTGGATACTGGTATGCCGCCCACGCGTGCTGAGATTGCCCGTCAGTTAGGCTTTCGCTCTGCTAATGCTGCAGAAGAGCATTTAAAGGCGTTGGCGAAAAAAGGCGTGATTGAAATACTTCCGGGTACTTCGCGGGGGATTAAGCTTAATATTCCGCTGGATGACGAAGTGGAAGAAGAAGGCTTACCGCTGATTGGCCGGGTTGCGGCTGGCGAGCCGATTCTGGCTCAGGAACATGTGGAAATGCACTATAAAGTGGATCCGGCGTTATTCCATCCAAAAGCCGATTTCCTGCTGCGTGTAAACGGTATGAGTATGAAAGACATAGGCATACTGGACGGCGATTTGTTAGCAGTGCACCGCACCAGCGATGTCCACAATGGACAGGTAGTGGTGGCCCGGGTAGATGAAGACGTTACCGTAAAGCGTTTGGAAAAGCGTGGTCGTGAAGTACTGCTGCATGCAGAAAATGAAGAATTCTCACCCATTAAGGTCGATTTGGCTGATCAGCCGTTTAATATCGAAGGTATCGCTGTAGGCGTAATCCGTAATGCCGACTGGATGTAAGAACACCAGGCATTATTTTTTAAATCTATGAATTTGAAAACCGGCATTCGCCGGTTTTCTTGCTTTTAGGGTTTTATTTCCCTTAAGCCACGCTTTCCCGGTACTTTTTGCCTGTTCAGGTCTGCTTATTAAGTTAGTAAAAGCTCACTAACAAAATTCACGCCGATTACCCTCCTCGCACAAAAAATAACCATTTATCCGAATTTTAGACAAAAATAGCTGGACGTTATAGTCACAATGAGTAATTCTTATACAGTGCTTAACAATAAAATAACAAAGTAAGCACAAAATATTAAAAAGGCAGTTCAAATAACAACCAATACAGACCAGTCAGGCTTTTTCGCATTGGGGCGTTTCGCGAGTGGCTACCGGTCTAACGGAGGTGTCGAGTGAAACAACTCGGGATATGTGTACTGAAAGCCTGGACAGCACTCGTTCTGTTGGTAGCTGGCGCGACAGCGGTAGCAGCAGGAAGCGGCGAAGTGTCGGCACTGAATCTGCGGCGTGGTGCGACAGAGATCAGTGGCCAGGTTTACGATCTGCACATGCTGATGTTCTCCATTTGTGTGGGGATCGCAGTAGTCGTGTTTGGGATCATGTTTGTTTCTATGTATTTGCATCGCAAATCACGGGGTGCAAAACCAGCTAACTTTCACGAGAGTGTGAAAGTCGAAATAGCCTGGACCGTTTTACCCTTCTTAATTCTTATCTTTATGGCTGTACCAGCCGCCAAAACACTGCTAGCAATGGAAGATACTACCGAACCGGATATGACCGTGCTGGTAACCGGTTCGCAGTGGAAATGGCATTACAAGTATATGGATCGCGACGTGGAGTTTTATTCACTGCTGGCGACTCAGCGTGAACAAATCGATAACCGCTACGCCAAGGGCGAAAACTACTTGCTGGAAGTCGACCGCCCTTTGGTAATCCCAACCGGGCAGAAAGTACGCTTTCTGATCACCTCTGACGACGTGATCCACTCGTGGTGGGTGCCTGATTTCGCAGTGAAAAAAGATGCTAACCCGGGCTTTATTAATGAAGCCTGGACACGGGTAGATGAGCCGGGGATTTATCGTGGTCAGTGCGCTGAACTGTGCGGTAAAGACCATGGGTTTATGCCGGTAGTGGTGATTGCCAAAGAGCCGGCTGCTTATGAAGCCTGGGTTAGTGAGCAGGAGTCCATTCGTCAGCAAGCCCGCGAGGAAGAACAGCGCTTACTGGCGATGAATATGTCGATGGAAGAGCTGATGACCGAGGGCGAGCGCGTGTACAACGCTACCTGCGCAGCCTGCCATATGCCTAACGGCGAAGGCTTACCTGGCGTATTCCCGGCCCTGAAAGGCAGCCCCATGGCACTCAACGACATGCAAGGGCATATCGACATTGTATTAAACGGTAAAACCGGCACCGCCATGCAGGCGTTTGGCAAAATGCTGAGCCTTAAAGAACTGGCTGCGGTGATTACCTATGAGCGTAACGCCTGGGGCAATAACACCGGTGATATGGTGCAGGCCAAAGATGTTAACGCTGTGGCCAGCGGGGAATAGGAGCAGAACATGAGCAAAGCAACTGAGATTATCAGCCCCGCCCACGGGGAGGCAGATGCACACGACGACCATCACGAGCATCATATTCCCAAAGGCTTAATGCGCTGGGTACTGACTACCAACCATAAAGACATCGGCACACTGTACCTGTGGTTTGCCTTCATTATGTTTTTAGTGGGCGGCGCCATGGCTATGGTGATCCGGGCCGAACTGTTTCAGCCCGGGTTACAAATTGTGGAACCTAATTTCTTTAACCAGATGACCACCGTGCATGGTCTTATCATGGTGTTCGGGGCAGTTATGCCGGCCTTTACCGGTTTGGCTAACTGGCTGATCCCCATGATGATCGGTGCGCCGGATATGGCGTTGCCGCGGATGAACAACTGGAGTTTCTGGATCCTGCCGTTCGCCTTTACTATTTTACTGGCCTCACTGTTTGTTGAGGGCGGTGGCCCGGCTTTTGGCTGGACGTTCTATGCACCGCTGTCTACTACCTATAGTGGCGACAGTACGGCATTGTTCGTGTTCTCGGTGCACATCATGGGTATTTCATCCATTATGGGCGCGATAAACGTGATTGTGACCATCTTTAACATGCGGGCGCCGGGCATGACCTGGATGAAAATGCCGCTGTTTGTGTGGACCTGGCTGATCACTGCATTCCTGTTGATTGCCGTTATGCCGGTACTGGCAGGTGCGGTGACCATGGTGCTTACCGATAAGTTCTTTGGTACCAGCTTCTTTGATGCTGCCGGTGGTGGCGATCCGGTGATGTTCCAGCATATCTTCTGGTTCTTCGGTCATCCTGAGGTGTACATCATGATTTTACCGGCCTTCGGTATTATCTCGCAGATTATTCCTACCTTTGCCCGTAAGCGTTTGTTTGGTTACGCCTCCATGGTTTATGCCACGGCCTCCATTGCGCTGTTGAGCTTTATTGTGTGGGCTCACCATATGTTTACTACGGGAATGCCGGTGGCGGCAGAGATGTTCTTTATGTTTGCCACCATGCTGATATCGGTACCCACCGGGGTGAAAGTATTTAACTGGGTAGCCACCATGTGGCGTGGGTCCATGACCTTCGAAATCCCTATGATGTTTGCTATTGCCTTTATTGTGTTGTTCACCATTGGTGGTTTGTCGGGCCTGATGCTGGCGATTACGCCGGTGGATTTCCAATACCATGATACCTACTTTGTGGTGGCGCACTTCCACTATGTGCTGGTAACCGGCGCGGTGTTCTCGATTATGGCGGCGGTGTATTACTGGATCCCGAAATGGACCGGCCGCATGTTCGATATCACCCTGGCGAAATGGCATTTCTGGTGCTCGCTGATTTCGGTTAACGTGCTGTTTTTCCCAATGCACTTTGTAGGGCTGGCGGGTATGCCGCGACGGATCCCGGACTACGCTCTGCAATTTGCTGACTTCAACAAGTGGATTAGCCTGGGCGGTTTTGCCTTTGGTCTCTCGCAGCTCATCTTCCTGGCGGTGATGATTAAAGCCTGTCGTAAACAGGGTGAGCCGGTGTCTGATCAGGTTTGGGACGGTGCGGAAGGTCTGGAGTGGGAAATCCCCTCACCGGCGCCTTATCACACTTTTGAAACGCCACCGGTTGTGAAGTAAGGGCACAACCATGGCCAATTCCAATTCGGCACTGGTAACCAAATTACTGCTGATTGTAGTGGGTATGTTCGGCTTTGGTTTTGCTCTGGTCCCGTTGTATGACGTGTTTTGCGACATCACCGGTATCAACGGCAAAACCAACGAAACAGCCGCGGTTTACTACGATGGGCAGGTGGATGAGTCGCGCACCGTTACGGTGGAGTTTATTACGCGAACTCATACCGGCATGCCGTGGGAATTCAGAGCACAAACCAAAAAGGTAAAAGTGCATCCTGGTGAAATGAACATGGTGGAATTTTATGTGCGCAACCCGGCTAACAAGTCGATGGTTGCGCAGGCCATTCCATCGGTTACACCGGGTCAGGCGGCGTTGTACCTGAACAAAACCGAATGCTTTTGTTTTAACAGTCAGCCACTGGCAGCCGGCGGCGAGTCGCTTATGCCCATGCGGTTCTATGTGGATCCACAGCTGCCCGAAGACATTCACTTTTTTACCGTGCAATACACCCTTTTTGACGTCACCGGTAATGGTACCGATGACAAACAACTTAATAACCCTTTCCTGACTTCATTTAGCGATAACTGAGTCTAAGGAGAAAGTAATGCAACAAGAGTATCAGAAATACTATGTTCCGGCGCAGAGCTACTGGCCTATTGTGGGTGCCATTGCTCTGTTTTTAATTGCGGTAGGGGCCGGTAATTTTGTTATAGAAGCCACTCGCGGTGAGAGCGGCTGGGGCGATAACGTACTGGGCGCAGGCATCGTTATGCTACTGGTGATGCTGTTTGGCTGGTTTAAGGATCAGATTAACGAGTCCATGAGCGGCTTGTACAGCGACCAGTTAGGTCGTTCCTACCGACAGGGAATGAGCTGGTTTATTTTCTCTGAGGTGATGTTTTTTGCGGCATTCTTTGGTGCACTGTTTTATGCCCGCATGATTGCAGTGCCATGGCTTGGCGGTTCGTCGAATAACGCCATGACTAACGAAGTGTTGTGGCCGGGTTTTCAGGCTATGTGGCCGCTGGTGGAAACTCCGGGAGGCATTAATACCACGCCAATGAGCTGGGCGGGCCTGCCCACCATCAACACCATTATTCTGTTGATATCGTCGGTTACCCTGCACTTTGCTCACGTGGGCCTGGAACAGGGTAAACGCAAACAACTTACCACTATGCTGGGTGCCACCATTTTGCTGGGCTGCGTGTTTCTGTTTCTGCAGGTGGAAGAATACATTCATGCCTATCAGGAGCTGGGTCTTACCCTGCAATCCGGCGTGTATGGCAATACCTTCTTCCTGTTAACCGGTTTTCACGGCATGCACGTTACGCTGGGTACCATCATTTTAATGGTGTTATTCCTGCGCGTAATCAAAGGTCATTTCACCCCCGACAATCACTTTGCCTTTCAGGCAGGCAGCTGGTACTGGCACTTCGTCGACGTAGTGTGGGTAATGTTGTTTGTGTTTGTTTACGTGTTGTAAGGCTAATAAGGACTCGGATTGGGCGTGATCAGCCCGGTGGCCATGGCTATCAGGATGATCACCACAATCAGGGCCGACGTCATAACCCGCCGGCCAATATATTTACTCATCGGGGCTTTACCTGAGTTGTTACCCAGCATCACTTTCATCGCTAAAAACAGGTTAATGATCATAAAAATCAGTAAACCAACAATAATCACTTTGATGACCATGAGTAAAACTCCTCAGTACTCCGTGGCGAATGGCTCCGGCCCTAATAAATGGCCGGTACTGGCAAGCTGCTTAACGCTGATGGCGGTTGTAGTTATGGTGTTTTTGGGTGTCTGGCAGCTTGATCGCATGGAGCAAAAACAACAGCGTCTCGACAGCATAGCGCAAAAATACACCACTGCGCCAATGCATCCCTTCGACGTTGCCGATCAATGGCAGGATGTGCGTGATGTACCGGTGCAGTTTCGCGGTGAGTTGCAGGCAACACAGCTTATCTTTCTGGACAACCAGATCACCAATGGTTCCAGCGGTTATGACGTGTTAGTGCCGGTAATTACCCGCGGCCGGCCGGTACTGTTTAACCTTGGTTGGATAGCAGCCACTGCTTCCCGGGCTGAGCTGCCAACAGTTGAGCTTCCCACCGGGCCGGTGGTAATCGAAGGCGTAATAACCCAGCCCGGTCTTAATCCGCTAATCAAGGAAACCCAGCAACAATTCAATGATTTTCCGCTGCGGGTGCAGCAAATAGATATTCCTCTGTTTAATCAGCAATGGGCATCGCGACTGCCAGATATGGTCGTTGAGCGGCTGTCGTCGCAACCTCAGATGAGCCGGTTTGTTACTAACTGGCAACCGGTTGTGATGTCACCGCAAAAACACCTCGGTTATGCCATTCAGTGGTTTGGCCTGGCCATTGCTGCAGTAGTTATTTTCATTATCGTGCTCATCAGGAGAACCAAATAATATGGCGACCGCAATTAATCCTCAGGCTAAACCCAAACGTTCGCTGCTGATTTTAATGGCGGCATTTATTATTCCGGTGGTGCTGGCTAAGCTGGCCCTCGACTTTAACTGGTTTGAGCAAGGTGCAACCAATAAGGGGGAACTGCTGCAACCGGTAGAGAACCTGCAGCCATTACTTAGCGAGCAGTCGCCGAAGTGGCGGGTTATGTATATCGTTCCCGCGCAGTGCGGTAACGAATGTGAAAATGCGATTTACGCCATCCAGCAAGTCTGGCTGGCACTGGGCAAAGAGTCCGACCGGGCCCAGCCGGCGGTATTTTTAACCGCAACCAGCGACAGCAAAGCCATGAATATCCTGCATGATTACGAACATATCAATGCGGTTACGCTCAATCAGTCGCAAATGCAGCAACTGGAAGCCAGCCAGGTTAACGAGCATATTTTTCTGGTCGATACCCAGGGCAATGCGATGTTGCGTTATCCCCTTTATCAGCTTCGTCAGGATGCCGTAATGGGCAGCCGCGACGTGCTGTCTGATCTACGTAAATTACTTAAACTGTCACGTATTGGTTGAGGCGACACTATGCGGAAGTTGGTTGGTTTTAGTATTCTCCTGGCCGTCGTAGTCATTGTGCTGGGTGCCTACACCCGTTTAACCGATGCAGGCTTAGGCTGTCCGGATTGGCCGGGCTGTTACGGGCATCTTACGGTGCCGGAATCTGACATGCATATTGAGGCGGCTAATGCCGCTTATCCTGAGCGGCCGGTAGAAACACAGAAAGCCTGGAACGAGATGATCCACCGCTATTTTGCCGGCACCCTGGGCCTGTGTATTTTAGCTATCGCCGTTTGGGCAGTGAGCAAACGATCTGCTGAGGTACCCATAAAACTGCCGCTCATTTTGCTGGCGCTGGTGTCCTTTCAGGCCCTGCTCGGTATGTGGACAGTCACGCTTAATCTGCTTCCGGTCGTAGTGATGGGCCATCTGCTGGGTGGTTTTAGTGTACTGACCTGCCTGTTCTTACTGTATTTACGATTATCCCGTTACCGGATTGGTTTTGTGGATATGCGGATTAAACGCTACGCCACGTTTGCCGCGCTCGGTATTGTGGTGCTGGTTGGCCAAATCGCACTGGGCGGCTGGACCTCAGCTAATTATGCTGCGCTGGCCTGTACTGAGTTTCCGGTTTGCGAAGGTGACTGGCTAAACCGCATTGATATGGCCGGCGCGTATAGCGTGCCCGAAGCCGCTAATTACGAATATGGCGCTCACGATTACGCCGAACGCATGACTATGCATATCGTTCATCGTCTGGGCGCGGTGATTACTTTTCTGTATCTGGGGTGGCTGGCTATCAGCCTGTATCGTCGCTCCGCTTCTCAGCATCTGCGCAACGCGTCGGTGGTATTAGTTCTGGTATTACTGGCTCAGGTTGGCCTGGGTATCAGTAATGTTGTATTCAGCTTACCTCTGCAGGTTGCCGTTTTACACAATGCCGTAGCGGCATGTTTATTACTGGTGCTCGTTCTTATTACTTACACACTGTATCGAAAAGTGTAGGAGATCCTCATGGCAAAATCGCAACCGATTAATGCACCGCTGTCAGCCTCTAAAAGCCGCCCGTTAAGCGGCTGGCGGGCAAACTGGCGCTACTATTACGAAATGACCAAGCCTCGGGTGGTGATGCTATTACTGCTCACTGCCCTGGTGGGGATGTGTCTGGCCACGCCGGGCTGGGTACCCGCCGATCGCTTAATTGCCGGGTTACTGGGCATTGGTTTGCTGGCCAGTGCGGCAGCCGTTCTTAATCATATAGTGGATCATAAGATAGACAGCCAGATGGCACGCACTTTTAATCGCCCGGTGGTGAAAGGTAAGGTAAGTATTCAACAGGCGCTGATATTTTCCTTTGTGCTGGCGGTAGTCGGTTATGCGTTGCTTGAAATCTGGGTGAATCGCTTAACTGCCATGCTCACGTTAGCCAGCCTGGTGGGCTATGCAGTGGTTTACACCATGTTTCTAAAACGTGCCACACCACAAAATATTGTGATTGGCGGTTTGGCCGGCGCTGCGCCGCCTTTACTGGGCTGGACGGCTGTCACCGGAGAAGTTCACGCCTACGCATTGCTGTTGGTGCTGATTGTATTTACCTGGACACCACCGCATTTCTGGGCGCTGGCCATCCATCGCGAGAAAGACTACGCCAAAGCCAAGGTACCTATGCTGCCGGTGACCCACGGCATTGCTTTTACCAAAACCTGCGTACTGCTATACACCATTTTACTGTGCCTGGTGTGCCTGCTGCCTTACCTGATTGGTAAAGCGCACCTTATTTATCTGGTGGGTTCGTCACTGCTCAATGCCGGCTTTTTATACTATGCGTTAAAACTTAAATATGCGGCCGATGAGCAAACCGCCATGACCACCTTTAAATACTCTATTGTCCATCTGATGGTATTATTTGTTGTATTGTTGGTTGATCACTATGTTCCGATGGCTTTATGAATCAAAAATTGTTGTTAACCCTGGTGGCAGCGCTGGCCCTGGTGGCCGGCGTGGGTATGGCGTGGTGGTTCACCACGCAAAGCACCGAAAACGATACGCCTCAGTATCTGCAAACCTTTCCTGAGCCTCGCCAGCTGGCCGAGGTAACGCTGGTCAATCAACACGGTGAAACGGTAACTAACGAACTGTTTAAAGGGCATTGGAGCCTGTTATTTTTAGGCTATACCTTCTGCCCGGATGTGTGCCCTACTACTATGGCGGCATTAGGAAAAATTTATCCAGAACTAAAAAATATTTCCACCAACTCGCCGATTCAGGTAGTGTTTGTCTCCGTGGATCCAAAGCGGGATACACCTGAAAGGCTCGCCTCTTACGTTGAGTACTTCAACCCGGAGTTTGTTGCTTTAACGGGTGAGCATAAAATGTTGTTCCCGTTTGCCAGATCGCTGGGGCTGATGTATGCCATTGCTGAAAGTACAGATAACCCCAATTATCTTGTTGATCACAGTGCTTCTGTGGTTGTGGTCGATCCGAATGGTTTAGCCATCGGAAGGTTTAAGCCTAAGTATAATCCTGGTGAACTTGCAGTAAGTGACAGTGTTCAAATACTTACTGATATGCCTGTTATTACCAAAGAACAATAAATGCCATGTTGTAGTATTATCCGAAATGCCAAAAAGGATGATGGTAGTATAGCTGTTCCCCTGCTGTTTAACGCTGGTAAGCACTTGCTTACCGAGGTCTTTGGCCAAGGTGACCAACAAGTCGCCCTGGACTACCTGTTATCAGCCTGGAAGAAAGGTGGTGGACAGTACGGTTTTGAAAATCATTGGGTTGCCGAGTATAACGGCGAAGTGACCGGCCTGGTTAGTTGCTGGCATGATCGCTTGCCTGAAAACTTCGACAGAGAAACCCTGTCTTCTATCGTCGAGCACTATGGTATCGATGACGCGCTTGAGATCGTCATGCGCTCTCAGCAATACCTGGCCGTGTTAGAGGCGCCTTTATTTACCGAACTCGGTATTGGCCACCTGGCCGTATCGCCTGACGCTCGTCGTCAGGGTACGGGCTCTGCCCTTATCGAGTTTATGGAAGTAAAAGCCCGTGCGATGAAGAAAAATGCGCTAGTTTTAAACTGTGAAATTGCTAATAAAGGCGCGATTGCTTTTTATCAGCGATTAGGGTTTGGTGAACACCGGACCAACGACCAGTTTGTCCAAATGATCAAAGCGCTGCATATCGAAACGCAATAACCAGTGGGCTATTGCCAGCCGCGATGTACTCGCGTCAGCAATAGCCGCTGTTTCGCTTAATCAGGATACTGACCCTTCTCATTGGCCACAAAAAACGGCATCGAATACCAGTAAAAACGACCGCCAGCCGACTCTGATGGCGCAGTACAATTCACCCGTGAACGTCCAATTGGTAACTTTGCATCCAGGGTAAAATTAAACTCACTGGCTGTGTTTGCTACGTCAAGCGTACCGCCCTGATAGTAACAGGCCAGCTGCGATAATCTCACATCTTTAGCGCCAGTCTCGTCCAGAGTAATGGTAATGGTGTCATCAAGCTGAAGGCTGGTCATCTGCGGATCGTCGAGCGAAGCACTTACTACAGGCATCGCTAAACTGGCCATTTTGGTCTTAAGAGTGCTCAGCTTGGCATAGGGCCCGGCAGCAGGAAAGCGCGGGATCGCCGTCATATCGGTAAATTTACCGAAGGCGCCGGAGTGCTGTCCAAACCCGGTATAACCATGCTCGGCCAGACGCTTAGCCAGCGTGTGATTGTATTCGCCGAAAGGGTAGGCAAGGTACTTAAGCGATTCACCGGTGTGTTGCTGAATGATTGTTTCGGCACTGGTGATGTTCTGCCAAACACGCTTAAGCCAGGCCTGTTCACTCTCCCCGGGCTGTTTTTCCAGCAGGTGCAAATGGTCCATGGTGTGATTGGCGAAGGTCACTCCCTGTTTTTGCATTTGCTTTACCTGTTCCCAGCTAAGCTGATTGCCCTGCTTGCCAATCACTTCAGGGTTAATAAAAATGGTGTAAGGGAAGTCATGCTTGCGCAGTAACGGATGCCCATTGGTGAGTATATTCTCGTAGCCATCATCAAAGGTAATGGCCAGCGCGTTATCCGGTACGCTGCCCTTGCCTTTCGCGGCTTCAACCAGCTGCTTTAAGGGCACTACCGTATAGTTTTCTGCAATGTAGTCGAGGTGTTGGGCAAACTCTTCGGGGGTTACTGAGGTGCTGCGCGGGGTATCTTCCGCCACGTGGTGATACAGTAAGATCACGCCGCTGGAATGGGCTGGACCGGCCTCGGCCTGACTTGCCGTGCTGTGCAAAAATAACAGGCTCAGTAACAGCGGGATAAATCGGCGTGTCATGATAAACTGCATGCATTCTCCTTGATATTAATACAAAACTCGCAAAGGTTCCGGTGACAACCCTATCCTATCAGTTACGCGGCAGTGCTGCCCACATTCAGTTATTAAAGCTGGCCCTGCCGATGATCCTGGCGAATATCACCACTCCCTTACTTGGACTAGTTGATACGGCGGTAATGGGGCATATGGATTCATCGGCGCAACTCGCCGGCGCATCCATTGGCGCGTTAATTCTTACCCAAATTTACTGGGTGTGCGGTTTTATTCGAATGTCGGCCACCGGTATGAGTGCACAGGCCAGGGGCGAGGGCGACCTCACCGTGATGGCCAGGTCATTTTATCAAACCGCGGTTATTGCCATCACTATTGGCCTGCTTATCTGGCTAACCCAACAGGCTATTCTGCAAGCCGGCTTATGGCTGGCGGCCCCGGCTGCCGATGTGGCGGTTTACAGCCGTGAATACTTTAATATCCGGGTGTGGGGAGCACCGGCTGCTCTGCTAAATCTGGCTTTGATTGGCTGGCTGGTGGGACAGCAAAAAACCACCAGTGTGTTACTGGTGCAGATTGTCGGTAACCTGCTTAATGCCGGCCTCGATATCCTGCTGGTCTGGTGGTGGGACTGGGGCGTAAGCGGCGTGGCGCTGGCCAGTGTGGTCGCCGAATACACTATGATGATCATGGCGATGCTGATTGCCCTAAAACATATTCAATGGCAGCCGCCGGCGCTGGAATGGTTTAATAAAACGGCGCGTAAATTTTTAATGAAGCTAAACGGTGACATGCTGCTGCGTAATCTGGCGTTGCAGGCTTGTCTGGCTTTTTTAACCATTCAGGGCGCTCGGTATGGCCAGACTGCTACGGCCGTAAATGCCATCCTGATGCAGTTCTTTGTGTTGATTGCGCTGGGGCTCGATGGCATTGCCTATGCTGTGGAGGCCACCGTTGGTGAGGCAGCAGGCGCTAGAAGTAGCAAAGGGGTTATGCGCCAGACGCAGCGAGGATTACTGTGGTCAGGGCTGTTTGCCGTTGGCTATGCGGTGATATTCTGGTTTTTCGGGCCGCAAATTATTCGCTTACTCACGGATATCGAGTCTTTGCAGCAGGCAGCATATGCCTACCTCGGCATGATGACCGTGTTGCCATTAGTGGCTCACTGGTGCTTTTTATATGATGGGGTGTTTGTTGGTCTTACTCAGGCCAAAGCCATGCGAGATACCATGATCATCAGCGCATTACTGGTGTATTTTCCGGTGTGGTATGTGACTCAATCTGAGGGTAACCCGGCCCTATGGTGGGCGTTGCTGGCCTTTTTACTCGCCCGTGGAGTAACGCTGGGTGCGGTGTTTTACTGGCGCAGGGATAAACTCATTGTTAGCACCTGAGTTTACTTGTGCCGGTTTGGATTAATCGACTTTGTGAGGCGATGCCAGAGCAGGCCGAGATAACCAGACATTGCCCAGCCAAAGCCGCTGAGCAACACTACTAACCCCATATAATAAAGCGGTTCTAACCACCAGGCGCCCGCCACCATAACGCAAAGGCCTACGGCAAAAACGCTGAGGCCCTGAATAAAGCGTTGCCAGTGGCTAAAAGGCAGCATAGCGCCATGTTCCGGCTGTGAGCTTAGTAGTAAGAGTGCTCACCCGACTGATGCTCTGTGGCATCGCGAACGCCTTTGATTTCGCCGGCGAATTCTTCGAGCATTTGCTTTTCGATACCTTCTTTAAGCGTCACATCGACCATAGAGCAACCGTTACAACCACCGCCAAACTGCAGCACGGCGTAACCGTCATCAGTAATTTCCAGCAGTACAACCTGGCCGCCGTGGTTGGCCAGTTGCGGGTTAATTTCAGACTCAATCATATAGTTCAGACGTTCTACTATTGGCGCATCGTCTGCCACTTTACGAGCCTTGGCATTTGGCGCTTTCAGCGTTAGCTGTGAACCCATCTGATCGGTGACATAATCGATTTCGGCTTCTTCGAGATAAGGCGCGCTCTCTTCGTCAACCACGGCATCAAAGCCGTCGAAGGGTAAACGGGTGTCGGAAGGCTCCACCGCATCGGGTGGACAATAAGAAACACCGCATTCAGCACTTGAGGTTCCCGGATTCACCACGAAAACACGAATGTTTGTGCCTTCTTCCTGTTTAGCCAGTAACTTAACAAAGTGTCCCTGGGCCTCTTTTGATATTGAGATCATTGTAGAGTCCTGCATAATCAATAACTATCGCATATGATAACAAATTAACCTGAGTAAAACAGTCAGGTATTGAAAATATATTATGCCGAAGTCACAGGTTTCAAGACCATCAAATAAAACTAATTATGGTGTCCGTAAAATGCTATCAGCGCCAATAACGACAAATTCCACCCCTTTACGCTCATGTCTTGCCAAGCTATATACTGTTCTGATTGTTGCGTTATCGCTTTGCTTCAGCGCTATGGCTACTGCCGGGGGCAAGCCGGCCAGAGCCTACTTACCTGACAATGTTGAGCTTGATCCCGCTATACCCACTCCCGAATCGGTGCTTGGATATAATGTTGGCGACTGGCACGTACGCCATGATTTGCTGGTCACTTATATGCGCAGCCTCGCGGCGGCTTCTGATCGGATAACCCTGGAAGTTACCGGCTATACCCATGAGCAACGCCCGCTGCTGCTGTTAACTATCACGGCACCTCAAAATCGCAGTAAGCTGGAAGACTGGCGTACCGCGCATATGGCTCAGGTTCAACAAGGTAAGAAAACACCGGCGGATGCGCCACTGTTATTTTACATGGGCTACAGCGTGCACGGTAATGAGCCTTCCGGTGCTAATGCATCGCTGCTAGTGGCTTATTATCTTGCCGCGGCCCAGGACGAAAGGGTAACTCGTTTGCTGCAGGAAAACGTGGTGCTGCTGGACCCCTCCTACAACCCGGATGGGCTATCGCGGTTTGCGCACTGGGCGAATATGCACAAGGGCAAGGTACTCAATGCCGACCCGGCGCATCGGGAGCACCAGGAAGGCTGGCCCAACGGGCGCACCAACCATTACTGGTTTGATCTTAACCGGGACTGGTTAATGATGGTGCACCCTGAGTCTCAGGCGCGTATCAGCAAGTTTCAGCACTGGCGCCCCCACGTGTTAACAGACTTCCACGAAATGGGTACCAATAGTTCTTACTTTTTCCAGCCGGGTGTGCCGAGTCGCAAAAACCCATTTACGCCGGAAGGTAACGTACGCCTGACCAACGCGCTGGCAGAATATTATGTCAGCGCCTTCGACAGTCAGAAACAACTGTATTTCAGTCAGGAAGGCTTTGATGACTTTTACTACGGTAAAGGCTCGTCCTATCCGGATGCCCAGGGCAGTATTGGTGTGTTGTTCGAGCAGGCCAGTAGTCGTGGCCACCTGCAGGATTCTATTAATGGCCCGCTGGCGTTCCCACAAACTATCCAGAACCAGTTCACCATGTCAGTGGCGGTATTTGATGGCGCCATGGCAAACAAAGCGGCGCTGCTCGACTATCAGCATAACTTTTATAAAGAAACCGCAGAGCTTGCCAGTCAGGATGACAATGCAGCCTATTTAATTCATGAGCCGCAGGACAGCTGGCGCCTGGAAAAAGCGCGCTGGGTGCTCACCCAGCACAATATCCGTTATCAGCAACCGCGCGAAGATATTGAAGTTAACGACACCGTGTATAAAGCAAACAGCACGCTGGTAGTGCCGCTGGCGCAACCACAGTACCGCTTAATCAAGTCGTTATTCTCCACTCAGCAGGATTTTGCGGATAACACCTTTTACGACGTATCTAACTTTAACCTGCCACTGGCATTTGATTTAACCTTTGCTCCCATGAGCAGCCGTGAGTTGCGCCGTGCCAAATTCACCGACAACAGCCCGTCACCCGCTCCGATAGTGCCGGTTGACAGCGACGCTTATGCCTATGCGTTTGAGTGGCATCACTACAAAGCACCGGCATTGTTACAGGAACTGCTAGATAAAGGCGTGGCAGCGCGTATTGCCACCCAGCCTTTTACCGCAGCCACTACACAGGGCAACCTATCGCTGGCGGCGGGTACCATCGTGATCCCGCGGGGCGTGCCTCAGCCACAGGCGCTTATTGAGCTGGTTAATGCGGCGGCGGTTGATGTCGGTGTGCAGGTGTTATCCCTCAGCAGCGGCTTTACCCGTACCGGTATCGACATTGGCAGCCGCAGTATGGTGCCGGTAAAAGCGCCCAAAGCTTTGCTGGTAGGTGGCGAGGGCGTCAGTCCGTATCAGGCCGGTGAAGTGTGGCATTACCTGGATACACAGGTAGGCATGCCGGTCACTCTGGTGGAACAACGTCATCTCGATAACGTTTCTCTGCATGATTACACTCACGTTGTATTTGTTGGTGGCCGCTATGACTTACCTGAAGGCGTTGATGAAACGTTGACCGACTGGGTTCGTGCCGGCGGGACCCTGGTAGGCCAGACCTCGGCATTGCGATTATTTGCCCGGCACAACTGGCTGGATATCAAACTGAGCTCAAGGCAGGACGTCGCCGACCTGTTCAGCGACAAGAACCTGACCTTTGCCGATCGTTCCGCGCATAATGCGCAGCAACTGGTAGCCGGGGCGGTTTATCAGGCCAGCATCGATACCTCCCACCCGCTGTTTTACGGCTATGACGCGCCGCAGTTAAACCTGTTTAAAACCAGTAATATGATGGTGTTCAGCAATGCCTCGCCAACAGTGGTTCCGGCCCGCTACACTGACTCACCGCTGGTCGCTGGTTTCAGTGCCGACCCGGTGGCAAACGAAATAGCCGGTTCGGTAGCGGTAGTAGCCGAAGCCATGGGACGTGGCCGGGTGATTGGCTTTACCGACGATCCGCAATTTCGCGGGTTCTGGTATGGCACCAATAAGCTGATGAGCAATGCACTGTTTATGGCTGAGGCGATTAATTAAGCCTCGCGGTGACCAAGGATTTGACGACCAGGCAGCAGTAGCGCCTGGTCGGCCTTATTGGGTGTAACAGCCAACGCCCAGACTGTGATTTCTGTGTGCGGTGCTACCTGATGGATGAGCCTGCTCAGAGTGGCGATAGTGGCACCAGTCGTTACCACGTCGTCAATCAGGGCTACCCGGGCGGGAAAGTCGCCGCTTCCCAGCTCATATGCCTGTTTAAGGTTGCGCAGTCGCTCGCGCCTGCCAAGGGATTGCTGACTGCGTTGCCAGCCTCTTCTGTGAGCCCATTTTGGCATCACCGGGATATCCAGGTGCTTTCCAAGATAGTCGGCTAACAGCAGGGTCTGATGATACTGTCGCTTAGCGAAACGCCAGGGACTAATCGGTACGGGTAGCAGGCAGTCGGGTAACGGGCCGGATAAAGCCGCAGAATATCGCAAGAACCATTGCGCTAATGGCTCCGCCAGCAGCGGATGGCCGTACTTAAAGTGGCGAATCAAATGATCTAACGGCCACTGAAAGTAACCTAGCGCACACATTTGCTGGTAGCGGCCGGGCGTCAGCCCCTGCTTAATGTTAGGCCAGTTTAGCAGATTGCCGGCCACCTTCTGGTCATTAAAGAACAAGCAGTCTTGTTCACAAACCTCGCACACAGCGGCATTGCAGTGTTGTTGACACAAATAACATAACCCTGCGGGACGGAATTTCGTCGCGCCTTTGAGACGTTCCACGCATTTCACTATTGGGGTTTTTACAATGCTCATGTAAACTTTTGCTACGTTCTGTCAGGAAGTGATTACGTGGGTGACAATAACACTAATACAGTATTAAAAAGCCTGTCTCAGGGATCGGGAAGGACGTTGGTTTTGCTCCATGGCTGGGGCATGAACAGCGCCGTTTTTAGTGAGTTTTTACCGTTTCTGACCGCCGATCTTGAAGTGATTCGCATTTGTTTGCCAGGCTTTGGCATGAATAGCGACAAACTGCCGGAAGACTACTCACTCGATACCATTACGGCATTGGTTAATGAATCCGTTCCCGAGGGCTCTGTGGTAGCAGGTTGGTCGCTAGGTGGTTTAGTAGCGCAACAGCTGGCGCTGTCTTACCCGGATAAGATTGCCGGTTTAATTACCCTGGCTTCCAGTCCCTGTTTTATCTCTAACGGTTGCTGGAAAGGCATTGAGCCAGAAGTGCTGAGTGGTTTTCAGCGCCAGCTGGCGCGAGATTACGAGAAAACCCTGGATCGTTTTTTAGCTATTCAGGCTATGGGTAGTGCATCCGCCAGGCAGGATGTAAAAACTATACGCCAGCAACTGGGCGCTTTGCCCTCACCTGCCGAAGTCGCACTGGCTGCCGGCCTTTCCTTGCTGGAAACAGTGGATCTGCGAAGTATGATTGGGCGGATAAATCAACCTACGCTGCGTTTGTATGGTCGCCTGGATAGCCTGGTTCCTACCAGTAGCATCGACCGTATTCACGAACTGCATCCCGGTGCGGATACCGTGGTAATGCCCCATGCTGCCCATGCGCCGTTTATTTCTCATCCGCAACAGACCGCCGATATCCTGTTGAATTTCATCAATAACCTGACCCGCATTGACCGTTATTACAGCTAGCCTGTGATGCCGTACCGCAAAGTACTGCACCTGAGTGGGGCTGCTTTGCGGTAATTGAATTGCTGACTTGATCAATGCCTCATACGCAAAATCGCCCGCCATGACTGGCTTGTGTAACGATTTAACACCACGCCTGTGCCTAACTCAGACTTTATTTTTTAACCGTTTTGGTTAATAATTGAACATGAGAGTGTAGAGGTAGTGTATGGTGATAAGCAACAACGTAAATTCTGCGATAGTTGCTGGTCAGTTCGGTTTGCAACAGTCGTTTGAGGGTATGACCCAGTCAGCGATGAACATTGCACAGCGGACGGCCCAGCAGGACGTGGCGCAAAATGGTACCGGCAATTTTCTGGCCGATGCTTCGTTGCGCAGTTTGTCCACCACATCTGATTTGCTGCCATCCGGCGGCGACAGCATGACATCTGATTTACTGTCGATGCAGATGTATACCAATAATGCCCTGGCGTCGGCCAAGGTTATAGATGTTGCTAACGATACGGTTGGCCGCATCATCGACACGATTGCCTGATCGCAGGTAACCCGTTATGAATATTGTCACGCCCATCCCAACGTCCTTTGCCATTCCAACTGCTAATCTCAGCGTGGAAGCGGCCCGGCGTGATAATCTTGCCCGTGAGTCCATTCCCCAGCCATCAGATGCCAAACAAGGCAGTGCTGAACAGGGCCTGGGCTCCGAATCAGACAAATTAAAATCTTCGGTTAAAGGCAATCAGCCGCTCACCTATGAACGACCACAGTCGAATCAGGGTAGCGCGGCGCAGGTAACCGGCGACAGTCAACAACAGTTCAACGATGCCAGCGAAGAAAGTGCCGGCAAAGAAGACGCCCGGGAGCGCCAGCAGGAGCAGGCCGAACAGCGTCAGGTTGAATCAATGAAAGAGCGCGATCAGGAAGTGCGCACCCACGAACAGGCTCACGCCACCATTGGTGGTCAGTACGCCGGTTCGCCTCAGTATGATTTTCAACGCGGTCCGGACGGCCAGCGTTACGCTATTGACGGAGAGGTGTCTATTGATGTTTCTACCGAAAATACACCGCAGCAAACTATTCGCAAAATGCAGCAGGTTCGTGCCGCTGCGCTGGCGCCCGCTGAGCCATCACCGCAGGATTTACAGGTTGCCGCAGAAGCTTCGCGCATAGCATTTGAAGCACGCAGTAAACTGGCCGAAGAGCGCAAAGAAGCGTCGGCAGTGAGCCCGGAAGAAGGCGATTCTCCCTCGCGAGTAGCATCTGAAGTCCCTACGCTGGAAGAAATTGTTGCGAATAATCAGCCGCAAATTCCAACCCGTAAACTCGACGAGCTGGCCGCCGACGAAGACAGGTACAGTCAGCAAAGCAGTGGCCGTCGCTCGCTGCAAATAGACAGTGAGCAAATGCAGCAACGAAATACCGTGATTGCCTCATTTTATAAAAATGTCGCAGTGCCTTTTGAAGGTGGTTTCAGCGCCTCGGCGTAAACGAGCAGATATACAAAAAAGCCCCGTCTCTTGCGAGCGGGGCTTTTTTAGTTAGCTGAGCTGTTTAATCAGTTTTTCTTTGCTTTGGCAAAAGCATCGGCGAACGCATTACCCATTGCTGCATTAGCAGGTGCACTCTGGCGTCCTTGCTGGCCTTTCTGATTGCGGTTACTGCCGCCTTTGTTTTGCGGTTTGCCACTCCCCTTCGGCCCTTTACTTTGCGGAGCCGGGGTGTCATCCAGACGCATGGTAAACGAGATGCGTTTGCGATCTACATCGACTTCCAGCACTTTTACCTTAACGATATCACCGGCTTTCACTACCTCACGTGGATCGGAGATAAACTTATTGGTCAGTGCTGAAATGTGCACCAGACCGTCCTGATGAACCCCTACATCCACAAAGGCACCAAAGTTGGCTACGTTACTGACAACGCCCTCGAGGATCATGCCTGGCTTAAGATCTGCCATGGTTTCCACGCCCTCTTTAAAGGCGGCGGTTTTAAACTCCGGACGCGGATCCCGGCCAGGTTTATCCAGCTCTTTAAGAATGTCCTTAACAGTTGGAATACCAAAGTTGTCACTGACAAAATCTTCCGGATTAAGCTTACGCAGTAAGTCGGTATTACCAATAAGGTCATTTACCGCCACATCGGTGCGACTCACAATGCTATCTATTACCGGGTAGGCTTCCGGATGCACCGCTGAGCTGTCCAGCGGGTTAGAACCATCCACGATGCGCAGGAATCCTGCGGCCTGTTCGAAGGCTTTGGGCCCCAAACGTTCTACAGATTTTAAATCCTGACGACGGGCAAAGGCACCATGGGTATCACGGTAGCTAACAATGTTGTGCGCAAGGGTTTTGTTTAATCCGGATACATAGCTGAGCAAGGCCGGCGAAGCGGTATTTAAATCAACGCCAACGGCGTTAACACAGTCTTCAATCACCTGGTCCAGCGACTTGCCAAGTAAACTCTGACTGACATCATGCTGATACTGACCTACACCAATGGCTTTTGGCTCAATTTTTACCAGTTCTGCCAGCGGATCCTGCAAGCGACGGGCAATAGACACTGCGCCGCGTAATGATACATCCAGACCCGGCAGCTCTTTTGAGGCTAGCTCGGAAGCAGAATAAACCGACGCGCCGGCTTCGCTGACCATAATTTTCTGGGCCTGCAGCTCGCTGTTGGCTTTGAGCATTTCACCTACCAGCTTGTCGGTTTCCCGCGAGCCGGTGCCGTTACCGATGCTGATCAGCTCTACCTTGTGCTGTTTGCACAGATTCGCCAGGGTGCGCTGGGATTTATCCCACTGATTTTGCGGTGCGTGAGGGAAGATGGTTGTGGTGCCAACCACCTTACCGGTATTATCTACAATGGCGACCTTAACCCCGGTACGCAGACCCGGATCCAGACCCATGGTGACTTTCGCACCGGCTGGGGCAGCCATCAGCAGGTCGTTAAGGTTTTTGGCAAACACGTTAATGGCTTCTTCTTCGGCTTTTTCGCGAAGCTGGCCAAACAGTTCGGTTTCCATGTGCAGGCCAATTTTGATTTTCCAGGTCCAGGTAACTACCTGAGCGAGCCATGCATCGGCAGGTCGACCCTGATTACGCAGTTCAAAATGCTCAGCAATAATTTGCTCGCAATGGGAGGCCTGAGCCGGCGAGTCTTCCTGACCAGGATCGGCGACCATCTGAATGTGCAGCATGTTTTCGTTACGGCCACGAAACATTGCCAGGGCACGGTGCGAAGGCACAGAGGCAAGTTTTTCTGAGTGGTCGAAGTAATCACTGTATTTCACCGCTGCTTTTTCCTGGCCTTCCACAACACGACTGCGAATGTGGGCATTTTCGTTGAGATAACGACGAATCTTCGCCAGTAAGCCGGCGTCTTCGGCAAACCGCTCCATCAGGATATAACGCGCGCCTTCCAGCGCTGCCTTGGTATCTGCCACGCCGTTTTCAGCACTGATATATTCTGCAGCCACGGTTTCCGGAGTCAGAGTTGGATCAGCAAACAGCGCATCGGCCAGCGGCTCGAGGCCTGCTTCAATCGCAATTTGCCCCTTGGTGCGACGACGCGGTTTATACGGCAGATATAAGTCTTCCAGCGTGGTCTTGTTGTCGGCAGCAAGAATTTGTTGCTGCAGTTCAGGCGTGAGTTTTTCCTGCTCACCGATAGATTTTAAAATCACCTGGCGGCGGTCTTCTAATTCACGTAAATAACCTAACCGCTGTTCCAGGTTACGTAACTGGGTATCATCCAGTCCCTGGGTGACTTCTTTACGGTAACGGGCGATAAAAGGTACGGTTGAACCTTCGTCGAGCAGTTTTACAGCCGCTTCGACCTGAGCAGGTTTAACGGCGAGTTCGTTGGCAATGGTATTAATTATCATCATGTATGAGATTCAGGCGGTAGTGAATTTAATGATTGGAAGTGTCCCTTCCTACCTACTATTGATTTGCAATCGGTAAGCGTTACCCACGCTTTTAATGGGTCCAGAGTATAGCACCTCTACCCGCCGTGTCATATGGGTTTGCTAACCTCATTTTGGGCTGCAAACCGGTGACAGAGATAATCCCTGGCTGGCATAGTTAATTGCCGATACAATTTACTTTTAGCATCAATTTTAAAGGGTCTGGCAAATTGCGTACAAACCTGGTGACCCGGGAAGGGTATGACAAACTGCGTAACGAACTGAATTATCTGTGGCGTGAGTACCGGCCGGAAATTACGGCCAAGGTTACCTGGGCTGCCAGCCTGGGCGATCGGTCAGAAAACGCCGATTATAAGGAAAACAAGCGTTTGTTGCGTAAAATCGATTCCCGGATCCGGTTTTTAAGAAAGCGCCTGGAAATTCTCAAAGTGGTGGATTTTGCGCCGGAGCAGGCCGGCCGGGTGTTCTTTGGTGCCTGGGTAGAAATTGAAAATGACGATGGTGACACCAAGACCTTTCGCATTGTCGGGCCGGATGAGATTTACGATCGTAAAGACTATATCTCCATCGATTCACCGATGGCACGAGCGCTGCTAAAAAAAGAAGAAGATGATCAGGTAGATGTAAAAACACCCGAAGGCATCAGAGTCTGGTATATCAACCGGATTAGCTACGAAGGCTAGTTTTATACTTATCTATGCTTGTATAGCCTTTCCCCTTGAGGTGGGTGTTTTTACAGGTTTGTGCTCTGCAACTACTATCATAGCTGATATCTTTTGCCTCGGATGAAAAATTAACCTATTTGATAATGGGTGATTTGGCATTCCCCTACTACGCTTAATAGACAATGCCGGCAACCGCCGGATACTTCTCGTTGTTTGGGAGTGACCGCCTGTGTCTTCTTTATTCAAAATAAAAGTCCCGCTATTTTTGTTCAACCTGGTTGTTTTCATGGCGTTACTGGCCTGGATTGTACCCATGACAGGAGGAACTACGGATTTTACCGGGTTATTGTTAATGGGCTTGATTGCTGCGGCCATGAATTTGGCCTTATTTTTTGTTTACCGCTATCTCCGTTTTTCGCCTCTGCAGAAAATTAACGAACAGTTCTCTGGTGTCGGAATCGAGGGATTGCATCCGCTGAGCAAAGTGGGCGATGCCCGCACTGACCTGTTGGTTGAGCGTTATAACGATGTGCTAAACCAATTACGCGAGAGTCGTGAAACTTCTGAGTATAACCGTCAGCAAAACAAGCAGCTTCTGGAGATCAATACCTCCAGCGAAGCCAAGTCCAGGGCGCTGCTGAACTCATCACTCGATGCCATTGTTACCGCTAATAGTGACGGTGAGATTATTGATTTTAACACTCACGCCGAGGCAATTTTTGGCTGGCAGAAAGCAGAGATTCTCGGCAAACAGCTTAGCGACACCATTATTCCTGAACGTTACCGGCATATGCACAATTCGGCCATGGGGCGGTTTGATAAAAATAAAGAAAGCAAATTGCTTAACCGGCGCATTGAGCTGGTAGCCCTGCATAAGCAGGGCCATGAATTTAATATAGAAATAGCGATTTGTACGGTAGAAAATGGTAATGATGTGTTTTTTGCGGCGTTTATCCGAGACATCACCGAACAAAAGCGCTTGCAAATGGACTCGCTGCTGGCCAGTTGCGTGTTTAACATTAATATTCCTATGTTTGTGGCCGATCATGAAGCCAAAATCGTTAAGGCTAATGCTGCTTTTTTATCTACGCTGGGCTTTGATGAGGGCTTACCGGAAAACTTCAAGGCAACGCGGCTGTTCTACGATGAAGACAAGTCTGTGAGGGAACAGATGTGGAATGCGCTGGATGCAAAGGGTGACTGGGCAAAAGAAGTTACCATTGTTAAAGCCGATGATAGTCACTTTCCTGCCCACGCCCATGCGTCGGTTATTAAAGGCGAACAGGCAAAAGAAAACCTTTACGTTTGTGAGCTCAATGACATCAGCGAGCGCAGGGAATACGTGAACAAGTTAAAAGAGGCCAGAGTGCTGGCTGAGCAGGCCAGTGAGGCCAAAGGGCGTTTTCTGGCCACTATGAGTCACGAAATTCGTACCCCGATGAATGCGGTTCTGGGGATCCTTGAGTTACTGGAAGAAGATAATGTTCACCCGGAGCAACTTAAGCTGATTCATCTGGCTATGTCATCGGGCACGCAGTTAATGGAAATTATTAACAGCATTCTGGACTTGTCCAGAATGAATGCCGGAACCTTTACGATTTCACCAAAGCCGTTTTGTACTGCATCCTTAATCGACAGTACCCGCGGAATCATGCAAACCGCAGCGAGTGAGAAAAATCTTGCGTTGCAGTTCCAGGTTTCACCAGCGTTGCCGGCGCACATCTGCGGAGACTTTACGCGCATCCGTCAGATCCTTATCAACCTGATAGACAATGCGATTAAATTTACCGATAAAGGCAGTATTGCTATTTCGCTGTCGGCGGTTTCTCACAATAACGAAACCTTTGAATTGCTTTGCGATGTTACCGATAGCGGTATTGGTATAGACGAGTCCTTTAAGGATCAACTATTTGACGAGTTCAGCATGGCTGACAATTCGTCCTCCAGGCAGCGGTCGGGGGCTGGATTAGGTCTGAGTATTTGCAAAAATCTGGTTAAGAAAATGTCAGGGCACATTACGGCCCGCAACAATCGCTCCGGCGGAGGCGCGCAATTCTCCTTTAGTATTCGGCTGAACTACTGCTCTGATGACGAAATTGCCGCATTACGCACTGTCAGTAAACACGACAATTTACACTTACCTAAAGGCTGTCGCGTTCTGGTGGCAGAAGACAACGAGTCGAACCGGTTGATCGCAGAAAATCAGCTTATCAGAGAAGATATCCAACTGGTGTTTGCCGAAAATGGCAAGCAGGCCTGTGACCTTTGTCAGGAGCAACAGTTTGATGTCATTCTGATGGATATTTCGATGCCCGAAATGGATGGTATTGCGGCGACTCAGCAAATTATCGGCGCTGGCGGCTTAAATGCCGAAACCCCCATTGTTGCGCTCACTGCGCATTCCATGGAAAACGAGATTAATCGTTTTCTGGCATCAGGAATGCGCGATCACCTGAGCAAACCCTGTACTAAAAAATGCCTGTTCGAAAAAATAAACAAGTGGTGCCTTGGCGTACCCATTAACCAGGAAGAGACCGCTGAAATGTCACCACAAAGTAGTTTAAATGTGGAACGTCCGGTTGTTACACCGGTAGTTGAGAGTAAAGAGTTTGATTGTTACAAGCTGTTTGACCATGAAGTACTCAACCGACTGATTTACGATACCAGTCGTGAAGTTGTGCCAAGATTACTGGAAGTGTATCTCAGCGAAACCCGCAAAATTGCCGACACGATTTTGGCGGCTAATGAGCAGGGTGATCTGGAAAAAATTGAATTTGCTGCGCACAGTATTAAGAGCTCTTCAGCCTCGCATGCCAATATGCGCCTGCACGAAGTCTCCAAAGCGATTGAGAGTTTATGTGCTACCGGTAAGGCTGATGAAGTTGCCTTTCTGGTCGGCTTGTTTGAGGGAATTACCGAAGATTCCTTGCGGGTAACGCAGCAGGTGCTTGATGAAATGAATGAGTCTGCGGTGGATTGTGCGGAACAGGCTACCCCGGTGCGCTAAGCGCACCGGTGATACCATGATTAGCGCAGTAAATACATAGCCTGCTCGTGGGTTTCGGCAAAGCTAAAGGCGTTTAATAAGCCGGCCGCCTGGAAGCGCTGTTGAATACCGGCATTAACGCCCAATAACAGCATTTGTTGGTGCTTATCACCACACAGTTTATTGAGTTTGGCCAGTAGTGCCAGGCCGCGGTTGTCGATAGCGCTGACTCTGGAGAAGTTTACCAATAAAGGTCTTCCCTTAGCGGTGTTAGTGATTGTCTCAATGTCCAGCAGATTACCGCTATCCGCCTCCACACTTCCGGTTAAGGTAATATGGAAAATACCGCCACGACTCTGGTATTGCACAGAGCTGGTTTCCTGTTCATCACCCAGCAAAAACAGGATTTTCTCGAAAGAGGAAAACACCTTGAAACGGAACATGTCATAAACCCGGAAAGACTTAAGCTGCCTGATAAGTTGTGGGTGGTTAAGTCCGGCAATATAGACTTGCTGATGGTTATTAGTGGTGTGGCGAAACATCTGCAGGAACAGGTGCTCTGTGCAGGGTTCAAAGTATTCGACGTCTGCGAAATCCAGTAACAGAGGACGCTGTTGGTCGAGCATCTGGGCTATAAAAATAGCGTTGCGCTGTACCCAGGAGCGATCAATGTGTTGCGGTAAGCAAATAAGGTTGTAATGGTCTGCACTCAGTGCGCAGATATCCGGATAGGCAATAGGGTGATCGCTATCCTGCGTAGCGGCAATGGTATTATCCTTGCCCGGTGCCTGGCGCAAAACAATACGGCTGTTTAGCAGCATGGGCACGGCCATTACACCGAGTTTCGCAATGCCGGTAAGATAACGCCCGATGAGCCGTTTAGGATCCTGCGTTATACGGTAAAACCATTCCAGACCGCTGCGCTGCATCCAGACCGGCGCCCGACTCACCGAGCCAACGATAAATTCAAATGTACCGCCTACTCCCAGAGACACCGGCACCTGAAGCTTATGTTTATTGCGCTGAAACCAGATTTCCTGTTTTGGATTGCCAAAGCCAATAAACAGAATGTCGGGCTTTGCCTGGTTAATCGCATCAACAACCAGCTGGTCCTGGGCTTCATCGTCGATATTAATGCCTTCTGTGGTCACAAAGGGAGAGCTGACGCCAGCTATGTTAAGGCCGGGATTTTGGGTCTGAAGCTTCTGTGCAGCCTGGATCGCAATTTCCTCGCGCCCGCCCAGTAAATACACAGAGGCGTTTTCTTTGGCCGCGCGCTTACACAGTGCCGGCACCAGGTCAGCTCCGGTGACCCGCTGTTTAAGAGATTTACCCAGCAGCCGGCTAAGCCACACTAGCGGCATGCCATCGGCAGTAACGATGTCGGCGTTGCGTAAAATATCGAGCAGTTCCGGGTGCCGGGGTAACTGCCCTGGTAGCCAGGCATGGGCATTAACCAGGAAATCGACATTCACGGTGGCAACAAAACCCGCTCGTTGAGTCAGGGGATATTGTTGCAACAGGGCAAAAATGGCATCTGTGGTTTCCTCAAGATCCAGATTATCGATGGGGATACCAAGGATGGGCGTGTAGTTGTCCTTAATTACGGTAGGAGTAAGTAGGGCTTTGCTGGTCATAAGTCACCTGCCTGTGCATGTGCTGAAAAATAATTAAGCCGATACTGCCAACGCAGCGGATTCACTGGGGTGGACAACAAAAATTTTGGTCATACGGGTAATCTCAAACACCATCTGGGCCTGTGCCGATAGCGCACAAATTGCGAAGTCGGTATTTTGTTCCTTAGCCTGACGGAATAAGAACACCAGCAGGCCAAGCCCGGTGGAGTCTACAAACTCAACCCCCTGCATATTGATCAAAACGGCGCTGTGACGCGACCAGATGGCGTCTTTCACCTGATTCGATAATTGTTCCACGGCGCTGCCGTCGAGCTTGCCGGTTAAGCGTAATACCACGGTATCTTCAATGACGACTTCTGAAATATTCATAGTCTTGCCTCATGTTTGCGGTTAGAAATACTGAATCTTGCGGTGCAAAGCTGAAATACCCAACGCACCAGAATGAGCAGATTGCGCGGGCGATTGCGATGATTCAGATAATAAAGGTCTTCAACATAATTGGTTTCTGCGGCTAACGCGGTGCGGTGGCTGTCGTGCAGATTAATTACCCCCGGGCGGCGGTTTTGTAACTCGTAGGCCCACTCAGGAAAAGTACTGTTCGAAGACGACGGCAGGCCGATTCCGACCAGATGCAGATTGCCTTTAATGACTTCAGTCAGCCATGGCAGTTTGTTAAACCGGTCGTTAAGACTGGTTAAGGTTTTAAGTTTAAGGTTTTGGTGTTTTTGCTGGCCGGTGATGCTTACGCCATCAGGCACGTAGCCATCGTGGCTGTGATAAACCGGCCGGCGGCGAGCCCATTGCAGCAGGGCGAAAGCCAACAGAGCCGGCATAAAAGCCACTAGCAGGCATACTGCTGTCAGGCGTTCCAGTGGTGATACCCTTGCCTCTGCGGCATTGGTCCAGCCGAGGATGGAGGGATCGTTAATCCAGGTAAAGGTATCGCCTTGCAGTGAATACACCGATGCGCCATCGATGATCACGTTACTCAGGTTGGACTCAGCACCCACATGGGTATTATCCAGCAGAACCGTGTTTTCCAGTTCACAGCCGCTTTCAATGATTACACCGGCGCCGATGACGACATTTTTTCTGATTTTAACGTTTTTGCCGATGTAACTGTTTTGACCAACCTTGACCGGCCCCTGAATATTCACCCCCGGCTTAACCTGAACACCGGTTTCCATAAAGATCCCCGGGTCTACCTCAAACCCTGCATGCAGAGGATCAAAAATCTCGCGTTTGAGCAGGGCCTCATTCACTGTCCAGAGTGATTTCACACTGTCTATGGTAAGAAACAGGTGATTGGCCAATGGCAATCTTGCTGCACTGTTACTGGTTGCGACAGTCGACTCACCCGAAGTATCTTTGCTCAGGTACACCAGTGGTTGTTCAGCGGTCTCGTTATTCAGTGACGCATGCTCTGCCGGGTCTTGGTGAGTCAGCCGGCTCAGCAAAAATGACAGATTCTGAGTTGGAATAGCATTTAAGCTGGCTACCAGTTGCGGGCCATTCATCCCGATGTGCCGCACGGCGTCCTCTGAGGTCATGGCATCGGTGAGAGCATGAACCTGTATTGATAGCCCCCAGCGTGAGCCGTCGCCTACCAGGTTGCGTAGTGCCTGTGGAAAGTCGCGTACACCAATGCTTACCGAGGTAAAGCCCATCAGGTTTATATGCTCCAGCCAAAGCTGGATAATCGGTTTACCAGCAACCGGAAGCATTGCCAGTGAACGCCTTACCAACAAGGGCTGCAACTGCGCAGCGAGGGGCGGTTCAATGAGTACCGCGTGGGAAACAGGCACAAAATTAGCTGACATCAGTAGGCTCCTTTACCCAGCAGTACGGCCGGGATGGTTTTTAGTAAAATGCTGATATCTGTCCATAAGCTCTGGCTTTGAATATAAGCCACATCCAGTTTTACCTGCCCGGCAAAGTCGATCTCAGAGCGCCCGCTCACCTGCCAGATACAGGTGATACCGGGGGCTACATACAGGCGTTTACGATCAGACAGGCTGTATTGAGCAACTTCATTGAGCGTGGGCGGCCGTGGGCCGACCAGCGACATGTCACCGAGCAAAACATTAAATAGTTGAGGCAGTTCATCGATGGAGTACTTTCTGATAAAGCGCCCTACCCGGGTGATTCTGGGGTCCTGTTTCATTTTAAAAATCACCCCGGCAGCCGACTCATTACTGGCCAGCAAAGCTTGCTTGTCGTGCTCTGCCGTGACCACCATCGAGCGGAATTTGTACATGGTGAAAGCCTTGCCAAAGCGGCCAGCCCGTTGCTGTTTAAAGATAACCGGGCCGGGTGCATCCAACTGAATCGCCAGCGCGGTTATTATATATACCGGCAGTAGCAGCAAAATAGCTATCAGGCTCAAACTGATATCCAGGCAGCGTTTAACCAGCCGGGATGACTGAATAACAATACGCCAGATGGCACGCTTGTAATGAATACGCAGGTGTTTAACAGTGCGACGCAAAAAGCTGTGGTGAGCTTTGTATTGCTCAATGAACTTTTTTTCAGCAAGCCGCTGATGATGCTCATGGCTTTCTTTAGTGTGGCATTGCTGTGACATGGTTATTCTCGATAAAAAGGGATTAACCACATAAGAGCAAATATTAAACCAATGTCATAAAAGCCTTATAAATCATATTTGTAGTGCTATTGTTTTGCGGTAAGTACTGCGGTACGGCGATGCACTTTGCTGTTGTTTTGCATTTTGCAAAATGCGAATTGCAATTATTGCTCTGGTGAGATCCTGGCTGACAGAACGGCATCGAGGCCTTTGGGCTTACGCCTTATTATCAATGCTTCGATGCAACCGGCAATCAATCCGGCTGTCCAGCATAACGCAAAGAGCGTAGGGATTAGATTACCGCCGAGTAGGGGCTGCTGATGGTAGTGCTGCCAGAGTAAGCCAATAAAGCTCGCCGCCAGCGCCGGTGCCACGGCATAACAAGCGTTTCTGCCTATTCGATAAGTGCGCATAGGGGGCGGCCTGTTCCCACGGGATGAAAAGCAATAGAGATAGATGAGTAAGTGCATGCCACCGGTGAAAACCAGGGCGAGAAAAAAGTAATCTAGCAGCAAATATTCATAGAGTGCCTTACCCAGCAACCCTTCTACAGCCACCATTAATAATAGCAGCAGGCCGCCTCTCACCATCACTTCAATCCCTGTAAGAACGGCAAAGGGTAAGTTAGACAACTCACTGCCTGCCCGGTGGGCTTTGGCTCTGATAGCAAAAATGCGAGGCGGGCCGATTAACAGCACATAGCCGGTAAGCCAGAGTATGCGTGCAAAACTCTCAGTCATAACTTGTCTCCGCGATGGTGAACGATAAACGCTGATCAGCAACACCGGTTATGCCGGTGCGAGTCATGCTGGTGTGGTATTCAATAACTGCGCCAGTGCGGAGGTGGTCAGGGCATTTGCATTTTGCTAAGGCATTCTCATTTTGCTTTTTTTCAGCCGTAAAGCTCATCTTGAAATCGAATTTAATTATTTAAGTGTTTGATAAGTATGAATTTAATTCTATGGCATGTTGGTTGCTATCTCGCTTGTTACAGCAAGTTATTATGCATTTGAGGTATCAATGTGAATATGCCAAAACGCAATATTCTGGTCACACCGACCTTTAAAGACGACTTACAGCGTTGTGAGAGGCTGGTGGCCACAGCACAGGCTTTTTTATCCGGATATGAAAAACACTATCTGATCATCGACGAAAAAGAATGGTCGTTGTTTGAACACCTGGCCAGCGAGAAAGTCGTGTTGGTAACCAAGGAGTCTCTTCTTCCTTACCGCAACTTTAACCTGCCGCTGCTACGCAAGTGGTGGTGGGGGGAAAAAGTGCTGCCGGTGCGCGGTTGGATTTTTCAACAATTGTGCAAATTTGCGATTGCTGAAAAAGTACAGTGCGATGCCATTGTGTTTGCCGACTCCGACGTTGAGTTTATTCGGCCGTTTAGTCTTAATCAGTTATGGCGGGGGGATAACCTGCGGTTATCGGTTAAGCCGCGTGGCCCGGTGTTACGAAATGATCGGCGCTATCTCAACTGGTATTCTCTGGCCGCCAGACTGTTTGGTATCGATAGTCAGCAAACAATCAAACACGGCTATATTGCACAGTTGAATGCATTTCGGCGGGATACCTGCCTGGCGTTGCTGGAGCATCTCACCTGCACTTTCTGGCGCCCCTGGCACCGGGTGTTGGCCCGCGAGCTCGATCTCTCCGAATTTATTTTGTACGGCGCTTTTGTCGAGCATGTACAGCAAGGCAGAGGCCACTGGCAGGATTTTCAGCAGCTCACTCATAGCTCGTGGTTTTATGACATCCAGTCTCCTGGTGATGTTCAGGACTATCTCAATCATCTGGGCAACGAGCATGTGGCTGTGCACGTGCAGTCTAACCTGGGTTTCAGTCCGGAGCAGTATCAGCGCTGGATAGCTAAAATTGCTCAACGGTCATCGGAGGTCGCATGAAAAGCTCGCTACTGATGATTTCCATTGAATTACCTTACCCACCCACCAGTGGCGGCAGAATGAAAAGCTGGAACATGCTGAAGTTTCTGTGTCGCCATTTTGATGTGGGTCTGGCCTGCCCGCTTAAGTACGGCACCGACAAAGTCAGTGAGTTTCAGCAGCAGGTACCATTAGGTACATTTTTGACCGATGAGGTGCAGCGCCCGCGTTCGCTGGGGGTTCTGCTGAAAAGCTATATGCAAGGGATCCCGATTAATGTGTATCGCTCGCGCTCTGAAAAGCTCGCGGAAAAGATAGCCCGCATTGCTCATCACTACGACATTATTCTGCTCGACCATTACGAGGCGTATCAGTATGTGCCGGCCAACTACCAGGGCCGGGTGATCTTTCATACCCATAATGCCACTTATCTGATGTGGGAGCGCTTTGCCAAATCCTGCTCTAACCTGTTGCATCGCGTAGCCTCGGCGATTGAAGCCAGACGTGTCAGGCACTACGAGCAGCAAACCACGAGTCAGGCCAGCCTGGTGTTTGCCGCGCCGAATGATATCGATAGTCTGGTAAAGATCGGCGCTGTGAAAGACAAATGCCGGGTTACTTACCACTTAGGCGATGACTCACAGCTAAGCTTACCTGCATTGCAATTCGAAACCTCTGATAAAGCGCTGCTTTATGTGGGAACGCTCAACTGGGAAGCCAACGTCGACGGTCTTATCTGGTTTCTGCAGGAAGCCTGGCCCGTAATAAAGAGCATCCATCCGGATCTGCATTTTTATATTGTCGGTGCCAATCCCGATGATCGCCTGGTGGCGCTGGTGGACAACCTGGATGGCGTAGAACTGACTGGTTTTGTTGAGGATCTGGAGGATTACTTTAAACGGGCCAGAGTGTTTGTTTCGCCACTGCGCTTCGGCTCCGGGATTAAAGTGAAAGTGCTTAACGCCATGAGCCGGGGTCTGCCGGTGGTTACCACGCCGGTTGGTGCAGAGGGCATCGATTACACCAATCTTGAACATCTTGCAGTCACCGACTGTGCGATGAAGATGGTGGCGTACATGGATGTGGTGTTGCGCGATCGAGCGGTCTGGGAACGCATGGAGCAATGCTCCCGTAGCCTTGTAGCCCAGCACTATACCTGGAATAAGGTGCTCGGAGACATGGTCAGTGAAATCAACCTGTGCGTCGGGAGGGAACATGAAACAGTCTGATACACCAAAAGTCGGCATTGTGATCCTCAATTGGAATGGCTGGCGTGATACCACAGAATGTCTGGAGTCAGTGTTCCGCCTTAACTACGATAATTTTCAGGTTATTGTGTGTGACAATGCCTCCGAGGATCAGTCTGAAATGCATATTAAGGAATGGGCCCGCGGGCAAAATCCGGTGATTCCTGAAATCGACCATCCGCTGCTACATCTGGTGATGCCAGCAGTAACCAAGCCGCTTGCCCACCGCTGCTATTCGCGGGAGGAAATTGAGCAAGGCGTGAGTGATGCTAATGATGTCAGCCGGCTGGTGATGATTCAGACGCAGGGCAATCTGGGCTTTGCTGGCGGGAATAATGTCGGGATCCGTTTTGCGTTGCAACAGGGCTGTGATTATATCTGGTTGCTTAACAACGATACCCTGGTGGAACCGGATACGTTGAGCCAGATGGTGGCTCACTCGTCTTCGCTGACGGCCCGAGGGGTTAAAAATACCTGCGGTAGCCGGGTACACTTCTATGATGATCCGGAGGTTATTCAGGCCCTTGGGGGTGCCAGCTTTAACCGCTGGACTGGCATTGCTTCGCAAACCCTGGGGCGTTTCCTTAAGCAGGATGAGGGCATCGACCATGGCCATTACGAGCAGCGCCTCGATTACATCACCGGCTGTTCATGGCTAATTCCCCGGGATTTCTTGCAAACCATTGGCTTAATGGAGGAGAAATACTTTCTCTATTACGAAGAAATTGACTGGGTGCTGCGCAGTAAGTCGCAGTATATGCTGACTTATGCACCTGATGCCAAGGTGTATCACAAAGAAGGGAGCAGTATTGGGTCCAAATCATTAAATCGCCCCTCGTCTTTGCTATCGGATTTTTACCTGGCGCGAAACAAGTTTTTGCTGGCCAAAAAGTTTATGCCCTGGGCCTTGCCTGTCGTGTATTTTTCAACGTTTTTGCAGGTCGTTAATCGTATTAAGCAAGGCTATCTGAAAAAAGCACTGCTGCTAACCAAAGTGATGCTGGGTAAACAGCACTACCCATGAGCCTGAGCTGATGAAACTCAAAGTCAGCGCCCTGATTGGCCTGTCATTTTTTATTATTTTTTACACCGGCTTTCAGGGCGGCCGGTACTTTCTGGCCAACCGCATTCAGGAGCTGGGACTGTTGCTGTCACTGGGGCTGTTTGTTTACAGCGCCTTGTTGAGCGCGCTACAGGTAAGAGCACGAGATCTGCGCTGGAACTGGTGGTTCTTTGCTACGCTGGCGTTTATTGCCTATACCTTTTTCCTGCCGGCCTGGCTGTTTTCGCAAAATGCCAATGTACCGGTATTACCCAGTATTATGGCCTCCCGGGAATTTCTGATTATTTTCTTCGCGCCAGCAATCTATTTTCTTTATCGTATGGGTTACGACCTGCTTAGCATTGAACGTATCTTTACCTTTGCGCTGGTGTTTCTGGCGTTTAATTACCTCTTTCATTTTGTGCGCATGGACCTGGTCTCGGCCTATTTCTCAACCGACCCGACAATTGCCGGACTGGTGACATTTGATCCCTGGCGAGGCTATCGGTTAAAGCCTTCTTCTATCGCGTTATTTACCTTGTCGGTGATGGCCCTGATAAAACTGTTCTCCAGTCGTGGCGCGTTAAAAACCATGGTATGGCTGCTGGTAGTGATAGTGGTGGGCTACATCTGGTTTTTAGTAAAAGCCCGTTCCATGGCGGCATCGCTAATACTGGCCGGGCTGGTCTATGTACTGTTTTTTCTGCGTAAGCAAAGACTCGGCATGTTCTTTTTATCACTCCCGGTAATGATAATGCTGGTGGTTACCGTTACGGCAACCGTAGCCGGCAAGCTTGATAATGCCTCGTCTGAAGGGGATGGAGTGCGGCTGAAATCTTACTCTATTGCGCTGGACTCTATCGCCAAACATCCGTTTCTGGGGTTTGGCCAGCAAAGTGGTTACAGTAAAACTGAACAGGATATCTTCTGGTACAAGTTTTACTCTTCAGATCTGGGGCTTATTGGCACCGCGTTTAAATACGGGCTGATTGGCGCCAGTTTGTACATCTTCTTTAGTGTTTTTATTATCCAGCGACTGGTCAGAACCATCTGGCTCTACCGCCGGGTTTACGGGCACAATCATGCCCTGATGGTGGCCATTTGCGTGGTGTTTATTGCTTTATTCATTAATATTCTGCTTAACCCGGCGCTGGTGTATATCCCCGGGTTAACCCTGGCGGCCTTTAGTATTGGCCTGACGTCAGCCTGGCAACATAAAATGCAGCAGCAACTGACGCAGGCACGGCATTATCCGCCGCTAAATTCGCTCCAGGGCACGGCCTGATTAGTCAGACTTTGCAGTTGAACCATATCATTGCGATAGAAGTCTGCCAGCCGTTGCTTAGCGATTTCTGACGGGCCTTCCTGCCCACTGGCTTTGCGGACGTTTTTTTGATCGTACCAGTAGCGGATACTGCTTTTAGTGCGTTCGGGAACGCAATCCCAGACTGCCCGGAAAGCACTATTAGTTTTCAGCACATTGCGCCAGGCGTTAGGAATAAACTGCTTACTGCCACCCTGGTGGTAAACCTTACCAACATTATCCGGCAGGCTTTCATCGTTGGCGCCAATAAATTCCAGCACTCTGGCGACGGTTTGATGGGGCTGACCGGTGAGTTCATCCATAAATATCACCAGCATTTGCCCGCGCTCAAAGTAATGGCGGTAGGCTTTAAGGATTCGACCGTATTCGCCAAGCACAAGGTAATGTCCGGATTCATCCTCATAGTTCATGGTGGCATTAAACACCGGCTGGTTGGCGCGGGCATGATTCAGGCTTTGCTGAAGCAACAGCGTGTCGAGCGCTGAGTCGAAGGAGCGCTCTTCCAGGCCTCGCCTTTTTTGCATTAAATAGTGTGAATAAGCGCGCTCAATAGGGTTGCGTAAAATGGCAATCAGCCGGGTGTTCGGCAGGTCCCGGGTTATGCGCTCTGCTGCGCGCAGGTCACTCATGTATTGAGGGCTGGCTGTACCCCAGAGCAGCTCTTGGTCATAGCCGGTAAAATAGTTGCCCAGGTAATGTTGCCAGCCAGCGCTGTAGAGCTCGTCATTAGTAAAATAGGGCGCTTCTTTATCCGCCGGCATGGCAATATCCGGGTGCTGATTAAGGTATTTAAACAACGAGGTGGTACCGGATTTTTGCGCGCCGATAATCAGGAAATCAAGCGGTTTCATGGTTAGCTTCCTTCACAGGTAAAGGGTAGTCAGACAGGCTCAGATAGTGCTGGGCCGCGATATACGACATCACGTTTTTCAGACCAATGCTGATTGCACAGGCGGCGGCAATGCCGGCCACGCCGTACAGGGTGCCGAGGACATTAATCAGCACCACGGTAATCACCAGGTTACTGAGCTGAATAATAAATTCTTCTTTCTCGCGATGGATCATATTTAGCATGATGCCTACCAGTCCGGTGGATGTATTAATCAGCTGGCCAAACACCATGATGGTTAACAGCGAGGCGCCGGCGGTAAATTCATCGCCAAATAACGCCAGCAGTGGCTCAGAGAACAATGTAAAAAGCAGGAAAAACGGCAGGTAAACCAGTAACGAGACTTTTTGTGAATGCTTGAGACTTTGCTTTAACCGGGCACAATCCTGATTGGCATAAGCTCTGGCAAATACAGGGCCGTAATAGGATGCGAGGGTTGTGAGTACCGATGTCCCGGCAAGCATCAGTCGGTAACTGACGCCAAAAATGCCGATTTCCTCGGCGTCGGCATACAGCGGTAAAAACAGCACTGGCAGGTTCAGACTTAACATCCCCAAACAACCACCAATCCAGACCGGTACCAGACGTCGTGAAAACAAACTGTCTGGCTGATGAGGCGATGAACTGGTTGGCAACGTCGTGGGGGAGGCTGCCAGTGCTCGGCGCAGAATAACAAAGAAAACGGTGGCCAGCAGGACGACTATCAGCACCGTAAAGGTAATGTGTGAAGCGATCAGTTGAAACACCGAAAGCGACGAATCAAATAGCCAGCTTACGCCCATTACCAGCAGTAACAGCAGTGGCAGCAGTGAGGTGTCGATGGTAAAGGCGAGGTTGATGTAGCCCAGCCCTTTCAAGGTTTCAGACAACACCCGCATCAGGATGAAGACAACCGCTGCGCCAACCGCCAGTTGAAAAAGCGACAGCAGCGTAGCATCAGCAGTGGCTAAATGGGCAAAGTAATCGGCAGCCGTAATAAGTACTACAGCGGCCAGAGCGCCGTAAATAAGCAGTCTGGCGAGTGCCTGGGTAATATAGGCAAATATTTGCTTGTACTGTCTGCGCTCTTCGCTTACCGACACATTCCGCAGGGCCACTGTTGGCAGGCCCATATCGCCCACACAGCCCAGGGTGACCATCCAGGTATTGTACAGGGTAAATTGCCCTACCCCGGCGGCACCAAGGTAGCGACCCATTACCAGCGTTAGCAGCAGCTGTAAGCCAAGGCCAACGGAGCGGGTAAACAGCACTTTCAGCATGGGGAGCATTTGCATAATTCAACACTCGTTGAGTGGGCCTTTGCATATTGCAAATTAATGCCCGGTTTCAGCATCAATCGGTTGGCCCTGTTCAGTCTTAGACTTAACAGAGCAAACACAGTGCCAGTTAACCCGGCTGATGCGCGAATTAATCGTCATCTATCCAGTCGTCGCCGTTGTACTGGTCGTCATCAGGCGCTCTATCGCTGGTGGCCGGATTAGCCGGGGTGGCAGAGGTGCTGGCTTGCAGCTCGGTCAGCTGTTTTGTTTGATAGGCTGCAATGGCTTGTTTAATTTTACTCAGTAAGACCATGCCGATGGCGAACATAATGCCCAGCATGATGGTGGCGAGCATGGCCATCACTGCCCATTTTTTGCGTAACGGATAGGTTTTATAAAGGGCCGGAAACGCCGGTTGAATGAGTTCAAGAGGGTACTCTGAGCGCGCGTACAATAGCGATTCGGCCGCCAGCTGGGTTTCCATCAACCGGTAAATGGACTTATGCAGTTCAATGTTGTCCACTTCTTCAAGCCGCTTGGTCAGATAATCGCGACGCGCTTCCAGCTCACCGGCCTCGGCGTCGCGGATAAACTGGTTAAACTGAGTAACGAAAGCATTTGCCAGAGCGGCTGAAAATTGCGGATCGCGGGTAGTAAAGTTGATCCTGAGTAATCCGCTGGCTTCGTCCAGCTCAACGCCTCGTAAACGGGTCATAAAGGTCATTCCCGCTTCCCGTAAATCGGGTTGGAACCCTTCCAGCCACGCTTCTTGCTGCGGATCCCAGTGGTTATGAAAGATATAGGGTAACAACTTGTTTTGTTCGATAAACTGCTGGCTGAACTTCATTGAGCGCATACGGGCTAACAGCCGGTCCAGCTCGTTGGAGTGTACGCCTTCAATAATGAAATCGTGTTCCAGCAGCCCCAGTGCGTCGCTGGCCCGGTATTCCTTGGGTGATACGCCGCCAGCCTTTTCTTTAATATTGACTGCTACCACCGCAGTGGACATGTACTGGTTGTCGACCAGCAGAGAAAGCCCGAACACCACGCCGGCAATCGCCACTGCCGAGAGCACGATGCGGTATTTGTAGCGTAAAATAGCCTGCAGGTACTCGATGAGATCGACGTCGTCGTCGACCCCAAACGGCATATTTGATGGATCCTGTGTTGGCCTAGTCATTGAGAATAAACTTCAGTCCGGCGGCCGAAATGGCCATTTTATAAATCAGCTCTGCCCAGGATTCGGTGTACTCCCGGCCATTAATGCGATCCAGGTCCAGCGGTACAAAAATGGTGGAGCCGGGCGTCACATGGAGGTTTTTGGGCTGGCCCAGCCAGGTCCAGCTACTTTGTGAAGAGCGTACCGAAATCACTTCGCCGTTAGCCTGCACCACGTAGATGTGCTCGATAGCGGCAAACTGTTTGGTACCGCCGCTCAGATTAACGTAATCAAGTAGCGCCCGGTCGGAACGGAAATGATGAGACGAAGGCTGATAAACCTGCCCGACGACGGTCACTTCATTCTGTAGCGCCGGTACAATCAGGCGGTCGCCGTGTTCCAGTGCGATATCATGGCCTTCGTCGCAGCGACTTACCGCCGCCTCCAGATCGATGACCATTCTGCCCACTGCCTGGGGCCGATCAAGTCCTTGCATCACTCTTAAGATATCGGTGGCGCCTTTGTTTACCGGCAGCTTTTGATCTTTCTCGTGGCCAGGCGACAGGTGCACGTCAACCAGCGAGTCATCGAGTTGATCAAACAACTTATCAAGGGCTTTTTGTTCCCGTTGTTTTACGCTTTCCCGTAAAAACACGGCGCCAAATAAGTAGGCTCTTTCGGTAAACCCGCCGGCCCGGTGAACCACCGAACAGAGTGTGTCGTGCTTACCCACACGATACTCACCAGGATAGGTAACCTCGCCTTCAACCCTGACCAGTCGGGATTGTGAAACCCAGTTTGGTTTCACCCGCAGGGTAAGATGGTCATAAGGGTGAACAATCATGTTACTGTCGTAGCCATACTGGTCGGTGGTAGACAGCGCAACATTAAGGGTGCTGGTGGTAGTTTGTTCATCGTCCAGCAGGCTCTGGCGGGAAAGTGTAGCGAACTCGCCATAGGCTTTTTCTGTCATGCCACCGCCGGCGGCAATCAAGTCTTCCAGGCGCATGCCGGGTGTGACGGGGTATTCGCCGCCGTGCACGACTTCACCAGAGAGCGTGACTACCGGCGACAGCTCACCAAACCGGGTTTGTGCCTTGAGCCGCGCAATATCGGCGGCAATCAGTTTAGCGCGGTTGGTCTGACGACCAAACAAATACACTTTGTCGCCGGCTTTCAGCACCGGGTTGTGGTCACCCGCCGGAGATGCCGTAGCCTGATTCAGGTTTAAGCGGATAAATTCAATCTGTTTGGTTTGTGGGTGGGTTCTTACCAGCAGGCTGTAAGCTATATCTGTGCCGGGCAAAAGGCCACCACCGGCTGCCAGCAGTGTCATCAGGCGCTGGTTGGTTTCCAGCGGGTACACGCCCGGATGCTGTACATGGCCAATCAGCTCAAAGGTATTGGCCAGCTGCCCGCCAGCCACCTGTCGGGTCATTTTATTCAGTGTGGCTTTAACCTGATTTTGCCGGGTACCCTGGGTATCAAAGATAACAATCTGGTCGCGCGGTTGTAATACCTGGTCAGCCTCACTTCCCGGCCTGTTAAGCGCTGCGCCCAGATCAAAATACAGGGCCGAAATCTGCTTGGTGTTACGGTCTTCGCGCTGGATCATGGCTACGCTGTAGTCAGTACTGTGACGTAGCATAGAAACATGATTGATCACACTGGAAACCCGCATGCCCGGTTGCCATTGATAACCGCCTGGCTGCATTACGTGCCCGGCCAGTAATACCACGTCGTCCATGCGCTTAACGGCCGGAAAAATCCGCATCACATCGCCATTTTTAACCGCCATATCCGCCATGGTCTCCCGCGAACCGAGCGTTAACAGAGTGCGCTGGGCATCCGGCGTAATTCGCTCAATATGCGATTTGGCGATATCGGCAGTAGGCAGCAGGCCACCGGTGAGAGCGATGATATCGGCGACGGTTTGTTCTGTTTTAAGCTCATAAATGGCCGGCCGGTGAACTTCGCCGGCAACGCTTATGGTAGGGCCGATAGGCGGCACAAAGATAACATCGCCCTGCCGCAGGTAGATATTGTCGTCATCCACCCCTTTAAGCAGCACATTGTAAATATCCATCCGGGCAATCACCTGATTATGGCGACGCACCTGAATATCGCGCAACGAACCGGTGCGCTTGATGCCGCCGGTAGTGATGAGCGTATTGAGCAATGAAGACAATCCGCTCACGGTATACATGCCCGGGCGGCTGACATCGCCCACCATCAGAATTTGAATGGTATGCAGATCGGCCAGCGTAATAACCGTTTTAACGCCGATACGCATTTTAGAAATGGTTTGCTGTAAGGTGAGCTTCGCCTCCTCAAACGACAGGCCGGCGACCTGAATATCACCAATTTCCGGAATTAACAGGCGGCCTTCACGGGTGACGACCAGACGGTATTCCACATCGGACGGGCCATAGATCTGTAACACAAATGTATCGCCGGGGCCGATGATGTAATCCGGTGGTACAGGGATCCCCTCAACCGGGGCAAAAGTAGTTGGCGTGACGGCAAAAATATCGTAACCGAACTGACTGAGCGCCGACTGTACCACCTGCTGCTGGATCTGTTCCTCAAGGGTGATGGGTTCCAGCGTTTCAGAGACGGTTTTTTCCAGTTCTGACGGCGCTTCTGCGATAACTGTGGTTAGTTTAGGCTCACTAATAGCAACCGGAGGCTGTGACAAGGGCTCGTCCAGACCCTGCCCGGCGGCTTTCACCGCCTGCTGACGCTGAACGTCTTCGGGCCACAGCACGCCTAATCGGGGATCGTTAGCCATAGTGCATGCCGAAAACACCCACAGCGCTATTATTTTGCTGGAGTGTTTTGCCCATTGAAAAATCTGCAACCTTAATGTCAGCATCAGGGTCTCCTTGTGTCAGCAAACTGATAACAGCCATGACGGTTTACTATCCGGCCGGGGCGTGTGGCGGGGCAGCGATCGGCAAAATCGTAGATACCGTCGTTGTCGCTGTCGGCCGGAAATGTATACATAACGCGCTCAACAAAATGGGCCATTTCAGCTGGTTGGGCTATCCACTGCGCTGATACCGAAAAGCCACATTCATGAGCATTATCAGCCAGTGAGCGAGAGTACTCGGCGCCTATGCCAACCAGGTAAACACACACGCCCTGATGAATTGCCATGCGCTTTTTAAACATCTTTAGTGCGCGTAAGGAGTGTGTATTTAATTGCTGCCAGGGCGCGATGATAAGCAAAGTAAGTGGTTGATCAAACCGCCAGTGCTGAGCGGTTAAGGTATCCAGGGCGCCGGCCAGATCGCGCTTGCCTAAGGAGGGTAAACGCTGGCGTTTTTCAAGATGCAGATCAAGCGGTTTTAAGGCAAACCGCGGGTGCAACTGCGCCAGGTTTTGCGCCTGGGCATCAAAACTCAGGCTTTCAAGGTCACTGGCGGCTGCGCCAAATTCAAACACGCTGGTTTCGAAGGGCAGCGCGGGTGTGCTGTGAATAAACCGGTGCAGGGCTTCATAGGCTGATAAAAAGGTCGCCGAATAAGGCGTTGGCGCTAACTTATCCAGGCTGGTATCGATTAACACCAGCAGGTTGTCGATTTTTACCTGCAGGTGTTGCTCCGCAGCTTTAGTTTGTAAACGCACCGGGCTGAATACATCATGTACCCGTTGGTGAGGCTGAGTGCGATAGTTTTCCAGCGTAGCGCTGTGCGGCTGATAAGGCGCGTTAATTACATGTTCCTGAGTGGCGCAGCCATACAGCAGTAAAATTGCCAGCCAGAAAGGCAGCAGACGCAAAGTGAACAATATCAGCGGCAATTTACTATTCATTGGACTGTCCTGCAGGCAGTAAGTCGGCCAAATGAAAGTTTTCAAGCAGGTCGATACCCAGTTCGCGCTTAAGCCAGTACATGGCCAGAAACAGCGCGAACCACAACAGACTAATCAACAGACTTAGCAGGATGAAAGACAGCACCGGCGCCAGCTGTACGTTACCCCACTGATTGCGGCGCAGTTCCTGTAACCGGGTTTGTTTACGGCGATCCCGACCTATCAGCAGAACCACATAAAAACGGGCCAGAAACAGCGGTACAGTGAACCTGCAGTCTATCTGGTGGCGAGAGCCACTCTGACTGGCAATAATGGCATCCCGGAAAGCGTTAAGCTGGCGGTCAGACAGGCTGCTGCGGGTTTCACGGTCGATGCGGCTGATGGTGTAATCAGCATAAATCTGACTGGACTGGTTGCGGGCACGGGCTTTTATCACTCTGAAGCCTCCCGCATCTGAATGGCTAGCATCGACATATCATCGAGCTGATCGCTTTGTTCTATCCATTGAGCAGTTTGTTCGTAGCAGGTAGAAATGGCCTCAGCCAGCGGTTGTTTAGCAGTGGTGCCAAGCAGTTCGTTGAAGCGATGCTGCTGGCCGGGGCAGTTGTGCGGATCGAGCTCCACAAAACCATCGGAAAAAATAAACAGACGTTGCCCCGGCTGTAACCTGAACGAGTACTCATCGAAGGTGGCGCTATCAATTAACCCCACCGGAAAGCCGCCATTACCAGCATTTTCGCACTCACCATTAGGGCTGCAAATGATTGGCGACGGACTACCTGCCTGACAGAACCGGCCTTCTCCCGATTCCACATTTAGTACTCCGTACACCATGGTGAAATACTGAGAAGTGGATTGCGGGTCGAAAAACTGCGCGTTCAGCGCCGCCGCTACCTCGCCTGGTGAGCGTAATTGCTGATCCTTGTACAAAATAGACTGTTTTTCGTCGTCGACGATAAGGGTTTTCGATAGCAAAAACGCATTGAGTGCCGCTGAGACGCCGTGCCCGACGACATCAATCAGGTAAAACGCCAGATGATGTTCGTCCAGCATAAAGTGATTCAGCACGTCACCGCCCAGTGTATTAGCCGGTTTCAGCCTGCCGTAAACCTCCACCGAATTACGGTAAACATTCACAGCTTGCGGCAAACTGGCCATCAGTACCCTGGCCGCAAGTGTTAATTCCTGTTTGTTTTGCTGAACCAGTTTATTTTGCTTGTGCAGGTGACGAACAAGGATCAGGTTTTGCTCAAGTAGTTTACGTTGCAGTCTGGCGACCCGGGAGCCTGCCTGCAACCGAACCCGCAGTTCATCGCGGTTAAAGGGTTTGGTGAGAAAGTCATCAGCACCGGATTCAATACCGTGGATCAGGTCGTTGGACTCGTTGCGCCCGGTGATAAGGATAATGTAAGGCTTATTTTCAAATCGCCGGGAGATACGTTCGCACAGTTCCAGACCGGACATTTCTGGCATCATCCAGTCGCTCAGCACCATATCAAAATGCTTGCGGGTGAGCAGTTCTTCGGCCTCCCAGATATGGTAGCCAAGCTGTTCGAGCATGGCTTTTAACAGCATCCGGTCGGCCGCATTGTCATCGACTAACAGCACATTTCCGCACCGTTCGGCGGTTTCACTGGCAAATGCTTCTGAGTGAGGTGACTGGGGTGTCATAAGCTTCTCTGCGAATACGTCTATTAATTAGAATGCAGAAGTAAGAGCAAGTAGGGTGCCATCAAGTGGAAGTCTTTATTAATCAGTGTTTTACTTTGTTTTTAATGATTCGGGAAGGACAGCGACCAGATATCGTTATCCATTAGACTGAATTTAACCGCTGCGTTAGGGTTGTTTCTTTGCAAATTGCAAAAATCGACTACGGTTAATACAGGGGCCGGGTAATTATCCAGCCTGAAACGCCTAACCGGAGGGAAAGAATGGCGAGTATGTCAGTGAAGAAAGTGCTGATTGTGGAAGATTCCACGTCGCTGAATACGCTTTATCAGCAGTATCTGCGCAACGAGAAAGTGGAAATACTGACTGCAGGCAATGGGGCGGAGACCAAGTATTTAGTGGCCAATCATGAGCCGAGCCTGGTGTTGCTGGATTTGGGACTCCCCGATATCAAAGGGATGGATTTACTGGAATGGATAAAAAGCGAATACCCACATATTGAAGTGGTGATCATCACTTCACAAAATGCAATTGATACTGTGGTAGAAGTTATGCGCCTGGGCGCGCTGGACTTTATTGAAAAGCCGTTTGACGGTAAACGTTTGATTACCACAGTAAAAAATGCGCTAAAACAAATTGCCCTCAGTCAGCAGCTACAAACGTTGCAAAATACCTTTTCCCGTTCTGAATACCAGGGCTTTATTGGCAGCAGCCTGCCTATGCAGGCTATTTATAAAATAATCGAAGCCGCAGCACCAAGCCGGGCGACGGTGTTTATTACCGGTGAAAGTGGTACCGGTAAAGAGGTTTGTGCTCGTGCTATCCACGATCAAAGCCCGCGTCAGCCAGGCCTGTTTATCGCACTTAACTGTGGCGCTATTCCCCGGGAGTTAATGGAAAGCGAGATATTTGGTCATATTAAAGGGGCGTTTACCGGTGCTCAGAAAGCACGGGATGGCGTGGCTACCCAGGCGGATGGTGGCACCCTGTTCCTCGATGAAATTGCCGAGATGGACATGGATCTGCAAACCAAGCTACTGCGCTTTTTGCAAACCGGGAAGTTTCAACCGGTGGGCAGTGACAAAGAAATCAGCGTTGATATTCGTTTTGTGTGTGCCACCAATAAAAATCCGCTGGAAGAAGTTAAAGCCGGACGTTTTCGCGAAGATCTGTACTACCGGTTACAGGTTATTCCCATCCATCTGCCCCGACTGGCAGAGCGTGGCGAGGATACACTGGCCATCGCAGAATACTTTCTTAAGCAATTTGCTACTGAGGAAAATAAAGAGTTTGTCGGCCTCAGCGAGGAGGTTAAACAGCTGTTTCTCGATTACGACTGGCCTGGCAATGTAAGGCAACTGCAAAATGTGATTCAGAATATTGTGGTATTGCATAATGCAAAAATGGTTGAAAGCCAGCATCTCCCTCACCCCTTAAACAATATCGCTGTTAGTCAGAAGGCAACCTCGCCGGCGGCAGAACCTCCGACACCACAGGTATTTGCCAGCTCAGAAGTGAAAATTCAGCCACTTGCGGTGACCGAGCGAGAAGCCATCGAGTCTGCTATTGCATATTGCAATGGCAACATTCCTAAAGCGGCTGAACTGCTGGATGTCAGCCCTTCAACAATATACAGAAAGAAGGTGAGTTGGGATTCGGCGGGTTAGGTTATTGAAATAAATATAAAAAACATTCTCTGGAATGTTACTTGCAGAATCCGGTGAAATATTGGCTAAACGGGTAGTTGGCATTTTGGGAGTCTGCGTGAACATTACAAAACAAATAGAAACTCCACTAACCAGTATACAAAGCAAAATCTCCTTTGCGGAACCGCTTAACGTACTGGTGGTGGATGACTCGGCAACAGAGCGTGCCTTGCTTAAAGCTATGCTGGAACGGTTTGGCTTACTGGTTATCGAGGCTTGTGATGCACAAGCAGCACTCGACTATTTGCAAACCACCCAGGACAGTATAGACCTTATCCTGATGGATATTCAGATGCCTGATATCAATGGATATCAGTTGGCGACACAAATACGGGAACTGGAGTCAGACAGTTTTCTGGAATGGCAGCCTATTATCTTTTTAAGTGGCCAGCATGCCCCGGAAAGCATTGCTATGGGGATAGAATGTGGCGCTGACGACTACCTGACTAAGCCCATCGACAGCATTACCTTACTGGCGAAAGTACGCGCCATGACAAGGATTGCTGAAATGCGCAGACGATTGATTAAAACCCAGGAAACGCTAAGCCGGCAGGCACATTTTGATGAGCTTACCGGTATTGCTAACCGCCGCCACATTTTTTCGTTACTTGAAAACGAGATCAGCCGGTGCAGGCGTTACAACTGCACCATGAGCATCGCTTATTTTGATATCGATTTTTTTAAGCGGATTAACGATAGCTTTGGCCATCAGGCTGGGGATAAGGTGCTGCAAGCCGTTTGCGCGGTTGTGGAACTGGAGTTGCGCAAGGTGGATATGGTAGGACGCATTGGCGGCGAGGAGTTTTGCATCATACTGCCCGAATGCAAATTGCAAAATGCAAAAGCAATAATTGATCGCTTAAGAAAATCCATCGCCGCAATAAAATTTGACAGCAAAGTGTTAAACAGCAACGTTACGGCGAGTTTCGGCGTTACCGAGCTACAGAAAAATGATGACCTCACCAGCCTGGTCGGTCGCGCTGACGGACTGCTTTACGAAGCCAAACACGGTGGCAGAAATTGTGTGATTGGTCGGGTGTAGAATATACGCCGAACAAAAATGGTCAACTTACCGGAAACATCTGCTACTCTGACGTTAAGTCAATGATAATAAAAAGGTTGAAGCCGGTGGTAAAGCTGCGAAGTCATGTGTGTCGCCTTATTTGGTGTGGTGTTCTGTTTGTGCTTAGTCTGAGTGCGAGCGCTTACGACTTTGGCTCAGGGGATATTAAGGTTCCCGAAGGTTTTGAGGGGCCGGTAATGAAAGCGCCCAGCGAGGCCTTCTCAGCCGTTGGGTTTACCCGCCGTCACGACGATAGTGACAAGAGCACGCTGCTACAGCTGACGTTGTTTACGCCGCCAGATGGTATACCTGAACTTAATCAGGCTAGGCAAATCGCTTTTTCCAAACAATACCTGATGCAGTTTTTAGAGGGCGTGAAGCGTCGCCGGGATAATTTTTCTACGTCTGCCATAGAAACAGTTTCGATTGACGGAGTTCCTGCCGTGCGGATCCGCTGGACCGGGCGCAGTACCGAGAACAATGTTGAGCTGTATGGCGAGATGTACTGCATGATATATCAGCAGCAACTACTCAGTTTTCATGTTCAGGATTTTACCGATTTAGACTCTGCCGGTTATGAAGCTGCGCGTAGTGCTGTTATGGCGATTGCCTTTGATTAGGGCTGCCGAAAACGCTGAATAGACTCAGCTTGTAGCCAGCAGCAATAAATAAAATCATATTTTTATACAAAATGCCGATAAACTGTGTAGCAGATTAGCGACAAACCTTGAGTTTATGCCTATAATCTATGCGATTAATGATTGATATCTATACTAAAGATCCCTATCCGTAGCCTCGGTCCTCAGGTATTGTAATCAAAATGTAAATATATTGAACGAATTCGTCATACAAGTGACTAAACTTTGCAGTCACTTTTTTAAATGACATCGTTTACATTAAATGAATTGAGATTATGAATCGATACTCACCAACAGAACGAACTGAGCAATACCAAGAGCGAGCTGACAAGCCGGCAACCGCCAGCGCCCTCGGCTTATGTTTAATGGGCTTCCTGCTGTTGTTAAGCGGCGTTTTAATGTTTATCCTCACCACTGTGAATGCTTTTAGTAGTAATGAAGGCACAAAAACCATGGTGTCGGTACTGATCTGCCTTGCTATGTACCGGGCCGGAAAGTTTTTGCTACAACAGGTTAGCAAATTCAAAATGCCGCCTAATCGCCGCCGCAGCGTTATCTCTTAATTTTCCAAATCAGTAGTTATCAAATCAACACTGGGCACACAGTAACAAGTGTGCCCTCTGATCTGTTAAGTTCAGATTGGAATAAAACCCACGCCTTCTAGCTCGAAATATTTTTTAAAAAGTAGCGGTTCGCCGTGCAAACTGGTAAATCTAAACTAAGCTTACAGAGCAAACAAAACTTTACCCGAATGAGTATTTGGGCGCATGCGTTGCTATCGTTTTGATTGGCATGAGTATGCAGACAGTATGGACTTACTGATGAGCAAGGACAGGTGCTGAATAAAAAGCCGACAATAAATGTCGGCTTTTTCTTTTGATTCTATGGAATATCAGGGCGGTGCATGAGACACCGCGCGCAGAGATTATTCTGCGGCTTCTTCTTCTGCCGGTTTAACCACTTCCAGTAACTCAACTTCAAAGATCAGTGTTGAGTTAGGTGTGATATTACCTGTAGCACGTTCGCCATAGGCTAACTCAGAAGGAATGAAGAAACGGGTTTTACCGCCTTCTTTCATGGTTTGAACGCCTTCAGTCCAGCCTGGGATAACGCGGTTCAGTGGGAATACCGCTGGTTCGCCACGAGAGTAAGAAGAGTCAAACTCGGTGCCATCCAGTAAGGTTCCTTTGTAGTGAACCTTAACTGTGTCGGTGGCAACCGGGCTGGCGCCTTCACCTTCTGCCATTACTTCGTACTGCAGACCTGACTCAGTAGTAATTACACCTTCTTTCTGACCGTTTTCAGCCAGGAAAGCTTCGCCTTTGGCGATATTTTCTTCCGCCATTTTGCTGGCCAGTTCCTGTTGCTTGGCTTGCATTGCCTGCTCGCCAGCTTGCGCCAGTTGCTGAATTTCAGCTGTTTCAAACATCAGGGTGTTACCCATGCCGTCTTTAATACCCTGCATCAGGGCGTCTTTATCGATGCTTTCACCAAACTGTTGCATTTGCTTGTCGCGGGTAAACACGAACATGCCCATGCTGGCACCCATGGCATACGCTTGCTTTTGCGCGTCGGTCATTTCTTCTTTTGTCAGCTTTGGGTCCTGAGCGGGTTCGGTAGTGGTGCCCTGTTGAGGCTGACATGCTGCCAGACCCAGTGTAGCCATAATAGTTAGGGCAACGAGCGACTTTTGCATAAACTTCTCCGTTAGTTGGTATCTTGTAGCAGCGCTAATAGTGCTGCGACAAATCAAATTCTATAAATGTAAACCAGGTTATTAACGCTTTACTGTAACACGCCTGATACGATAATCACGAATATCGGCTTCACATTGCGCCCAATCCCCAGGATAAGCGACGCATATTACGATTTCGTGCTATGTTAATGCGAGCATTCGCAATAAGAAAGGCCTATGACAACACCATCACTGAAAACGTTCACTTCTCGACTGATTGTTACGCTTCTGGCCGGATTTGGTTTAGCCGGGTGTATTGTTCCGGATACCACGCCGGACAATCAATGGCGCATTGTTGAAGATGGCGCTTACGCGGCAGACGTGTCGGTGGATGGCCAGTTAAGCGTGGTGTCTGGTATCAATAATGGCATCCATGTGTGGCGCTTTGGTGAAGCGCAACCGTTATTTCAGTGGAGCCACCAAAGCGTAGACGGCGATCAGAGCAATAATTTAGTGGCCAATGTGCATATCAGTGCTGACAGCCAGTTTGCGGTAACATCAGACCGTGAGGCTTTTGCTATCTGGAGCTTATCTTCCGGTGAGCCGGTGGGCTTCTGGCGTATTGACGAGTCAACCATCCGCGATGTGGCGCTGGCTAACGGCGGTCGCGGCGTGTTGGTGGGACGTTCCAGTGGCAAGGTGATGTTTTTTGAACCGGAAAGTGGCCGTCGAATTGAGTTTCTTGGTCATCAGGAGCGTATCAATAGTGTGGATATTACGCCGAATGGCCGTTACGCCCTGACCGGTGGAAACGACTACGTGGCTTACCTCTGGAGTACCGATAGCGGGCAGGTAATTCATACGTTTACCCATCCCAGCCGCGTTACCCTGGTGGCACTGGATGATGAGGGGCGCTATGCCTTTACCGCCGACAGTCAGCAAAAATCGCAGATCTGGAATGTACAAACAGGTGAACCGATTAGCCAATTGCAGTATATTGCGCGCCAGAAGATATTTACCGATGCCGTGTTTTCTAAAGATGGTAAGTACTTGCTTACCGGAGCCCCTTCACGAAGGTTGTATTTGTGGGAAGTTGCAACGGGTGAACAGGTGGGAGAATGGAAAGTTGCCCCACGGGAAAACATGTCACCGCCCTCTGCCGTAGTTTACGGTGTGGGCTTTCTCGATGACGAACACGTGTTATCGGTAAGTAGTAGCGGATTAGCTGAGCTGTGGAGTATGCCCTGAATGACAACGAACAACGACAAGCTGGCTAACGAGTTAGCCAAAGCCGAAGAAGCTATTGCCGAGCTGGAAACCAAGGTGGCTTTTCAGGAGCACACTATTGATGCACTCAATGAAGCTTTGGCCCATCAGCAAATACAAATCGATAAGATGCAGTTTCAGTTACGTCATGTTATCGATAAGGTCAAAGGCATGGAGCCTTCCAATATTGCCAAAATGTCAGAAGAGACCCCGCCGCCCCATTATTAAGTGTTGCGCTAGAGCCTACCGGCCAGTACCGGTAGCTTACCTACCTGTTCCCTGATAAGCGTGGCAGTGTTATCGAGCTCTGATTTCAGACTGTCGAGCTCTTCGCTAAGTCGGTTAAGGAATGACTTCATCAACGCAAGCCCATAATACCGGTTAACAATGCCTGACCACTGGGGGTTAACAGGTAACCCAGTGCGGTAAGGTTGATTACCACAGTAAACCAGAACATGGCTTTAAAGTCCCGCTTTGCGGATTTATGCCGCAGCCACTGCTGAGCTAAATAAGCGCCGGGCCAGCCGCCAACCAGTGCTATCAGGTGTAAATGGACCAGCGGGGGCATTTGAACGAAAACCTACGGTTTTGAATCCTGTGGCACCCTCGTAACCGTAGGTTTTCGTTTGATAGCCGTTAATCCCTGTATTTGAGGTTCGGCTGCATTCGGCCGGTAAAAGCGTTGAATTTAGCCACAAAACCTATAACACATTGATAATATGTAGGAATATCAATATTCTTTTTCCACCTGACGTTGGTCGAATCGATGCTTCTCCTTGGCCTGCAGGGTCTTGTGGAAGAACCGACAAATTTGCCAAGTTTGCTCGTTTAGGGGCTGGCAACGATTTCTGCATTTGCAGCCAGACGATCAAAACACATCCATTAAATCGTTATAGCGAACTTTGAAGCTGTTTAAACTGCCCTTGGATCACTGCTTTTTCCTGAAGAATCACCTTATTCTCATCGGTCAGAAATGCCACTTTATCCTGGGCGGTTTTCAGTTCGGCTTTGGTGGTCTCCAGTGCGTGGGATAACACGGCCACTTGCTTATCGACATCTGCTTTCTGAGTGGTGAGCGCGGCCATGTTTTCCGACAATTGCTCATTTTTATGCTGGTATTCCCGGCACCTTGTCACGGCTTCTTCATACTCGTGTTCCAGGTTCTGGATATCTTCCATCTTTGCGTTCAAGTCGCTATTTAGCGCCGCATTGGCCCGTTTTAATTCATCGGCATTTCGTTGTAACTGCGCGTTGATGTCGAATAGCTCGGACGCTCTCGACTCAGTCTGTGCGAGCCGGTGTTGCAGATCCTGAATCTGATCATTTAACCCCTGGTTAACTATACGGAACTGTTCGCGCTCCTGCTGGCGGTCTTCGGCAGTGCGCTGCTGGTAATGTTCGAAATGATCGCGAATATCCCGGTTTTCTTGCCTGAGTTCACTGACACTCTCCTTCAAGTCGTTGGCTCGCGTAAGAGCTTCGTCCCGCTGAGACTCGGCCTTTGCCAGCCTGACGCGTGCGTCTTCCAGGGACTTGTCTTGCAGGCTTTTTTCCTCGGTAATTCGTGCTATCTGGTTCTCAAGGTCCCGTTGTCGGGCAGTAAGTTGCGCGATGGTGTTGTTGGCATAGGTCAACTCTGTGCGGAGTTCTTCCTTTAAAGTCTCGAATTCCTGGCGACCTTGTTCGATACGGTGGTCGGCCATCTGCTGTACCCGCTCATGCAGGGACTTTACCACCTCGATGAGGTCGTTCGGCAGTCCACTGACATCGGCCGCCTCCCCATTGTCTGACCGCCAACGCTTGAGCAATGGCGCGATGGTGCTTTTGCTGCCGGTGCCCAGATGCTCGCGCACCCTATCCACCGTGGGTTCCTGGCCATGTGTTTTAATGACTTCAGCTGCTTTAGCGATATCGTGATAAGTGACTCCGGCACGGGCCATGGTGATTCCTCTCGGATTATTTAGT
>MDTF01018538.1_pt1 | contig 93011 bp, 80 predicted proteins | sample 811191 | NCBI WGS metagenome assembly MDTF01 (sample SAMN05326649, study PRJNA326480) | marine metagenome | isolation source: seawater | place: Southern Ocean | collected 2011 | reverse complement strand
TGATGAACAACTTTCGATATATCCAATTGTTCATTTTTATAAGACGTATAAAAAACAAAAAGAGATGTAATTAAAAAAACCGCAACAAAAAAAGATGCCAAATAAAATTTGTAGAAAAGCTTTTTGTTTTTCTTGTTTATCACAACAGAGACTGGCTTTTTATGAAACGGAAATCACAAGGGCTTTGCATAAATTTTTTCGGTTATGGCTTTTAGAATTAACAGACCTTAAAACTAAAATACCCCGCTTAAAAAAGCGAGGTATTTTAGAATTAAAAAAATTATTTCTTTTTCTCTAAATCTGCAATCCGTTTTTCTAATTTACCAATCCATGTCCTCTGCAAGTTTAAAAACATAAAAAGAACAAGCACAGTCAAGGAACTTATTAAAGAAAAAACCAAAATGGTTGTATTCATGATAAAAAAATTGTGCGGATGAAGGGAATCGAACCCCCACGCCTCACGGCGCTAGATCCTAAGTCTAGTGCGTCTACCAATTTCGCCACACCCGCATTTTTAGGAACTACAAATATAAGAACAAGAACAGGAACTTAATGCGGATTTAAAGAATATTCAGCTTTTAAAGCCTTAAAAATATTTACTAAGACTGTAAATAATCCTTTTCATCAACAAAAATTGTCAATAAGTTCCTTTTTAGAACGGGAAAACGAATGACGATTCACATTCTAATTAATAACTTTGATTTTTAGTTCTTAAAATCCATGATTACGCTCAACCCTCAGGACCTGTCCACAAAAGATTTGCAAAGAACTTTGCAATTTGCCGTTGGACCTAGACCTATCGCATTAGCCTCTACTATAAATCGTAAAGGAGAGATGAATCTTAGCCCTTTCAGTTTTTACAATATCTTTAGTACAAACCCACCTATATTAGTGTTTTCACCTTCAAGAAGAGGGCGCGACGGGAGTACAAAGAATACCTTAGATAATGTTCTCAGTATTCCAGAGGTAGTTATTCATGCCGTAACCGAAAAAATGGTATACCAAACTAGCTTGGCTTCAACTGAATACGATGCAGGAGTAAATGAATTTGTAAAGGCAGGATTTGACTCCGTGCCAAGCACCACTATTCAGCCGCACAGAGTTAAGCAAGCCCCTATAGCTATGGAGTGCTCTGTGAATGAAGTAAAAGCCTTAGGCGATGGCCCAGGGTCAGGAAATCTTGTTATTTGTGAAATAAAAATGATCCATATTCACGAAGAAGTATTAGATGAAGATGGACAGCTAAATCAAGATAAACTTAATCTGGTTGGTCGGCTTGGTGGAGACTGGTATGTACATGCTGCGGGCGATGCTCTTTTTGAAGTGGAGAAACCGCTAATAAAAAAGGGAATTGGCGTTGATTTAATCCCTAAAGCGATTCAAAGCTCAACAATACTTTCAGGAAACAATTTAGGACAGTTAGGGAATATTGAGCTTCTTCCGGAAGAAGCAGATGTCCTGAATTTTTTAAACCATCATAGGATCAAAGCTATTTTTAATCAAACATCTGATGCTTTTGAACGAAGGGAGTTAATTCATCTTTATGCAAAAGAATTGCTTGAAACAGGAGAAGTTAAAAAAGCATGGAAGGCCCTTTTAGTCGATGGCCTTAACACAACCAAAAGAAAAACATAATTCAATATAACTTTAAATATCATCATGGAAATATCTGGAAATATCAAAAAAATAATGCCTGAACAACAGGTAAACCCTACGTTCAAAAAACGTGAACTTGTAGTTACTACCGATGAACAATACCCACAGCATATTTTGGTTGAGTTTACTCAAGACCGATCCGACCTCTTAAATCGATATGAAGAAGGACAAAACGTTACTATTTCTATAAATATTAGAGGCAGAGAGTGGACGCCGAAAGAAGGAGGAGACACCCGTTATTTTAACACAATTCAAGGTTGGAGAATACAAGCTTCAGAATCACCCGCTGCAGGCAATGACAATTCTGGACAAATACAAGCAGGAGGTGCCCCAGTTGCTTCAACTCCTCCAGCGCCAAACACAAACTCATTTAATGACGATGACTTGCCATTCTAACAACATATCATCTCAAAACGAACATTACTTAGAGAGCTTTAACATCTAAAACATCTCTCAAAGCTGTACCGATTGCCATAAAAGCGAGAACCAGACTAGCCAAAGCAGCTCCTGGAATCAATGCCAGATGAGCTTCTCCAGTTAGAAGGTATGAGTAATGGTCACGAATCATACTTCCCCATGATGGCGTTGGCGGCTGTGCTCCAATGCCTAAAAAACTTAAGCCTGATTCAAGAAGTATAGCCGAAGCAAATTGACTTGCTGCCAAAACAATTATAGCAGAATAGACCTGAGGAAGAATATGCTTTGAAATAATTCTGAAAGAGGAAAATCCAAGAACTTGAGCTGCTTGGATATATTCTTCCTCTTTTAAGGACATCACCTGTCCACGAACTAACCTAGCCACTTCTACCCAAGCCGTTAGACCAACTGCAACAAATACTTGCCAAAACCCTTTCCCCAAGACAAATGAAATTGCAATAACCATTAGAAAGGTTGGGATACTCCAAAATATTTGAATTATTGTTTGGATAACATTGTCTATCCATCCACCAAAATATCCGGCTGCAGCGCCTAACGGAATCCCAATGCAAAGAGCTATGAAAACGGATATAATACCTACACTTAACGATACTCTGGCGCCAAGGAATAATCGGCTCATAACATCTCTTCCAAAACGGTCAGTTCCAAAAATAAATTTCATGTTTCCATCATTCGATGTGGTCCATTCGGGATAGTTTTTATCCCCAAATAAAAACCAACTAAAAGAACGAGACTCCGTTCTCTCCATCTTTTGAAGTTGAAGGGTTGTCCCCATTGGTTGAGCGCTATGCTCAATCTGCATTCGATTAGATGAAGGGGTTTTATCTAATGCAAGAGGGTATGCAAATAGAGCTACAAAAAGCCAAAAAAACATAATTATCAAACCAAATTTCCCCAGCCCATGGTTTGATAATTTAGAAACTAATTTTCTGGTCAAAATTTATAACTTTTAATCCCTTTCGATATCATTTACTACCCGAAACCCTTCTGCAAGATAAATGTCTCTAGACAAAGCCTTAAACCATTTTTCATATTCAATTACTTTACTGCTATCTGCATTCGGTGGAACTATTGAATAAACCCAATTCACATCTAACTGCGACTTCGACTTTAAGGTCTCACTAAAATCTTTAACCTCAGAATCTAGAGCTCTCTCCCTTTCAAAGTAACTATCATAATTTAATGTAAATTTTGTATTTTCTTGTTGCTTCTCAAGCCACAATGCGTAAGACTTAATTTCATCAAATTCTGGATTTGAAGATATTCGTTTTTTACTTTTAATAATTACCTCATTAAAGTTTGCTTCAGGCAAGAGTTCATAATATACTGGATCAACATTGTCAACGGCCAAAGGGAATTCCATTTCTCTTTCACCGAAAGGTAAATTCTCATATGGGTGAGGCAACACTATATCACTCTTGACTCCTTCAAGCTGAGTTGTCCCTCCAGAAACACGATAATACTTCTGAATGGTCAGTTTTAGAGCTCCAAGAGGTCGTAAAGCTGCATTAAATGGCCCGGCAGCTCTATCTAAATCTAATATGTTTTGTACAGTGCCTTTACCATATGTTCTTGCGGTTCCAACAACTATTGCGCGACCATAATCCTGGAGGGCTGCAGCCACAATTTCACTGGCAGATGCTGTGCCTTCATTAACAAGAATCACCAATGGGCCATCCCAGGTTGTCCCTTCTTTTTTATCATTGTATGATCTCACTTTTTGTCCTGATGTTTTGACTTGAACCATGGGCCCTTGATTTATAAAAAGTCCTGCAATTTTTATCGCGGCAGTTAATGATCCTCCACCATTTCCTCGAAGATCAAAAATCAAGCTTTCCATTCCAGCCTTTTTTAAATCAACTATCTCTTTTTTCACGTCATCAGCACAGTCTCGATTACTATCTTTATAAAAATCAACGTAAAATTTAGGAAGCCGAATATATCCTGTCGTTTTATCTTCCCCTACAATCGCAGAACGAGCAAAAGTGGCTTCAATTTCAACAATATCTCGGATAATAGAAATAATTTTTTGCGATCCATCTTTTTTTCTTACCGTTAGTCGAACTTCAGTTCCTTTTTCACCACGAACTTTACTAACAACTTTCGTTGTGCTCATTCCAATAATATCTTCTGGGTCATTGTCACCTTGAGCGACTTTTAAAAGCTTATCGCCCACCTCTAATTCTCCTTGACGCCAGCAGGCACTTCCAGTAACAATACTTACAACTTCAGTAAATTCACCTTCTTGCCTCAATGAAGCACCTATCCCCTCTAATTGACCCGATAATTCTATTTCAAAGGCCTCCTTTTGACGCGGAGCAAAATATTGCGTATGTGGATCAAATACTGCAGTAAAAGAATTGATGAAAAGCCCAAATAAATCTAATCTCTCTGTTTCTGACATGTTTTTAAACCATTCATCATGAATTTCAAGCTCTTTTTTTCGAGCTTTGCTCTCTTCCTCTTCAAATCCCTCACTGTTAATGATAAAATTCATTTCAGTCGAGCTATCTGATGATTCTGCTCGATCATACAGTCTATTCAAAACACGAAACTTTAAGTAATTTCTCCAAAAAGCCTCCATCTGAATTTCATCTTTTGGATAATCTCTCTTATCACTGTCTGTTTCAAAAAATTCCTTTGAGCTAAAATCAAATGGGCCTGACAATATCCTTCGATAACGAACTTTTGCATCATCAAACCTGGTCAATGCAATTTCAATAGATTTATCAAAAAATTCTGTAGATCCAGACTTTAATTCATCATCTAGTTTCAACCTGTAAGAACCTAATTTATCAATATCATTCTGATGCATGAATCTCTTTTGAGAATCCAAGGATTTCATGTACACATCGAAAACTTCAGAAGACAACTTGTCATTAAATACTCTAGGCTGATAATGAACTGATGAAAGAGCGTCATACATTAACTGCATCACTACCTTCTCTTTATCTTTTTCAACCGAACTCCAGCTGAAACTTAGAGTGACTATGACAACTAAGATTAGAAAGGATAAAGAATATTTTAGATTTTTTTTCATGAATATTAACCTTGTAAAAGCATACATGCCGTCGAAATTACATAAATCATGCCTTGATTTGATAGTTTCATACTTCTTTTAAAAAAACTTTTCAATACATGTTATATTCAAAGATGTTTTCTGGCACGAACATTGTAAAAAGAATTTTGTTTTACAAAAAATATATGCCGTCATTTAAAAATTACATAATCCTTTTAGTCCTTCTAACTGGATCCTCTATGATGAAACACAGAGCAAATCTATTCGCCCTTGTTATCGCTACATTCTTTTCATTTTCTGCACTTGCGCAGAATGTGACTGGAATTGTGTCCGATGCAAAAACGGGTGAGCCTATTCCTTCCGTATCAGTGAAGGAAAAGGGCACAAACAATGCCGCAATTACCAATTTTGATGGAAAATATTCCCTTAAAGCTGGTAAGAATGCCGTATTAGTATTTTCTTCAATGGGCTATGCCTCAGGAGAATCCACTGTCAGTGGGAACACACTAAATATGTCGTTAAGTACTTCTTCCAATAAGTTGGATGAGGTGGTTATTACGGCTTTTGGTATTTCTCGAGACAAAAAGTCCATTGGTTACGCCGTCCAAGAAGTTGGAGGAGCAGAAGTATCCAAAGTAAAGGACGCTAACTTCATGAGTTCATTATCCGGTAAAGTTGCCGGAGTGAATATTAGACAGTCAGGTACCATGGGAGGATCGGCCAACGTAGTTATACGTGGTTACAGTTCTTTGACTGGTAACAATCAGGCTCTGTTTGTGGTTGACGGTATTCCTATTTCGAATGCTATTAACAACACTGGGAACCAGAAAACTGGTCGCGGTGGATATGACTACGGTAATGCAGCTATGGACATCAACCCTGAGGATATAGATAAAGTATCTGTATTAAAAGGAGCGGCAGCCACAGCACTTTATGGTTCGCGAGCTTCTAACGGAGTTATTCTTATCACAACTAAAAAAGGTTCAGCTAAAAAGGGTCTTGGAATCTCTATCGGTTCAGGATACACTGTAGGAACTTTTAATCCTTCAACTTTTGTGAGATATCAAAACGAATATGGTCAAGGATATGGTCCTTATTATGGCCCAGACACAATTAATGGAGTTTGGACTGAAGCTAAGATGACTGCATTTGACGTCGACGGTGACGGTATCCTCGACATCTGTGACCCAACGGGAGATGATGCTTCTTACGGAATGGCATTCGATCCAAATCTTCAAAAATATGGTTGGAATTCACTTTTCCCTGAATTAGCTACTTATGGTCAATCACAAGCTCATACTGCTGGCGCAAATACTCCAGCAGCATTTTGGGAGACTGCAATTACCACCAACAATTCAGTGGCTGTAGACGGAGGAAGTGAGAACGGTACTTTCAGAGTTAGTGCAACTCAGTTTAATACCACTGGTATTTCTCCTAATTCTTCATTGAAAAGAAATAATTTTTCTTTTAGTGGATCTCAGAATTTGAGTGATAGGTTAACAATTTCTACAACTGCTAACTATATCAATCAAAATGCTAAAGGACGTAGCGGTACGGGTTATTCTAACAAAAACCCCAACCAGTCTTTCCGACAGTGGTATAACGTTGGAGTTGATATACTTGAGCAAAAAGCTGCTTATGAAGCAACAGGAAAGAATCTTTCTTGGAATGCATATGGATACGGCGCAGCTGATCCTACTGCAGCTCACTATTTTGACAATCCTTACCATATGGCTAATGAGAGTTATTCTAATGACTCGCGTGATCGTATCCTTGGAAATGTCATGACGAATTATAAAATCAATGATTGGTTGGATTTCATGGGACGCGCTTCCATAGATACTTATTCTGGAATGGAAGAAGAGCGCCAAGCTGTAACAGGTGTAGATGTACCAGGTTATGTTCGTAGAAATCGTACAGTTTCTGAAACAAATATCGATTTAGTTTTGACTGCGAATAAGAATTTTGGAGATTTTTCTGTAAATGGTAACTTAGGATCTAATGTCCGTCGTAATGCATTTTCTAGTATTTCTGCAGAGACCAATGGTGGACTTGTAGTGCCGGGTGTATATGCCTTAAGTAATTCTATTAATGCTCCTATAGCTCCAAGTGAAACTGCTTATCAAGTAGGTGTTAATGGTTTATTTGCGCGTGCATCTTTAGGATATAAGGATTATTTATACGTTGATCTAACTGGACGTCAAGATGTTTCTTCAACACTTCCTACAGACAATAATTCATTTTTCTATCCGTCAGCTACTTTGGCCCTCGTCTTTTCTGAGGTGATTGATGCTGATGCGATTAATTTCGGTAAAATACGAGCTAATTATGCTCAGGTTGGTGCAGATGCTCCAGCTCAAGCTTTAGCTAATGCATATAACATGGGCACTCCTTTTGGAAGCGCAAACCTTGCGTCTGCTCCGAGTACTAATGCTAACGCAAGTTTGATACCAGAGAGTACAGTATCTACTGAGTTAGGTTTGGAAATGATGTTATTTGATAATCGTGTAGGTTTTGATCTTTCTTATTATGATCAGACATCATCCAATCAGATTATGCCTGCAAGAGTTTCATCTACAACAGGTTCTATTTACAAGTATGTTAATGCCGGCGTAATTAATAATGCGGGTGTTGAGGCTTCTTTAAACTTAACTCCAATTCGGACAAATGATTTCGAGTGGAATATGAATTTAAACTGGACTCGAAACAGAAGTAATGTAGTTAGTTTATTTGAAGGTGCCGAGAATCTTCAACTCGCAGGTGTTCAAGGTGGTATTACCATTGAGGCTAGACCAGGACAGGCTTATGGTGTTATTTATGGTACTGCCCATGCAAGAGATGCTGCCGGAAACATTGTTGTTCAAGAGAATGACGTCTTTTCAAGAGGTCGCGGAGGCGGTGTTAAATATACCCGAGCTGAAAAAGAGGTTCTTGGTGATATCAATCCTGATTGGTATGGCGGCTTGAATAACTCTTTCCGTTATAAGAATTGGACTGCAAGTGCCCTATTGGATTGTCAAGTGGGAGGTAGCTTCTTCTCATTGGATACATATTATGGTTATGCTACTGGTATTTATGACCTAACTGCTGGTTTGAATGCTGATGGAAATCCAATTCGTAATTCTATTTATGATGAAAATTATCAAGCTGGAGGTTCTGGCGCTGGAGGATTAAAGATGACAGGTGTTTCTCTCTGGGATGGATCTACAACAACAGATGCTGACGGTAATGCTGTAAATGACTATTCCAACAACGTGGTGGGTGACTACTATGGAGATATGAGTTTTTACAGTAATGTACTAGGATACTCAAGAGGAGTTGCTGAATATCACGTTTGGGATGCTTCATATTTAAAACTTCGTGAGGTTTCTCTCCAATATAGTGTTCCTGCAGACCTTTTAGGACAAACAGGTATTAAAGGATTAGATATCTCACTGGTAGGCCGCAATTTGGCTATCCTTTGGAAAGCCAATCCTTATTCTGATCCTGAAGCAGGTTTATCTGCTGGAAATATCCAGGGAAATCAGTCTGGTGCTTACCCTGCTGTTCGTGAGGTTGGCGTGAAAGTTAATTTGAAATTTTAATAAATAAGAAGCATGAAAAAATTATTTACTGCAGCAAGTGCTGCACTGTTAATTGCCTCTTGTACTAACGACCTATCGAGTTTGAATGAAAATTCAAAGGCGCCGGTTCAAGTACCTGCTGGTACCCTCATTGCAAATGCTACTGTAGACCTTTCGGACTACATGGCAAGCGTCAATGTTAACCTCAACAATTTTACGTTGTGGGCTCAACACTGGACTCAAACGACTTACACGGATGAATCCAATTATAATTATAACCAGCGTGATGTCAACGGTAACACCTTTGATGCTATGTATGCTAATGTTCTCAGAGATTTGAATGATGCGAAAGGCATTATTGCTGCAGACGCGAGTTTGACAACTCAGGTCCAAGCAAATCAGATGGCCATAGCAGATCTTTTACAGGTCTATGCTTATCATCTTTTGGTTGATATTCATAACGATGTACCTTATTCAGAGGCTCTTGGTGATGATGTTACACCAAAGTATGATAATGCTTCTGGTATATATGCTGACTTAGTTGCTAGAATCTTAACTGCCCACGGTACTCTTGCCGGTGATAACGGAATGGGTGCTTATGATCTGCTATATGGTGGTGATTCAGACGCATGGAAGAAGTTTGCTGCTTCCCTTGCCTTAAAGCTAGCAGTTCGCTCTGCTGATGTTGATGCTGACGGGTCTGCAAAGCTTGTTGGTGAAACTGCTGCTGGAGCTGGTGTTTTTACATCTAGTGCTGATAACGCAAGTATGACCTATACTTCATCTCCTCCTCATACCAATCCTTTGTGGGAATCTTTGGTCCAGTCTGGACGTACAGACTTCTGTGCTTCAAATACTGTTGCAGATGTTATGAATGGTCTAAATGATCCTCGTCGTGGTGTCTATTTTCGGAACCTAGATTCAGTTGGTAATTTAACTGGTGGTATATATGGACAGAATTCAGCCTATAATACTCATTCTCAGCCTGGTAATGCTTTAGAAGTCCCTTCTTTGGCAGCTCATTTTATGAGTTACTCAGAGGTGTGCTTCTTGCTTGCTGATGCTTCTGCACGCGGATGGACTATAGCTGGAACTGCCGGTGAGCATTACGACAATGGAGTTACAGCATCACTCGCCCAATGGGGTATTGCTGGTGCTGAGGCTACTGCTTACCTGGCGCAAACTACCGTGGCTTACGATCCTACTATTTGGATGGAGCGTATTGGTGTTCAGAAATGGCTATCAATGTACATGCGAGGTAATGAGGCTTACAATACGGTTCGTCAATATGACTACCCTGCAATGAATATTGCTGACGTAGCTCAACGCCCTGTGCCTAATCGTATGAGTTATGGTGTTGATGAGTATTCTTTGAATACTACAAATGTTGGCGCTGCTAATAACTCAAGTGACTTAGATACTGACAAAGTATTCTGGGACGTTAACTAATATTTGAAAAGTGAACAAAAAACCGCCCTGGTAACAGGGCGGTTTTTTTTATCAAAAATGTATAAAAAAACACCTGAGGACAACTCAGGTTTTTTACATTAAAATATATGTTATCCTACTTTGCTCTTTCTTTATAGGTACCATCAGATGTGTGAACTACAACTTTTTCCCCGATATTAATAAAGAGTGGTACTCGGATCTCCGTCCCTGTCTCTAATGTTGCAAGCTTTAATGCATTTGTTGCGGTATTCCCTTTCATACCAGGCTCTGTATATTTTATCTCCAAAACAACTGTGCTTGGCAGTTCTACTCTTAGAGCACGGTCTTCGTCCGCATGAAATAGCACCATACACTCCATGCCATCTTTTAAAAATTGAGGTGCATTGATGACTTCTTTCGACATTTCGAATTGCTCGTAGGTTTCGACATTCATAAAATGATAACCATTAGGGTCATTGTATAAAAATTGATAAGTCCTATATTCAATATTTATATCATCGAGTTTAGCACCACTTGGAAATGTATGTTCGAGAACCCTTCCATCATTTAAGTTTCGAAGTTTAGTTCGAACAAATGCAGCCCCTTTGCCAGGTTTTACATGTAAGAATTCTATAACTTGGTAAGGTGCATGATTAAAATGAATGCAAAGACCGTTTTTGATATCTGACGTTGAGGCCATAATGAAATATTATTTATACTAAGGTACAACCGTCTCGCCGCTAGGTAGGAAATAGCTTGTGCAGTTATATGTCTCCTCTTTATGATGATTTGACGCTACAATTATTATGCGATCCCTGTTTAGTGAGGACGCAGATAAGTTCGCTGAAAGTATCTGTTGATACCAGGATATCCCATCTGAGTCTAAATGACTTATTGGCTCATCCAGAAGAAGTAAAGGCGAATCGGTAAATATTGACAAGGCAAGTTTAACTCTCTGTTTCATTCCACTAGAAAAGGAGCCAATGGGTTTGTTTAAATCTATTGAGGATAATCCTACATCGCCAATAGTATTTCCTTCCCGAAAAGGTCTTAAATCTTTGTGATATTCAAAGTGTTCTTGGACGGTGAATTGTTTAAATAATTCTAAATGTGGACTACAATAGCTTGAGTTTAATGTCAAATTTTCGGCGGGCAAATCTGATATTATTATTTCACCTGAGCTTGGGCTTAGCTGTCCTGATAACAATTTCAGGAATGTACTTTTTCCTGAACCATTTTTCCCAAGTATTCCGATGCGATCAGTGGATTCCCATTTTATATTCCATTCAGGAATAATCGTTTTACGCCCAATTATTTTACTCATATTGGTTAGATGCAGTCCCATGGTTAGAGATTTTTAACAATCCCACGGTCTGAGGAGTGCAGAAAATTTAGAATATCCGATATTTCTGGACTCTCATTCACTTCTATTTCAATTTGACTTATCGCTTGGGTTGTATTCAATCCACTTTGATAAACCAATCTGTATGTATGGTGAATTTCTTCGATCCTAGCATTATTAAACCCTCTTCTACGAAGTCCGAGAATGTTCACCCCTTCATATGAGAGGGGTTCTCTTGCTACTGTAATGAATGGCGGTATATCTTTTCGAACGAGCGATCCACCACCTACCATTACATGAGGGCCAACTTTGACAAACTGGTGAACAGCGGATAGGCCTCCAATTATTGACCAGTCGCCAATCTCTACATGCCCTGCAAGAGCTACACTATTTACAAGGATTACATGGTCGCCAAGGATACAGTCATGCGCTACATGTACATTTGCCATGATAAGACACTCTCGACCAATTATTGTCCTCCCAAATGCTTTCGTTCCCCGGTTAATAGTAGCGCATTCTCGGACAGTAGTGTTATCTCCTATTATTACCTGACTATATTCTCCTTCAAATTTTAGATCTTGGGGTATTCCACCTACTACGGCTCCTTGAAAAACTCTGCAATTTTTTCCCAGACGTGTGCCTGCAAGAATGCTAGAGTGACTATAAATTATCGAACCTTCACCAATTTCTACATCAGATTCAATGACGGCGAAGGCTTCTACCGTTATGTTTCCAGCTAATTTTGCCTCAGGATGAACAGATGCTAATTTTGAGATCACGATTATTTTTCTTTAGAGATTAGGGCTGTAAATAATCCTTCTGACACTAATTTAGATCCGACATATGCATGGCCTTTCATTTGAACTATACCTCTACGGATAGGCGCTATTAGCTCAAGATGAAAAATGAGTGTATCTCCTGGTATAACCTTGTTTTTAAATTTCACCTGATCCATTTTTAGAAAATAGGTTAGATAATTTTCTGGATCTTCTACAGTACTCAGAGCTAGAATTCCGCCTACTTGGGCCATGGCTTCTAGTTGAAGTACCCCAGGCATTATTGGTGATCCGGGGAAATGTCCTTGAAAAAAAGGTTCGTTCATAGTAATTGCTTTTACTCCGACGATTTCTGTATTCGATAAATCGATAACCTTATCAACGAGTAAAAAAGGAGGACGATGAGGAATTATGGACATTATTTTTGTCGCATCCATAACTGGATTCATGTCTGGATTATACTTAGGTATTTTTTTATTTTTAATCGATTCTTCCATGATTTTTTGAGCTAAAAGAGTATTTATTTTATGCCCGGGTTTAAATGTACGAATCTCAGCCATTACGGGCACCCCAATAAGAGCTATATCTCCAATCAGATCGAGGAGTTTATGCGTAGCTGGTTCATTTTTTGATCGAAAAGGAGTTAATGGCAGAAATCCAGGGTCTTCTCTTCGTTCTAGTGGAATACCGATGAATTTTTCTAATGCCTTCCAGTCTAAGTCATTGAGAAACTCGTCAATTACTACAACACCCGCTTCAGGATTGGCACCTTTTAATAAACCACGATGAATTAGTGGAATTAGATGAGTCGCTAGTGTGAACGTTCTGGCGTAGGATACATTTTTTTCAAAATCTTGTCCCCAATCAAAACTAGCTTTAGAAAACCCGATTGCACTTTCATTATGGCTTAGCTCAACATGAAATGAAGGATTTAATGCGGGGGTAGCTTCTGCCCAGGCACCACTTGAAATATCCTCAACACGGATTTTATTTTTTAGATGCAGTCCAAACTCTAGGCTTTCTGCTTGGTTTGTCCCTGCTAATTTTATTGCTTGAATCCACGGAAGAGAACTCCCATCTAATATTGGAATTTCACTTCCTGTGACCTCTATGTGGGCATCATATATTTTTGATCCATAAAGAGCTGAAAGTAGGTGCTCGGCAGTATGAATTATAGTTGTTTCATTTGCGAGGGTTGTCCTACGTTCAGTATTGGTTACGTTTTTAGGGCTTGCTTTTAGGTTTTCCGATCCTGGAAGGTCGACCCGTTTGAATGTGTAACCGTTTCCAGGATCTCCTGGAAAAACTTTTACGGTTGAGTCTTCGCCAGTGTGAATTCCGATTCCAGATATTTGGAAAGATTTTGATAATATATATTTATTCACTTTTATTTTTTCATGTTTGAAGCTGCAAACTTCCGACGAAAGACCGCAGCATCAATAGCTGGACTGCCCATAATTATTTTGCCCTTTCCGACATTTTTATGGACTCCACTTTGTGCACCTATTTTAACGAAGTCTCCAATCTCAATATGTCCCGCAAAGCCAGCCTGGCCCCCTACTTGAACATAGTTTCCTATTTTTGTTGAACCGGCTATGCCTACCTGTCCCGCAAGAACGCAACCAACTCCAATTTGTACATTATGACCAATTTGACATAAGTTGTCAAGCTTTGTTCCAGATCCAATAACCGTAGCGCCAACTACAGCTCTGTCGACACAGGAGTTTGCTCCTATTTCCACATTGTCATTAATGATCACATGTCCAATGTGGCAGATTTTTCGAAGTTTAGTTTCTGTCGGGTTAGGTGCAGCAAATCCAAATCCATCTGCCCCGATAACAACCCCTGAGTGTAGTATAGAATTTTTCTCAATTTTGGTATTGGGGTAAATTGTTACATTGGGATGAAGGATGACATTTTCACCAATAACGCAATTATTACCAATGGTAACACCATGAGCGATTTTAGCTGATGGATGTATCTCTGCGCTTTCTGCAATGGGCTCGTGAGTCCATGGATAATGTTCGCCAAATTTTTGAAGTAGTATTCCCCATGTGCTGTAAGATTCATCTACCCGAATACAAATTCCAGTAAAACCCTCTGGGCATTCTTGGTCATGATTCATAATGACTACTGATGCTTTTGTTTTCTTTAGAAGCTTAGTATAGCTGCTGTTTGCAAGAAAAGAGAGTCCTCCACGCTCACCAGGAAAAAGTGTGCAGAATGAAGACACTTCAATGTTCTTTTCGCTTTCAATCTTTGCACCTATAAACTCACATATAAGAGATAAAAACACAGGGGCTATTGGTGTTGCTGTTAGTCTATCCATTTTATTTCTTTAGGCCAACAAATAAATGGCCGTGATACTGTATGACTATAAACGCTTAAAGGAAGAATTTCTGATGCTTCAGACAAAGGAATTATTTTCTGGTCTTTTTTGAGAATTTTAATTTCTTCTTTATTTGATACATACGTAGAATTACTGGCGACTCCTTCAAGAATAAAATATTCAGATTCCTTGCTATTTATCTTTAAAGTTTTTTCGATTTTTTTCTTTAGAGTCTCTCGCTGATTTTTTTCCATTTCTTTTGGAAGAAACTTTATTTGGAATAATCTTCTATTAATTAGTCTCGAGCTTAAGTCGCTTAGTATAAAATCTTCATGTCGTATCCATTGCTTCATTGCTGCCATAATATCAGAGTCATCCAGCTGAGTAAATAATTTAAGTACCTCCGGATTGGAAAAAAAATCTCGTTTATTTGGGCGATTTTTAAGGAAAAACAAGAGCTCTTTGCCTGCGAATATATTTTCATCAGTTTGTGCGATTTCATGCGCTCTTGAGAGTAATTGAACCAACATGTTTTCAGCACTTAAAACGGCTTTATGCATATAAACCTGCCAATACATTAGGCTTCGGCTGACTAAGAATTTTTGTATTGAACTTATACCTTTATTATCCAAGACTAATTCTCCATTAGCAATATTTAGCATTGAAATTAAACGTTCAGAGTTAATTGATCCTTCAACTACGCCGGTATAAAAAGCATCGCGTTTAAGATAATCTAATCTATCCATGTCAAGCTGTGAGCTAACCAATTGATAAAGGAATTTTTTTGGATGCTTATTGCTGAATATTTGAATTGCTTCAGTTAAGTTTCCATCCATTTCCCTATTCAATTCATTCATCAGTATCAATGACAGTGACTCATGAGATATGTCATCAATTAAAGTATGCTCTAGAGCATGCGAAAAAGGTCCATGTCCAATATCGTGTAGTAAAATCGCAATTTGTACAGATTCTGACTCTGATTTAGAAATGGCATGCCCTTTGCTTTTTAATACTCTAATTGCTTTTTGAGTTAAGTGCATCGCTCCTAGAGCATGATGAAACCTTGTGTGGTAAGCACCGGGATATACCAATGAGCTTAAGCCGAGTTGACCAATGCGTCTTAATCTTTGAAAAAAAGGATGTTCAATTAAATCGAAAATTAATTCTGAGGGAATAGCAATGAAACCATATATTGGATCGTTGAATAATTTGAACTTATTAGTCTCTTTGCTTTCAGACATGTTAGTTTGTTAAGTACAGTTAAAAACTAATTTGAATTAATGCAAAATTAACCAATTCAATATGGAGAACACACGAATTCTTTGGGTAGATGACGAAGTTGATAGTTTAAAGTCACATCTTATTTATTTAGAGAGTAAGAATTTTACTGTTTTTACAGCTACGAATGGCGCTGACGCGTTGACTATTTTACGAGATAATTCTATAGATGCAATACTCTTGGATGAGCATATGCCAGGCCAATCTGGACTTGATGTTTTACCTCAAATAAAGGCTTTAAAGCCTAGTCTGCCTGTTGTTATGGTGACAAAAAGTGAGGAGGAGGGTTTAATGGAGCAGGCTATAGGAGAGGATATTGCGGATTACTTACTAAAGCCAGTTCATCCCCGACAAGTACTGTCGTCATTAACTCGTGTATTAGGTCGAAAGCAACTTGTCTCTGACAGAAGTTTATCGCGATATCAAAGTGAATTTAGAGAGTTGAGTGACTCAATAAGCACTACGGATTCATGGCCGGAATGGGTAAAAGTATATAAAGAGCTTATTCGGTGGGATAAGAATCTTTCTGGGTCGGATGCAGAGTCAATGCGCCCAATGTTAGATTATCAAAAAGAAGAAGCTAACCGAATCTTTTCAAGATGGTGGTCAGAAAAGTATCCAAATTGGATAAATTCTTCAGATGCCCCATGCGATTTCAGTCATCAAATTCTTGAAAAAAATGTCAGCTCACATGTTAAATCCGGTAAAAAATCAGTTGTATTAATTTTCGATAATCTTAGGCTTGATCAATGGTTGGAGCTGCAACCTTTTTTTAATGAATCATTCCGAATAGAGTCGGATAATGTTTATGCTAGTATACTTCCAACTTCAACACAATATGCAAGAAATTCCATAGTTTCTGGTATGCTTCCGCTGGAATTATTTAAAAAATATCCAGATCGATGGGTCCTCGACACAATGGATTCCTCGGGGGGAAGAAATACTCATGAATCATTTTTCCTCGGAGAGTGGGCAAAAATACAGAAAATTGAAAATTGGAGTTACACTAAAGTTACAAATCATACGTCAGAGCAAAAATGGGTTCGTCAATGGTCAGAACGAAAAGGTGATAATCTAGTCGTAGTTGTTGTCAATTTTATAGATATGATAAGTCACGCTAAAACAGATCAAAGTATTATTAGAGATATAGCAAATAGTGATAGCGGTTTTAGAGCTTTGACTCATAGCTGGTGGAAAAACTCACCTCTTAGATCGTGGATTGATGCTGTAGCGTCCGATGGATTTGATTTATTTGTAACTACTGATCATGGCACTATTTCTGCAAAAAAACCAATTCCGTTAAAAGGCTCTAAAAATCTCAGTGCTAACATGCGTTATAAAATAGGCCGCGGGATGGAATTTAATATAAGAGATGTTGGCCTGTCCATTGACCCTCAGGAAATAGGGTTACCGTCTGTAGTGTTGGGCGATAAGGCAGTTTTTGCTGCTGAAAGTGGATATTTTATTTATCCTAATCAATATCATCAATATGCCGGAAAATTTGAAGGTTCATATCAGCATGGTGGAATAAGTATGGAGGAAATAATAATTCCATTTGCTCATTTGACACCGCGTTAAAATAGAATGACTTATTATCTTTGTAGCCGTGATTAGTGAAACTATAATTAGTTCTGAGTCAGATTGGATCAAATGGTCATCCTTTCATGAAAAAACTCTTTCTGGAGTGGTTGCTATTCATGGAGTAATGGGAGCAGGTAAGACTAGTGCTATAAAAAACTGGCTTATTTCATTTAATTCGCAGGATGTGGGATCAAGTCCGACATTTTCTTTGATGAATGAGTATAAAAGTCCTAATGGACCGATTTTTCATTTTGATTTTTATAGAATAACTGAGGCAGCGGAAGCTGAAGATATTGGACTAACAGATTATTTATATAGTGGCAATCCCTGTTGGATTGAATGGCCTGAGAATATATCGGAACTATTACCTGAAGACGCTCATCATTTGTATATCACAGAAAATTCGTTGGGTTCTCGAAAAATCACTCTAGAAACTTATGACATATGAAGATTAGAAATTTTGAATCATTGCTCGTTAAAGAGTTCAAAAGCACAGGGATTGAGGTTTTATTTGCTGAATTAGATTTGTTACAATGAATATTTTTCAACGTTTTGGATGGTTTGCTGTTGGACTAGGTTTAGGAATTCTTTTAGTAATTTTTTTATTTAAAGGCCGTGATTTCCAGTGCACATATCTCCCTAATAACAGAGTTTTAGTCAATTTAAATGATCAGAGTTTTAAATATGTCGAGCTTGATTCTCAATCAGTTATTTTCTCAGAAATATGTTCAGACTCTTCTTTTTTAAATGCATTTTTGATGCGAGGTGACATTGATTTTGGTGAGAGTAAAGTAGTTACTCGTCAAGAGATAAAATATTCTCAATATCCAATAGAATTAATTTGGGAAGGTCTCAAATGGAGGGCTTTATGGGAACGAAGAAACGATACTGCCGCTTTGCTTAGTATCCAGCAGTTAGATGATTAATTTTTTTCTTCGAGCTAATTCCTTATTGATTAAACTTAATTCTCTTGCTGTTTGACCTTTTACCGAAGTATTCTCTTCGGCTCTTCGAAATAAGTAAGGAATAACTTCTCTTATAGGGCCAAAGGGGAGATATTTAGCCACTTTATAGCCTTGATTAGCTAAGTTGAAGCTTATGTTGTCTGACATGCCATAAAGTTGGGCGAACCAAACAGGAGCATCGCTATTTGGCCATTTTTTCTCTCTTAATTTATTAACAGCAAAAATTACACTTTCCTCGTTGTGCGTTCCAATAATTAAATTAATATCCCCATTATTTTGTGGACTGCCTAGATTCTCTAAAATAAACTCAATACACTCATTAAATTGCGAGTCAGTATGATCTTTTGATGGTTGAATTGGTGTTTTGTAATTTAATTCTTTAGCTCTTGTATTCTCTTTTTCCATATAAGCTCCCCGAACTAATTTGACTCCATATTTGTATCCATTATGTTTTGCTCGGGCCATTGATTTTTTAAGATGTGCCAATTGATCAGTTTTATAGCACTGAATTGTGTTGAAAACAATAGCATTTTTTTTGTTATAAAATCCCATTCCTCTTTCGGCAATTTCATCGATTGCATTTTGTATCCATGATTCTTCAGCATCAATCATAATCGGCACGTTTAATGAATGAGCATAATTAAGTATATCATCTATTCTTGTCTTGCCTTTTTCCCAAGCTTTTGATTCCGGTATCGATAAAACACTATTTGAGCTGACTTTTTTCAATAATGACGTCTCAACAAGTCCGGTTACTTTAAATACTCCTAATGGCACTCCTGGATTGCTATTAACCAATGTTAATGTCTCAAAAATTGCTTTTTTAGTTTGTTCAAATCCTAATTCATTGAATTGACCTTCTACACTATAATCAAGTATGCTTCCCACCTTGTGCTGCCAGTTATGAGCAATCACTTCATTACTATCGCCGACAGTTTGTCCACCACAAAATTGTTTAAAAACCGTTTTAAGAATTATCACATTGATAGGAAGCCTAAGGCTAAATGCAATAAGTGTAAGACTTTTCCCGAAATTGACTAGAAAAGATTTTGATAGGATGAAAAAAAGCCATTTACTTCTTCGCAATGAACGTGTGCTATGAGATTTGAAGGCTATCGCTGTATCTCGAAAATTTAGAGACATTAATAAATGTTTGTTATTGAGCTTCCAAATATAATACCTTACAAGTAAGAGGTCAACAATTCGAATTTATTATTGACGATATTTTTAAAGGTCGTTTAATCGCTATTAAGAAACTTAAAAAAGTTTTATTCATGATAATAAATGTTAATTCAAGAATGAAATTTTCTTAATTGACAGTTCATAATTCACGAACTTTAACACATGACAAAATGGAATACGTTTTTTGGCCCAGTGGTATTGGGCCAATTTTGTTTAGAATCATTGGATGAGTGGTTAAAAACTAATCGTAGTAATTACTCAAAAATAATTATTCTAACAGATTCAAATGTCCATGAAATGTGTCTTCCAATTTTTTTTGCTGAAGTAAAAAATATAGGTCAAATTGAAATCCTAGAAATTGAGCCCGGTGAAAAAAGTAAATCCTTCGAACTTATATCACAACTTCATCTTGCGTTGTTAGATAACGAGGCAGATAGAAAAAGTTTGCTCCTAAGTTTGGGAGGTGGTGTCGTGTCTGATATTGGTGGTTTTTTATCGTCGACTTTCATGAGAGGAATTAATCACCTAATTGTACCAACATCCTTGCTGTCAATGGTTGACGCATCGATAGGAGGAAAGAACGGAGTAAATGTTGGGGGTTTTAAGAACCTTTCCGGAACTTTTTCTTCATCTCAGGGAGTATTTATATATCCAAAATTTTTAAACTCACTGAATGAAACAGAATTAATCTCTGGATTTTCTGAAATAATAAAGCACGCTATGTTGTCGAGCCAATCATTATGGATTGACTGCATTAATTGTTCAGCCACAAGTGACTTTGTGAATTTGATCTCGAGAGCCGTCGAGGTGAAAATTGACATAGTGGAAAAAGATAACTTAGAAATAGGTAATTATAGATTTTCTCTAAATATTGGTCATACAATTGCCCATGCTATTGAATATTTTGAGGACTTAAACATTTCTCATGGTGATGCTGTAGCAGCTGGATTATGGATAGAATCTCAAATTGCATTCGATGAGGGTCTCATTGACTCTAAATCTCTGAGGGCTCTTCAAGATTTATTAGATCGATGGTGGTCTCGATTGGACTTAAGTAACATGGATTTATTTAAAGGTATGCTTGCGGATAAAAAGAAATCCTCTTTTTCAAAAGACTTTTATTTCTCTCTTTGGTCTGGAGTAGGAAGAGGTGCAGTTTTAACTCCTGTTTCACGTGAAAAAATTTATAAAGCTAAAATGCGATATGATCAAGATTGACCTCCCGTTATCCAAGAGTATTGCAAATCGATTACTTGTTAAATATTTTGTCCAAAATCAGAAACTGCCAATTTTTGATGAAAATTGGTCTGATGATATCAAAGCGATGTATCATATTTTGCATTCCAAGGAAAATCAAATTAATGCAGGTGATGCCGGCACGGCCTTTCGCTTTGGTATGGCATGTTGGGCGGCAACTCCCGGAATAAAAAAAATCATAACAGGTTCACCTAGATTATTACAAAGACCTATTATGCCCCTAGTGAATGCCTTGATTGAGATGGGGGCAGATCTAACTCAATTGAGAGATGGTAGTTGGATAATTATTGGCAAAAAACTCTCTGGGGGTAATATTCAATTAGATGCTTCATTTAGTTCCCAGTTTGAAAGTGCATTATTACTTATTGAACCCTTAATGTCCTCCATTCTTAACATTACAAAGACTGGACAGAGCGTTAGTGTTCCATATGTTGATTTAACTAAGTCCATTATCGAGAATAGTGAAAACTTTTTGCCAGAGCCGGATTGGAGTAATGCATGGGTCTGGATTGCTCGTTCTATTATAAAAAAAGAAGAAATTTTATTGAATAAACTAGATTTAGTTTCTATCCAAGGGGATTCCATTTGTGCCACATGGGGAGATATTTTTGGTTTTCAATTAATGAATGATAGTGTTGGGACATCAGTAAAAGTATGTGGCCATAATTCAAAACGAATTGTTATAAATTTTATAGTCTGCCCAGACTTAGCTCAAGTAACTATTGCTTTAGCTGTTTTGATTGGAGTTGAATTCACTTGCAATGGACTTCAAACATTACCACATAAGGAAACGAATCGTTATGAAGCTCTTCTAGAAGCATTGAATATTTTAAATGTTAATATTGATAAGAATTCTGATAATCATTCAATTTCTTTTAATTCTGTTCATTGGAAGCCAAGTTTTAAGACCTTAAATGTGTCAAGCTTAGGTGATCATCGAATGTCTTTTTTTTGGGCTATTATTGGATTAAGGCAGCCTTTAATTTTACGAGGTAAAGACGCTGTATCAAAAAGTTATCCTGAATTTTGGGAGCACTGGCTAAAAGAGTTTCCAGCTAAAGAAAATCGAATTAGACTGACAATAAATTAATTTCCCAACGGATAAATAATTTTGTTTTCTTTCATTTTCGAGAAAAAAAAGGGTGTATTTTGTACTCATAAAACACAAAATTGAAATGGAATATTTCGGATTTTTTAATATATATATTTCCAGAATTATTTTCTTTTTCTGTGTCTTGATTTTTTTTCCTTCTTTTTTTAAAAGTGCATCTGCTCAAAGTGCTCAGTATGCTGTCGTTGCAAATAAGATTGAATCCCCATATTTAAATGGTCTAGGTGTTACCGATATGGTTATGGATTCTTCAGGTGTTTTTTGGATAACTACTAGGAATCGTGGTATTTACAGGTATGACGGAGAAGTTGTCTCACTAATTGAAGACTCATTTAATAACGAGTTCAATCCATTTTATACATCAATAGCTTCAATTAGTCCAGGCGAATGGATTGTTGGAAGCAGAGGTGTTTATATATATGAGGGTGGATCTTGGTTAAAAGACAAGACTTTTCCAGATACTTTAAATACATGTGTAGATGTTTTAAATACTGGTATGGGTAAAATATATGCTTTAACGAGTTCGAAATTATATTATCGTGGAATTTTTTCCCACAACTGGCAGGAAGAGGATATACCAGGATTAAATGGTGCTTTTCAGATCATTCAAAAAAGGGGGGTTATTGCAATTTCATCTAAAAGTGGATTATGGATGAGAAATGTTTCCGGATTGTGGACTCAAATAATCGATATTCCTATTTCGACTTCGATGCCTCTGGGTGATCAATGGTTAGCTGTCTCAGATTCTGGACTTTTATTATTGGAGGAATCTGGCTGGATAATTTTGGAAAAAAAGATAAAGGGCTATCATACTTTCTCAAGAACAAAGGATGAGTCTGGGGTTTGGGTTTACGGTGAAAGTGGACTGTGGTTTATCCGTTCTGATGGCCGTTGCACCCAATTATACACTCACGGCGGGTTATTCTTGGAGACTCTCACTAGTGGTTGTTTAACAGGCTCAGGGGGTCTTCTGCTTGCTGCGAAAAATTCACTTCTTCGTGTTGACGATCCATCTGTATGGTACGATTTAAGAACTCTCCCATATAATGTTGGTACTATAAATTCTATCGCTTCAATTTCGACTGACTCTTCTTGGATTAAAACATCTACTGGCCTATTCTCTGTTGGTCCCAAATCATCGAGGCGAATCGATGCGCCAGCTGAAGGGCTTACTATGGGTGTTATGTCCTTGCCTCAATTTGGAATCATATCATTTGGAGAATTTGGAGCTTATGAGTGGAGAAAAGATAAGTGGAGCTCAATTTATAATAAAGGATGGGTTTATTCTGCTAAAGCGATTGATCGCATGATCATATTGTCAATTCCAAATGGCGATATTTTAGGAAAGAGAGATGAAGAAGATTTAGAAAAATGGATCTTTAAATCAAAAATTGACTCTTCAAATAAATTCATAAAGGAGTCATATTTCTTTGATAATGGAATGGTTGGTTTTAGTTCTTATGGTTTGTTTGTTCAATCAGATCAACGAAAACTACCTAAGACATTGACTCCAGGATTAATAATTCGTGATGTTAACAGGGAAGCTTACGCGGAGGGTATTCCTATTTTTATCCGCATCGGATTAAGAGGTACTGAAGATATTATTGGTGAAATACCATTGGAGTATAAAGTTGATGATGGCGTATGGTTATCTATAGGTGTCGGTAGAAGAATAGTTCTTGAGCGTTTAAATGCAGGAAGTCATAGTCTAGATATCAGGGCTCAATTAGTTGAGCAAAGATTCATTGCGCCAATTTCTTTTGATTTAAATGTAGAATTGCCATCATGGAGACGTCCAGAATATTTCATTATATCTCTGAGTTCATTATTATTTATTTTCCTTATTCTAGGGTCACTAATATGGAAAAGAGCTCAAGAAAAGAAAAAATGGTTGAAAGAGAAGTTTAGATTAGAGCGAATGGCTTTAAGATTGCAAATGAACCCTCATTTCACCTTTAACGCCCTTGAGTCCATTTCAGCATTTATATTACAAAGTGAACCAAAAGAAGCAGTAATGTATTTGCAAAAATTTTCAAGTTTAATGAGATACACTTTAGAAAGCGCAGAAAAGCCTTACGTTAATATTCAAAAAGAAAAAAAAGCTTTAGAAAATTACATTTCACTAGAGCAAATGCGTTTTAATAACGGATTTCAAAGCGTTGTTCAGTTTGACGATTCTATTATTGAGGATGAATTATTGATTCCTCCAATGCTTATTCAACCTCTTGTTGAAAATTCTATTTTACATGGCTTACGTCCTTTATTAAAGGAAAAAAGAGATGATGGGGTATTGAGATTGGTATTTATGATGCATCCTCAACTTCCGGATACATTACTAATTCAGATTGAAGATAATGGTGTCGGTCGAGAGGTGTCTCGGATTAATAATTCCGGTGATGAAGGAGCGAAACGAAGTGCTGCGACGAAAATACTAAGTAAACGATTAAAGGCTATGCAATTAGAGTCAGGATTTAATCATCAAGTCATTATCGAGGACTTGGATGCGGGAACGAGAGTATCCCTTGTGCTACCGATCATTCGAGATTGGGAATTCTCGAAGTAACTTTAAGATATGTCTTTTACTGCACTTATACTTGACGATGAGCCTCAAAGTCGAAAATCTTTAACGGAAAAACTAAACTTATTTTGTCCTGAGGTAAGTCAAATTTATGAGGCTTCGCGGGTTCAAGAAGCTTGGGATATTTTGGTCGAAAAGCCAACGGATATTCTATTTATAGATATCCATCTTTCAGGGGAACTTGGTTTTGACTTGTTAGATAGATTATCTAATGAAAGCCCCGAGTGGAGTGGGGCAATAATTTTTGTTACAGCTCATGATAACTATGCTTTACGAGCAATTAAGTTTTCTGCTCTAGATTACCTTCTTAAGCCCATTGATCCTGAAGATTTGGTAAAGGCAATACGTAAATTTAATAAGAGTACTAATTCAAAACCTGCGCTGGATGTTCTTCTCGGCCATATAAATGATAGGGATAAGAAATTGATAATTTCAAGTTCTGAAGGGTTACATGTAGTGAGAATAAAAGATATTCTGCGTTGTGAAAGCACAAGTAATTACACACAGTTTTTTCTTCGCGACGGAAAAAAAATGTTGGCTTCTAGGACTTTAAAAGAATACGAAGGTTTGCTAACTCCTCATAACTTTGAAAGAATACACAAATCACATTTGATTAATATGGATAGTGTTAAACGTTATGTTACTGCGGATGGCGGGTATGTCATTCTAGAAGACTCAAGTACTGTTCCTGTAGCAAATCGAAAGAAAGAATTTTTGGTAGGCAGGTTAAAGGCACTTTAGCTTTTAAAACGCTATTTTATATGGATTTCTTCAAGTGATTTAGCCATTTCCTCTACATTATCTCTCATTTCATTTTTCTGTTCACTTATCCTCTTTCTTAACTCCAGATCACCTACCCCTAATATTTGTGCTGCAAGAATTCCTGCATTTGCTGCTCCATTTAAAGCAACTGTGGCAACGGGAACACCTTTCGGCATTTGAAGAATACTCAAGATTGAATCCCACCCATCAAGAGAATTGCTAGACTTTATAGGAACACCTATAACAGGTAAGGGTGTACATGCTGCGACCATTCCAGGTAAATGTGCGGCTCCACCGGCTCCAGAAATGATAACTTTAATTCCCCTATCCGCAGCACTTTTAGCATAGCTAAGCATCTTTTCAGGTGTGCGATGAGCAGATACAACTGTCATTTCAAAAGACACTTTAAGAACCTTTAGTTGATCAGCTGCTTCTTGCATGACGGGTAAATCACTTTTGCTACCCATGATTATTCCTACCATAGTGTGAAGTTAAAGTTTTTATTTAAATCGTTCGACTTCGAATTTTTAGCAACGATTTAAACTCTTTTGCTCTTTCTCTAGCTTCATGAACGCTTTTACCAGTTGATGTTACGTGGCCCATTTTCCTGAATGGTCTTGTTTGTGATTTTCCGTATAAATGCAAAGTTGTTTGAGGAATACTTAAGGCCTTATCTAGGCCAATAAACTCAACTGGACCGTTATGATTTTCTGCACCAACAATATTTGCCATCACGGCAGGAGAAAGCAATTCAATCTTTCCAATTGGAAGTTGACAAGCGCAGCGAAGTAATTGCTCAAACTGTGAGATATTACAAGCTTCAATTGTTAGATGACCAGAATTATGCGGACGAGGCGCCATTTCATTCAATAATATTTCTCCACTTTTTAAGATAAATAGTTCAACAGCAAGAAGTCCAAATGTGCCAATTGATTCTGCAACTGATAATGCTATTTCCGTACATGATTTTGACAAATCATCAGAAATTTCAGTGGGACAAATAACAAATTCTACCTGATTCGCATTTGAATGAAATTCCATTTCAACAGGAGGGAATGCCGAGATATCACCATCTAAACTGCGTGTAACAACAACACCAATCTCTTTATCGATGTCAACAAAGGATTCTGTAATACACGGGCCATCATCTAGTTTGGAAATATCTTTTTCTGTTTTTACTATTTTTACACCAAAGCCATCATAACCACCTTCGCTAATTTTCCACACAAATGGAAATTTCTGCTGGCAGTTTTTGATGGCTTCTTTTAATGCTTTTAAATTAGAAAAAGATTCAAAATTTGAAGTTGGAAATTTTTTTTTGCGAAAAAATCTTTTTTGCTTGGCTTTATTCTGTATTATGTTTAGAACATCGCTGGGTGGAAAGCACGGTATTCCATTTTTTTCTAATGTCTGCAAAGCGTCAACATTTACACTTTCAATCTCGATAACAACAGCATTCATACCTGAGCAAAACTCCAAGACGGTATCATAGTCTTTAAAGTCACCGACTTGAAAGTAATTAGCGCTTAACCGAGATGGAGCATCAGCATTTGGGTCCAGAACATTAATATTTATGTCTAAACGTCGTCCTTCTGCCAAGAACATTTTACCTAATTGACCTCCACCGAGCAATGCAATATTGAAATTTTTATTGGATAAAATATGATTCATGCGTTTTTTAATAGTTTGACCTCTGTTAATGGATGAACGGTAAAGATATGCCCACTGTCCAGATCAGTACATTTAAAACGAGTGCGCCGTTTTACTCCGAGCTTATATTTATTACCGGTTATTGTTTGAAAATGATCACCCAAAATAAGCTCTTCCACGGTAAGATTATTCTGACTATTTGTTCTTAAAGCTTTTAATAGATCAGGATTTGCGGCACATGTAGCTTTTAGAGAATTTATTTGACGATCTAAAGCTTTTTTTAGGTCATCATTAAAAACATTGGAATTTATAAATGGAATCAGCAAATGTTGAAATCTTTTTTTCCATTCTTTCCCATGTGCCTTGGCATACTTATTGTCCCATGAATGAACTTGCGCATGAGCCATTTCATGAAGAAGAGTAATTAAAAAGGACTCTTCATTTAAATCAATATTAATGCTAATGGTTGTTTCCCCTCCTATTGTACATCGAAAATCTCCCCATTTTGAACTCCTCGGCTTTGATATTATGATTTGGCCGCTGTATAAATTAACAATTTTTTCCAAAAATAGATGTGAGCTTACCGGTACGAATGGTTTAACTATAACCCAATTACACATTTATATAAATAGTTGATTCTGTTGATTTTACTTCCACATAACTGAAGCTGGGGCAATCGCAATCGCGTGTGCTTCCACATGAATATGTTGTTCCAATAATAATAAAAAATAGAGCAATTCGAAATCCAGATACTTTTACTTCCATGACACCCCGAATTTAACGTATTTTCGATAAATGATATATCGCTTTTTTGAAGGTATAGGTGAGTACTTTCTTTTTTTACGTGAGGTATTTAGTCGGCCAGAACACTGGAAAGAGTATTATCGTTCTTTTTTACGTGAGGTTGAGTTATTGGGATTTAGTTCTATTGCTCTGGTATGCTTTATCTCTTTATTCATGGGAGCAGTTGTCTTAATTCAAACTGCAATAAACCTTGATAATCCATTTTTAGCAGACAGCTATATAGCTATTGCTGTTAGAGAAGCTATTATACTGGAGTTTGCTCCAACAATTGTGAGTCTTATTTTAGCGGGAAAAGTCGGATCCAATATTGCATCAACGCTTGGCACCATGAGGGTGACGGAGCAGATGGACGCTTTACGAGTTATGGGGATCAACCCTGCTTCATACCTAGTTCTCCCCAAGATTATAGCATGTTTAATCTTTTTTCCGATACTGGTTATTTTTGGAATGGGTATGGGTTTAACTGGTGGATATCTTGCTGGAGATTTACTAAACCTTGTGAATACAGAGGTTTATTTATCGGGCTATTTTATGGAATTTTTCCCTCATTATGTGACATACTCTCTCACAAAAACTTTGGTATTTGCGTTTATTATTGCTACAGTTTCAGCTTACTTTGGATATAAAGTTGAAGGTGGTGCAGTAGAAGTAGGTAAAGCCAGTACAAAGTCAGTTGTAGCTATGTCTTTTTCGATAATATTGTTTAATTATATTTTAACGGACTTAATACTGTAATGATTCGAGTTAACAATATTAGAAAATCATTTGGAGAGCAAGATGTTCTCAAGGGTATTGATGTTGATCTCTATCCTGGAAAGTGTAATTTAATTATTGGTCTAAGTGGAAGTGGTAAAACTGTTTTTTTAAAATCAGTATTGGGACTTCACAATGTTGACTCTGGATCAATTGAATATGATGGTCGAATGTTAGGTGATTTAGATAAGAATGAAACTAAAAAACTACGTCAAGAAATGGGTATGGTTTTTCAAGGTTCTGCCTTATTCAATAGTTTAAATATCGAAGAGAATGTAGGTTTACCCCTAAATTTTTTTTCAGATATGAGCTTGAAGGAAAAGTCAGAGAGAATAAAATTTTGCTTAAATAAGGTAAGAATATCTGACGATGATTTCACAAAGACACCAGCCGAATTATCTGGAGGGATGCAAAAAAGAGTTGCTATAGCACGTGCTATAATTTTAAATCCAAAATATTTATTTTGTGATGAACCAAACTCGGGATTAGATCCTGAAACCGCTATAGTTATCGATGAACTGATACATGAAATCACCCATGAATTCGGAATGACCACAATAGTTAATACTCATGATATGAACTCAGTCTTGGAGATTGGTGATCATGTGATCCTTCTTCAAGACGGAAAAAAAACATGGGAAGGTCGAAGTGAAGATATTCTCACTACCGATGCCAAATCCGTAGTTGATTATGTTTTTCGAAGTAAGTTGTTTAAGCAAATGAGGAGTGCCTTAAAAAAATAAAATTTTCCTTTTTTATTAGTTTGCTTGTGTGTCGTTTTTCAGACAATCCAAAATTATTGCATCTATTTTAGGCTTATCCCACAAGCTTTCTATGTCAGTTATTTTCATAATTTTCTTCATGATTTCCTCTTGTTTTTTTCCTGCAGCAAGAGCAGTGGAGTAGGGGATATTGGAAAAAGTAACCTGAGAGTAAAGAGGCACCCATTTATCTGGATGTAATTCGCTAAATCGATTTTCTATTTTCTTTTGAAGTAAGAATTTTGGTTGTCCCGTCAAGTCTCGCATTTCAATGAAGTTCTGCATTGCTAAATCGGAAATAGCATCAGCATCTGGTTTTCGCGTATTGCTGAATGATTCAAAAGCAGTATTGAAGTCGTTTGAGTTCTCAAGAATTTCATCAAAAACTCGGCAATCTTCAAATCCAGAGTTCATGCCCTGTCCATAAAATGGGACAATTGCATGTGAAGCATCTCCTAAGAGCATTGATCGCCCTCCAACATTCCATGGTTTACATTTTATTATGACAAGGCTTGAAGTTGGATTTGACTCCCATTGATTATCAAAATCATTCATTAGGGAATAAGCATCTGGAAAAACTTTAGATATAAATTCTCTGGCTTTCAGCGTGGTGTTCAGAGAATCAAAGCTTACTTCACCTTTCATTGGAAAAAAAAGTGTGCATGTAAAGCTCCCATCAAGGTTTGGTAGTGCTATCAGCATATGTTTGCCTCTAGGCCATATATGGAGCGCTTCTTTTTCTATTTTAAAAGTTCCACTCGGCCCTGGAGGTATAGTAAGTTCCTTATATCCGTGATCTATATATTCTTGTGAATAAGAAAACCCATCCCTACGCTGAAAAGCTGATCTAACTTTAGAAAAAGCTCCATCTGTCCCAAATATTGCATCATTCAAAATTTCAATAGTTTCAGAATCATTTTGAAATACTGCAGAGCCTGTTTCCGGATTAGCAGAAACACAACGATGATTAAAATCAACTGTTATATTCGGATCATCTTCAGCTTTTTCTAGAAGAATCCGATTTAAACCTCCCCTAGAAACTGAATAAATGGCTTGTCCATCTTTACCATAATCTTGAAAGCTCAGCGTTCCGTCAATGCTATGCATTACTCTACGAAACATTGGGATAGCAGAATGGGATACTTCGTCAGAAATTCCGATTTTCTTTAAGGCGGCCCAACCTCTATCACTTAATGCTAGATTAATTGATCTTCCTTCAGACTTTTTTAATTTCCTTGGATCTTTTCGACGTTCAAATATTTGAACTTTATGTCCTCTTTTAGCCAAGTAAAGACTCAAAAGTGAGCCTACCAAACCTGCTCCGACAATTGTTATTTTTTTCATTTTTCAAGTGATTCGTAGATGACTTTTTCCAGTCTAGATATATCTTCAAAAGAATTGTAAAGTGGCGCAATGGCCATACGTATTGTCCCAGGTTCTCGCCAATCAGCAAAAACTCCTAAGTTTGATATTTTTTCAAAAAAAACTCGATCTCTATTTACAAAGTGTACAGAGACTTGGCCGCCTCTTTTACTGTCTTCGCGAGGAGTTATAATTTCTATTTCTTCACCGGTTTTATTCTTAATGTCATCAAGCATTTGAATTAATTTATTACTCAGTAATAACGACTTATTCCTTAATTGTTCAAATGGAACTAGATCAAAAATATCCAATGAAGCCCTAAGCGATGCCATGGATAATACTGGAGCGTTGCTTACCTGCCAGGCTTCAGCGGTTTTTATTGGATCGAATCGTGTTCCCATTTTAAATCGTGAAGATTTATTGTGTCCCCACCAACCCGCATATTTTGGTAAATTTTTTTCGTGATGCTTTTTATGAATAAATAAACCAGCTGTACTTCCCGGTCCTGCATTAAGGTACTTGTACGTACACCAAGCTGCAAAGTCAACATTCCATTTATTCAAACTTAAAGGAGTGTTACCCATTGCATGGGCGAGATCCCATCCAACATTGATGCCTTTTATTTTTGCGGCTTCAGTTATTTTCTTAATGTCATATAGTCTTCCAGTAAAATAATTAACCCCTCCAATTAAAAGCACAGAGATTTGATCTCCATACTTTTCAATCGCTTTTAAAATTTCATCGTCGTCTGGTACTCCACTTTTATCAGACCCAGCAACTTCAATTAATTCATTTTCTCCATAACCGTGCAATTCTAGTTGACTAACAATTGCATATCGATCGCTAGGAAATGCTTTTTTTTCGCACAAAATCATTTGTCTGTCTTTCGTTGGGCGATAAAAGCTAGCAAATGCAAAATGTAGATTTGCTGTTAATGACCCCATTGACACTACTTCCTCGGGTAAAGATCCGCACAAGCGAGCTATAGATTGACTAAAGAATTCATGGTAAGGCATCCAAGGATTCTTGGCCTTAAAATGACCTTCAACACCTAACACTTTCCAATCTTCTAATTCCTGTAAAACTGCTTTCTTTGCTCCTTTAGGCTGAAGTCCTAAAGAGTTGCCTGTTAGGTATATACAATCCTGTTTATTCCATTTTGGAATGTGGAACATTTCCCGGTAAGATCGAAGAGGATCAGATGAATCTAGAGACTTTGCTTCGGAAATAGTTAAAAACGCGTTCATAAACGTAAACTTTGATGTGCAAGTTAGGTTATATGAGAAGTAATTTTGTGCCAAATTAAAAGAATACGATTAGGAAGATGTCAGAAGAATTTGCGAATCGCCATATTGGTCAAAAGAACCAAGATTTAGATAAAATGCTCCAGACTATTGGAAGTGATAGTCTTGACGATCTGATTGATGAGACAGTGCCAAGTTCCATTAGGCTAAAGAGTGAAATGCAACTATCAGAAGGAATGACAGAGAGTTATTTCTTAAGACACATGCATGCTCTAAGCGAAAAAAATAAAGTTTTTGATACTTATATCGGTCAAGGTTACCATCCAACTGAAACTCCTGCTGTAATCCAAAGGAATATTCTTGAAAACCCAGGGTGGTATACTGCCTACACTCCTTATCAGGCTGAGATAGCCCAGGGAAGGTTAGAAGGCCTTTTAAACTATCAAACGATGGTGATTGATTTAACAGGAATGGAGATAGCAAATGCTTCATTATTGGATGAGGCAACGGCTGCTGCGGAAGCGATGAGCCTCATGCTAGGTGCTAGATCTAGAGATCAAAAAAAACGTGGTGCGAATAAGTTTTTTGTAGATGAAAATGTTTTCACCCAGACAAAGTCTCTTTTGAAAACTCGAGCAAACCCAATCGATGTCGAAATCGTTCATGGAAGCGTCAATGATTTTGCCCCAGATGATGAATACTTCGGTGCTTTTTGGCAATACCCAAATTCCAATGGTGAAATAAATGATAATAGAGACCTTGTAATCAAATGTCATGATGCGGATGTCAAAGTTGCGATTGCTGCTGATTTATTATCGTTGGCAATATTAGAATCTCCCGGTTCTTGGGGTGCCGACGTAGTCTTAGGATCTACACAACGGTTTGGAATTCCTATGGGGTTTGGAGGTCCGCATGCGGCATACTTTGCCTCAAAAGAAGAATATAAGCGGTTTATGCCTGGTCGCATGATTGGTCGATCGATAGATAAGGATGGAAATCCGGCCTTGCGGATGGCTTTGCAAACTCGTGAACAACACATTAAGAGAGATCGAGCAACTTCAAATATTTGCACTTCTCAAGTCTTGTTGGCTATTATGGCAGGAATGTATGGGGTTTACCATGGGCCTGATGGATTAAAAGGGATTGCTCTTCGTATTCATGGATTTGCATTAAAATTTGCCTCTTCCGCGGAGGCCTTGGATTATGAGGTTTTAAATACAACCTATTTTGACACTTTGCACATCAAAGCTGACGACAAACTCAAGGCAGAAATTTTGCATTCAACCAATTTACAGGGTATTAATGTTGGCTATTCTGATTTTGGAATATTGGTTTCAATGAATGAGGTGATGACAGACTCTGATTTAGTCTCATTAGTTACCGCTTTCGCAAATGCAAAAGATAAAAAACTTCCAGAATTATTCTTAAAAAGAGAAAATGCTTTACCGCAGGTACTAAAGAGGGTCTCTAAGTTCATGGAACATCCAACTTTTAAGAAATACAGAAGCGAAACAGAAATGATGCGTTATCTGAAAAAATTAGAGCGACGTGACATTGCCTTAAATCATTCTATGATTGCTTTGGGTTCCTGTACAATGAAACTAAACTCAGCAGCAGAAATGTTGCCACTAAGTTGGCCTTCTTTCTCTCAGATTCATCCATTTGCTCCAATTAATCAGGCAGAAGGCTACATGAAGATAATCGAATCTCTTCAAAATGATCTATCGGTAATAACAGGATTTGATGCTACTTCATTACAGCCAAATTCTGGAGCTCAGGGAGAGTACACTGGACTTTTAGTGATAAGAGAATATCATCGTAGTCGTGGAGATTTTAATAGAAAAACCGCTCTTATTCCATCCTCAGCTCATGGAACGAATCCCGCTTCTGCAGTTATGGCTGGAATGAATGTTGTCGTTGTTGGTTGCGATATCAAAGGGAATATTGATATAAATGATTTAAAACAAAAATCAGAACAGTATTCTGAAACATTATCATGTTTGATGATAACATATCCTTCTACTCATGGTGTCTTTGAATCTGCTGTTAAACAAGTCACATCAATCATTCATGAGCATGGAGGTCAAGTATATATGGATGGAGCAAATATGAATGCTCAAGTTGGTCTTACCTCGCCTGGATTAATCGGCGCTGATGTTTGCCATTTAAATCTTCATAAGACTTTTGCTATACCCCATGGAGGCGGTGGTCCAGGTGTTGGTCCTATATGCGTTAAGGAACATCTAGCTCCATTTTTGCCAAGTCACAATGTTATTAAAACTGGAGGTCAAGCTGCAATTGGACCTGTTTCTGCGGCCCCTTATGGTTCGGCGTTGATATTATTAATTTCATATGGATATATAAAAATGCTCGGTGCAAAAGGTCTTACTGATAGCACAAAATATGCAATATTGAATGCGAATTATATTAAATCTCGCCTGGAATCTTCATACCCCGTGCTATACTCTGGTGAAAATGGACGTTGCGCGCATGAAATGATTATAGATTGTCGTCCGTTTAAGAAAGATGCTTCAATTGAGGTTGTGGATATCGCGAAGAGATTAATTGATTATGGATTTCATGCTCCAACTGTTAGTTTTCCTGTGGCGGGTACCATGATGATTGAGCCTACCGAAAGTGAGTCTTTGAGCGAAATAGATCGTTTTTGTGATGCGATGTTGTCGATTCGATGCGAAATTGATGAGGTGGTTTCTGGAAATATGTCATCTGATAATAATCCCTTAAAAAATGCTCCTCATACTCTGAGTCTTGTAGCAAATGATAATTGGGCCCTTCCATATTCTAGACAAAAAGCTGCTTTTCCTTTAGAATATATTTTAGAGAATAAAATATGGCCTGCAGTTCGCCGACTCGATGAAACTTATGGTGATCGTAATTTAAATTGTACGTGTGCACCAATTGATACTTATTAAAATGGAAATAATTTGAATTAGGTAATCTTTTAGTGTGTCGTTCAGGTTTTTGTCCCAAAAGCCAAGTTGCCATTTAATCATTTCTTCGTATTTTAGTCAAACACAAACAAAAAAATAAATTAACTCAAGTATGAAAAAACTTACGCTATTAGGCTTGGTTGCGGGACTATCCGTATCAATGTTTGCTCAAAATACAGAACGTCTGGCACCAAATATACATATGGTAGATGATGGAATTGTTCGTCATTTGACTCAAGACCAGGTTAAAGCCCGTTATGGTGCTGAGACACCAGTATGGTCTGAAGATTTTGCAAGCGGTATACCTTCAACTTGGTTGAATTCTGGAACTGCAGCAGCTCTTTCAGATACTGATGCAGTTTGGGAGTATAGGGGAACTATTACAACTCCTTCTAATGCTGTCGGTGGACGAGGTGCATATAACGGAGCTCAAACTCCGATGACGTCTGCTACTGTCGCTAATGGATTTGTTGTTTTTGATTCAGACTTTCTTGACAATGCTGGTGTTGCAGGAAATTTTGGTAACGGTATTGCTGCTGCTCCACATTTAGCAGAATTAGTTACTGATATGATTGATCTAACACAGTTTCCAATTGTGGATTTATCATTCACACAATTTTATAGGCGTTTTGCCGGCCCAGCTGGTTCGCAGGCTGTACCTGCAACTTATGTAGACTTTTCAGTTGATGGTGGCGCCACTTTTCCATACAGTGTAACTCTTAATTCTGGAGTTGCAGTAAATTCTGCGACTCCGACCAATGACGTTGTGAATGTTACAGCCGGTAGTTATATCGGTGGGCAAGATTCAGTAAAAATTCGGTTTCGTTTCGATGGTGATTATTATTTCTGGTGTCTTGATGACATAGAAATTGTCAATACTCCGGGAAATCGTTTGGCATTTACTGAATGGCAAGGAGCGCCTTCACAGGATATTATTTATGGACCAAGTGCAACTGGCTCTTCAAAAATGGGAATAATGACAGGAAAACAGACTCGTTCGATTTCATTTGACGCTAACGCTATTAATAGTGGAACGATAGCTCAGTCTAACGTCAAGTTAGAAGTTCAAGTCTTTGAAAGTGGATCGCTTGTTCAAACTGTAAGTTCAGGTCTAATTTCAACCTTAAATGCTGGTGATACAGCTTCTTATAATGACTTAAATACATATGCTACGGCATGGACACCATCTGCAAACGGGAGTTATAAAGTTGTTTATGCCTTAATGTCTGATTCGGTATCATTATATTCAGATACGACCAGCTTGTATGTTAATGACTCTATTATGTCTATGGATTTCGATTCTTGGGATAATAGCATTGGTGCATCATCAAATACCACTCAGTGGGGTGACGGAGCCCAAATGTATAATCGTCATGATTTAGTGGATGACGAAATGTTATTTGGAGCTAAAGTCTACTTAGGCTCAACAACAATGTCGGGAGGTATTCTTGAACTTGCTGTTTATGACTCATCTGCTTATGGTGGAAATACTTCTGGATGGGATGCCAATAAACTGGTGGCTTACGGACAAGCTGTAATTTCTGGAGCAGATACTGCTCGCGGATTTGTACGTTTTGACTTTACAAACTCAACAAGTGGTCGTGGTATCGATCTAGATGTAGCGAAAGGGGCATACATGTACAATCTCACGATGTATGACAATCAAGGTGCAAACACACTATTAATACGTAATGATCAAACTTGGGGTAAAGCTGCTGGGTCAGGAAGTATGTACCTGGCCGCTTTAGGCAGTTGGTACTCTGGATACTCAGGAGGGAGATCATTTAATAATCTTTGGATCCGTGGAATAAATTGCCCTAGCAGTAATGCGGCGGCTTGTATGACTGCAGATGTTGATGAAGAATCAATTGATGTCATTACCATTTCACCGAACCCTGCAAGTGATTATATCTCCTTAGACTTCGGGCTCTCTTTAGGTAACTACAATGTTTCAATTGTAGACTTGACTGGTAAGATGATGAAGTCAGAGACTGTTCGTGCTGCTGCAGATGTCAACTTATATGTTGGTGATTTAAATATGGGTATGTACTTAATTAGAATTCAAAAAGGCGATAGTGTAAAGACAAGTAAGTTGTCAATACTATAATCCAATATCCTTATTAAAACTAAAAAAGCGGCTCCCTTAAAAGAGCCGCTTTTTTAGTTTTAATAAGGATCAGTTCTTCTATCCTTTTTTGAAAGCAATTGGATTTATTTTAGCCGTGATAAAATCAATTTCAGGCTTCCATCCTCTAGCTGGGCTATGAGATCTTCCATAGAAAATTATTTGCAGGTGTAGCTTATTCCATGTCTCTTTTGGAAACAATCTTTTCGCGTCTTTTTCAGTCTGCTTAACATTTTTCCCATTTGTCATTTTCCAGCGTGTCAATAGTCTATGGATATGAGTGTCAACAGGGAATGCAGGATAACCAAACCCTTGGCTCATTACAACGGATGCTGTTTTATGACCAACGGAAGGAAGCGCTTCAAGATCTTCATAGGTGTTAGGAACACACCCTCCATGTTTTTTTGTTATTATTTCTGAAAGCCCTTTAATTCCATTAGATTTCATTGGTGTCAATCCACAAGGGCGAATAATATCGGCAATGTCTTCAACACTTATTTTGGCCATCCGCTCAGCCGTATTGGCTAGTCTAAAAAGCTTAGGTGTTACGGAGTTAACACGAGCGTCCGTGCACTGGGCAGATAGTACGACTGCTACTAAAAGAGTGAAGATGCTATCATGGTCAAGTGGGATTGGTGTTTTTGGGTAAATTTTCTCTAATGAGTTTTGTATGTACAATACTTTTTCTTTCTTTGTCATAGGAGCAAAGAAAAGTCTTGTAGCTCTTAAATTAAAGAAATTTATAAATATTATGACACATTTGAAAGTGGGCGACATTGCTCCGGTTTTTTCTGGATTAGACTCTTTTGGGGAAAAAATAAATCAAAGTGACTTTTCAGGTAGAAGGATCGCTTTATATTTTTACCCAAAAGATGATACTCCAGGATGCACAGCTGAGGCATGTTCTTTTCGTGATAGTTATTCTGAATTGTTGGAAGCGGGAATAGCTATTGTAGGAGTCTCTCCCGATTCAGTAAAAAAACATGCTAAGTTTACGGAAAAATACAATCTTCCTTTTCCTTTAATTGCGGATGAAGATCATACAATAATTAATTCATTTGGTGTTTGGGGACCTAAAAAATTCATGGGGAGGGAGTATGAAGGTGTTTACCGTGAGACATTTATAATTGGACTGGATGGACGCATCGAAGAAATAATTGAAAAGGTTAAAACGAAGGAAAGTGCTGAGCAAATATTAGCTTCTGTATAACGATTTTTATTTTTTCTGCTTTCTTTAATCTGAATAACTAAAGATTGTGAATAAATACTATTCTTTTACCTAATCTTAGTTCAATCTATTATTGATATCTCAGACGTCAATTGTTACATTTGACAAAAGTAAATGACTATTCAAAATAATAATATTCTCCGATGAGCAACGATAAAGACGCGAAACAAAAAGCACTTAAACTCACTATGGATAAACTCGACAAAACCTATGGAAAAGGTGCTGTTATGCGCTTGGGGGATGATGCTATTGTTGATGTAGAAGTTATTCCATCCGGATCTTTAGGTCTTGACCTTGCTCTAGGGATTGGTGGTTTTCCTCGTGGTCGTGTTGTTGAAATATATGGACCTGAATCTTCTGGAAAGACAACATTGACTCTTCATGCAATAGCTGAGGCGCAGCGGTTGGGAGGAATTGCCGCATTTATTGATGCAGAGCATGCTTTTGATCGATTCTATGCGCAAAAAGTAGGTGTTGATACTGAAGAGCTGATTATAAGTCAACCAGATAATGGAGAGCAGGCATTGGAGATTGCCGATAATTTGATCCGTTCAGGAGCTATCGACCTGGTAGTTATTGACTCGGTTGCAGCCTTAACGCCGAGAGCTGAGATCGAAGGTGAAATGGGTGACAGCAAAGTAGGTCTTCATGCTCGTTTAATGTCACAGGCTTTAAGGAAATTGACAGGCACGATTGCAAAAACAAATTGCACAATTATCTTCATTAATCAATTGCGTGAAAAGATCGGAGTGATGTTTGGTAGCCCTGAGGTGACAACAGGTGGTAATGCTCTTAAATTTTATTCCTCTATACGATTAGATATTCGCCGAAGCACACAAATTAAAGATGGTGACCGTGTTATGGGGAATCGAACAAAAGTTAAAGTGGTGAAGAATAAAGTCGCACCCCCATTTAGAATGGCTGAGTTTGATATTCTTTATGGAGTCGGTATTTCAAAGGTTGGTGAGTTAATTGATATTGGCACAGATTATGAAGTTATAAATAAAAGTGGAAGCTGGTTTAGTTATGAAGGAACAAAACTCGGTCAGGGGCGAGAAGGTGTTAAGAAAATATTGAGCGATAATCCAGAACTCATGGAAGAGATTGAGCAGAAGATAATTACTAAGATTCAGAATGACTAGGGGTTTTTTGCGCATACTTTATCCTATTTGTTGTTTCTTCATTGTTTTATTCTTTACTGAATGCTCAAATAGCAAAGACTCCTCAGCCCCGGAAAACACCACTCAGTTTAAAAGTGAAACTGATAGTCTTAATGATTATATATCAAATTATCCAAACGATATCCAATCGCTAGCACTCCGCAGTCGACGCTATCTCAATAATGCTAATTTGCCTTATGCTGATGCCGATGCTAATGCGATTTTAGAGCTTGATAGCCTCAATCACGACGGACTTCTTTTAAAAGGTGAGGCAAATTATTTGTCAAATTCTACTAGACTATCCAGAGACTATTGGCTAAGGTGTGTAGAACAACATCCTGATGAAATTGAATGTCGGCTTAAGCTTGCTGAACTCTATAGTATTGTTATGCAGTATGATAGGAGCACAGAGCTCGTGAATAAAGTGATGGATTTAGACCCTGAGCAGTCAATAGCATATTTTATCAAAGGAATGAATATCCGCGATACTGATGGTGATACTGCTTTAGCATTAAGTTACATTCAAAAATCAATCGATATCGATCCGACTTACTTTTCTGCAATTGATATGGCAGCCGTTATGACAGCAGCTCAAAATAATCCTTTGGCATTGAGTTATTATGATCGATTGTTGGAACTGCAACCAAATAATTCTGAAACTTATTATAAGATCGGAATGTTTAATCTAAACTCACGTGATTTTAATGGAGCTTTGGAAGCATTTACAAAGGCGACCCAGTTAAATCCAGAAAATGCAGAAAGTTTTTTTAATATCGCTTTTATTCATCTAGAACTGGGGTTATTATCTGATGCCAGAAATTACTTTACAAAAAGTATTGAGGCTAGAGAAATCAATCACCGTGCTTTTTATGGAAGAGGTTTCTGTTGGGAAAGAGGCGGTGATTTAAGGAATGCAGAGAAAGATTATAGTCGAGCACTTTCTCTTAATCCTCAACATAAGGCTAGTCAGGAGGCTTTGATTCGCATTAGAAAGGAACTTTAATCATGCAAAGAAAATCGTCTAATAATATGATGAAGTATTTCGCTGCAATTTCTTTGCTGATATTTTTAATATTATTTAATTTTTTATCCAATAATAAGATGAACGAGCCTAAAGCCATTCAGAAAGGATTCACCCATGAAATGCATGGTGATATACGTCATGATCCGTATTATTGGATGAACGATCGAGAAGATCCGGAAGTTATCTCATATCTAGACTCAGAAAATTCTTTTCGTGAGGAAGGAATGGATGTTGTAAAAAAAATAGAAGATGATCTTTATTTAGAAATGACATCTCGATTGAATCCCGAAGAATCGAGTGTGCCTGTTCAAGTAGACAATTTTTGGTATCAAACTCGATATGAAAATAAAAAAGATTACCCTGTTTATTATAGAAGAGAAGGGGAAATTAGTGCTCCGGAAAAAACTGTACTTGATGTGAATGTTTTAGCTGAGGGAAAGTCATACTGTCAAGTTGGTGGTCTAACTATGACGCGAGATCATCAGCGGATGGCCTATGCGGTAGATTTCATTGGACGTCGTCTATTCACATTGCGATTTGTAGACTTAGATACAGATCATACATGGGATTATGAAGTTGAAGAAACGTCAGGAGCATTTGCTTGGGCTGATGATGGGGAGACGTTTTTTTATGGAACGAAAGACCCTATGACTCTTCGTTCTGATAAGATATGGAGACAGAAAATAGGTTCAAATTCAGATCCTATAATGGTATACGAGGAGAAAGATGATACATTTTCATGTTCTGTTTATCGGTCAAAATCAAAAAAGTACATTCATATATCCACTGGGGCTACTAATGTTGATGAACTGCATTATTTGGCAGCTGACAATCCATTAGGTGAATTTTCTATTTTAAGAACCAGGGAAACAGGTGTTGAATATTCGGCGAGTCATTTTGATGGACACTGGTATATCCTCAGCAACATTGATGGAAGGGTTAATTTTGCTCTTTTTAGGGCGAAGGAATTTTCATCGAAAGACTGGGTTCCATTTCTTGAACACCGTGAAGATGTTCTTCTTGAAGGAATCGATATATTTTCAAATTTTTTAGTTTCTGAAGAACGTTCAAATGGTCTGTTGACATTAGTAATTCGTCCATGGCTAGGTGAATCTCATGAGGTTAGCCTTCCTGAAGAAACTTACACCCTTTTTACAGGGAGTAATCCTACAGAAAATACAGAGAATCTTAGATTTGTATATACTTCTTTGTTGACACCCTCCACTACCTATGATTATAATATGCGTACTAAGGTGAAGAAAATTTTGAAGCAAACAGAAATTGTTGGAGGATATGACTCTTCCAAATATGCGAGCTGTAGATATTGGGCTACGGCATCAGATGGAACTAAAATCCCGATATCTTGGGTAGGACCGAAAGAACTAAAAGGAAAACCTGTTCCCACACTACTCTATGGCTATGGTTCATATGGAATTACAGTTGATCCAAGTTTTTCAATTGCGCGATTAAGTCTTCTTGAAAGAGGGATGGCTTTTGCAATAGCTCACGTTAGAGGGGGTCAATATATGGGTAGATCCTGGTATGAAGACGGGAGAATGGAGAATAAGATGAATAGTTTTAATGACTTTATTTCTTGTGGTGAATTCTTAAAGAAATCTGAATATGCCTCCTCATTATATGCTATGGGTGGTTCAGCTGGAGGCCTACTTATGGGTGCAGTTGTGAATATGCGACCTCAATTGTGGTCAGGTGTAATTGCTGCTGTTCCTTTTGTTGATGTGGTCACAACAATGCTTGATGAGAGTATTCCACTAACTACTGGTGAATATGATGAATGGGGTAATCCCAATGATGCGGATGCCTATTTTCGTTTAAAATCTTATTCCCCTTATGATAATGTGGCGAATCAAGAATATCCTCCTATGCTAATAACAACGGGTCTGCATGATAGCCAAGTTCAATACTTCGAACCTGCAAAATGGATTGCACGTTTGCGCGAGATGCGTATTAACAGTAAGCCACTGTTCCTGCATTGTGATATGGAAACAGGACATAGCGGTGCCTCTGGACGTTATCAGGCATATAGAGAAATGGCTATGGAGTACTCATTCTTTCTGGGTTTAAAAGACGGTTTTTTTGACTAGATTTTTTAAATTAGATTTTTTGCAAAAATGAAGTCCATGACTTTCTTGCTAGCGCCAATATTTTTATGAATAAACGCTTGTGCCGAAATCTTTTTCTGAGAAAATAAATCTTTATTTCCTTCCAGCTCCGAGAGCCATTTTTCAACATCATTAGAGTTGGCACTTAAACTTAAAATATTCGCTCCACAACTCAGAGCTTCCCAGTGATTTCTTACTTCAGGGCCAAAAGTTATCACATTTCCAAATGTCAATGCCTCTAAAATATTGTGAAGCCCATTTCGGAATCCACCCCCTATTAAAGCATATTTAGAATGGCCATATAGTTGCTGTAATTGTCCTATCGTATCAACAATTAATATCGCGGCTTTGGATATTTTATCTTTTGGATATGAATCAATTTTCGATAAAAGAACATAAGGGACTGACAAGGTTTTGACTAATTCTGAAACTCGATTTATATCATGAGGGGCGAAAGCAAATTTAATTTTTGGAAATTTAAGAACAAGAGGGAGAAGCAAGGATTCTTCCTTCCTCCACGAGCTACCAGCAATTAATAGATTTTTCCCATCTTTAAAATCACTTATGTTTTTTAATTCTTCCCAATTTTTTTGTGAATTCCAAACATAATCAAATCGACCATCACCGCAGTAAAAGCCATTATTGAACTCAGATTTAATCCATAGTTGAAGACTTTTTTTTGTTTGATGGCCAATACCTATTGCTCCTTTATATATAGATCTCTCCAATATGTTCCATCTCCATAGTGCATGATGATTGGGCGTGAATTCAGCAAATGCGATAGTGTAGGGTATCTGCCTTTTTATTAAGGCTTTGGACATTAGAGGCCATAAATCATATTTTGCAAAAACAGCAAACTTGGGTTTGATAGAATCTAGAAATAGATTTATATCATTTAGCCGGTCGCTTGGAATGAAACCAGAATTTTTCTCATTTTTGGATACGATATCCCATGCGCTAGGTGAAAAAACTGTAACGAATACACTTTTATTATTTTTTTCGAAACTTTGAATTAGTGTTTTAATCATCCAATACTCTCCTAAAGAGCTTGCATGAACCCATACATCAAAATTGCCATTTGGAATTGAATTAATTCTACCTGCAATCCATTTCTTGGCTTTTAAGTGTCCAAAAAATGAGGCTATATGTACCCCTACATGAAAGAGTATGCCCGGCAGTCTATTAATCATTTCTAGTTGAATGTATCACTGGTTTAATAATAATATTTTCTATCTCTTTTTTCATGAAGGATGGGAAGAATCCATGTTGTTCGTATTCCTAATCCAAAGTCTAATATCCATTTAGGAGCAATCTCATTGCTTCCCATATTGAATTGATATTCTCTAATTAGTTTTGTTATGGATTGAAATGTCTGTAGTTCAATTTTAAAATGTGGCGCATGCTTTCCAATATGCATCCAACCTATATTTTCTTGAATATATATACCTCTATGTAGGTTATCCAGCCCATAACTATAAGGGGGTTCGAGTTGTGGCACACCTCCAGAAGAGAATAATGCTCGTTTGTGTTGAATTATTCCCGTTTCAAACCAAATTATAGGACATGAATTTCCATCACTCCATTTTGATATTCTTGAACCAAAATGAATACCTAGTTGTCCACCTCTCAATTCTGATTGCAGTCCCGAAAGAGAACTACCATCATTGCTCATTATTTCACCACTTTCAGTAAGTAAATAATCTAATATCTGATCTAATTTTTTAACATTTCCGCCATATAAATAGGTTGAACTTATTCCATAAAATAAATCTTTATTTATCCAGGAATATTGTAATCCAATATCCAATATTGAGCCATAATAATTTAACCAATTTCCCATTGGCTGCTGTACTCCAAGACGTATTTGAATTAGACTTCCAACTTGATTTAAATGCTTTTCTGTAATCTCTTTTTTTGATTTAAATTTCGTAATAGAACCTTCGGCCTTAGAAGTATAGCACTGGAGAATTATTAAAAAACTCATAATTATTGAGGAAATATGCATCCTGCAAAGTTAGAACCTAAGATCTTTCCACCGATTATCCTATTGAATTAGTATTTTTGTTAGCGACAAATTAATTACGATTCAATCAATGGGCTTTTCTAAACCGATACATATGGTTGATCTTATAGGTCAGCACGAGAAAATTCAACATGAATTAAATTCCTCAATATTAAAAGTCATCCATTCTGGGGCTTATATTAATGGGCCAGAAGTTTTAAGTTTTGCAAATAAATTGGGAGCTTATTTAGATATTGAGCATGTAATTCCATGTGCTAATGGGACGGATGCACTTCAAATTGCTCTGATGTCTTTGGATCTGAAACCTGGAGATGAAGTTATTACTGCAACTTTCACATACGTTGCTAGTGCTGAGGTTATTTCTCTATTGGGTTTGAAAGTAGTTCTCGTTGATATAGATCCAGATTTTTTTGGATTGGATATTGATCAGGTTAAATCTGCAATTACATCTAAAACGAAAGCTATCATTCCTGTTCACTTATATGGTCAAGGAGTTCATATGGAGACTCTTCTTTCTTTGGCTTCAGAATATGATCTGGCAATTATTGAGGATACAGCACAGTCAATTGGAGCTTCTTATAATTTCACTAACGGCTCTATGAAAATGTTAGGAACGATCGGAACAATAGGGTGCACCTCTTTTTTCCCTTCGAAGAACTTAGGTTGCATGGGTGATGGGGGTGCCATATTCACAAAAGATGCGTTATTGGCAGAGAAAATCCGTATGATATCAAATCATGGTCAAAAAGTTAAATATCATCACGATTTAATAGGCTGCAATAGCCGTTTAGATACAATTCAAGCAGCGATTTTAGAAGTGAAAATTAAGTACTTAGATTCATATAATATTTCTCGACAGAAGGCAGCAACTTTTTATGATGAAGCTTTAAATCGCTTGGAGAGTATTCAAATCCCTAAAAGAAGAAATGAGAGTTCTCATGTTTTTCACCAGTATACAATAAGAGTTTTGGATGGTTCGCGTGATTCTTTGGCAAAATTTTTGAAGAAAGCTGATATCCCAACCATGATTTATTATCCAATTCCACTTCATTCTCAAAAAGCTTTTGTGAGTGATCGATACTCATTCGGCACATTTCCAATCTCTGAGAAATTATCGAATGAGGTGCTTTCTTTACCGATGCATACGGAGCTTGATGATCATACTCAATCTTATATCGTAAATTCAATAAAGGAATTTTATACAAAATAAATACAATTAGATTGCATGATATGGTCCAGAAAAAATTATTGAATATGTTTCTTTTTGTTCTCTTTTTTCTTTCAACCATTGCTGTGACTAGTCAGCCTATGGATTTTGCTATTAAGAAAGTGCGAACTTTTAAGATGAACAGCGCTTCTGCTAATTTTGATCTTAGGATTAACTCTTTAGAAGCTCCTGATGCTTTCTCTAAGCAAGCTTCATTATTGATAATAAAGGAGGAAGCTGAAGAGAAATATGGTTCTGCTCATTATGATTTTACGAATACAAGACGCTTAAAGACTACGGCAGACGACCCTCTAATTCTAGATAATCTAGGGATGAAACGTGTTTTTAGCGTCAATGGTGTTCAGGTTCCCTTAGCTGGAGGTACTCCAAATGACAATACTGTAGCATTTTCACGCGACAGTATTCTTTTAGGTGCAGTAAATTCCATTTTATGGGCATGGGATTTAAAGACAGATACTTTTCATTTCCCCCAGCAGTTTGTATCACTTATTCAGGCATCAGGAGTAGCTACTTCTGCCGGCGCGAGTGATCCAAGGTTACTTTATGATCCTCTAGAAGACAGATGGGTACTATTGTTTTTTGTAGGTAATACACCGGCTTTGAGCAAGATAGTGGTTTGCTTTAGTGAATCTAATGATCCAGCTGAAGGATGGCATCTTTATACCCTACCTGGGAATCCATTAAACAATAATAGATGGAGTGATTTTCCAAGTATATCATTGACTGACAGTAAGCTGATAATGTCAATAAATCTAATTATCCCTGACGTTAGTTGGCAGTTGGGTTTTGACGGAACTGTAGTTTGGGAGATGGATAAGAATGCTGGTTTTAGTGGCCTTCCAGTTCTTCCGTCTGAACTGCATCATGGAATCAAATACAATGGTCAATGGATTAGGAATCTTGTTGCTGTAAATGGCTGGAATGGCCATGCTTCAAAGGCTATGTTTGCCTCCAATCGAAACTTTTCTATTGAAAATGATACTGTCTTTTTTTTAACTCGATCTGATTCTAATATAGGCGGTAGTCATAGTTATAATATTGATATGCTATCCGCCACTCTTCCTTATGGTGTCCCACCAGATGCAAAGCAACCATCTACCAGTTCATCTAATACTTATGATTTATCAACTAATGATGCACGTTGGCTTGGTGGTATTGAGACACCTGATGGCCGCGTTCATATGGTCAGTACAACGAGAGATTTTTTGACAAATAGATGTGCCATTTATCATGGAATAATAAAAAATCCTGAAACGCCTGATAGTTTGTTTGGGAAAATAATCTCTCACCCTTCGAGAGACTTAGGTTATCCGAATTTAGTTTTCATAGGTAATGAATCATGTGATGATGAAATTTTAATTGGATTCAATCACAGTTCTATTAATGAATACCCAGGATTTTCTGCAATATATCAATCCAATGACGGTTCTTATTCAGATTTACTTACCCTTAAAGAAGGAGAAGGTGTCGTAAATAAATTAAGTGGCCCAGAAAGATGGGGGGATTATTTTGGACTTCAGACAGTTTATCATGACCCTCAAAAAGTATGGGCAGCTGGATTTTATGGATTGAAAAATGGAGGTAATTCAACATGGTTTACTCTTATTAAGAGTCCTGATTCTACTATTCTTCAAGTTGAAATTGAAATGAGTGGGATTGGATGTGATCACAAACTAAAGGCTAATGTTTTTGGAGGTAGTTTTCCTTACATATTTTTTTGGAATAACATCGAAGGTCTTTCAATTAATGATGGATTCTGCAGCGGTGACAGTATTAAATTGGAAGTTATTGATGATCGAGGTTGTTCTTGGAGTTCTTTTTTTTACGTGCCTTACACTAATATTTTAACTCCTAGTTTTTTTCCCAATCCATCTCTTGGTGAGGCTACTCTGGCTATTGATGCTCCTTATAATGGTTTTGTATTTGTGCGTTTGGTAAATAGTGCCGGAGAGATTATAAAGGTGGATATTCGTCAAGTTGATTTTGGTCGTAACGAGGTTTATTTATGGTATGGTCATATGCCTGCTGGACAGTATTTAATTCAAGCAATATTCAGTAAGGATCAATCTGAAATAATTGAAAAAAAAAATATACTGGCTGAAAAAATAATTTTGATTACTTCTTAATAGATAAATTAAAATTGCTCAGGCCTGATGTGAATATTTGTGCTTTGGTTTATGTAAATTTTATAATAATACATGAAAAACTCTGCTATTGCAATTATACCTGCTCGATATGGGAGCACAAGACTTCCTGGGAAGCCATTAATGGATATAAATGGAAAACCAATGATAATAAGGGTTTGGGAGATTGTCAGTAGAGTTCTACCCACTTATGTGGCGACTGATGATCAGAGGATTTTCGATGTTGTTCATAAGGCAGGTGGGGATGCTATTATGACTTCTTCTGCCTCCGAAAATGGAACGGCCCGAGTTCACGAAGCATTATTGAAGTTAAAGATTCGTCCTGAAATAATTTTGAATATTCAAGGAGACGAACCTTTGGTTTCTGATCATGATATAAATGTTTTATTACTTTTGATGAAGCGAGAATCTGTGAAAATCGGTACACTGGTGACTTCAATTTCACAAGAAGATTTAATTTCCGGTAATAATTGTTTTGTGGATAGATCTCCTGATGGGATGTGCCAAGAATTTAGTAGGACTACGGCTAACTTTTCTTTTAAGAAATATAGACATATCGGAATGTATGGCTTTAACGCATCGATTCTTTCGAAATTGGTATTATTAAAACGGACAGATGGTGAAAAAAGAGAAAGACTTGAACAACTTCGTTGGAAGGAAAATGGTTATGAAATTTACTCTTCGATAGTCCCTGAAGGAGGTGTTGGGGTTGACACACTGGAAGATTTGAAAAGTATAAGAAAAGGATTTAGAAGAGATTTGTAAAATTTTAAATTCTTCTGGCTATCATTAGGCCATCTCGAATTGGTAATAGTTGATTTTCAACTCTATTATCTTCAGCGATTTTTTTATTATAGTTGTCTAATCCAATTGTTTCATCGTCTTTTTCATTTGGGTCCAGTACTTTTCCGCTCCAAAGTACATTGTCGGCGATAATAATTCCTCCAACTTCCATTTTTTCAATTACTAAATCAAAATAAGTACAATAGTTCTCCTTGTCTGCATCAATAAATACTATATCCCACTTTTCATCTATAATTGGAATAATATTTTTTGCATTTCCGATATGCAACTTTACACTATTGGATAAGTTAGCTTTTTCAAGGTAACTTGAAACTCTAGACTTTAATTCACCATTAATGTCTATGGTGTGCAGAGAACCATTTTCTGATAAGCCTTCTGCCAGGCAGATGGCAGAATAACCTGTATACGTGCCTATTTCGAGAATCCTTCGGGGATTCATTAAGTGTGATATTAGGCTGAGAAATCTCCCTTGTTGATGTCCACTTAGCATTCGAGGCATTAATACCTCTTGCCATGTTTCACGTTCAATTAAATTCAATAAATCATTTTGGGGGGTTGTATGGTTACCTGCGTATTTGTCTATTTCTTCTGGAAGGAATTGCATAGTATGGTTCTGTTTAATCTATTGGAATATAACGAAGCTCGCTTATTTTATTTTTTGAAAAAACTTGTTGTGCTAGATCTTGAATTTGGATAATTTTCAGAGAATCTACTTTGCGAATAATTTCTTGAAAAGTGTCAACTCTATTAAAAATAAGCATCGATTTCCCCAGGGAAGTCATCATGTTAACATTATTTTCTTGTGCTAATGCCATTTGACCAAGAAGTTGCGTCTTTGCTTTACTAAATTGCAATATGCCCAATTTTTTTTCTCTTAAGAGATTCAATTCTTTGATTATTAATGTTTGACATCGATCGATTGTGTCAGTGTCAGTACCAGCATATACCCCCCATATTCCTGAGTCATTATATGAGTTTGTAAAACTCTCAATTTGGTATGCAATTCCATAACGTTCTCTAATGTTCAGATTTAGACGAGAATTCATAGCCGCCCCCCCTAAGAGATTGTTTAAAAGGACTAAAGCAGTATAGTTCTTGTCATGGATAGAAATACCTTCGCCTCCAAGTATAAGATGACTTTGATGGATCTCTTTCTTAATGTGTTTTCTTTGACCTGCTGCCACTTTGGGAGTTGTTTGAATATTTGAAATAGAGATCCCTGTCCAATTTGCCGCATACTTTTTAGCTAAGCGTTCAAATCCAACGGAGTTAATTCCTCCAACAGACGATAATACGGCTCTTTCAGGTGTGTAGTTTCTCTTAGCAAAATCTAATACCTGCTCTCGGGTAAAGCTTTGCACGGTTTTTTCAGTTCCAAGAATATTTCTACCGAGAGAATGTTTGGGATATAATAAAGAATCAAAATCATCAAAGATTAACTCTGATGGGCTATCTCGATATGAATCTATCTCATCTAGAACAACTTCTTTTTCCTTGGGTATTTCTCTTTCTGGGAATGTGGCATTTTGTATTATATCAAAAATTAATTCCATGGAACGTTCATAGTGTTCAAGTAAAAAACTAGCGTATAAAGTGGTTTCTTCTTTCCCCGTATATGCATTAAGTTCTCCACCAACATCTTCTATCCTAGATATTATATGGTATGCTTTGCGCTTTTTTGTTCCTTTAAAAAGTAGATGCTCAATAAAATGAGCCAACCCTTCCTCTTCTGGGTTTTCATCTCTAGATCCTACTTGTATTAATAAGCCGATATGACCTGTTGTAGATCTCACCTCTTGGTGTATCCATCGAAGACCATTTTCTAGAATGCCGGTTTTAAAAGGAATTTGCTCCATTAAGTATAATTAAAAGACTCTTTGATAACGCTGCTGGTATTAAACTTAATCTTTTAGCCATTTATCCAACCAAGCAAAAAACTCACTGTGCCAGACTAGTCCATTTTGTGGATTAAGAATCCAGTGACCTTCATTTTGAAAATGTAGAAACCTGGAGGGGATTCCTCGGAGTTGAGCTGCTTGATAAGCCTCCATTCCTTGATTTACAGGAACGCGGAAATCATTTCCTCCATGAATAACTAATATTGGGGCAGTCCAGTTTTGTACGAAATTTCTAGGATTAAAGTCTGTATAAGCCTTAGGTACATCTGCTTGCCAATAAGGACCGCCAACATCTTTATTTGCAAAAAACATTTCTTCGGTGGTAAGATACCAACTCTCCATATTGAATAATCCGCAATGCGATATAAGTGCTTTGAATCTATTTTGATGAATCCCTGCTAACATGTAGACTGAGTATCCGCCATAGCTTGCACCTACAGCTCCAAGTCGATCTTCATCTACATATGTTTCTTTCGACAGTGTGTCTATTGCTGTTAAATAATCATTCATTGCCTGACCTCCCCAATCTTGCGATATTTGCTCATTCCATTCCTTTCCAAACCCAGGAACGCCGTGCCTATTTGGTGCTACAACTATATACCCTTTAGCAGCCATTAATTGAAAATTCCATCTGAAGCTGTAAAAAGAGCTTATTGCTGCCTGGGGACCTCCTTGACAATAAAGAAGTGTTGGATATTTTTTTGTCTTATCAAAATTTGGAGGAAAGAAAACCCAAGTAAGCATTTTGCCACCATCACTGGTTGGTATCCAACGTTTTTCAATATTTCCAATTTGTATTGAATCATAGATATTTTTATTTTCTTTAGTTATTGCGACAGGAGAACCAATTTTATTTGAAGGGATTTTGAAAAGCTCATTTGCATTATTGTGATCTTGACGTTCGACAATGATCATATTATCACTAAGGCCAAAATTTCCGTAATTAAAATCACCTTCGGTCAGGTTTTTTAATCTTTTTGCAGCAAGTCCATTTTTTCCGGATATTAACTCAAATCGACGAAGTTGCTGTGTAGCCTCTGTTGTCTCGTTGTATATAATAGTCTTATTATCTAACCAGCTATAACTATTAACGTATTCTGCAGGAATAATTGGGCTTAGAGTTCGTCTTTCCCCAGACTGATCTAACGGTAAGATATAAAGCTGATTCACATCGCTTTCATACCCATCTTCAGGCATAGCTGTAAATGCTATATTTTGACCATCAGGAGAAAACTGAGGATTGTTATCATACCCATCAAGACCATTTAAAACGCTCGTCCTTTTAGAGTCACGATCATATAAATAAAGTTTTGAATCTGTATGAATGGTGAAATCTTTTCCAATTAACTTCTTGCTTGCATAAACTATGAATCTGCCGTCATGGCTTATGTCAAAACTTTCTGATCCGCCGAAAGGGGGCATTGGAGAATGAAATCTCTCACCTTCCATTATGTCGGTATATTTTGAAGTGGGTGTTTTGTTATTTGGATCAATTAAGGAAAAAACAATATGGTTATAACTATAATCCGTCCATTTATCCCAATGCCTGTACATTAAATCATCATGTACTGAATATTCTGCTTTTGGTTTATCAGGGTGTCGTTCTAAAGGGCTTTGGTCTATTTTTACCCTACAGGAAAAAGTTAGAATAAGTCTACCGTCGTTTAACTCTTTAATTTTAGCATTATTAATGCCACCTTTTATAGATGTTAGCTTTCTAGGTAATTCTGTTTTTGAAGGATTGACTGTAGCTATATATAATTGACCTTTCTCGATGTAACAATAACTTCGGCCTCCTCTAATTAAAAACCCTGATTGTTTGCTATTTGATGAATTAGTAAGTCTAGATATTTTATCATTATGAACATCTACTAAGAATAAATCTCTACTTCCTACATTTTCGTCAAGATTGTAATGTGTTACTCCATAAAGAGCATAACCATTTGAAGTATGGTCCAAACTAACACGGCCAAGCTCCCAGAGTTTTTCAGGTGACATTTTCTGCATTTCATTTTTAATTTCTTGGGCGTTAACCATAATAGTTGAAACTGCTAGAGATAATAAGGTGATGAAATTTTTCATAATGCTTTTATTTTTTTTGAATATTTATTATATCTAACATTGTTCGGAAGGCAACAAATTTGCCAGCAAAACGATCTTCAGTTTTATTTCTGATATTTTTCGCATATAATTCTTCATATAACTGATAATTGGATTTTTCATTAAATAAATATTGAATAGAGTAAGTAGTTCCAGATTCTTCTTCAATCAATACTCGTCCAAATCTAGACTCGATAAATAATCCCGTAGAAAGAACTTCAGGTATATGAATTTCGGTCATCCAAACTTTCCATTCTTCGTGAACAGAATCGTCAATATTTATAGTTACGTTATAAATGTGCATTATTATTTAAAATATTTTAAAGTTTACTCCTTACCATTTATCCCACATTAATTGCATATGATTGTCAATACTATCATGTTTTTTCATTAAGCTAAGCATATGATTTATGCTATTATTGAGATTAGATAAATAAGGGATAATAGCATTTTTCTCATTTTCAACTTCTTTACGGGCAAGACTCTTGAGGATGGTTTTCTTCTTAATGTCATGACTGAGGTTCTCAATCTGAATGAGGTCAAATTTAATTCTTGCTTGAACCTCTTTTGTCATATTGAAATTCATCATCTTTTTATTAATCAATTTAAGAGTCTCAAATTCATTATTATAATGCGTTTCATGTAACGCATCGTACGACTTACCTTTAGCAATCATCACATGTCTTTTGATATCTTTAACTGCAGATTCAAATCCATTATCGTAGAGCTTGTCCAATAGGTTTTGCGAGCTGTTTAATTCTTGATTTAAGTGCTTTAAATCTATTAATAGAGGATTACTACACGAACTTAAAATCCATAAAAAGCTAACTGTTAAAAACACTTTCATGTTATACTTTTAAATCCAGTGTATTTATGCAAAATCTCAGGAATAGATATACTATTCGCCTTTTGATTATTCTCAAGAAGAGCAGCTACAATTCTTGGAATTGCAAGTGCAGAGCCGTTTAACGTATGTGCTAGGGATGTTTTTTTATCTAAGGTCTTTCTGTAGCGAAGCTTAAGTCTATTAGATTGAAAGGTTTCGAAATTAGACACGGATGAAACTTCTAGCCATCTTTTCTGTGCGGATGACCAAACCTCAAAATCAAAAGTCAATGCTGAGGTGAACCCCATGTCTCCGCCACATAGTCTTAAAATCCGGAATTGTAGTCCTAAATCTTTTAATAATCCTGAGACATGTGCGACCATTTCATCAAGTCTATGATATGATTTCTCTGGATTTTCAATGCATACAATTTCAACTTTATCAAATTGGTGCAGTCGATTCAGTCCTCGAACATCTTTACCATATGATCCTGCCTCTCGTCGGAAGCAAGGTGAATATGCTGTCATTTTTATGGGAAGGTCAGATTCATTAATAATTTCGTTTCGATATAAGTTTGTTAATGGAATCTCTGAAGTTGGAATGACAAAAAGATTGTCTTCCTCCAAATGATACATTTGCCCCTCCTTGTCCGGTAATTGACCAGTGCCAAAGCTCGAAGCCTCATTAACGAAGTATGGTGGCTGAATCTCTTGAAATCCCATTTCAGTATTTCTATCTAAAAAAAACTGAATAAGTGATCGTTGCAATCTGGCGCCTTTTCCCTTGTAAACAGGAAATCCTGCCCCAGTTATTTTCACACCTCTCTCAAAGTCAATGAGATTATATTTTTCAGTCAGTTCCCAGTGTGGCAGTAATTCATTATTTGGTAATGGTGAATCTCCCCAAGTGCTAATTACTTCATTATCTTTAGAAGAAGAACCATTTTTTACGCTTCTATGAGGGGTATTTGGAATACTCAGTAGTATTTCGCGCTCATTTAATTCAAGGTTGGTAAGTTTTTTTTCAAAAGTGCTTAACTCATTTTTAATTAATAATGTTTTTTTCTTTATTTCATCAGCTTTTGACTTATCTCCTTCGCGTAAAGCAGTCCCTATTACTTTTGCCGTTTTATTCGATTCAGCTTTTAGAATTTCTGTTTTTTTTTGAATCTCCCTTCTTTGCTCATTTATCTTTAGAAGATTGTCAATTATGGGCCTAGCATCTATGTTTCTTTTGATTAGAGCATTGATAGCACTTTCTGGGTCTTGTCGTAATGAATGTAATGATAGCATATTGTAAAATTAAAAAACCCTCTGTAGCAAATGCACCAGAGGGTTAAAAATTATAAGAAATTTATAAAATCAGGCCATATTAACCTCTTGAAACGGTATCACCGAGACAAAACTCTTATTGCCAGCTTTTTTTTTGAAGGCGACAGTACCTGTTGATAAGGCGAAAAGGGTATGGTCTTTGCCCATGCCTACATTATCTCCGGGATGATGATTTGTTCCTCGTTGACGGACAATAATATTACCTGCTAAGGCAGCTTGTCCACCATAAATTTTTACGCCTAGGCGTTTACTTTCTGATTCGCGTCCATTTTTGGAACTACCTACACCTTTTTTATGTGCCATAATTGATGATTTTTAAGAATCTTTGGCAGCTTTGGGAGCTGCCTCAGCTTTCTTCGTAGATTTTTTTGGAGCCTTAGAAGGAACTTTTCCTACTATGTCTGATTTTTTTGATACTTTCTTTTCAACTTTTGAAACTGCTTTTTTAACCGTTTCGCTCTTTTGAACTTTTGGCTTTACAGCTGCTTTTTTGTCTGATTCAGTTGATGTTTTCGACGCGGTGAACTTAATGTCAGTGATAATTATTTGGGTCATTGGTTGACGGTGCCCTGTTTTCTTTTCATAGCCTTTTCGGCGCTTTTTCTTGAAAATTATAACCTTATCAGCTTTGACATGGGCTAAGATACTTGCTGTAACAGTGGCATCTTCTATAACTGGGGCGCCTACTGATACTATGCTATTCTGTTCGGTTAGGAGAACACGATCAAATTTTACTTTATCGCCTTCGTTTCCTTCCAAACGGTGCACGTATACACGTTGGTCTTTTTGCACTTTATATTGCAGCCCTGCTATTTCTACTATAGCGTACATATGTACATGGATTAGTTTAGGGGGGCAAAGATAGTTCGAAAACTTAAACAAACCACCTCTATTTATAGAAAATGAATTTCATTTTAACTTTAGCTTTAAATGTCTCAGATTTAGATTCTAATTTCGATCAATTATTTCGAATTTATCTTCCGATAATCCGACAATTACGCTGACAGATGCATCACCAGTTAAGTTGAGCATCGTTCTTACCATATCAATTATCCTATCAACGGGAAAAATTATTGCAATCCAAGCAGGATTGAGCCCTACACTCTCTAAAACAACAATTAGCATTATTAATCCTGCGCTAGGAACAGACGCAGCACCAATACTGGCTAAAGTTGCAGTAAATATTATTGTTGCTTGCTGGATTAATGTCAAGTCGATTAAATGGAACTGCGCCATGAAAATTACGGCGATACTCTGATAGAGTGCTGTTCCGTCCATATTTACCGTCGCTCCCACGGGTAAAACAAATGATCCAACTTCTTCATCGACGCCTAAATTATCCCGAACACAATCCATAGTTACTGGCAACGTGGCAGCTGTTGATGAGGTTGAAAATGCCAATATCTGCGCTGGTCTTATTCCTTTTGAAAAGTATCTCCATGCTTTTAAGTATCCGATTTTAGTTTTTCTATGAATTAAGAAGGCTATAATGGCAGGATAAAAAACAAAAATCATTATCAATAGCGCTAAAATTGTAATGATGGTATAAGCTCCTAATGCCTTGAAGATCTCGACGAGTCTGGTTGGCTCATCTCCGGCCATCTCTGCAAGTTTTCCAGCGAGAAGAGCAAATACAAAGACAGGTGCTCCTGTCATTATTATGTCAACCATTTTTATAAATATATCACAACCACTGTTAATGAATCCGACCATCGGAATGGTTTTTTCTTTGGGCAGTGCCACTAAGGTTACCCCGAAAAAGAGTGAAAAAAAGATAATTTGAAGCATTAAGCTTCCATTAAATGATACAAATATGTTTGATGGAACCATATCAACAAAAAACTGCAGAGGTCCAGTCTTTTTTGATGATGCTACTGATGATGCATCTGCAATTTTTTTGTTAAGCTCTTTATTATCCAACTGCTTATCTAGGGTTTGTCTTGCATCGTTGAGGTATGAATTGAATTTAGAATCTTCACTAAGTCTTATGTCATCAAAGAATTCGACTCCTTCTGTTTCATTTACCCATATTTCGTAGGAGAGTCTATTTATGTTGAGCTGGTCTTGATCAGCTTGATGTCCAGGCTTAAAGGTGTTTGCGAAAAACAATCCTACACAACATGCAATAAGAGTGGATGTAATGTAAAGCGCTAGTGTTTTAACCCCCATTCTCCCTAGTGTTGCAGTATCATTTAATCCACTGATTCCAGAAATAATACTGAATAAAACTAGTGGAATAGCTATTAGTTTTAATAGGCGGATAAATATTTCTCCAATTGGAGCAATCCAGTCAATTGTGAAGTTGCTCCATCCCAAAGAAGAACTAATAAGGGCCCACAAAATCCCTAAAATTAAACCGATTATGATTTGAATAGCTAGAGGCGGTTTTTTCATCTGGGATGCTTTTTAAATTATTTATCTGATTGAGTTTTTGTTTAAGAGAACTCAAATATTCACTTTTTTTTTCAGTTTAAGGAATTCTTATTTACAATCCAAACTCCTAAAAGAATAATTGTCATTCCAAAAAAATGATTCCAAAGAAGATCTTCGCCAAAAACTAATCCCCATCCAATTGCGACGATGGGAATGGCATATGTAGTTGACGCTGCAAAAATTGGAGTTGTGATTGATATCAGCTTATTAAATATGACCATGGCCATTGATGTGGCTACAATTCCTAAAAACGCAATAGCTAAAAATGGAGTCCAAATTTCAAAATCACCATTAAATTTTGAAGTGAAATCTGTAACCAGTAAAATAATTAATGAAGGTACGCTAGCGCCAATCATAGCAAATAAAGTAATGGCGCGTGGTGTGAGATGATTAAGTTTTGAAATTGAATTAATACTAATTCCATAACAAGCAGCAGCTGTTAATGCAAGAAGCATATAAGGCCAATTTTCACCAATAACAGAACCATCATAAAAAGGATTAATTAGAATTAGGGTTCCTAAAATTCCCACACCAACTCCAAATATTTTAAGGGGTTTTAATTTCCTTCCGTAAGCAATTAAACCTACCATTAGGGTAAATAAAGGCGTCATTGAATTCGTTATCCCAACGATCCCTGTCGGAATATGGTTTACAGCAATTGGAAAGAGAATGTATGGTATTGAATTGCCCAAAATTGCAATTATAATTAGGTGAATAATATCAGAGCGCCGAAACTCTTTGAAGTTTGGATAAGCAAACAGTAACGTAAATATGGCAGCAAATAGAATTCGTAATGCTCCAATCTGAATTGCGGTAAAAGCTATTAAGGCATGCTTCATTAAAATGAAAGATGATCCCCAAACCATGACAAGGCTAAAAAAAAGAATCCAGTGCAAGAATTTACTAATCATAAGGCGGCAAAGGTAGATTACCTTTGATGTCATGCTGCAGCCACCATCAACTTTATGGACTTCTATTCTTCGACGCTTGTTGCAGTTGTCAATAGTGTTTACTTTTTTAGTAATTATAGCTGGATCAATCGTTAGGATGACTGGAAGCGGCATGGGTTGTCCAGACTGGCCAAAGTGTTTTGGTTTGATTATTCCCCCGGTTAATGTTTCACAAGTCTTATGGGTGCCGAATACTTTTTTTAATGAAGGTCAAATGATTCTTAAAGATGAAAAGTTATTAGTTGCCTCGAGATCCTTTAATACTCATCTTGAAATAGATTATTCGAATTGGATACAATATGACCGTCATGATTACATAATATTTAATCCGGTTCACACCTGGATCGAATATATTAATAGGCTACTTGGTGCATTGCTTGGAATTCCAATTTTATTGGCTTCAATATTTATATTCTACCGAATTAGGTCTCATCCTAAGTGGTCACTGACAATTTTTGCCGCTCTTATTACGCTTTTATTTGAAGCATGGTTGGGTAAGATCGTTGTAGATGGTAATTTAATTCCTCATCAAATCACATTTCACTTAGCAGGAGCATTTGTCTTACTTGGATTATTAGCATTACTCTATAGAAGTGTTAGTTCAGAGTGGGAAATACATGCATTTGTTGCCGAGAGAGATATAAAGGGGTTAGTTGAGATACGAACTACAGTTTTATATATTTTCATTCTTCTTTCTTTTTTTCTGAGTATTCAAATTATTCTTGGGACTCAGGTTAGAGAAGAAGTCGACGTTCTGATGAAAAATTTTGGAGTCACTGGTTCTCGATTAGGTTGGGTAAGTAAACTAAGTCAAATGATACTTGTTCACAGAAGTTTTTCTTTAGTAATACTTATTCTGTCTTTTTATCTCTTGAAAAAATCTAAAGGGTTAGGGGGGTTGCGCTTTCGAGCCGGAGTTATTTTAATCATTTTCATTTTTGAAGCATTTCTTGGTGCATCAATGTATTATTTGGATATTCCAAGAATCATCCAGCCGATACATATTATTTTGAGTGCTATGGCCTGGTTTTTAATCATTGATGGATTATTTAAGTCATGGCTTATGGTTCGTGATTTTAAATCATGACCGGGTTTTCTATTTTGCTACAACCCATTTAAGCGAATTCATTATATTTAATATTTCCCCCTCTAAAAAAGCATCTATTGGTTTTAGTGAATCAGGGTTTGGTTGAGCGTAGACATATGCAGACCCTCTTAAAAAATGGTTCAGACTGTCAGTCGCAAAAAATTGAACTCGCGATGCTGCATTCCCTCGGAGACTAAACAAAATACCATTAATGTTTCTATCTGAATCAATATATAGACTTTGATTAATACCGTCCGCAACAATCGAATGTTTGAAAGTCATATTATGAGCATCATTAATTAAAGTGGAAAGATTATTTTGAATTTTTTTGTAAGTTATTTGAATTCGCCCATTGCAAAAAGGATAAAAAATATCTCCCCAACCTAATTCAGATTTATCTATCCAATTTCCTTCACTGCTGTGGGCAAAACTAAATGGAAGATTAAGACTTTTTGAATTTAATTCAATTAGACTATCATGGGGAATTTCAATTCTGATATATCCATTTGGTCTAATGTCAATATTAGAAGAATTTCTTGAAAAGAAATCATAATCCCCAGCTGCCAAAAAAATAATGATAGAGACTAAGGCTAAAAACAGTATTGAAAATGCTATAATTATTTTAGATTTCATTCTCAATCAAATTTACTTTAACACGAACGATTCGTCTTCCGTCAGCTGCTTCTACTGTCCATTTGAGAGGGCCAATAATTAATGATTCACCTTTGAGAGGCATCCTTCCTAATTGTTCCAATAATATTCCTGCAACTGTATCTGCCTCACCTCTGAATTCCTCAAGTGTTTCTGGATTTATATCTAAAACACGATATAAATCTGTCAGTTGAGCTCTGGCTTCAAATACAAATGTCGATTTATCTAATTGTGAATAAAGCTGTTCATCAGAATCAAATTCATCATGAATTTCACCAACAATTTCTTCCATGACATCTTCCAATGTGGTTATCCCTGATATCCCTCCAAATTCGTCTACAACAACAGCCATATGCATTTTTTTCTGACGAAATTCTCCTAATAAATTATCAATTTTCATATTTTCAGTAACAAAAAATGCAGGTCTTAGTAGATCCGTCCATAGATAATCAAGTTTAGCATCTAGGTGATTTAATAAATCTTTTGCATGTAAGATCCCTGAAATGTTATCCATGTTTTCTTTAAATATTGGTACTCTTGAATAACCGTTTTCTGAGACAGATTCTAAAACATTTTTAATGCTTGACTCTGCATCGATGGCAAAAATTTCTTGACGAGGAGTCATTATTTGTTTCACGCTCGTAGATCCAAAACGAACAATTTCTCTTAGTAGTCTCTGTTGGTCTGGAGTTGTGGCCTCATCTGATGTTAGATCTAAAGCTTCTTCAAGCTCATCAACAGTCAGTGATTTTATGATGCTAAATCGATCTATAAATTTTGAAGATTTAACAAGTGCTGAACTAATCGGTCTGAGGATTTTTATGGCGCTCTTGACAATTTTAGAGCTTTTTTTTGTCCATTTTAAGCCGTGGTTAGTAGCATAGGTTTTGGGTATCACTTCGCCAAAGACTAATATTAAGAATGTGACAAAAAACGTTTGAAGACTCACAGCAAGAATAGGGTAATCTTCAAAGTTGAATATTAAATCACTCGCTAGAGTAGATAATAGGATTAATCCAAGATTAAATGAGTTGTTTAAAATTAGCAGTGAGGCAAGGAGTTCTTCTGGTAATTTTAAAACTTCTACAACTCTTTTTGCAGATAAAGATTTCGTTTCACCTAGTTCAACTTTTTGAATAGGTGAGAGTGAGAAATAAGCTACTTCTGATGCAGACGTGAACGCCGAGCCTATTAATAAGAGAATCATGGCGACTAATGGAAATATTGCTTCACTAGGATAATGCTGAAAAATTGATTTGGCTATAAGAAGGTCGGGATCCAAAGAGGAGGGGTTATTTCGAAGTTTTTAAATTTATTTATTGAAAAGTTAATGCTTGCACAAATCTTATCATGATCAAAATCAAATGTAACTTTTTTCCCGCAAAAATTTAATCATTGGCGCAGGAAGAGCCATGTTTTTTAACTCTTCAATAGAAAACCATTTAATATTTTTATTTTCTGGGGCTTTATCTGTAGTCCAATCAGCAAAATATAAATTCATTTTTCTATGACTTAAAAGGTGCTTTTGGTATGAAATATTATTTTTGTGGATCTGATTATTTTTAATTGCTAAATCCCAATTTTCAGGATCTAATTCTAGAGGCATCCATAATCCTCCCCAAATCCCATTTTTTGGACGCTCGACGAGTCCTAAATAGCCTTTTCTGTTTAGAATGACATAGAATTTATTTACTTCCTTCAATTTTGCTGGTTTGGTTTTAACAGGATATTTTTCTTGGTTACCATATTTTCTGGACAGACAATTTTCTTCGAAAGGACAATAATTACATTTAGGTTTTTTTGGATAGCATATGCTTGAACCAATATCCATGATGGCTTGATTGCTATCTCCAGGTCTTTTTCTTGATATTAAAGGAAGAGATAATTCATTAATCTTATTTATGGTTTTTTTTTTTTCAATTGGAGAATCTATTGCAAATAATCGGGTGTAAACACGAAATGCATTTCCATCAATAGCTGGGATAACTTCATCGAAGCAAATCGAGGAAATGGCGGCTGCGGTATACGGTCCAATACCTGGAATCTTGATTAATTTTAATGATGATTTTGGGAATTCACCCCTTAAGTCATTACTAATTATTTTTGCGGCTTTATGGATGTTTCTCGCTCGACTGTAATAGCCTAAACCTGACCACAAGGCTAAAACTCGAGATTCTTCCGATTCAGAGAGGCTTTTTAGAGTTGGAAATTCATTTAAAAATTTTTCCCAGTATTTAAGGCCTTGATCGACTCTTGTTTGCTGCATTATTATCTCGCACAACCATATAGAGTATGGATCTTTTGTTTTGCGCCAAGGTAGTAGGCGTTGGTTAAGATCAAACCAGTTAAGTAGATTGGTTTGTAGTTTATTAATCATTATTGTTGAATGCCATACAATTGCTTAACTTTGCCGCCGCTAATTTAATCCCAAATCAAAGGGTTCACTAAAAAAAATAATTTATAATGACAAAAGCGGACATTGTTACTCGCATTGCAGACAAAACTGGCATGGAGAAATCTGACATATTAGCTGTAGTGGAAAATTTCATGCGAGAGGTTAAGACAAATATGGAGTCCGGAGAAAACGTATATTTAAGAGGTTTTGGAAGTTTTGTTTTGAAAAAACGAGCTGAAAAGACCGGTAGAAATATTTCGAAGAATACTACATTGATAATTCCTGCTCATTATATACCGTCATTTAAGCCTGCTAAGACTTTTGCTGATAAGGTAAAAAGTAGTGTTTTAATAAGTAAATAACTGACAGATGATGAAGCGTTCGTGGATAGGGGCAATAAGTATGGTGACTGTTTTGGTGGTCATTGTGTTGATGTTTCCGAACGTTTTAGATAAAACTGAGACCAGTATTGTGCAAATAAGACCATTAGATGAAAAAGTTAAAACTGCGGTTGAAATGATTGAGTCGGGGAGTGGTAACCCAATGGAAGCTATTTTCGCACTTAGAGAGGTGGTTGATGTAGATTCAAATCACCGCGATGCTCAATTTCACCTTGGACAGTTTTCTGTAATGTCAGGGCAATTTGATAAGGCAATAAGTCGCTTTATCAAAGTATTAAAAATTGATCCATCTGATGTCTCTGCTATCGAAGCCTTAGCAAAGACTAAATTTCAAATGGGTGATATTCAAGGTGCTATCGTGGATTTAAAATATTTTTTAGATTCGTATCCAAGCACATCCCGTGCTTCCGAGTTGAAAACTATGATGTTGAGTTTTCAAGGGGAAAGTCAATCGGAAGTATATAAAGTTCAATGATTGTTTCATTTAAATAAGTAAAATTATGCCTAGCGGTAAAAAAAGAAAACGCCACAAGATGGCTACTCACAAAAGGAAGAAGCGCTTGCGCAAAAACCGTCATAAGAAGAAATAAATATATATAGATATGCGTACCGAATTAATCATTCAAGCGAATGAATCGAACGCAGTTATGTCCCTCCTTAAGGATGGTCGCTTAGTTGAGCTAGTCAATGAAGATGCTAAACAGCAGTTTTCAGTTGGTGATGTGTATTTAGGACAGGCGCGAAAGCTCGCTGCTAGTCTGAATGCCGCTTTTATAGATGTAGGATATGAAAAAGATGCTTTTCTACACTATCACGACTTAGGGCCACAAATTTCTTCATGGTTATCCTTTAATAAAAAAGTTCATCTCGGAAAACAGTCATCAAATATTGCTGATTTCGAGCTTTTGCCTCTAATTGAAAAAGATGGGGCAATGGAGAACACCATAAAATCAGGTGATGAAATCCTGGTTCAAGTGGTAAAGGAACCCATATCGACAAAAGGTCCACGGGTGACATCTGAGATTTCGATTGCCGGACGATTCATTGTCCTAGTGCCATTTACAGATAGAATATCTGTTTCTCAGAAAGTCCGTGATCGAAAAGAGAAAGACAGACTGCGTAAGCTCATTCAATCCATACGGCCTAAAGGTTTTGGTGTTATAGTTCGCACCGTTGCTGAAGGCGCATCCATGGAAGATTTAAAGGCTGATTTAGCTGATTTATTGAAAAGGTGGAAAATATTACATAGAAATCTGCGCAATGCAAAGCCTCGGAAATGTGTTTTGCAGGAAATGGATAGGGCTAGCGCTTATTTGCGTGATGTTTTTAATGACTCTTTTGATCAAATAGTTGTAGACGATGAAAGTCTGCTCAATGAGATTAAAGAATTCATCGTTTCTATTGCTCCAGAAAAGGCATCAATTGTAAAGCTTCATAATTCAGCTGTTCCTATTTTTCAACAATATGGAGTTGACAGACAACTGAAATCAGCATTTGGCCGAACCGTTAACATGGGTAAGGGGACTTATTTGATTATAGAGCATACTGAAGCAATGCATGTAATTGATGTTAACAGTGGCAATCGTTCGAGTAAAGGTGAAGGTCAAGAAGAAAACGCCCTGGCTGTTAATATAATGGCAGCAGAAGAAATTGGACGTCAACTCCGATTGCGAGACATGGGCGGTATTATATGTGTTGATTTTATTGACATGAATTCTGCTGAGAACCGTAAAGCTCTTTTTGAAAAGATGAAGGATGTAATGTCTACAGATCGTGCTCGCCATAAAATTTTGCCGCCATCGCGATTTGGATTAATTGAAATTACTCGCCAGCGAGTTCGTCCGGCTCAACGTATTCAAACGAAGGAAGAAAATCCTGATAGTTTAGTTGAAGCGCCAATAACGATGATCACTGCTCTCGAACAGAAATTTGATCAAATCGCCAGTAAAATGAAATCTAAAGGAAGAAATGAGACTATATATCTTCATGTGCATCCATTTATTCACGCTTATCTGACTTCAGGATTTTTATGGAATCGTCGTTTTAAAAAGTGGTCAAGTTCTTATGGAAATCGTCTAGAAGTTGTAGAACGAGATGCTTTTAAGATGTTGGAATATCGATTTGCTGATTCTAAGAATAGAAAATTAGGATAATGTTATTCGTATTATGATTATTTGTTAAAGCGGCTTTTGGCCGCTTTAACTATTTTAAATAAGATAATGTTCAAACGTGATAAGATTTATGATTCTGAACTACTTCAAAGCGTAATTAGAAAGTATTGTGCTTATCAGGAAAGATGTCATAGTGAAGTGCGAAATAGACTAATTAGTATGGGCGCTTCATCTAATCTTATCGATGATATTATTTCTAATTTAATTCAAGAGAACTATTTGTCTGAAGAGAGATTTTCACGCGCATTTGTGAGGGGTAAGTTTTTGATAAAAGGTTGGGGTCGAATAAAGATCCAGAAAGCTCTTATTTTAAAAAAAGTATCATCTAATTGTCTGAAAATTGGACTTTTGGAAATAGACGAATCTGAATATCGAAATAAATTAAGAAAATTAATTTTGAAACGTTTTTCTAGTAATAAAACATTCTCAGATGATGTTGCCTCCTATAGGTATTTGCAAATGAGAGGGTTTGAATATGATTTGATTAAAGAGTTGATTCATGAAAATGTCGATAAACCGTCAAATAGAGACTGAACATGATATTTTGTTATGTCTAGATGTGTTACTATTCGCATCCATTCTTTATCCATTGAAATAACTTGGACACCTTTCCTTAAAAGATGATTATGCAAATCAGTCGTGTTTAGAGAGCTATTAATTTTAAATAGTACAATATTGCTTTCTACAGGCTTTATGTGTGTTATGAATTCTAATTGATTAAGATGATTGTAGATCTTTTTCGCAAGATTATTATCTTCTACCAAACGTTGAATATTATTTTCTAGAGCATATATACCAGCTGCAGCCAGATATCCACTCTGTCGCATGCCTCCACCAAAACGTTTTCTGATTCTTTTTGCTTGGCTTATGAAGTTTTTACTTCCAAGAAGTAAGGAACCTATTGGTGCCCCTAGGCCTTTACTCAGACAGATAGATATTGAATCAAAAAAACTATAGTCTAAGGGTGATTCATCGCTATTCACCATAGCATTAAAAACTCTAGCTCCATCTAAATGATAGCTAAGTCCATGAGATCGTGCGGCACTTTCAACTTCCTTTAATAGAGGTAGACCTAAGCACGTCCCACCGCCTTTATTAGAGGTGTTCTCTACGACAACTAATCTGCTTTGCGCTGCATGCACATCGATCTCTGGTTGGACGAGTCTGTGTATGTCGTCTGGGAAAATCCGACCAAATGCATCACCACCAGTTCGAATTTGAACACCCGAATTAAATGCAACTCCACCTCCTTCATAATTGTAAATATGGGAAAGAGGTGAGCAAATTAATTCCTCTCCCGGTCTACAGTGAACATTGATTGCAATTTGATTAGTCATGGTTCCTGATGGACAAAAGAGACCTGCTTCCATACCAAACATTTCAGAAGCTATACTCTCTAATTTTTTTACTGTTGGGTCGTCTCCAAGCACATCATCTCCAATCGAAGCTTGAAACATAGCTTCTAACATTTTTTTTGTAGGTCTAGTGACTGTATCAGAACGAAAATCTGCTATTGTATTTTCCATGGAACCAAGGTAGTCATCGCCGTACTTTTGTCCTATGGTTTCAAATGATCAATTAAAAGATTTTAGATTTCGACTCACAGCTTTAAAAAAGTTTATTCGACCAGATGATCGTCGAATGCAACTACAAAATGAAGAAGAGCTCACCATTGATCCAGACTTTTGGAAGGATTCATCCCGCGCAGAGGTTGTCATGAAAAATATTCGAGAAATGAAGTATTGGATTCTTGGTTACGACAATATTAAATCTTTATATGGCGAAGTAGAGCTGTCTATAGAATTTTTCAAACAGGGTGGAATTACAGAGATAGATGTTAATGAAGCAGCCAGTAAATTTGAAACTGAGCTTGCTGATATGGAATTTAGAAATATGTTATCAGGTGAGGAAGATAAATTATCCTGCGTGATACAAATTACTGCTGGAGCTGGGGGGACTGAGTCTTGTGATTGGGCAGGTATGTTAATGCGCATGTACCTTCGGTGGGCGGAAAGAAATGGATATAAGGTTAGAGAATTAAATTATCAAGAAGGGGATGTGGCTGGTGTCAAAACAGTAACATTAGAGATTGATGGTGATTACGTGTTTGGTTATCTAAAAGGTGAGAACGGAGTCCACAGGCTAGTTCGAATAAGTCCTTTTGATAGTAATGCAAAAAGACACACTAGTTTTGTTTCAGTATATGTATATCCTTTAGTAGATGACTCAATTGAGATAGAAATTAATCCTGCTGATATTGAAATTACAACGTCTAGATCTAGTGGTGCTGGAGGGCAAAATGTTAATAAAGTTGAAACAAAAGTTCAGCTCACGCACAAACCAACAGGAATTAAAATTTCTTGTTCAGAAACTAGATCACAACATGATAATCGATCAAGAGTAATGCAAATGCTAAAGTCACAGTTATACGAAATAGAAATTCAAAAACAGCAAGCTGAGAGGTCAGATATAGAGGCTGGTAAAATGAAAATTGAATGGGGGTCACAAATTCGTAACTATATTTTGCATCCATATAAACTTGTTAAAGATGTAAGAACAGGCCAGGAATCATCAGATCCAGATTCAGTTCTTGACGGCAACCTAGATAAATTTTTAAAAGCTTATTTAATGGCAGACGGAACTGCTAATAAAGATATCGATAAATTGGAGCAGAGCTTTTGATGCGTTCTGAGTTTAACGCTTTCTATAGAAAGATGCAACTCACTTTTGTATCTTAGACCATATGCGATTCCAATTATTTTTAAAAGTCGTAACGTTGGTTTTTATAATTGGAAACCTGAATGCACAAGTTTTGGTCCATGAACGTCCTCCGGCGCAATTTATACCGAACAATGGCCAATGGCCTTCAAGAGTTCAAGCTCACCTCCAAACAGAAAATGCTAGAATATGGATTCTCGACGATGGATTAAGGTTTGCTCTTAGAGGTCCTGGAAAAAATGATTCCAATGATCTATTTGTGTTCACTGAACGATTTTATGGAGCATCAAAAGGGAAATGGTCATCAATAGATTCGACTGGAAGTTTATTTAATTACTTTATTTCTGGCCAAGAGGAAGTTGTTAATGTGAAAGGCTTTAAAAAGGGAAGAATGGACAATCTTTACCCCGGAGTTTCTCTTGAATTTGAGGTCAGTATTGATGGAGAGTTAAAGACATCTTGGATATGTCAGAAACCGGGTCAGCTCAATATTATAGAGAGTCGGTTTGAAGGTGTCAACGATATACGTTCGAAGTCGAACCATCTATATATTGATCTTCCAGTTGGAGAACTCCGACTGGACTGTCCTTTTGGGAAGACAGATAAAGGAACTTCAAAGGTGGATTGGCGTGGAAAAGGAAAAAGTTGGACTCCTTATTCTAAAGGATCAATAATGATTGATCCAGTTTATCGATTTTCTACATTTTCCGGTTCTGTTAGTGATAATTTTGGTTACACAGCAACTTATGATAATAATGGTCGCACATGGGCTGGAGGAATTGTTTTTGGTGGTCAATTCCCCTATTATAATGGAATTCAAAGTTCGTTTTCCGGTGGAGCTACTGACGTCGCCTTAATGCTATTTTCATCTGATGGAACTGGATTGCTTTCTGGGACATTTTTTGGTGGTAATAATAGAGAGCAGCCTCATTCAATGATGGTATCTCCAAATGGAGACTTGTTTGTCCTTGGGGTTTCTGGGTCCACTAATTTGGCTACATCATTAAATGCCTATGATAGTTCATTTAATGGTGGAAGTAATACTTATGCTGGAGGTCAGACATTTAGTTCAGGTACCGATATATTTATATTACGATTGGATTCGACTGGTTCGATAAAGAAAAGTTTGACATATCTAGGTGGGGCTGGAAATGACGGGGTTAATGAATATGGTACATTGAATTATGGAGATGAAGCTCGAGGGGAAATATTAACTACTTCTAATGCTATTTACGTGGCGACTAGCACAGGGTCAATGGATTTCCCTAATACAAATGGAAGTGGTTTAGGTGGACTTCAAGATGGAGTTTTGTTTAAAATGAGTCATGATTTAGATTCCTTGATTTGGTCCTCACATTACGGAGGATCAAATGTGGATGGTTTTTTTGGGTTAGTTCATTTAAATAATCAAAATATAAATCATCTATTTGCTGTCGGTATGACTACGTCAGATAGTCTTGCAGACATATCATCATATCAAACTCAAAGAGCCGGTGCTGAGGATGCATGGATAGTTAGGGTAAATAGTAGCAGTGGTCAGCTTGAAAAAAGTACTTATTTCGGGGGTTTAGGATCTGATTTTGGGTTTTTACTGGCTCATAATGAATCGGGATCATACAAGTCTGTGGGTGACTCGAATTCGGTAGCTATAGTTGGCAATAATAAGAGCAGTTTGGCTTCTTTAAATAGTGCTTGGTATCAGCCTAATTCATCACAATATATTGCATGGATTAATAATGAGCTTGATTCCATCTATCGGATTCAGACATTTGGTGATAGTAGTTTCATCAGTCAAAACCTATCCCCAACTGCCTTGATGCTGGATGAGTGTGGAAGTCTCTACTTTTCTGGATGGGGTGGCGCTACAAATACTGCTGGTTCAACGAACGGACTTTTTTGCACAACTGATGCTCTTCAAAAAAATACTGATGGTAGTGATTTTTATTTTTTAGTCTTAGGGAAGAATGGCTTTCCCCTATATGCGAGCTATTTTGGAGGAAATAATTCAGATGAACATGTGGATGGGGGTACTTCTCGCTTTGATCCAAATGGTGTTATTCACCAGGCTATTTGCGCTGGCTGTGGCGGCAATTCAAATCTTCCTGTTTTCCCTCATAACGCTTACTCTACGATTAATGGATCGAGTAATTGTAATATGATGGCTGTTCAGATTGCTTTTGAAATGCAGAAAGTGGATCTCGATCTCTTTTTAAATCGCGACACTATTTGTACTGGATCAATCGCAGAAATAATGGGTCAAGTATCACGATGCGATTCATCTTTTATTGATTGGGGTGATGGCCAGACTTCCTCCGTAATGAATCCGATTGGTCAAAATCATCAATATAACCAAGCTGGTTTATATGTAATTTCTATTTATTCAACTGATAAAATATGCGATACGTATGATTTTCAAAGTCTAATAATATATGTCGCCGTACCTAGTCCTCCTGGGGTTAATATGGAAGTTGTTTATGATTATTGCGATACTACGTTATCTGTTATTTTGATCCCATCAGATAGTACTAGGGGAAATAATTTTTGCGTTTTTTGGGGAGATGGTGATACTTCATGTCATTTAAGTAATATATCAATTTCTCATAATTATTATCGTTTATATGGTCCGATTGAGGTTATTGTTATCGCATTTGATACAATTTGCGGGTTAAGTGACACGGTACTTTATGTTGTGAATTATCGACATCCAATAGGGGAAATTGAGACTAAAATAACAGTTAATCCTTGTGGCTTAACGCCGATAGTTTTTGCCCAAGGACTTGCAGATAATGGCACTCATATTTATTGGTATCCAAGCGGATTTTCTTTTCCAGCATTGACCGGGGAAGAGGTCATGTGGCAGCTTCCTGGGTCAGGTCAATATTCTGTTGATATTATAATTTGGGATAGCATATGTTCCCGCTGGGATACTTCTTTCGTTGATTATTTCTCTGTCAATGTCGCTACAGATTCAGTTCTGTTTCCGAATGTGTTCACGCCAAATAATGATGGATTTAATGATTTTTTTAAGATTTTAAATTCTAATATAGCTGCTATAACAAACCTGGATTTACAGGTGTATAATCGCTGGGGTCAAAAAGTATTCGTAACTAATGATCCACAATTCATTTGGGATGGTAAATACAATCAAAATTCTCTGTCGTCAGGAGTGTATTTTTGGATTGCCAAATGGACGAATTTATGCGGATATTCAGCTCAATCTCATGGAGATGTAATGATAAATACACCATAATAGAAAATGAAAGCAATAATTTATCACAATAGCCGATGTGCGAAAAGTAGGGAGGCTTTATCATATCTACAGAATACAAAGTATGAATTGCAAATAATTGATTATTTCAATTCTCCACTCAGTTTTGCTCAATTAGACAATCTGATTCAGCTTCTTGATATTTCTCCTGATGATCTTATTAGAAAGAATGAAAATGAGTGGAAGTTAAATTTTTCAAAAAGTGAACTTAACGATGAAGAATTAATTTATTCTATGATAGAGTTCCCCAAATTAATGCAAAGACCCATTGTTGTTATTGGAAATAAGGGAGTAGTGGCAAGGCCAGTTTCTCTAATTGAAGGTTTATTAGAGTAGTTAAAAAATGATCAGCACATATTCTCAGGCCTAACCCAATTGTCGAATTGATCTCCGGTTACAAATTTTAATTTCAAAGCGGCTTCACGCAGTGTGATGTTTTCATCAAAAGCTGTTTTGGCAATTTTGGCGGATTTGTCGTAACCAATATGAGTATTTAATGCTGTGACTAGCATTAATGAGTTTTCGAGATGAGACTTTATAACCTTATGATTTGCCTGTATACCATTAATACAATTTTCGGAGAAACTTACGCAGGCATCGCCAATTAATCGGCCACTATTAAGAACATTTGAGACAATCATCGGTTTAAAAACATTGAGTTCAAAATGTCCAGACGCTCCACCTATATTTACCGCAACATCATTTCCCATGACTTGCGCTGCAACCATTGTTAAAGCTTCCGGTTGGGTTGGATTAACCTTACCGGGCATGATTGATGATCCTGGTTCATTGTTTGGTACTATTAGTTCTCCGATTCCTGATCGTGGCCCCGAGCTCAGCATTCTGATATCATTCCCTATCTTAAAGAGCGAAACTGCTATTCGTTTTAAGGCTCCAGATAGCTCAACCATAGCGTCATGTGCAGCCAATGCTTCAAATTTATTAGGAGCACTTACGAACGGCATATTTGTGAGTGTGGCGATTTCATGTGCAACTTTTTTGGAATATCCTTTCGGAGTATTTAAACCTGTCCCCACTGCTGTGCCGCCAAGAGCTAATTCAAGAACCATCACAACAGCATTGTCTAGAGCTCTAATGCCATTATCCAATTGCTTCACATACCCACTGAATTCTTGGCCTAATGTTAACGGGGTGGCATCCATAAAATGAGTTCTTCCTGTTTTTACAATGTCTTTAAATTCTATAGATTTTGTATTCAATGAATCTCTTAAATTAACTAGGCCGGGTCTGGTAATTTCTATTGCCTGCCGATAACATGCAATGTGCATTGCTGTCGGAAAAGTATCATTTGATGATTGTGATTTATTCACATCATCATTTGGGTGTAAAATCTTTTCTGAATCAGATAATTTCCCTCCACTTAGAACATGAGCACGATTGGCAATAACTTCGTTGCAATTCATATTACTTTGAGTACCTGATCCAGTTTGCCAAATAACCAATGGGAATTCGTTGTTTAATTTCCCATTTAATATTTCATCACAAACACGACAAATTAATTCTGATTTGTCTTTTTCTAAAACTCCCAATTCTGCATTTGTTATCGCAGCAGCTTTTTTTAAATATGCAAAAGCTTTTATGATTTCTTTAGGCATACTTCCTTCGTTGCCAATTTTGAAATTTTTCCGTGATCGTTCTGTTTGAGCTCCCCAATATGCTTGAAATGGGACTTGAACATCACCCATTGAGTCTTTTTCTGTTCGGGTTTTCATTTTAAGAGAATTCAAATGCAAATTAAAAATTTAATTAATACAAATGTAGTGTCTAACATGAAGTCATTTTCCAGTGTATATTTGCACAGAATCAATTACAAATCGCCATGGCCAAGTTTATCGGATTCTTAATTGCTTTATTAATAATGCTTACTGGGTTTAGCATGCTTTTATTCCTAGGCTTGTTTGTTGGTTATTGGCTTACATTGGTTGGCTTAGAGAAATTTGCTCCGAAGATGCTCTACAAATGGATCGGCCATAAACCAGAAAACGATTTAGAAAAACCATAATGAGTTTTTTTTCACACTAGATTTTCTCCTAATTTTACTTTTACATCTGTGACGAACTGTTTAATTTTTTGCTCGTTTTCTTTTGGGCAAATAAGGAGTCGTTTCTCAGATTGCACGACTATAAAGTCTTCGAGCCCATCAATAACAGCAACAATATCTTTGGGGATGGAAAAAATATTCCCAGAAGAATTATATGGGAGTATGTTATCAGTAAGGCCTACATTCCCTTGATTGTCAGATTGACTTTGATCATAAATAGCTCCCCAAGAACCTAAATCACTCCAGCCAAAATCTCCAGGTAGTACAAATACTTGGGCCGCTTTTTCCAGTATTCCAAAGTCAATAGATTCATTAGGACACTGTGAGTATATGGCTTCAATAAATGCTTCTTCCTCAGGACCATTTAGTTTCTCCCAGCCTTCATCAAATAAACCATACAGATCAGGCATGTGTTTTTCAAATGCGCTTAGGATGGCATTAGCATTCCAAATGAATATTCCTGAATTCCAAAGAAACTCTCCCGTTGCTAAAAAAGATTTTGCTAATTCAAGTTCCGGTTTCTCTGTAAATGTTTTTACTGTTTTGATCTCCTGATCAAATTTATGGTCTTCAGTTTTGTACTGAATATAACCATATCCAGTCTCTGGATTTCTCGGAGAAATCCCAATGGTTAGCAATATATTATTTGAAAAAGTTGTCACCAGTCCAAGATTGATTATTCTTTCAAACTCAGATTCATTTGTAATTAAATGATCTGCAGGAGTAATAATAAAATTAGCAAGAGGGTCGCGTTTTTTTAATTTAAATGCTGCTAAAGCAATGCATGGGGCCGTATTTCTTCTGATAGGCTCAGAAATAATATTATCTACAAGGATATCAGGTAATTGTTGGGCACATAATTCGGTGTAGTCAGATTTAGTTACAACCAATATATTTTCGTTTGGAATCACACCGGATATTCTTCTAAAGGTTTGCTGAAGTAGGCTTTCACCTGTCCCTAGAATATCAAGAAATTGTTTGGGACGACGCGATGTACTGGTTGGCCAGAATCGACTACCGACTCCTCCAGCCATTATTATGGCATAATTATGTTTCATAATTTATTTGCATACTGATTGCCAAAGATAAAAAACAATAAGGGTTGTACATTTACTCTTTCTTATACAGATTCATGAAAAATATAGTTCTTTTTGGTCCCCCTGGAGCTGGCAAGGGTACACAGAGTGAATTCCTTGTTGCGGAATATGGCTTTGTTCACCTCAGCACTGGTGATATTTTTCGACAGAATATTTCGCAAAACTCGGAATTAGGAATTCTTGCTAAAACCTTTATCGATAAAGGAAAGCTCGTTCCGGACTCTATTACAATAGATATGTTAAAGTCAGAATTATTGAAATATTCTGATTCTGTTGGTTTTTTATTTGATGGTTTCCCAAGAACTGAAGATCAGGCTGAAGCTTTAGATGTCTTTCTTGCCAATGAAGAATTGGAAATCACTGCTATGATTGCGCTTGAAGTCTCTAATGATGAATTAAAATATCGATTACTTGAGAGAGGAAAAGTCTCAGGAAGGTCGGATGACGCAAATCCTGAAATTATAGATAATAGATTAAAGATTTATTTTGAAGAAACTGATATTGTGAAACGCCATTATGAAAAACAGGGCAAATACATTGCCTTGAGTGGTATGGGATCTGTAAATGAAATTTCAACTGTATTAAAAACAAAAATTGATCGTTTGTAATCGACTTTTATGGCAGATAATAATTTTATAGATTACGTTAAAATTTATTGTGCTTCGGGCAAAGGAGGTTCTGGTTCGGCTCATCTCTATCGTGCAAGAGGAGTACCGAAAGGCGGTCCAGATGGAGGCGATGGTGGAAGAGGTGGTCATATTATTCTTGAAGGTAGTTCCCAAATGTGGACACTATTGCATTTAAAGTATAGAAAGCATATAAAAGCTCGTCCTGGAGGTGGGGGCAGTCGTAATGACCGGCATGGTGCAGATGGAGAAGATATATTTTTAAAAGTCCCTTTAGGTACTTTAGTGCGAAATTCAGAGACGGGTGAAAAGCTTTTTGAAATAACTGAAGAAGGGCAAAGAGAGACATTACTATCAGGAGGCCGAGGTGGGCTTGGGAACACCCAGTTTAAAAGTCCTACCAATCGGACTCCAACAAATGCTCAACCCGGAGAAGGGGGCTCTGAAGATTGGTTTGTCTTAGAGCTTAAAGTCCTGGCAGATGTTGGTCTAGTGGGATTTCCAAATGCTGGTAAATCAACACTTCTTAGCGTTGTTTCTGCTGCCAAACCAGAGATAGCAGACTATCCATTTACTACTTTGGTTCCCAATCTTGGTGTTGTTCCTCATAGAGGGTTTAATTCATTTGTGATTGCTGATATTCCTGGAATAATTGAAGGAGCTAGTGAAGGTAAGGGATTGGGTCATCGATTCCTTAGGCATATTGAACGTAATTCTATATTGCTATTTTTAGTACCTGCGGATTCAAAAGATCATCTGAAAGAATATCAGATATTATTGTCGGAACTTGAGAATTATAATCCAGAATTAGTTAATAAGAGAAAAATTTTAGGTATATCTAAATCAGATATGATAGATGATGAATTAAAAACAGAAATTTCCATTGCGCTTTCTGTTGAAATCCCTCATGTTTTTTTTAGCTCATTAAGTGGAGAGAATATATTAGAATTGAAAGACTTATTGTGGAAAGCATTAAATCCTTAATTCGCATTGATGAGGCTTTATTTTTAGCCGGAGTTAACTGGGGTTCAGATGAAGTGGATTACTTTTTTCGGTTGGTTAGTTTAAGTGTAGGAAGCTACCTTTTCGTTAGCTTGTTTTTAGCATTTGGTTTTTTTAAGCTGAAACTAAATAAGGCTCTAGTTTTAGCAGCTTTAGTTATTGCCGCTGTGGCTATTTCAGATTTTGTATCAGTTCATGCCTTTAAAAATATCTTTGAAAGATTGAGACCTTGCCATACTCCAGATCTCTTAAATAATTTTGAATTAGCAGCAAAAAAATGTGGTGGCAAATATGGATTTGTTTCCAGTCATTCTTCAACAGTTTGGGCTATTTATGGAATAGTGAATTACTCTAAACCGACAGTATTTATTAATATTTTTTTTTTAGTTTGGGCAATTATTGTTTGCTACAGTCGAGTATACCTTGGTGTACATTATCCTGGTGATGTTTTATGTGGCGCAGTTCTGGGACTTTCTGTCGCCTTCGTATTGAATAGGTGGCGAGCAACTCCTATTTTTAACAAATAATGGGGCAAATAATCGCAATATTCATCGGAGGTGGGGTAGGTTCGCTTGCGCGTTATGCAATCGGAGAAGCCATGCATTTTTCTTTTCCTGGATCTTCACGGTCATTGATTTTTGGAACCCTACTCGCAAATATCATAGCATGCTTAATTCTGGGGTATCTTCTTAGTAGAGAGATTCAACCGAAATACATAGCTCTCTTAGGGATCAGTTTTTGCGGAGGATTTTCTACTTTCAGCACATTTTCAAATGAAGTTCTTGGGCTAATTAAGTCTGGACAATATTCTTTGGTAGCCGTCTATTTGATTTTTTCAATTGGCCTTGGAATGTGCGCTCTAATAGTTGGCTCAAAATTATCTTAGCAACTGAAGTATTTATCGATACAACAATAAAGTTCCATGTTTTTCTATTGGTGAGTTTGCAAAGTCTAATACAAAAAGTCTCCATGTGTATATGTCTTGTGGACATTTTTTTCCTGAATTATGTATTTTTCCATTCCATTCCTCATAGGGATTAATTGATTTAAAAACTATATTTCCCCACCTGTCAAGAATCGAAAGATCATATTTAAGGAATCCCGTAACTACAGGCCTAAAAGTTTCATTTTTGCCATCATTATCTGGTGTGAACGCTTTTGGCGTCCATATATTCATCACTGGGTCTACTCGTATCATAATACCTAATGTGTCCCAGCATCCATATTGGTTAACTGCAATTCGATTAATTATAAAATTACCTGTATCTCGATATTTATGAAGAAAAAAGTCTTGCTGATTGTAGATTGTACTATCGCCCATATCAAAATAGAATATTTCGTCGGGATCAATTCCAGAAGATTTAACGGCTAATTCAGGTTTATAAATATTAACTTTTAGGGGAGATACCGTAAATGGAAGAATAGGTCGGGGATTTACCAAAATTGCATCTAAGTAATTTCCAAATAACGTGTCAATACAGCCATCATTAGTCCAAATAATGAGCTTTATGTCGTACAGACCAGGAGACTTATAAGTATGCAAAGGGGTTCGGGCATGAGATGTATCTCCATCACCGAAATCCCATATGTATGATAGGCTTGTTGAGCTCGTAGCATTTGCATCAAATTCATACGTAAAAGGTTCGCAGCCGACTATTCCTGTGAAATCATTGTTAATCTTTGGTCTGTCATAAACTCGAACTGTATCAATGTATGTTTCTTCACATGCTTTTGATTTTACGTACAGCGTTACTGGATATTTTCCTGCTTTTGCAAAAGTTATTGGCGGAGGAAATTCTCCGTTAAATTGAAAAACATTGGCGTCAGAAATAAAATCTCCAAACTTCCATTTAATAGTTTTATCAGGATACCAGTTTCCTATTGGGTTGAAGATGAATGCTTGTTCATCAGTGCATACACCTCCACTAACTTGAAAATTTGCATTTATTGGAGGATAAATATGAAAATCTACTTGATCTGTATCTGCGCAAGGCCATCCTGGATTTGCAATAAGTGTTACAGTATATACTCCGGTGTCAGTAAATGTATAGGTTGGGTTAGATAAATTTGAAGTGTCTGAAGTACTATTGGGATCACCAAAATCCCAATGAAAAAACGTTGCATTAAAGCTATTTTCAGAAAAAGGGACTGTAGCTCCGATACATAGTTGCGTTGGGTCATCAACTTCAGAAATAATATCAGCCCAAATCGAGGCTTGGCATGATGTTACATTGAATTGATAATCTCTTCGTATCGTATTCAATAATATGCCATTTCTCCATTCTTCTACGCAAAAAACCATGACATATTGACCCGTCACTGATACTTTACCAGAAAGCACACCAGTCTGCCCATTTAATGATAATGGAGGGTTTCCCGGAATCGGATTAGATGAGGTATTTGGCGCGCTATACGGGATGATAACATAGGGAGGTGATCCGGGTGGACTTGGTTGTGGACTATTTAAAGAACCTTGCTGATTGGACTTGCCGCCGCCATGGAATACATTACACAAAAAGTAAAATAATGAATCACCATCCGGGTCGCTACAGTTTACCGGAACGTTCAAGTCTTCTTGGCTGCAAATAACAATTGGTGGTTTGGTGTTCCACTGAGGGCTGTTATTGCAGCTAAAGTCATTTGGCGGTATTCTGGCAGTAATTGTCATTCCCCAATCGTCGGGATTATTGATATTTGAGATTGTTGCATTTCTGCAGCAGCGTTGATAGCTGATTGTATAACCTTGTGAGCTGGTTGGTAGCGTTACAATGGTTATATATTTCGCGTATTCAGTACAAACATTAGGAGGTGCTAATAAGCAAGGATTTCCAGTATTCGATGGTAACGATTGTGTCGCTCCTTTATTTACTTGGATATTTTGAATAAGAGCTCCTGATGTTCCATTAAAAACCCCGATAGACGCATTACCATCGAGCTGAGCGCCAGATGAATTGCAGTCCCGGTAAACAGTTAATTCTATTTGGTAAACATTATTTCCTAAGCACATGTAAGTTATTTCACCGCCAACTAAGTGCGCTCCGCTTGCTTTGATATTAACAAGGCATAATATTATTAAAACTATGTGTTGTATTGCTTTCATAGAATTACATCATTCCAAGAAAAGAAAGTTTTTATATTTTGTCCTTTAAGGTAATCAACTTGTTCGGTACTTTCGATAATTAAAAGCGCAAAATCACCTCCCCAAGCACCAAGACTTTTCTTACCTATTTTTGAATCTTGAAAAAGATTTTGAAGGGGTGATTTTTGGTTTAAATGTTTACTCATTAAAAATTCGTGACGATTTACTAGTCTTATCATATTTTTTATTGTTCTTACTTTGGAGATTTTTTTTGTCAAAAGAGTAAAAACCTCAACATCTTTAGGAGTTTTCTTATTGTAATTGTCAATTTCTTTTTGACTGTTTATTTTGTGACCTAAATATTTAAAATAAATATTGGATGTTGGCCAGTTCTCCAAAGAGACTGGTGTTATATTGAACCTATTCCCTTTTTTTTCGTAAAAAATTGGTTGATTTGATTGAGCGCAAGCGACATCATATCCCGAACCATTGGAAGTTTTAAAATGTAGTTCCATGGCATTAATTTTAAACCATTGAGCAATGAGTGACGTAAGAGTTGAGGAGCTCCCCCAGCCCCACTCTTGCGGAAATTCAAGTGTAGTTGTTACATGGCCAGTGGGGAATTCTAATTTTCCAGCAATTTTCATTGCTTCAGTTAACAGATTTTTTACATGCTTAAGATGATCACCTGTTTCAACTGAACCTTCTATCCAAATACTTCCATCATTTCTATATGCGGTCCAATAAAGTTGTTTTGGCCCATTAGTGTATGTTAGAGTTTGCCCCCTTTTTGTTGGAACGGCGATTGCCTTTGCCCCATTCAGCACAGCATATTCTGAAGTTAGAAGGAGTTTTCCATTTGCACGAAAATTAAGCATGATATTCTTCTACTTCAGGACCCTTGGAGCCTCGAAGATCATTAAAAGCATTTACCACTTCTGCGTGATGCGGAACTGATTTTGAAAAATGTTGTTGTAATATTTCTTTTTCAATTTCAGTTGCCCCTAGTTGATTTAAAATATTTAATAAATGCATTTTCATATGACCTTTTTGGATTCCAGTTGTTGTAAGAGCTTTTAGCGCCGCAAAATTTTGTGCTAATCCACTGGTGGCTACAATTTGCATTAATTTATGGGCACTTGGATTCCCTAAGATATTTAAGCTCATTTTAACCAAAGGATGAAGTTTTGTTAGTCCTCCTACTGTTCCTAAGGAAAGTGGAATTTGAATCCAAAATTTAAAAATTCCATCATTAATATCACAATATGTTAAGCTTCGATATTGTCCGTCTTTTGCTGCGTAAGTGTGACAAGCTGCTTCAACTGCTCTGAAGTCATTTCCTGTCGCTAAAATAACCGCATCAATACCGTTCATTATTCCCTTATTATGCGTTGTTGCTCTAAAAGGCTCTATTCGAGCAATTTCAACAGCAAGTTTGAATTTTTTGGCAAACTCATCAGTGGAAAAGTTGGGGCCATCTATTAGTTCGCTTATTGGGCAGCTGACTTCGCTGTGGACTATACATTCCGGAGTGTAGTTTGAAAGAATGCTCATTATTATTTCGAGTTTTTTGTCCGAAGTTTTTACATGTTTTTCTGATAAATCGATGAGGGACTTTGCCATTTTCTCTAAACACGAATTTATAAAATTTGCACCCATAGAATCACAGGTTTCAAATTTTACCTCTATCTGATAGTATTCATCTAACTCTTGAGTTTTATCTACCAAGGTTATATCCGATATGCCACCACCTCTTTTGCGCATGTTGCTAGTAATAGTCGATGTCGAATTTAATAAATCAGCTTTGATGTCAGAAAATAATGATACTAGTTCATCTTTATGACCATCATAAATAAAGTGGATATGCCCTATTTTTTTTGAGGAGATTACATGGCTTTTAAATCCACCACGTGACATCCAAAATTTTGCAGATTTAGATGCTGCAGCCACAACAGAACTTTCCTCAATGGCCATTGGAATGGTGTATTGTTCTCCATTTATAAGAAAATTTGGCGCTACTCCAAATGGCAAGTAATAATTAGCAACGGTATTTTCAATAAATTCGTCATGTATTTTTTGAACAGCACTGTCGCGGTGCATATATGAGTTTATTAGCTTCATTCCATCTTCATGATCGTTAAGATGGACTTTTACTAACCATTCAATTTTGGCTTGTTTAGAAAGTTTTGAAAATCCTTTTATTTGACGATTCATCAATAATTAAAATGATTATGATTATGGTAAAAGTACTATCGCATCACAGAAGTTAAAAATCGTATCAAAAATATTTTAAGAGATTACGGATGGTTATAAACGCTATGTTCGATAATAATATCGACTATGAATTAACTCCAAAATATAGCATATAATGCTGTTAGCAGGATTAGAATTGAAAAGGCTCCTATATTATAAATAGGATCAGTTTTAAACGTTTCTCTGCTGATTTCTATCCCTTTTTCATCATCCGAACCTCTATGTTGATTCCAGCTAATAATCCCTATTACCAGCATAGTTATAAGTGTCGTCAATCCCATTTGGTTTAGGAATGGCAAATCTAAAAATATTGGATTTTCAGACCATTCTTTTGGGCTAACTTTAAAATACATAGCAATAGGTATAGACGCTAATGCTCCAATAATCGCCCCTTTATTAGTTGTTTTCTTCCAGAAAAGACCTAAAATAAATACAGCGAGTATACCTGGACTTACAACTCCAGTGTATTCTTGGATAAATTGAAATGCTTGGTCAATCCCTCCTAGAAGGGGTGCGGTAATTGATGCGATAATCAAAGCAATTAGGGCAGATATACGTCCCATATTAACTGTAGCTTTGTCATTAGCAGATGGATTTATGTACTGTTTATAAATGTCCATAGTAAATATTGTTGAAGTCGAGTTTAGCATGGATGCAAGAGAAGAAACTATAGCTGCTGTTAGTGCAGCGAAGGCTAATCCCTTTAGTCCTGTGGGTAATAGTTGTAATAACCACGGATAAGCTTTATCAGCAGTATTCATATCGGGTAAATTATCCATGGCAATAGGCCCTAGTCCCTTCATTATTTCTGGATCGTTGATAATAACATAAGCAGCAATTCCAGGAAGAACGACTATAATCGGTAAAATCATTTTTAGTGCTGCCGCAAACAAAATTCCTTTTTGAGCTTCTTTTAACGTCTTCGCAGCTAGAGTTCTTTGAATAATGTATTGATTGAATCCCCAATAGTACAGGTTGGCAACCCACATGCCACCTATTAACACTCCAATTCCAGGGAGATTATTATATTCAGGATTACTTTTATCTAAAATCATGGTAAAGTGGTCTGGTGCGGCTTCATATATTTTTTTTAATCCAGCGATGAATCCCTGTCCATTAGAAACTAAATCTAAGGCTAAATAGGTAGTTGCAAAACCACCTAGTGTTAGAAAGAAGACCTGAATCACGTCTGTCCAGGATACTGCTGCTAGGCCGCCATATAATGAGTAAGCTGCGGCAAAAATAGCAAGCCCCATTACTCCATAAATCTGAGGTATTCCTATTATGGTTTCTAGAGCCAATGAGCCAAGGTATAATACTGATGCAAGATTGACAAATACATAAAGTGCGATCCAAAAAACGGCCAAAATTGTTTTTAAATTTGTCGAAAATCGTTTTTCGACAAATTCAGGAATCGTGTAAAGGCCTTTGTCAATAAATATTGGAAGAAAATATTTTCCAACAATTATTAAAGTAATTGCTGCCATCCATTCATATGATGCAATTGCTAATCCCAGTTTGTATCCAGATCCTGACATTCCTATAAATTGTTCAGCTGAAATGTTTGCAGCAATCAATGACGCTCCTACGGCCCACCAGGGAAGAGATTTACTTGCTAAAAAATAATCTTCAGCATTTTTTTGATGACCTTTTTTATCACGAGACATGTAAAGTCCAACGCCTAAAATCAATATGGCATAAGCGATAAAAATTGCGTAATCTAATGTTTCAAATTGTGTAGTCATCTTTTTATTTTATAGTTCAAAATGAAAATTTCTCTTTGTTAAATCTGCATATCGACTTGGATCAAAACGATACATTCTTGCAGGGCGGTGTTTAACTGCTTTTTGAAGCTTTTCTAAAGGAAATAATAAATCCATCCCAAGAATTTTTTTTCTAAAGTTTGCCTTGTCAAATGTTTTTCCCAATAATTTTTCATAAAGATGTTGAAGCTGCGCCAAAGTAAATTCTTCTGGTAATAATTCAAAACCAATCGGTTTAAGTCGGACGCGCTCTTTCAAACGAGTTAAGGCTTCAGTAAATATTTCAAAGTGATCAAATGCCATTTCATCGATATCTTCAATTGAAGCCCACTTGGCATCAGTTGCCCATGATGACGGATTAGGATTGTAGTCATCAATTTTTATCAAAGAATAATAAGCGATTGTTACTACACGACCTAAGGGATGTCTATCAACTCCAGCAAAAGCTTTAAGTTGTTCTAAGTATATGTCTTTTAAACCAGTCAGCTCATTTAAAACTCGTTTTATGGCGTCCAACGGATCTTCTCGCTCGAGAACTAGATCACCAGGTATTGCGGAGAAATTTTTGTACGGTTCCATTCCTCTTTTTATAACAAGAACTTTTACGTGGGAACCATCAAATCCAAAAACAACGCAATCCACAGAGATCCCAAAGGTAAAATATACTGAAGATTTAGCTCGCTCTTTGTCGTACATGAATTTCAATTTTTGGTATTGACTGAAGTCAAAGGTAATAGTGATAAGTACCAAATCAAATTTTCTAAAATAAAGTGTTTCGAAACAGATCTTTGAGAGATTAAAATCTATTGGTGTAAATAAAAATTATAATTCTGTAATAATAGTTCTATTGAAGTTAAATGGAAGTCTTTTAATATACTCAGTAGCAGCAGGACCCGCTTTTTTTCAATTTTTGTGTCTTTATATTCACTCTTAAATTTGATCTATTTTATAGTTGGTACCTTCGCTATAAGATTCGCAATATTAAAAGGTTTAATTCTTTAAATTCTGTTTCTTCTTATTGTCAAATTATTAACTAGCAACAATCACAAATTGTATAACAACTCAATAACATCAAAGGATTTAACTGGAAATATTCCCTCTAATCAGCCAGCTTGGGAAATCATGATATCAGATCTAATAAAAAAAGGTTCTTCATTTAAGAACTCTGATCTTCGAGATTCTTTGCCAAATGGTTCTGTAAAGAAAATTCTATTATCATGGGAGACGTTTAAGGGTAAACCAGATATTTTTATTAATGAACATCTCGTCATACAAGATCCAATAAAGACAAGTTTCAAGCCGTCAGTTCATCATTCGGCAAAAGAATACGCAGATTCATTTTGGGAAAAATTAAGTCGACCAGCAGATAAATCTAAATGGAGTGGAAGTCGTATTGCTCTTCCAAAACCTTATGTCGTTTCCACAGAATTGTCTCAAGATCTTACTTACAGGGAGAGTTATTTTACTATTTTAGGTTTAGTTGCTTCTGGGGAAAAGCAAGCTGCAATTGACATGGTAGATAATTTTGCACATTTACTAGAGAAGTTCGGACTAGTTCCGAGTAAAACTCGTTTTTATTCTTTAACAAACTCACAGCCACCATATTTCTCTCTAATGGTTTCTATTATTGTAAATAATAGATGGGCTGAATGGTCGGACTATGCTTTGGCACTAAGGCAAGAGTATAAATTCTGGATGGCAGGTGCTGATGTCGAAGCTGCAGATGGTTTTGCATATCGTCGAGTCGTAAAGGTCAAAGGTTATGTTTTAAATCGTTACTGGGATGATAAAGCTGAATCCAATCATCAAGTTTTAGAGGATAATGCGGAGGTTATATTGTCTGCTAAAAAGTCAGGTATTCCTGAGCAAGAAATAATAGAGCATTTATGTTCAGCGAACGAATCAAGTTGGAATTTTAGTAGTCGTTGGATGACAGATTCTACTGATTTAACATCTTTAAAAACAGCAAGTGTCATTCCAATTGAGTTGAATGCGTTGCTTTCTCATCTCGAGTTTGCTCTTGGTAGAGCTTTTCCTGCGGAAAAAAATCAATGGAGTGCTAGGGTTAGAGAACGCCGATCTGCTCTAAATACATTATTTTGGAATGGTGAGACTTATACAGATATTGACCTTGACGGGCTTGGGAGAAATGATAATCTAAGTGCTGCGATGTTTTTCCCTTTATGGATGGGAGCACCAGGTTTGAAGCAGGTTGATCGGGTTTTAGAAATACTAGAAATGAATTATTTATCTAAAGGGGGCGTTATGACAAGCCTAAATACCTCCGACGAAAAATGGGACTCAACTAATATATGGCCACCTCTTCAGTGGGCATGTGTTGCAGGGGCGCATCGCTCAGGTAATAGTGTCTTGGCAAAAAAAATTGCTCAAGCATTTGTTCTTAATTGTGAATCTGTCTATTTAAAGAGTAAGAACTTTTTTGATAAATACAATTCTAGGATCGATAATATTGATTCTGATAAGTCAGAACAAGGATATGCTTGGTCCAATGGTGTTTACCTAGCGTGTGTCCACTATTTGGAGACAGACCAAATCATAGGTTAAGAAATTGTTCTTACTGCGTTTTAGAATAAGCATATGCGCCAATAAAATAAGCTATTACATCAATGAAGTCGGCTGTGAATCGGCTATCAAATAGCGGGATTATGATTTCAAAAAAGATAATAACTGTTACAACGTAGCCGTATAAAAAAAATGGTTCCACTTTAAAGCTGCTGTAAAATAATCTAAACAAATATTCTGTTGTTCCTATGCTTACGGGGATAAAAACTAGAGGGTCTAGCCAGGAGTCTAAATACTTAGAGGAGAAATGATATTGAATGGATATTTGATGCCCTAAGAATATAATTAGACTTATAGCCCAAATATATATAGACTTCATATAGCTATCCAGTAAACAAGAAACCCACCTATGCTAGCGAATCCGATTGCGACCCATTGAATAATAGTATTTCCATGTCTTTCGTTGTCTTTTTTCATAGCTCTAAGAAATTCTCTTAGATGCAAAAATACAATGGGATTTAAATTAGAAACATATCGTATTCACATCTTAAAAAAAAGCCCTTCATTCTTGAAGGGCTTTTTTGAAGTGGTTCGGGGCGGGATTGAACCGCCGACACATGGATTTTCAGTCCATTGCTCTACCAACTGAGCTACCGAACCGACTAAAAATTGAAGCGCGAAGTTAAAACGTAAAATCAAGTTTTCGATGTTTTTTTTCAATTCTTATTTAACGGATTGATTTAGTGAAACTAATTAAGACGATTTTTAGATTATCTTTTGAACCTAAATAAAAATACATCACTAAGCGATTAAAGTATAAACATCCTAGTTACAGTATATTAGATTATGAAATTATTATTTCTTAAAGGTGTTCTAGAGTCCAGAGGATGGGAGTATAGAGATAAACTTCCAATTGGAATCAAAAAGTTTGTTTTAGTAGTCGGACCCCATACTTCATGGCGAGATTTTTTTGTAGGTCTATGTATTCGGACTGATTTGGAAATGTTTAGCATGAGGTTTTTGGCAAAAAGTAATTTATTTTATTGGCCATTTTCATTTTTCCTGAAGGCATTGGGCGCTATACCGGTGGATCGAAAAAATTCTAATGGAATTGTAAATCAGATTTCTGCAGAATTTAAAACAAATGATCGTCTAATTTATACGCTAGCACCTGAAGGAACTCGATCAAAGGTTGACTTATTAAAATCTGGCTATTATAATATTGCTAAAGAATCAGAGGTTCCCATTATTATTTTAGGAATCGATTTTGGTCGGAAAATGATATCGGTTTCATCGCCATATTACCCTGTTGACTTAAATGAATCAAATAATCATATTTTAGAAATAATCGGCCCACTTCAAGGAAGGAATATGGAGTTAGGTTTAGGACATCTTATTCCTGATAGATCGAACAGGACTTTACCAGAAAAATTTTGTTGGAATGCGAAAAACTTTCCTCAGAGGTTATTTTTGGATGAGCCTAATTCTTTTGCTGGGAGATTGCAATTTACATTTAAAGGTGCATATGAGGAAGCTCTATGTTTCTCAAATGGTTTGTTAAAATTGGGAATTGCAGTTGGTGATAGAGTTGCTATCCTTGGTAACAATTCTGCACACTGGATTATTGCGGATAATGCTATTTCACAAATCGGGGCTGTTTCGGTACCCTTGTATCCTAACATCGCTCCTGAATCCTTAAAGGAAATATTAGAACACTCTGGATCAAAGGCTATTATTTTTTGTAAGTTAGAATTTCCTGAAAATTATTTTAATTACGTTCCTGAGTCCTGTCAAATTATTACTGCGCCATATTTAAAATTATCTCCAGCAAGTCTTTCGAAACATCATCAATGGTCAAATATCACTAGGTCTAAAGACTTGACGCCCCATTCATATGAGCCAAGGTCTAATGATCTAATGACTATCATTTACACTTCAGGCACTACTGGGAAGCCAAAAGGTGTGATGCATAATTACGGTGCGTTTCAAGCTGCTTTCAAAATAATTACTTCTCATTTTGATTTCTTGCATCAAGAAATATTTTTTAGTTATCTCCCTCTTTGCCATGTCGCTGAGCGCGTACTTATATCTGCTGCGGGGATTTATTTGGTTGGACGAATTCATTTTGTTGAGAAAAAAGAGACATTCTCTAGAGATTTATTTGCTGCGAAACCATCTGTATTTCTAGGTGTGCCTCGAATTTGGGAAAAGCTTGATGAAGCTATACAGAGAAAATTACCATTTTCTTTTATTCGACAAATCATGGCACCAATGATTAGAAAAAAAATGGGGCTATCTAGGACACGCTTGTTCTTATCTGGTGCAGCGCCATTGAGTCCAATATTGATTGGTGAATTTTCACTTATTGGTATTTGCATTCATGAGGTTTATGGAATGACCGAAAATCTGGGTATATCAACGGCTAATATGCCGGGAAAAGTAAAAATTGGAACAGTCGGTCAAGCATTTGATAAAATGGAAGTTTCAATAGATCCAAATGGTGAAATCCTTGTATTAGGACCAACTTGCACAATCGGATATTATAATGATGAATCTGAAACAGAAAAATTATATAAGGATGGATTAATGCATACTGGTGATTGTGGAGAGATAGATAAAGACCAATATTTGACAATTACAGGAAGAATAAAGGATATTTTCAAAACGTCTAAAGGGGTTTATGTTTCTCCATCTCCAATAGAGAATTCACTTATGAGTTTAGATTTTATTGACCAGGTCTGCGTAATGGCCTTAAATCTTTCACAACCTTTTGCTCTCGCAGTTCTCAGTGAAAAAGCAGCTATGAAACCTCAAAAACATATAAAAAGTAATTCATCGAAATTTTTAAACGCATTAAATAAGAAATTATCAAAAAATGAAAGGTTGTCAAAAATAATTTTTCTAACTGAAGAGTGGACTTTGGCTAATAGCATGCTTACACCTACTCTGAAAATAAAGAGGTTTGAAGTAGAGAGAAGATTCTCAAAAAAAATTCTTCTAAATTTTCATGATGATGATCAAATAATATTTCTAGGAGTCTAAATTTGTAATGTGATTGCAATTATCGAACGTGGAAATACACGGACAAAATTATTTTTATTAGATTTATCTGGAAAAATTAAGCTAGTAAAATACTGGAATTCATTTAGGCTTGATGAATTAGCACTATCAATTTCTTCCTCTGTCAGGTATGTGCGGTATTGTAATACTTCTCTTGGGTTGGAATCTGTTCCGGATAATTGGATTAAGGTTGATGCCCATTCTCAATGGCCTTTTGAAATTGAATATTCATCTAATCTCGGGCCAGATCGACTTGCATTGGTTCTTGGAGCAAAAAAACTTTCGAGGATATTACCAGTATTGGTAATATCCTGCGGAACATGTCTAACGTTTTCTTACCTCAATTCTAAAAGTATTTTTAAAGGGGGAACTATTTCTCCGGGATTTCAAATGCGCTTAAAGTCAATGAATAGATTTACCGGATCACTTCCTTATGTAGAAGCATATGGCGATCAAAAAACTGGTCAAGAAACTACTGACACTGAGTCAAGTATGCATAAAGGGGCATTTGAGGGCATGAGCTATGAAATTAACCAAAGAATCAAGGAATTTCAAACAATGGAACCAGAGATAAATTGTTTTCTTGTCGGTGGAGATGGTCCGGCTTTTGCTAGCTCATTGGAAAGCGGCATCTTTGCCACTTCAAATTTGGAAGCAATAGGACTTTTTGCCCAATGGAAATATGAACAGACTAAGTAAATTTATTATTTTAACTAGCCTTACCACTGCTGTGAATGCTCAAAGCAGTGGAGTTAGTCCCTATTCATTGTTTGGCCTTGGGCAAACCCAAGTTGCAGGTTATGCCTATGGTGAAATTCTTGGAGGTACTCAAATTGGTAATAATTCGAGTTTATATGTTAATTCTTGTCAGCCTGCTAGCTATTCTCAGGTAAAGTATACGACGTTGGATTTGGGTGGTAATTATCAAGGAATATATCAGTCATCTGCCCAAGGTTCTTTATGGAACACAACAGGTGGATTTCGAAGTATGGGTATTGCAATTCCTCTTGTCAAAGGTTTAGGGACCTCTGTTGGTATTAAACCTCTAACCTTAGTTGGCTACGATATGCTTAATGAAGGTTTTGACACTACTTTTGGAGGTTTTACTCAGTCATTTAAAGGAAGTGGTGGAATAAATAAGGCGCATATAGGATTTGGGCTGAAACCGATTCCTTTTTTTAGTTTTGGGTTCAACGCTAATTATTTATTTGGTTCTTCAGATATGAACTCAAGAATTATTTTTGATAATAATCAATTACTGAATTCTGTAATGAATAAGCAGAGGTTACTAGTAAACGGATGGTCTTGGGATGGGGGTGCAATGTTTCATGTTCCAATCAAAATGAATCGCTTAAATATTGGATTCTCTTATTCTAATATTCAAAATATTCTTGCTAGTCATGATAATTCAAGTTTTACTTATGTTCCAAACTCATCAGGTTCGGAAACACCATTAGATACGATAATTTCAGAATTTCAGCCTAAGGGATATATAACTTTGCCATTTACCTTTGGTGTCGGTTTGCAATATGAGAAAATCATTAAAGACTTACCTATCCCAGCTTGGTCTATTTCAATTCAGTACAAGGTTGTAGGTCAAGAAGAATTAAGAGACTTTTGGTCTGCTGGTAATAAACCATACTCTGGTCCCTACGACGAAAATAGCAAATATGTATCTTTCTCTGGGTCAGTTATTCCAGCTTTAGCTTTTCCAGAACGTCGCTTCAAATCAATTGCATCTCAAATTGCATACAGAGCTTCTTTTCGCTCTGGTAGTAATGGTTTGTTTATTAATCCTGAGGAATTAGTAAGTTCATGGCAGTCCACCCTTGGACTTGGAATACCTCTAGGAGGCAGTACAATGTTGCCTGGAGATGTTAAATTCGCCACAATGCACCTAGGATTTCAAATTGGTAATTTGGGAACAAGTAATCCTAAAACATTAAATGAATTTTCTACTCGCTTGATTGTTGGTGTAACCTTAAACGACCAGTGGTTTCTTAAATTTAAATATAGATAGACTTATGAGGTACTTTATAGCGTTATATTTTTTAACTACAGCACTCTTTGTATTTAGTCAGGATTCTAAATGGGGTAATAATGAAGCTGATTCAATTAGATGTTATGAGAATTATAACAATTTTGGCTCACTTTACAATGGTAAATCGTATGTAGATGCATTTGAACCTTGGCTTTTTGTTTACAATACCTGTCCTCAGGCAAAAGAAGTTATTTATAAAATCGGGCCTAAGATTGTGCATGCAAAAATCGGTGCTACAAATGACTCATTGAAGCGTTCCGAACTTATAAAGTTATTACTCAAAGTTCATGATGATTATAATTTATATTTCCCAGGGAAGGAGGCATCAATATTGGCGAAAAAAGCAAATGACTTTTATAAATATTTTCCAAATGATTTTTACAAAGCTTATGAGATGTTTAATGTGGCTTTAAATCTCGATCCTGGGGCAGTTCAGCCGAGTTATTTGAATAACTATTTCAAAGCTGTCATCAAGTTGTATAAAGTAGATAGCCTAGATACTGAAGGGCTTCTAAACGGGTATAGTTTAGTTGGCGAGTCCGCTGAAGCACAAACAAATAATTGGAATAAAGAAATTACTCTTTTAACTGAAAAAGACACATTGGGCACAATTTCGTCAAAAGAAAAGCGAAAATTAAGTATTGATAAAAAGAAGCTGAATCAAGTGAACAAACTCTTCTCTAACATCGAGAAAAGAATCGCGCCGTTATTAACTTGTGATCGCCTTTCGCTTATTTATAATGAAGAAAATCTTCAGCTTCATGCAGAAGACGCAGCATGGCTGCGTCGTGCTGAAAAAATGCTGTCAAAAGAAAGGGTTGATACAGCTGGATTTACTGATTGTACAGACAATTCAATATATTATCTTATAGCCCAATCTTTATACGATTTAGATCCCTCTCCCCAATCGGCTCGCTCGATGGGTGTTTTGAGCATCAAAAATGAAAAGTGGAAGGACGCTATTGATTACTTTAAGAGTGCCATTGAAACTGAAGTTGATCCCTTAAAAAAGTCACGAGATCATATGAGATTAGCCGTGATAAATCAAAAGATCGGAAATTTACCCGCTGCAAAGAATGAAATTTTTGAAGCCTCTAGATTTAATAGAAATTCGGGAGAAGTATACATGGTTTGGGGGTCTATTTACGCTCAAGCTGCTGGGGTTTGCGGTAATAATGTTTTTGAAAAGAATGCAGTTTATTGGGCTGCTGTTGACAAATTAAAGCGAGCAAAAATAATTGATTCAGACATATCACTGCGAGCAGATAAGGCCATTTCAAATTATCGAAAAGGTTTTCCGGATAAATCCATTTCGTTTCAATTTGGTTATAAAGAAGGAGATATTTACAAGATCCCTTGTTGGATAAATGAATCAGTGAGAGTTGCTTTTTAAACGGATATTTAACTCTATTTATATCAAATGTAATCGTTTTAAAAGACGAGCCAAACCGTTTTTTTTCCTACTTACTCTACTTATTTCGTGTTCCAATAATGTTGTTTTTGAGGACAATAAAGCATTTTTGGTTAATGAGCCGTTGATAGAGCAGTTTGGCGCTCAATTAAATTATTCTGACAGTGGATTAGTGAAACTGAGAATTATCACCGGCCATCTGAAAGACTTTTCCGAAGATAAGACAGCCCCACGCCAAGAATTTCTCGATGGCTTTCGGGTCCGTATTTTAAATAAAAATAATTTAGAGTCTGGACATATAAAATCATTTTCTGCACAACGTGATTTGAAAACAAAAATTTGGACTTTAACGGGTGGTGTAGAAGTTATTCAGGTTGGAGGCAATAAACTTTATACTGAGAGATTGAACTGGGATCGTCAAACAAAGGAGTTCTTCACCGATTCTCCAGTTAGAATAATTGATGAGGGTGAGGAAATTAATGGATTAGGCCTTCGCGCAGATGATGATCTCTCAGAATACACGATATTTGAGGTTAATGGTTATTTTGAAGGCAATATTTTATAGATATGAAATCAAATTTTGCGCAGAAATCTTTGAAAACTGTCGAGTGGGTATGGATAGTGATATCGATATTGTCAGTCGAAACCGTCGTTAGTCAATGGAATCATGATCGTCAAAGGGCTTATATATTTGTAATATTCTCAGGTTTAGGCCTATTTATGTTTATTTTGAGACGGTCTCAACGGAAGAAAATGGTGAGAGGATGGAAATCTAAGGTCAATGAATCAGACAACTTGAAATGATTGAGGTTCTGCAGCTTCTTCTAGCGCTACTTCTCTCTGCTTTTTTTTCTGGAATGGAGTTGGCCTTTCTGAGCGCCAGTAGATTAAAAGTAGAAATAGAATCTAAACGAGGGACAATTTTTGGTACGTGGCTAGCTTTTTTAATTTCTAAACCATCAAATTTTATCGGGGCCATGCTACTGGGGAATACAATATCACTTGTATTCGTTGGGTTAAATACAGCTCTTTTACTTGATCCAATTTTTCTCAAATTTACAAGTCCGGCGGTGGCTGTTTTATTTGAGACTGTACTTTCGACTTTGGTTGTCCTTTTTATTGCGGAGTTCTTGCCTAAAGCATTTTTTCGAAATAGATCAAATGAATCTTTGAAATGGTTCATACTCCCACTCATTACAGTGTATTTTATTTTTTT